>Ga0187782_10002617_pt1 | contig 13276 bp, 11 predicted proteins | sample 0715_SJ02_MP15_2_FD_132454 | JGI IMG/M metagenome (GOLD analysis project Ga0187782, IMG submission 132454) | Tropical peat soil microbial communities from peatlands in Department of Meta, Colombia - 0715_SJ02_MP15_20_MG | ecosystem: Environmental > Terrestrial > Soil > Wetlands > Peat | place...
CCGTGCCGGCCTCAAAGCGGTCGGGCGGGTCGCGGTAGGCGGTCTTCTCAAAGGTCACGTCGGCGATCATGCTTCCGCCGCCCTGCCATGGGGGCGTCGCCTCCAGAATGTCGGCCTTGCCGTAAAGCGCGCCGATCCCGGTCGGGGCGAACATCTTGTGGCCCGAAAAGACGAAGAAGTCGGCGTCGATCGCTCTGACGTCGGTTGGCATATGCGACACCGACTGCGCGCCGTCGACCAAGGCAAGCGCGCCGTGGCGATGGGCGGCGGCGATCAATTCGGCAACGGGGACGACCGTCCCCAGCGCGTTCGACACCTGCGGGATCGCGACGAGGCGCGTGCGGGGCCCGAGCAGCCTCTCATATTCGCCGACGAGGACGTCGCCATTGTCGTCGACCGGCGCGACCTTCAGCTTGGCGCCCGTCGTGGCGCAAAGCTGCTGCCACGGCACGATGTTGGCGTGATGCTCGAGCCAGGTGATGACGATCTCGTCGCCCTCGCTCACGTTCCGCCGTCCCCAGGCCTGCGCGACGAGGTTGATCGCCTCCGTCGCGCCGCGCACGAAGACGATCTCATCCGGCGACGCCGCGCCGACGAAGCGGCGCGCCTTGTCCCGCGCCGCCTCGTAGGCGTCTGTCGCGCGCGCCGCCAACGCATGGGCGCCGCGGTGAACGTTCGAATTCTCGTGCGCGTAGAAATAGGCGAGGCGATCGATCACCGCCTGCGGCTTCTGCGTCGTCGCGCCGTTGTCGAGCCAGATCAGCCGGCGCCCGTGAATCTCTTCACGCAGGATCGGAAAGTCCTCGCGGATCGCCGCCGCGTCAAAAAGCCCGCGCCCTGTCCCCGCCTCGCTCGGTCGGACCAGGTTCGTCTGGCTTGCCTCGCTCGGCCCGCGCGGCGGCGAGGCGGGCGCCGATGACGCGGGCAGAGCCTCGCCCGTGACCGTTTGGGGCACGGGAACGAATCCGAACGCCGCGAAGGCCCGCTCGAAATCGATCTCCGCGGCGAAGGGCGAGAGCCGCGCGAAGTCTCCGTCTCCGATGGGCGCGGCGAACGGCGCAGCTCCGGCGAAGGCCGGCGATGTCGCCGCGAAGCCTGCGGGCGACGCGACGGCTGGAGAACTTAAGGGGGCCGCGAACGGCGAAAAAACGCCTGACCCCGGCGCGCCGGTCGGGGGCTCGACGCCGCCGAAAGGCGGTTGCACAGGAACGAGGCCCGCGGCGAGCGTCGTCGAAGGCGTCGGCGGCGTGTTCCATGGCGCCGGCGGCGAGGGCGGGGCGCCCGTTGGAGGCTCGGCGCTTGCGATCGGCGGCTGCGCGGGAAGGGCGCTCGCCGCAAGAGTCGTCGAGGGGGAAGGAGGCGTGCTTCCAACGGCCGGCACCGGCGCCGGGCTCGGGGCGCCGCCAGCGAAGGCCTCATTGAAGAACGCGTTGGCGAGACGCGCGATCGCGGCGGCGTCGGGAACGAAGGCGCCGGTCTGTAGCGCCCCTTCGCGGAACGCGCCGTTGGCGGCCTCAGGCGTACTCATGGTAACGGCCGAGTTCGACGCCCTCGAGAACCGCCAGCGCATCTTCCGTCAAGACCGCGAGCGAGCAATAGAGCGAGATCAGATAGGACGCGATCGCCTTGCGGTTGATTCCCATGAAGCGCACCGAAAGGCTGGGGCCCACCTCGCCGGGGACGCCGGGCTGGAAGAGGCCGACGACGCCCTGTTTCTTCTCGCCGGTGCGGATGAGCAAGATGTCGGTCTTCTCCGCCCCGTTCGGCCCGGCCTCGATCTTGAGCTTGTCGGTCGGGACGAGCGGGACGCCGCGCCACGTGACGAACGGCGCGCCGAACAGGGTCACGGTCGGCGGGGGCACGCCGCGCCGCGTGCATTCGCGCCCGAACGCGGCAATGGCGCGCGGGTGGGCCAGGAAGAACCCCGGCTCCTTCCACACCTTCGTCAACAGCTCGTCGAGGTCGTCAGGCGTCGGCGCGCCCTTGCGGGTCTTGATCTTCTGGCTAGGCGCGGCGCTGGCGAGAAGGCCGTATTCGGCGTTGTTGATCAGCTCGCCTTCCTGGCGCTCCTTCACCTTCTCGATGAGCAGCCTCAGCTGCTCCTGGATCTGGTCGAAGGGCCGGCTATATAGGTCCGAGACGCGCGTCTGCACGTCGAGCACCGTCGTGACGGCCTTTAAGAAATATTCGCGCGGCGTGTCGACGTAATCGACGAACGTCTCGGGCAGGTCCGGCTCTCGGTCGCGCGGCGGCGAGCATTCGACGTCGGTCGCCGCATCGGCCTGTTCGCGCACGCGATTCAATCGGAATATGCCGGCCTCGACCGGCGTCCACGACAGGAAACTGACGAGCCAGCGTGGCGTAATCCCGCCCCATTGCGCGCGAGTCTTCGTCGCATTGGCGAGTTGGCGGGCCGCCCCTTCGCTCAGCGTCTTTCGAATCTCGACCTCATCCGCCATCGCGTTCCCCAATCCTCGTCTCAGTTGACCGCGTCATTCCTGCTCGTTTGACAAGCGCCGATTGACCGCGCTTCGGCCGCGGTTTGGCGCGTCGCGCGTCCACGGCGCTCTTAGCCCCGCCTAGCAGCGCGTTCGAGGAAACTCAATTCAGCCGGGGTTTGATTCACAGCCGGGATCGCTTCGGCTCCCTAAAGAACGTTTTCGGATCGCGCTTTCAATATGGACGTTTTTAACGGCCTGCTAGATCCCTTCGCCGCTGTCGAAGAGAGTTGCTTGGGTCTTGGCCTGCGTGACGCGGCTGCCCGGCGGAACGCTTTCGGTCAACCAGACATTGCCGCCGATCGACGAGCCGCGACCGATGGTGACGCGCCCGAGTATCGTCGCCCCGGCGTAGATGACGACGTCATCCTCGACGATCGGGTGGCGCGGATAATTCTTGCGCAACGCCCCGTCGCCGTCGACCTCGAAGCGCTTCGCGCCGAGCGTGACCGCCTGATAGAGGCGCACGTTCCGTCCGATGACCGCGGTCTCGCCGATGACGACGCCCGTGCCGTGATCGATGAAGAAGCCTTCGCCGATCTCGGCGCCGGGATGAATGTCGACGCCGGCCAGCGCGTGGGCGATCTCGGCGACGATGCGGGCAATCAGCGGAACGCCAAGCCGATAGAGCTCGTGCGCGAGGCGATGACGCATCACCGCGGCGACGCCGGGGAAACAGAAGATGACCTCGTCGATGCTCTTGGCGGACGGATCGTTGGCGAAGCCCGCACGCGCGTCCTTGTCGAGCGTTGCGCGCACTCTCGGCAGCGCGGCGAAGAACCCCTTGACAATGTCCTCGGCGCCAAGGCGTCGCGCTTCGCTCTCTCCGCGCGTCTGGTGCGTTTCGAGCGCGATCGCCAGATCGACTTCCCGCTTCAGGATCGGCAGAGTTTGCGTAAGCGTTCTAACGACGAAGGCGTCAGCCTCCCGCGCGCTCAAGCCCGGCGGGCCGAAGTGACGCGGATAGAGCGCGGCGACGAGGTTCTCGACGATTCCCTCGATCGCTTCGCGCGAGGGCAGGCGCGGCGCGGCGCCCCGGTACCGGCTCGATTGCGAGGCGGCGCGCAGTTGGCGCAATTGTGCTGCGACGCCGGCGACGAGAGGATCGCCGGCCGCGTCGCGATCGATGACGACGGCGTTCAAGCCGCTAGACTCTTGGCGTCGAAGAGGCCCTCAAACAGAACCGAGCTTAAGTAACGCTCGCCGGAATCGGGCAGGATCACCACGATCGTCTTGCCGGCGTTCTCCGGCCGCCTTGCGACGCGAATGGCGGCAGCGACCGCCGCGCCGCTTGAGATGCCAGAGATTATGCCGTCCTCGCTTGTCAGCCGGCGCGCGTAAAGGATGGCGTCTTCATTGCTCACCTGTTCGATCGAGTCAACGAGCGAGAGATCGAGCACGTCCGGAACGAAACCGGCCCCGATCCCCTGAATTTTGTGCGGCGACGGCTTCAACGGCTCGCCGTTGCGCTTCTGCGTCAATACGGGGCTCGCCGTAGGCTCCACCGCGATCGACTGGATCGCCTTGCCTTTTGTGTTCTTGATATAGCGCGAGACGCCGGTGATCGTGCCGCCGGTGCCGACGCCGGATACGAATATGTCGACCGCGCCCTCCGTGTCGTCCCAAATCTCTGGGCCGGTCGTGCGCTCGTGGATCGCCGGGTTCGCCGGGTTTTTAAACTGTTGCAGCAGCACATAGCGCGACGGATCGGAGGCGGCGATGTCCTCGGCCCTGGCCACCGCGCCGGGCATGCCGCGCGGGCCCTCGGTTAGGACGAGCTTTGCGCCATAGGCGATGAGGAGCTTGCGCCGCTCGAGGCTCATCGTCTCCGGCATCGTCAGCGTGATCGGAATGCCGCGGGCGGCGGCGACGAAGGCGAGCGCAATGCCGGTATTGCCGCTGGTCGGCTCGATGATTTCCTTGCCGGGACCGAGAGCGCCGCGCGCCTCGGCGTCCCAGATCATCGCCGCGCCGATCCGGCATTTGACCGAATAGGCCGGATTGCGGCCCTCGATTTTCGCCAGGATCGTCGCCGGCGCGCCCTCAGTGACGCGGCTCAACCGAACGAGCGGCGTTCGGCCGATCGACAGGGAATTGTCTTCAAACCAGCGAGGCATTCGGGTCTCCAAAAAGGATTGATTTGTGGCGGACGACCGATGCGCCGCGGCGCGCGCGACCCACGGTCATCTTGTGGCGGGAAACAGGCCGACGGCGCGGCGAACTTCGTCGTCGGTCCAACCGATCGAGTTGTAGCTGCCGCGCCACAGGACGAGCGCGCCCGAGCCGCCGCTCGTAAAGACGTTGCGCACCCGGCCAATCAGGATCGCGCGACCGTAGCGCTCGATGACGTCCTCGCGCTCGCACTCGAGCGCCGCGACCGCGTCAGACCTGAAGATGACGCCTTGCGGCGTGGCGACCCAGCTGCCTTCAGACTCCTTGGCGGACGTCTCGATCGCCGCGCCGCCGCCGAATTGGTCGGCAAGCTCGGCGTGGCTGGCGGCGAGGACGCTGACGCCAAAGGAAACGCTGGCGTCGTCATGCTGGACGGCGCTCGCGGCGCGGTCGAGACAGACGAGAATGGTCGGCGGATCGGCCGACAGCGACGAAATCGACGTCGCGGTCACGCCTCGCCACTCCGCCCCGCTCAAGAAGGTCACGATGCTGACGCCTCGAGGCAATTGCCGGAGCGCCTCAGAGAACGGCGACCTTTCCGCGACGCTCATTCTTCCGGCAGTCCGCCGCGGGCCTGGGGCGACGAATTCGTAAACCGTATTAGAAGGCATTGGAACGGAGGGCATCCTTGGATGGTTCCTTAGTCTATTAAATCACTATACTATGTCAATTGAATTCGTGCCGTTGGAATGGCCCATCCCATGTCCGCTTCGCGTCTTTCGCCGGTTGCAGGTCAGTCGCGCTCCATCGCCATTGTCGGCGCCGGAGCGAGCGGCGCTCTGATGGCGGCGCATCTGTTGCGGGCGGGCGGCGATTCGATCCGCCTGACGCTGATCGAGCCAAGAGCCGAGCTCGGCCGCGGCCTCGCCTATGCGACGGCGGACGAAAGCCATCGGTTGAACGTGCGAGCCTCGAACATGAGCGCGTTCGCCGACGATTCCGACCATTTCTGGCGATGGCTGAAGGCCGACGGATATTCCGGCGAGGACCGCTTCTGCTTTGTTCCGCGCGCCGTTTACGGCCGTTACCTCGCAGGCCTCGTCGAGGGACGGCTGACGGAGACGCCATCGGCGGCCCTGCGGTGGCTGCGCGAAACCGCCGTTGCGCTGACGCCGCGAAAGGACGCGGCCGCGCTCACCTTCGCTAACGGAATGACCGAGACGTTCGACGCCGTCGTTCTGTGCTGCGGGCACGAGCCGTTGGAGAGCCTAAAGCCGCCTTTCGTCAGCCCGTGGGAAGAACCGAGCGCCTGGAACGCCGATCCAAGCTCGAAGGTCCTCATTTTAGGGACTGGGCTCACGATGGTCGACGCCGCGCTTTCGCTCAGCCGTTCCGGCCACCATGGGCCGATCGTCGCGCTCTCCCGGCGCGGCCTGTTGCCGCAGGCGCATCGGCGCGTCGACGCCGCGGCGTTTCCCGCCGACGCGCTCCCTTCTAGCGACCGCCTCGCGGCTTTCTTACGCTGGCTCCGACAAAGAGCGCGCGAAGAGGAGAGCCGCGGCGGAAATTGGCGCAGCGTCGTCGACGGACTTCGGCCGCATACGCAGGCGATCTGGCGATCGATGAGCGTTTCGGCGCGCCGACGTTTCCTCGAACATGCGCGGCCCTGGTGGGACATTCACCGGCATCGGATGGCGCCGGACGTCGAGGAGAGCATTCAATCGTTGCGCGCAAGCGGCCAGCTCAGCGTTCTCTCTGGCCGTCTAACGGACGTCGAGGCGATCGGCGCCGGCGCGCGGGTCTTAATCCGGCCGCGCGGGCAGTTGAGCCCGATCGAACTTCGGGTGTCCCGCATCGTCTCTTGCCGAGGGGTGTCGAGCGATCCGCGGCGAACCGCGAACCCGCTCGTCGCTCGGCTTCTCGCGGCGGGCCTCGCCCGTGTCGATCCGCTCGGCATCGGCCTCGATCTTGACGGCGATTGCGCACTTATCGACGCACGCGGCCGGAAATCGAGGCGCGTTTTCGCCATCGGTCCGATGAGCCAGGCGGCTTTCTGGGAGTCGATCGCGGTGCCCGACATTCGCATCCAGGCGGCCGCTCTCGCCAAGCGGCTCATCGAGCGCGTCCCGTTGCCGGCGCTCGCCGGCGCCGTCGCCTAGCCTGCGGCGGCGCGCCGCTGCGAGGGCGCGACGACGTTGGCGATGATTTCGCCAAAAGGCCCCGCGTTGCGCGCCGGCCCGAGATTGGCGCCGGTCGTCTCGCGCAAGGGGAGCTTGGGAAAGACAAGCTCGGCGAACCGGTAGCATTCCTCCAAATGCGGGTAGCCCGACAGGATGAAACGGTCGATGCCGAGCGCCATATATTCCTTCATGCGCGCGGCAACCTCGTCCGCGTCGCCGACCAGCGCCGTGCCCGCGCCGCCTCGCACCAGGCCGACTCCGGCCCAAAGATTCGGCGACACGACAAGATTGCCCCGTCGGCCGCCGTGGAGTTCGGACATCCGCTTTTGCCCGATCGAGTCCATGCGGGCGAAGGCCTTTTGCGCCGTCTGGATCGCGTCGTCGTCGACCTTGGAGATGAGCGCGTCGGCCGCCCGCCAGGCTTCCTCCGACGTTTCGCGGACGATGACGTGCAGCCGGATGCCGTAGGAGAACGTGCGGCCTTGAGCCGCAGCCGCCGCTTTCGCGACGGCCAGTTTCTTGGCCACCGCCGCCGGCGGCTCGCCCCACGTCAAATAGACGTCGCAATGTTTGGCCGCGACCTCGCCGCCGGCCGTGGACGAGCCGCCGAAATAAAGCGGCGGGTAGGGCGCCTGCAGCGGCGGATAAAGGAGTTTGCCCTTCTCGATTGCGAGATGCTCGTGCGTCTCGGTGACCTCCTCGCCCCGCATCAGCTTGCGCCAGATGGAGAGGAATTCGTCGGTGACGGAATAGCGTTCGTCGTGTTCGAGAAACACGCCGTCGCCTTTCAGCTCGACCGGATCGCCGCCGGTGACGACGTTGATCAACAGCCGCCCGCCGGAGAGGCGGTCCAATGTCGCCGCCATCCGCGCCGCGAAGGCCGGCTCCGACAGACCGGGACGCACGGCGACGAGGAAACGCAGCCGCTTCGTCAGCGGCGTCATCGCCGAGGCGATGACCCAGGAATCCTCGCACGATCGCCCCGTCGGCAGCAGGACGCCGAAATAGCCGAGATCGTCCGCGGCGCGCGCGATCTGCGCCAGATAGTCGAGCGTAATATGACGCGCGCCGATCTCGCTGCCGAGATAGCGGCCGTCGCCGTGCGTCGGCAGGAACCAGAGAATGTCGGCTTTGTCGGCGGGCGGCGGCGGATCGAATGTTTCGGACATGCGACTTCCTTAATTGAGACGGGACCCTCGAGCGCCGGCCGAGCGGCGCGTTTCTTCACGTCGTCACGTCAAGGCGATCGACCTGTAGCGCCCGTGGCCGTAGATCAGCGCGTGGTCGCCTTCGCCGATCTCGACATGCTTCACGGCTCCGATGACGATCCCGTGGCTGTGGCGCTCAATCAGCTCCTCGACCGCGCAGTCGATCACCGCGATTGCGTCGGCTAGGCCCCACGCTCCGGTTGCGAATTGCCGCCACTGGGCGCCGTCGTAGCGCTGCGTCCCCTTAACGCCGCCCTTGCCCGAGAAGCGCTCGGCGACCGCCTCGTGGCGCGCGTCAAGCACGTTCACGCAAAACCGTCGTTCGGCGACGATGACCGGCCAGGAGGACGAGGCGCGGTTGACACAAATGAGCACGGTCGGCGGATCGGTCGAGACGGGAACCGTCGACGTCACGGTCAGGCCGGTGCGCGTATCGCCGTCGCCGACCGTGATGACGCTTACGCCCCCGAACACGCGGCGCATCGCCAGCTTGAACTGCTGGGCGTCCTGCGCGCGCGAGGGGAGGGCGACATTCATCGACGACCTCAAGGCGACGGTTTGGCGAGAAGAATACGCCGGCCGCTCATGGCCCCGTTGGTGATGGATGGCAGGCCGAAGCTCAATGGACAGCTCCTTGTCGGGCGCATTTTTTAACGCGGTTGAGCGTCTTTTGGACCGACCGATCCGCTTCCGAGAGCGCCGCTTGCCGCTCGCGACCCGGCGCCGCCAAACCGGACTTGCAGCACATTGCCCGCTCTGTGTCAATGTACTCTATCGAATTAGTATATTAAGCTCCGGCATCCGCGCTCGGCGCGACCTGCATCCGCTGTAAGGTCTTGTCGCGATTGATCGATAGTCTTGTGACAGCGACGCCGGCGCGCTCGCCTTCAGGCGAAATTTGGCTCGCGACATCGTTTCGCCGAGCCGCCTGCAGAACGAGACATATTATCGATAGAAATTATCATCTAAAGGCGCTATGGAGAACGCTCGCCGCCGATTAGGGGCAGTCGGATGTCGACGAAGGCCGGTTGAGCCGGCCTCCGAGGTGGTTGCAAAGGGAATTCGTGACCGATCGCCAACTTCGTCTCGGCGCGTTCATGCGGCCGGTCGGCATTCACACCGCCTGGTGGCGCTATCCCGGCGCCTACACGGACGCCAACTTCAACCATCGCCATCTCATCCGCTTCGCGCAGACGCTGGAGCGCGGAAAGTTCGACGCCTTTTTTATGGCCGACCACCTTGCCGTCCTCAACATGCCCATCAAGGCGCTGAAGCGAAGCGCGACCGTCACGTCGTTCGAGCCCTTCACGCTTCTCTCGACCCTATCCGCCGTCACTTCGAGGATCGGGCTCGTGGCGACGGCGTCGACGACGTTCGACGCGCCGTTTCACGTCGCGCGCCGCTTCGCCTCGCTCGACCACTTGAGCGGCGGGCGCGCAGGCTGGAATGTGGTCACGACGTCGAACCCGGACGCCGCGCTCAATTTCGGCCTCGAGGAGCATCTCGAGCACGACGAGCGCTATCGTCGTGCGCGCGAATTCTACGACGTGGTCACTGGCCTCTGGGACAGTTTCGCCGACGACGCCTTCGTTCGCGACGCGGAAGCTGGGCTCTTCTTCCGCCCCGAGCGCATGCGCGCGCTCGACCATCGCGGGAAGTATTTCAAGGTTCGCGGGCCGCTCAACGTTGCACGCCCGCCGCAAGGGTGGCCCGTCATCTTCCAGGCCGGGGCGTCCGAGGCCGGCAGGCAGCTTGCCGCTGAGACGGCGGAGGCCATCTTCGCAAGCGGCTCCTCGCTCGCGGACGCGCAACGCTTCTATGCCGACGTCAAGGGGCGGATGAAGGCCATCGGCCGCGATCCCGACCATCTCAAAATTCTGCCGGGCGCGCTTGTCGTGGTTGGCGACACCGTTGAAGAGGCGAAGCGCAAGCGGGCGCTGCTCGACAGCCTCGTTCATCCCGACAGCGGACTGGCCTCCCTCTCGATCGCGCTTGGCCACGACGCGTCCGGCTTCGACCTCGACGGCCCGCTGCCCGAGATCCCTGAGAGCAATGCTAGCCAAAGCGCGCGCAATCGGTTCGTGGCGCTGGCGCGGCGCGACAATCTCACCGTCCGGCAGCTTGCTGAGATCGCCGGCAGCTATGCGGGTCTTTCCTTCGTCGGCACGCCGGCCTCGATCGCGGAGGAAATGGAGCGGTGGCTCTTCTCCGACGCCTGCGACGGGTTCAACGTGATGTTTCCGACCGTGCCCGAAGGGCTTGAGGATTTCGTCGATTGCGTCGTTCCCGAGCTGCAGCGGCGAAGCCTTTTCCGGCGCGAGTACGAGGGGGCGACGTTGCGCGAGAACCTCGGCCTGCCGCGGCCGAAAAACCGCGCCTTCGACGCGTGACGGCCGCGTACGCGGAAGTGAGAAACTCCGAGGGGACGGAGCACGAGAGGCGATGATGTCGGCGACGGGTTCCTTAAAACGTCTAGGGTTCTTCACCCGGCTGTTGGACCCGACGAATGCGGCCGAGCGCTACCGCCTTGCCGCCGAGCAGATCGTCCATGCCGAAGCCAGCGGCTTCGACTCCGCCTGGATCGCCCAACATCATTTCGACGAGGAAGAAGGCGGGCTGCCGTCGCCGTTCGTGTTCCTTTCCTACGTCGCGGCGCTCACTCGCCGCATCAGGCTTGGAACCGGCGTCGTGGTGCTTCCTTTAGAGTCGCCGCTGCGCGTCGCCGAGGACGCCGTCGTCTTCGACCTTCTGTCTGAAGGGCGCCTTGAGCTCGGCATCGGCACGGGAGGCAACCCGGCCTCGTTCGCCGCGTTCGGGCATGATTCGGCCGATCGCGGCGTGATCTTCGACCGTTATGCGGCGACGCTGCGCGATGCGCTGGCAGGGCGTGCGCTGCAAGGCGGAGGCCGGCTCTATCCGCTTGCGCCGTCGCTCATCGAACGCCTCTGGCAGGCGACATTCTCGGCCGCGGGCGGCGTGCGCGCCGGCGCGGCGGGAGACGGCCTCATGCTGTCGCGGACGCAGCCTCGCCAGAAAGACTCGCCCAACGCCTCGCTCTCGGACATCCAGGATCCGATTATCGACGCTTATCTTAAGGCTCTGCCCGCGGGCCGCGCGCCGAGGATCGTCGGTTCGCGATCGGTGTTCGTCGCCGACAGCCGCAAGGAAGCGCTGCGCTACGCGGAGATCGGACTGCCTCGGATCGTCGACCGATTCATCGCCGCCGGACACATTGTCGAGGGGCGCACGCTGCCTGAGCTCATCGCTACGTTCGACGTGCATCTCGGCACGCCCGACGAGGTCATTGAATCTTTAAGCGCCGACAAGGTTCTCTCGCGGGTCACGGATTTCGCGTTCCAGGTTCATTCGGTCGATCCGCCCCATCCTCTGATCCTGCGTTCGATCGAGCTGATCGCCGAGAAGGTTGCGCCGGCGCTCGGCTGGGCGCCGGCGCGGCGCGCCGACCTGCGCCGGCGCTCGGCCGCCGGTTGAGCCGGAATTATCTTCGGGGACGCTCAAGTGATGAACGCGCGCGAGGCGGACGTGATCGACGAACTGACAGGCGTCGCGCCTGGCTCGGCGCTGGACGAGGTCCGTCGCGCGCGGGGCGCGGCGCGCGCGAACGCGCAGAAGAGCTTTGAGGCTCTGTTCGAGCCTTCGCAGCCGGGCGGCGTCTCAATCGTCCAGCGTTTTGCGCTCGCGGCCTTCGTTGCCGGCCTGCATGCGGAGCCTGAGACGCAGCGCTTTTATGTGCGCAGTCTTGCTGAGGCCGGCGCGTCGCCGGCGCTCATCGGCGCGGTCGAGGCGGAAGTCGCGCGTGGTGCCGCCAAGGGGCCATTCGGGCGCTATCCGGCGGGACGGCTCAGCGTCGAGGACTTTGAGGGCGCCCTTTACGCCCCGACGGCGGAAAGCCGCCGCGCACTCGGGGGCCGACTTGCCACGGCTTTTGCGCACGCGCATCTCCTCGTGCTCCATCCGCGCGACGCGAGCCGTGACGCCTTGCGCGCCCTTGAGGCGGCGGGCTGGGAAACGACGGAAATCGTCACATTGTCGCAACTCGTCGCGTTCCTGACCTTCCAGATCCGCGTCGTTGCGGGCTTAACCACGCTCGCAGACGCGAGCCGCTGATCAATTTCGTTTAAGGAACGATCATGACCGTCGCCCATGAGACCGCCGCGGCCGGCGCGCGGCCCAACGCCTTCACGCAAGACGAGCTCGGCTGGACGCCTTGGCTGCCGCCGCTTGCAGAATCCGAGCTCAGCGAACGGCATTGGGCAGGACTCGTCGAAGCCTCTCGCGCGAAATCGCCCTATTTCATGCTCCTTGTGCGAGATCCGGAGGTTTTGGAGGCGCGCACGAAGACCGACAAGGACATCTTCACCAATGTCTCAGGCGGCCTGCCGCGCGCCGAGCGTGAGCTCGCGGCGACGGCGGTCTCGCGCTCCAATGGCTGCATCTTCTGCGCCTCGGTCCATGCGCGCTTCGCTTCCGTGCATTCGAAGCGCCGCGACGAGGTCCAGCGCCTGCTCGACGAAGGGACCGACGTCGATATCGACGAGCGATGGAACGCGGTCGTCGCCGCCTCCGTCGCGCTGACCGCGACGCCTCCCGCCTTCGGCCAGCCGCATGTCGATCGTTTGCGCCGCGCAGGCTTTGACGACCTCGCCATTCTCGACGTCATCCAGAGCGCGGCCTTCTTCAACTGGGCGAACCGGTTGATGCTGTCGCTCGGCGAGCCGGAGGCGGCGAAGCCTCAAGCCGCCGCGCCGAGATAAGCCTCGCGAATGCGCGGATCCTCGCGCAACGCGGCGGCGGACCCGCTGAGGACGATGCGGCCCGCCTGCAGCACATAGCCCTCGTGGGCGATCTGCAAAGCGAGGTTGGCGTTCTGCTCGACCATGAAGACGGTGACGCCCTTTCGGTTGATCGCCGCGATCAGCTCGAGCACGCGGTCGACGTAAAGCGGCGAGAGGCCCATTGTCGGCTCGTCCATGCAGATCAACCGCGGCCGACCCATCAACGCCCGCGCCATCGCGACCATCTGCTGTTCGCCCCCCGACAGTGTGCCGGCGCGCTGGTTCAGCCGCTCGCCGACGCGTGGGAAGAGCTCGAGAAGGCGCGTCAGGTCGTCGACGACCTCGGCGCGCTTCGTCCGCACATAGGCCCCCATCAACAGATTTTCGCGAACCGTCATCAGCGGAAAGAGCCGCCGCGCTTCCGGCACAGAGGCGACGCCTGAGCGCACGATGCGATGGGGCGAGGCGCGATCGATGCGCTC
>Ga0187782_10002618_pt1 | contig 13275 bp, 13 predicted proteins | sample 0715_SJ02_MP15_2_FD_132454 | JGI IMG/M metagenome (GOLD analysis project Ga0187782, IMG submission 132454) | Tropical peat soil microbial communities from peatlands in Department of Meta, Colombia - 0715_SJ02_MP15_20_MG | ecosystem: Environmental > Terrestrial > Soil > Wetlands > Peat | place...
GTTGCCGGGGACGCCGACCTTGGCGTCGGTGACCGAAAGTACGACGCCTTTCACGAACGGATAGGCAATGAACAGGGTCAAGAGCGCCAGCGTCGGCAGGAGCAGACAGAGCGCGAGCCAGCGCTCGTCTTCCAGCAGCCGGGTGACTGCGCTGCGCTGGGGCGCGCGGGCGGAGATCTCGGTCAGTGCATAACCTGTGACAGCCATTCGGACCTCAGTGCGGTGCAGCCGGTGATGCCGACCCCGTGGTGATGAGCCGGGAGCGCAACCGGCTCATGCCGCCATACGCTTCAAGCGGCGTGAATACTCTTGAATTCGGCATCCGCCCATTTGACCGCATCTTCGGCCGGCATACCCTGCACGGCTTTGGCGTACATATCGGTGATGAGGTATTTGCTCAGGCCCTCGGCCGCCTTGCGGTCCGCGGGGCCGGCATAACCCGGAAACCGGCCGGCGCGGGCTGCCCCACGAAACGGGAGCATCACCGGATCCTTGCCCCACAGCGGGTCATTCTCCCACATGGTGGTTGTTCCGACGGAGTAGCCCTGCTGGGAATCGAACCATCGGCGATAGACATCCTTTGAGCTGATCCAGCGCAAAAAGTCCTTCGCCGCCTTCTGGTTCTTCGAATAACCCATCAGCATGTTGGTCATCGGCAGGTGATAGCCGAACTGTCCGGCCTGGCCCTTGGGCAGGGGGGCATGTGCCATGTCTTCGAACATCGGCTTGCCCTGATCGTCGAGGTAAGTGTCGGGCTTGCTTTTGGCCAAAAGATAGATCGAGGCGCCGTTCAATGTGGCGCAGATTGTGCCAGCGAGAAAGGCGCGGTTGTTGCTCGTGTCGTCCCAGGCCAGTCCGCCTTCATCGAGCGCCTGCTTCCAGAAATCGGCCATGAACTTCACCGAGTCGACGGCCTCCTTGGAATTCAGGGCCACGGTTTTGCCGTCCTTCTCTACCTCCTTGCCGCCCCACGACCACAGGTACGGATACGCGAATGTCGGCGCGTCGCCGAAGGTGTGGCCCAGCGTCTGGCCGATCGGGTGGCCGGCGGCTTTGAGCTTCTTGCCGGCTGCGCGATAGTCTTCCCAAGTGGTCGGGAAGCTGGTGATGCCCTGTTCGGCGAACCATGATTTCCGATAGACGATCATGGCGCCGAGCACGCACCAGGGCACACCGAGCCACTTGTGGCCGTCGTTGGCGACGACCGTCGACACCTCGTAATAGCCGCCTTGCGCCTTGGCGATTTCCTCGACGACGTCGTCGACGTTGGCGACACTCTCGGCATAGAGCTGGGCCCAGTTGTTGAGGCCGCAGATAATGTCGGGCCCGGTGCCCGACTGAATCGCCGACGTGGTCCGCGCTTGCAGATCGTTGCCGTTGATGGTCTCGATGTTGAGCTTGACGCCGAGCGTCTTCTCGGCCTCGGGCGCGATTTCCTTCCTCAGCAGCGCATCGGAAGCGGGAACGAAGTCGTTCCAGCGCAACCAGTGAACGGTTGCGGTCTGCGCATAAGCGGGCGCACGCGAGGTGGCGAGAATCGAGCCCATCCCGCCGGCTCTCGCCGCAACCGCGCCAGCGCCGGAAAGCTGAAGCAGTTTTCGCCGGTTGATCCGAGCCATCTCATCCTCCCTGTCCGCGTCACGTTTAACTGGCGCTGTTTTGGCGGGCGAAAGCTTCTACCACATGGTACGCATCGCCAATTCGAGAACCGGCGCCCTTCGTCCGCGTTCCCGACGGCGCGCGGCGGCATCATAGCCCGAGCGCAGCCTCGGTACGAGGGCACAATTGCCCCGCGCGGCCAGCCGACGGATCATCGTCCCGTCAATGCATCATCTGTGCGAGCGCGCAGCAAGAGGAACGATAGTCGCGCGGCGTGTTGCGGTCTCTTGCGAGTTGGCTCCCCGGGCCGGATTCGAACCAGCGACCAACCGGTTAACAGCCGGTTGCTCTACCGCTGAGCTACCGGGGAACAATGGCAGCGACGCGCACGCAGGGCGCGACTGCCTATAACAAAGGTGCATCGACTTTGGAAGTCACCGCCGTTGCATGCAACTCTTTGCGGCGCCGAACAACGTTCCGGCTTGCGCCAGCGCGCGGCTATCGCGACGTGTTCGCCTGCGACTTGTCGCGCACATTGAACCAAGGATCGCTGGCGCGCTTGGCCTTTATGCCGTCCAGCGCCGACCGATAGGCTCTTTCATCGGCCTTGGTCGTGATGCTCTCCTCTTTCTTGAGGTGTTCCTTTTCGGTCGGAAGCTGCATGTAAGGCGGCGTACCCGGCGTTTGGGCATACGCCGGAACCGCCAACAGCGCGATCATCGCCATAGTCATCGCCAAAACGATTCTCATTAGGGCCTCCGTCGCGCGCTATATGTTTCAAGCGCCTCCGCCGGTCGGCGGCGGAGCCATCTGTCGTCAAATCACATCCGCCACAAAGCAAGAGCGCGGGCCCTTCCGGACCCGCGCTCTACTTTTATCAACTCGGCGCCGAGGTGGCAACGCGCGCCGACGCTTTGCCGATCAGAAGCCTACGCCGAGGCCGGCGAAGCCAACGAAGATGCTCTTCGTATCGCCGGCGGAGCACGGGACAGCGGTGCTGCCGCAGATGCTGACCTGGTTGGAGGCGATGAGAGCGCTGTTGATGATGTCGTACCACTGGAAGCCGCCCTTGAGGTACCAGTTGCCGTAGTTGGCCGGGATCCAGGTCAGGCTCCACACGCCGGTGAGGCCCGTGGTGAACATGCCGACTCCACCGGAGCTGGGGACACCGCAGCAGCCGCCGTTCGTCCAGAACGACGACGGTCCAACCGTCACGTAAGTCGGCGCCTTCAGCGTCAGTTGCGGGAAGCCCCAGGCCTTCAGGTTCAAGGTCGGAACGATACCGATCAAGAAATCCCCATTGTTGGTGGCGCACGAGAAGCACGCCGGCATCTGATTGTAATCCCAACCCGGGAATTCATAGTACCAAGTCACGTACGGGTTGAAGGTGACCGGCCAGCCGGTGAACGAGTCGTTCAACGACAATTTCAACTGGTTGAAGTTCAGCCAGCCAAATCCCAGCCCAGCGCCCGCGGCGTCGGCACAAGCCTTCGTGCCGCAAACGTCCTGACTGTGAACGTTGTAGTAGTCGTCACTCAACGTCCAGTACTGTCCGAACGTGACCGCACCGCTGATGAAGTAGACCGCGTCGAACAGGGCGCCGTTGGCGGTCAGGTTACGGGGGGTAATACCGGCCGCAGTACCTCCGGCATTGGTGTTATAGAGGCCCCAGTACCCGTTGAAGTTGTTGGCATAGTCGAGCGCCACGCCACCGCCCAGGCTCACGGCGTTGATGAAGCCGGTCTTGTCCTTGTACACTGTCCAATTCAACCCGGCGACGATTGTCTCAGCGCCACGAGTCGCCAGCGCCTGACCTTGCGGGTTGATCAGGAAGCTCGAGTAGTCGAATTCCACAAAGCCGTGGATATCGAGCGGCGGCGGCGCCGCGGGTGCAGGCGGCGGCGCTTTGGTCGGGAGCGCCATATCGGCGGCCAACGCCGCCGTGCTCCCGAGGCCGAGCGCCCACGCACAACCAACAAGCAGAGCTAACGAAGATCGTATTCTAGACATCTGGGTCCCCCTGGCTCTCAACCCGGCCCAGGTCCCTGGATTCCGGGCGCTCCGATTGATCCCAACCCGGCCCACCAGATGCGCGCCTTGTTGGAGTCAACGCAAGTTAGCATTCGATTGATGGCGCACAAAGCGTCAGGAAGCGCTTCAACCGCGTATTACCTCTGAATCTTCGGGGTGGTTGTAAATTTGTCACAGTGATTAAACGAGCCGAAAACAAAGGGGATTTCGTCATATCGCGAGTGGTGAGGCACTCGGCATCCGATTGCCGGCGTTTCTCGGATGGCCACCGCGGCATCTTCCGATCGACGAAATGTATTTTTTCTCGAATCGCTCTCTCGCATCCGCGCTTAGGCGAATGCCGCCGAGGCCCGATTGCGTTGACGCCGCCGCCAACGCGTGATCCCCTCTCTCCATCTTCCAACGGCGAAATCCCCACATGGCCGATATTCGCACCGAGATCGAGGGCGCGGTCTGCACAATCCTAATCAGCCGTCCGGATCGCCGCAATGCGGTCGACGGTCCCATGGCCGCCCTGTTGCGCGAGTCGTTTCTGCGCTTTGAACGTGACGATAGTCTGCGCGTTGCGGTGCTGCATGGCGAACACGGTGTGTTTTGCGCCGGCGCGGACTTGACGGCGATCGATGATCCCCGGCGGCGCCACGAGCTGGATCCCGAAGGTGGCGGGACTGGGCCCATGGGCCCGACCCGGCTGTCATTGACAAAGCCGCTTATCGCGGCGGTCGCCGGGCACGCGGTTGCGGGCGGACTTGAACTCGCTTTGCTCGCCGACCTGCGGATCGTGGAAGAGAGCGCCGTGTTCGGTGTTTTTTGCCGCCGTTGGGGCGTTCCGCTCATCGATGGCGGCACCGTGCGCCTGCCGCGCGTCATCGGGATGGGACGCGCGCTCGACATGATCCTGACCGGACGCCCTGTCGGCGCCCGCGAGGCCCTCGAGATGGGTCTAGCAAACCGCGTCGTCGCGGACGGAACCTCGCGTGCGGCCGCGGAGGGGCTTGCGCGCGAGATCGCGGCGTTTCCGCGACGCTGCATGCTCGCAGATCGCGCCTCCGCCTATCGGCAATGGGACATGCCGCTCTCAGCTGCACTGCGTGAGGAGGGGCGCTGTGGCGCGCCGATCGTCGCCGCCGAAGGCGTGGCGGGTGCGCGGCGCTTCGTCGAGGGCGCCGGACGTCACGGACGATTCGAGACGACTTAGGAGCGAGGACCCGGTTGGGTCGACCGTTCGAGCGCGATCCGGAAAAGTGCATGCTGGTCTTCTGATAACGATCATGCTCCGAGCGAAAACTTAGACGAGCAGGACCAGCAATTCACCGTCACCGCCGCTCGGCGCAAGCGCGTTGTTTGCTCGACTCGCCGGGTTCATCGAAACGACGGCGCTTGTCGCATTCAACCCGGAAGTCAGATCGCGCCGGCACCCGAACACCGTGTCAGAAGCGCGCAAAGCGCGGGAAGTGATGTGCCTGGAATTGGACGCCCGGGTCAGTTCGGCGAGGTCTGGCCGGGCTGCGGGGTGGTCTGCACGGACTGCGGCGGCTTCGGCTTCGGTTTGGGTTTGGTGGCGACGCGACGCGCCGGCGGGGGAGGAGGCGGTGCTGCCGCTTCCGCCTCGCGACGTGCCTTCTCGGCAGCCGCCGCGGCCATTTCCTGCTGCTTGGCGGCCGCCGCGTCGGCAGACATGACGGTATAGCCGTGTTTGGCCATGCAATCCTGAAAAATATCGTTTCCCGCCGTGCTACCGCTGTAGCCACCGAACCCAAGAGGCTGCAGGTTGCCGGACACGGTCTGGCCCTGGCAGATCGCACGATCCGCCTCGTATTGGTCGTAGAGCGCCGGGTTGGCGGTCATGTCCTGACCATCGGCACGGACATAGACGAAATGAGTCGAGAGCGTACACCCGGCGAGGACCAGAGCGGCTGAGACCAAACAAGCAGTGCGCAATACCAAACCCCTCCCAAGGGCCGACGTCAGTCTAGCACGAAGAATTTGGTGGAGGCCACGCCCGGAATTGAACCGGGGTAAACGGTTTTGCAGACCGCTGCGTAACCACTCCGCCACGTGGCCTTTGCCGGCACGGCAGGTCGGCCCGCCGATGCCCGGCATCTTTACGGTAGGCTCTATAGAGGATGGCCGACTGTCCGACAACGGCGTCAGCGCCGGGCTGCGGGGAATGGTTTATTGTCCCGCCTCACCCGGCGGCGCTCCGCCGGCGCATCGGGCCGGCGTCGTACTTGCGTTTTATCCGACGGTACCGCACAAACCGATCAGCAACGTGGGAACACATGGCATGTTCGAGGGCGCCACGGCGCGTCGGCTGATGGTGGACGGCCAGGTCCGCACCGCCGATGTCACCGATGCCGCTCTACTCGACGCCATGATGACGGTGCCGCGCGAGCGATTCGTGCCGCCGGCGCTCGCCCAGGTCGCCTATCTGGACGACGATATTCCCGTTGGCGGTGGGCGTGCGCTGCTAAAGCCGATGGTGCTGGCCAAGCTGATCCAGGCGGCAGGCATCGGTCGGGAGGATCGCGTGCTCGACGTCGGCTGCGCGACCGGCTACTCCTCGGCCATTCTGGCGCGCGTTGCCGGAGCGGTGACGGCGCTCGAGGAGAACGAAGAGCTGGCGCGTCAAGCCAAGGCGGCGCTTGCCCAAATCGACGCGACCGGGGTGCAGATCGTGGTCGGGCCTCTCACCGCCGGATGGCCCGCCGCCGCTCCCTATGACGCGATCCTCCTCAACGGCGCCACCGAGATCGTCCCCGAAGGGCTCGGCCGGCAGTTGAAGCCGGAAGGCCGGCTCACGGGCATCGACCGCAGGTCGCGCGCAGGCAAGGGGACGATTTACCGCGTGGTTGAAGGCGTGTTGGTGGGTCGGCCGATTTTCGACGCTTCCGCCCCGTTGCTTCCGGGATTTGCCGCGACACCGAGCTTCGCCTTCTAGGAGCCGGCCTATGGTGCGAACCTGTGGCCCATATGTGCCAATTCCCCGAAATTTTGCAGTGGATTGGCCCGCAGGGGTTTCACGATGGTGCGGGCCCGAATATGGTGGGGTAGTCGGTGGCGTCGGTCAGCTCAGGGGCCGCGATGCTGCCGTGTCGTCCGGATGACGAGCCCGCAGGGCTGGCGGCGCGCGTGACGGGGGCAGCGTAGGTCTTATGTGCTGTAGAGGGGTGCGGGCGTATTTTTGGGCCATCGCAAGCCTCTGTCTGGCCGGTGGCGGCATTGCTGTGCCGTGCTCCGACGCGACAGCTGATACGCTCGAATGGGCCTTGGTGCAGGCCTATCAGAACAATCCGGCGCTGAACGCGCAGCGGGCGGCGCTGCGCGCGATCGACGAGAACGTGCCCCAGGCTCTTTCCGGATATCGGCCGACCCTGAGCGCGACCGCAAACGCCGGTTACAACTCGGTGAATGCGACGGCGGAGGTTCCGTTTTTCGGCGCCATCCTCAACCAGCAATTCGCGGAGGCGTTTGTTTCTCGCGGGGTCGGCGTCAGTGCCACGCAAACGCTCTTCAACGGCTTTCAGACGGCGAACCGCACCCGGCAGGCGGAAAGCCAGGTCGAGGCCGCGCGCGAGACGCTGCGCGTCACCGAGCAGCAGGTTCTGCTCGATGCCGCCACCGCTTACATGAACCTTCTGCGCGACCAGGCGATCTTGGACCTCAATCGGCGCAACGTCGAAGTGCTCACCGAGCAACTGAAGCAGACGCGCGATCGTTTCAACGTCGGCGAGGTGACACGCACCGACGTGGCGCAGGCGGAGTCGCGGCTCGCCGCGGGGCGGTCTGCCTTGCTCGGCGCGCAGTCGAACTTCGTGACTTCGCAGGCCAATTACCGGCGCGTTATCGGCGTCGATCCGGGCCGGCTTGCACCGGGGACTCCGGTAGACCGACTTTCACCCGGTACGCTTCCCGCCGCCATCGGCCAGGGTCAGGCCCACAGTCCCTCGGTGCTGGCGGCGATGTATGGCGTCGATGCTGCCACCCTGGCCGTCAAGATCAGCGAAGGCGCGCTCTACCCGAACCTTTCGGTGACGGCCAGCGCCTCGCGGGGCATCTACCCGGCCTATGAGGTCATCAAGGAGACGCAAGCCGCGGTCGTCGGTCAGTTGACGATTCCGATCTACCAGGGGGGAGCGGAGTATTCCACCATCCGTCAGTTCAAACAGACGTTGGGACAGCAACGGCTCAATCTCGATATCAATCGCGATCAGGTGCGGGCCACCGTGGTGGCGAGCTGGGGCGAGCTTGATGCCGCCAAAGCGCAGATCGAGGCGACGACGGCGCAGGTCAATGCCGCGGAGATCGCGCTCAACGGGGTGCGCGAGGAGGCGCGGGTGGGACAGCGCACCACCCTCGATGTGCTCAATGCTCAGCAGGAACTCGTGAACGCGCGCGTCGCGCTGGTCACTGCGCAGCACGATCGGGTCGTCGCGTCCTATACCTTGCTGGCGGCGGTCGGCGGACTAGAGATGCGCCGACTCGGCCTCGACGTCGTAATTTACGATCCGCAGGTGCATTATCAGCAAGTGCGTGACGCTTGGTTCGGAGTGCGAGATCCCAGCGGCAGGTAAGGTCCGCGGATCGCTCCTTGCGTTCGACTTCTGCCATGACATACTCGCCGCCGGCGTTGCATGATTGCGTTTGCGTGATTCGCGGTCGGCGAACGCGGCAGATATTCGCCGGGCCACGGCGAGGGGAGCGCACGCCAAGGCGAGGACGAGCGTATGACGCAGGCAGCCAAATCGCCGGAACCGTCGATGGAGGAAATTCTCGCCTCCATTCGACGGATCATCGCCGACGACGACGCCAGCAAAACGACGCAGCGCGGGGCGGAGCCTGCAAAGCCGCCGTCACCCGAAGCGCCGCTGCCACCGGAGGTGATCCCGCCTGAGCCGATAGCGCCGCAATCCCATGCCGAACCGCCCGCCGCCCTTCCGGCGGCGCGTTTGGAGGTGCCCGAGGATCAATCCTCCGACATTCTGGATCTGACCGAGTCGATGACGGCCGCACCGCCTGATCCTGCGGCTTCTCTTTCGATGCCGCAGCAATTTCGCAAGATCGACGGCTATGCCGATGTGGATTTCGGCGAAGCAGTCGAGACGCCGGCGGTGGCGAGCACCGCTGAGGCGGTTCGCCGTCACGGCGAGGAGCTGCTTTCGCGCGAAACCAGCGCCGCAGTCGATAACGCGTTCAATACGCTTGCTCAGACGGTTCTGGTGCAGAACGCGCGCACGCTCGAGGATCTGGTCCGAGAGATGTTGCGCCCGATGCTCAAAACGTGGCTCGACGACAATCTACCGGGCATGGTCGAGCGCTTGGTGCGCGCCGAGATCGAGCGCGTGTCGCGCGGGCGCTGAACGCCTTTTCGTCATTCTGCACCGCGCGGTGCGCATCGCCACATCCGGCGACGCGGTGCGACTTTTATGCGGTCTTGAGCGCGGCCGCCAATCTCAGGGCATGATCCGACAGCACCGCCGGCTCTTCCTTGGCACTTGCCGGAGGTTTGAGTGATACGCCGTTCTTGCGTGGAATGATGTGGACGTGGAGGTGGAAAACGACCTGTCCGCCGGCCGGCTCGTTGAATTGCTGAATGGTGAGCCCGTCGGCCGCGAACACCGTGACCGCCGCGCGCGCAATCGTCTGCGTCACCTTGAAGAGATGAGCGAGATCGTTCGGCTCGATGTCGAGGATCGTGCGCACCTGGGCTTTGGGGATCACAAGCGTATGACCCGGCGCGCGCGGCATGATGTCGAGAAAGGCAAAAGTCTTGTCGTCTTCGTAGACCTTGTGCGCGGGCAATTCGGCGCGCAGAATTTTGGCAAATAGGTTGTTCGAGTCGTAACTTGGCATCGCACTCTCCGCCTCTTGCGCTCCGATGTCTTCATTTCGGCTCGAGCGCCAAATCCTTCCGGTAAGGACCGGTAGCGGCGAGCTCGGCGCCGGCCGCCGCGACGTAGGCGCGCTCGCGCAGCAGATAGTCGGCAATCGCCCTCCGCAGCGCCGGATCGGCAATGTAGTGGGCCGAATAAGTGGTAGTCGGCATGTAGCCGCGGGCGATTTTGTGCTCGCCCTGGGCGCCGGCCTCGACCCGCGCGAGTTTGCAGGCAATGGCGTACTCGATCGCTTGATAATAGCAGAGCTCGAAATGCAGGAACGGATGATGCTCCACGGCACCCCAGTGCCGGCCAAACAAAGTGTCCGAACCGATGAAGTTGATCGCGCCGGCGATCCACCGCCCGTTGCGCTTGGCCATGATCAGCAGGATGCGATCGCGCATCGTCTGGCCGACGAGCGAAAAGAACGGCCGGGTCAGATAAGGCCGGCCCCATTTGCGCGATCCCGTCTCCATGTAGAACGCGAAGAACGCGTCCCAGACGGATTCGGTGAGGTCGCTGCCGGTGAGCCGGTGTACTGTGATGCCGTCGGCGAGCGCTTCCTCGCGCTCGCGCCGGATCGTCTTGCGCTTGCGCGCCGCCAGCGCCGCGAGAAACTCATCGAAGCTCGCGTAGCCCGGATTTTCCCAGTGGAACTGTTGGTCGGTCCGCTGCAGGAACCCGCAGTCGCCGAGAAAGCGGAATTCGGGCTCGGTGGCGAAGGTAACATGGACGCTCGACGCCTCGTCGAGACGGCACAGCTCGGCCAGGCCGGCGGACAGGACGCGGCGAACGTCGTTGGCTCGTGGGCCCGGCCGCACCAATAGCCGTCGTCCTGTTGCCGGCGTGAAAGGCACCGCGACCTGCAGTTTTGGATAGTAACTGCCGCCCGCTCGCTCATAGGCTTCCGCCCAGCCATAATCGAACACGTATTCGCCGCGTGAATGGCTCTTGAGATAGCAAGGAGCGGCGGCTGCGAGCGAGCCGTCCGCGGTTCGCACGAGGAGGTGCTGAACCTGCCAGCCAGCGCGCCCGCTGACGGATTTGGAAGCCTCCAAGGCCGACAAGAAGCTATGTGAAATGAATGGGTTAAAATCATATACTTGATGCGTCAGGAGAGCATCCTGGCCGATCGAGCAATCGCTGGGCCCGATCTGAGGTCCGGTCGGGTCGGGCGGCAGGTCGGCATCCGCCCGCGGGTTGGCGCAGGCGTCCCACGCGGCCGCACCGACTTCGTCGATCGCATTCGCCACGCTGACGCGCAGCTTGTCGAGCGGCGCGGTGGGCGCTTGTTCCTGCCGGTGCGGCTGCTCGTCGGGCAAGCGGCTCATGGTCGAAAGCCCTCGAAGATCATTTGGTCGGCCCAGCGCACGGCGCGTCGCCGCTCGATTTCCGTGCGCACCGCCCAGGTCAGCAGTGGCAGGCACAAAACGTGCCGCGCCACCAGTGGCGCCAGCGCCGGCAGATCGCCGATACCATAAGCGACGAAGTGCGGCCGCGCCGTCAAGGCCGGAAGCAACGATCCCATCCCGTAGCGCAGCCAAGGCGGCATCTGATCCCAATAAGGATGCGGTCGGTATTTTGCCGCGATGATGCCGCGCGGCAGATCGCGGACCTTATGTCGCAGCCATGTGAGCTGCCGCGGATCGAACGACATCGGGGCGACCGGGCCGTCATATCCGGAAAGCACCGCCATAACGCGAGCGGGGAGGCGGATGTCTCTGTCGAATCGACTTTTCAGCTCGAGCAACATAGTCACGCGGCCGGCGACGAGGTCGCAGAGCTCGCCGAGCGTCATCATTCGCTCGTTGCTACCGCGGAACGTGACGCGCTTGAGCTCGGCGGCGCTAAGCTGGTCGAGGCGACCTTCACCGTCGGTGAGCCTGCCGAGCACATCGTCGTGATGCACCATGGCCTCGCCGTCGGCGCTGACCTGCAGATCGACCTCGACGCCATAATCGGCCGCTATCGCCGCGCGCACGGCGCCGGCGGTGTTCTCGATCACCCCGCGTGCGGCGTCGTGCAGCCCGCGATGCGCGATCGGCCGCGCCGTTAACCAGTCGAGCCGGCTACGCACCGCGTTATGAAACTTCGAACATTCCTTCGACCTCGACCGCTGCATCGAGCGGCAGCGCCGCGACGCCGACGGTGCTGCGGGCGTGCTTGCCCTTCTCCCCGAAGACCGCAACCATCAAGTCGGACGCCCCGTTCATCACCTTGGGCCCGTCGACGAATCCCGGTGCCGAATTGATGAAGCCCCCAAGGCGTACGACGCGCGCCACTCTGTCGAGATCGCCGAGCGCCGCCTTGACCTGGGCGAGAAGATTGACCGCGCAGGCGCGGGCTGCTTTCTGCCCATCCTCGATGGAAACGCCGGCGCCGAGCCGGCCTTTGGCGACCAGCTTGCCGTCAGCGCCGAAGCAAATCTGCCCGGATACCACAAGCTGATTGCCGATCCGCACGAAGGCAATGTAGTTGGCGACCGGGGCGGCCGGCTCCTTGAGCGTGACGCCGAGTTCGCTCAACTTTTTCTCAACGGTGCCGGGCATCGATTCCTCCAGAACTGTTGCGCGTTTAGGCGGCAGCCCGCACTTCTTCGCCGATCGCAGGCAGCCATGCAAGGGAGCATCGCCCCCGTTGACCGCGGTTGCAGCAGGCCGGCATGGTCCCTATCTTCGCCGCCATCCGACAGGCGAATCCGGCTTAGGAATTGCTTAGGAATTGAAGGGGGATCGGCAGGGGCGGCGAGTCGCGGAAAACGCGAGCAGTGCAAGAAAGGTTCAACTAACGTGACTCACACCTTTGCATCGCGCAGTGCCCTGGTTGCCTTCGCATTGTTGCTGGCGGCGCCGACCTCCGGCACCGGGGCTCAGGAGAGCTCGGTCCGGCTTGTGCCCCACCGCGCCATCTACGACCTTGCGCTCGGCGAGGCGCGCGGCAACTCGCAAGTCGTCGCCGTGCGCGGCCGGATTCTCTACGATTTCAACGGCAATGCCTGCGAAGGATATTCGCTGCAGTTCCGTCAGGTCTCCGAACTGGATTCCGGGGAAGGCAAGGTGGTCACCAGCGATCTTCGCTCGACCACGTGGGAAGGCGGCGACGCCAAGAGCTTCAAGTTCACTTCGGAAAACTTCCTCAATGAAAATCTCGTCGATACCGTGGATGGTCACGCCGAGCGCGGCTCCGGCACAACGGCCGTAGATCTGGTCAAGCCGGAACACAAGGTTCTCGATTTCGACGCCGGAGTGGTGTTTCCGACCGAGCACATGGTGCGGATCATCGCGGCCGCGCGCGCCGGCCGGACTGTTCTGGATTTTCCGGTCTATGACGGGTCGGACACCGGCGAGAAGGTGTTCGATACGCTCACTGTCGTTGGTCGCAAGCTCGCGCCGGACGATTGCAGGCACACCGATGCCGCAGCCGACGAACCGAGGCTGTCGACGCTCGTGCGCTGGCCGGTCACGATCAGTTATTTCGAGCATGGCAAAGCGGGAAAAACCGCAGAGCAGACGCCGGTCTACACGATTGGCTTCGAGCTTTATGAGAACGGCATTTCGCGCGCGCTGACGCTGGACTACAACGATTTCGTCGTCACGGGAAAGCTCAGCTCGTTAGAGGTCAAGGACGCCAAGCCGTGCCCCTGACACGGTCTTCGAAGTCTCGCGGCGCCTGAGTATCCGGCAGAACCCCAACCGTTCGCAGTGGCAGGGCAGAGCGCAGCGCCGTGCCGCCTTGACAAACGTACGATGTAAATTTACAAGGTAAGACA
>Ga0187782_10002619_pt1 | contig 13274 bp, 10 predicted proteins | sample 0715_SJ02_MP15_2_FD_132454 | JGI IMG/M metagenome (GOLD analysis project Ga0187782, IMG submission 132454) | Tropical peat soil microbial communities from peatlands in Department of Meta, Colombia - 0715_SJ02_MP15_20_MG | ecosystem: Environmental > Terrestrial > Soil > Wetlands > Peat | place...
AATTCTTTGCTGCTGGTACGGCTTCAAATGGTGGCGCATATGCCAGCCGACCGGAACCATCAGCGCCAGGAATGCGGCGAGCACCGCCGCGTGCTTCCATTCAATCCCAGCCAAAAAGGCGCCGAGAATTGCCGCAGGAACCAAAACCATCGCGGTTCCCAAATCCGGTTCAACGAGGACGAGGAGAACCGGCAAACCAACGATTCCCGCGATCTTAATCAGATCGGCCAGCGTCAGCCGGTCCGTACGGACCTCGCTGAAAAACCGAGCCAGCACTATGATTATAACGAACTTCATAATCTCCGACACTTGCAAATTCACTCCGCCGCCCAGACTGACCCAGCGTTTGGCGCCGAACCGGGAATGCCCAATGACGAGGTCGGCCAGCAGCGCAACGATCCCGATCAGGTAGAGAAGCGGAGCCTGGTCGAGCAGCAAGTGGTAATCCAGCCGCGAGATCGCAATCATGGCGATGACGCCGATTCCGATCCAGATGAACTGCCTCCAGTGCATACCGGCCATGGGACTATCGTGAGTGGAGGAATAAATCTCGAGCATGCCCATAATGCAAATCCCGAACACGATCGCGAGAAGCGGCCAATCGAAGTCGCGGATGTCGGTGCGATTTCTCATGGATGCGCGGTTCCGAGAGACGCTTCCGCGGGTTTTGCGGGTTCGGGCACGGGTTGAGTCTGCGTGGTTATATTTTGGTGGAGCGATCCGTTTTTCTTTTCGTAGTAGGCCTTCACGATATCGCGTGCCACTGGAGCGGCGGCTTCTGCGCCGTGACCACCGCCCTGAACCAGAACGGCCACGACGATTTCAGGGTTGCGGCGCGGCGCATAGCCGACGAACCAGGCATTATCTTTGAATTCCTTTTCTTTGCCGAGACGGCTGCGAGTGTCGTAACCGATCACCTGTGCGGTGCCTGACTTGCCACAGAACTCGACGTTTTGCAGCCGGAGGGCATATCCGGTGCCACCGCCTTCGTTGATCACGCCGTACATTCCCTGGGTGACCTCTTCCACGGTGTCATCGGAAAGCGGGAAACGCTCGTTTTTCGTATCCGTAAAATTTTTCAGCAGGTGCGGCTGAACCAGCACCCCTCCGCTGGCGACTGCATTGTAGGCGCGCGCCAGTTGAATCGGTGTGACCGTGATGGCCCCCTGGCCGATCGCGACCGAGATCGTTTCACCCGCATACCATTTGTGGTGATAGACCCGCTGGACCCATTCCTCAGAAGGCATCAGTCCCGGTTCCTCGCCGGGAAGATCGATCCCGGTACGGCGGCCGAGGCCGACGCCGCTGGCGTAGTAATAGATTTTGTCAATGCCGAGCCGCTGCCCCACGTTGTAGAAGAAGACGTCGCAGGAATGGACGATACCGCTGTGCAGATCCACCGAACCGTGGCCCTTGGCCTGCCAGCAATGAAAGACACGCCCGTAGAAAACGGCCTCCCCAGGGCAGTAGGCCGTGAAATCGGCAGGAAGCGCTTTCGACTCCAGCATAGCCGTTGCCATGATGATCTTGAAGGTCGAGCCAGGCGCCAGCTGGGCCTGGATCGCTCGATTCAGTAAGGGTGTGTTCGGATCGCTATTCAGTGCCGCCCACTCCTGAGCAGGAATGCGGACAGCAAAATCATTGGGATCGAAAGTGGGGCGGCTCACCATCGCTAGAATCTCGCCTGTGTGGCCGTCCATGGCAACGACGGCACCCTGTTTATCGGCCATGTCGGTATCGGCGATCCGCTGCAAATCTTCATCGATGGTGAGTTGAATGGGCTTGCCGGGAATGGCGTCGATATTGTCGAGCGTGCGAATGACTTTGCCCACGCTATTGACCACGACCCGTTTCATGCCGTCGGTGCCGACGATCTGGTCGTTATACTCTCGCTCGAGGCCGGCCTTGCCCACGATGTCGCCAGGCTTGTAGCGGTCGGGGTTCTTTTCCAGCTCCTGTGGTGAAACTTCACCGACGTAGCCGATCGTGTTCGCCAGCGTTTCCCCGAGCGGGTAGCGACGGCGCTGAACCATCTCCAGTTCGAGAACCGGGAGATCGGCGCGATGCGAGTCGACAAATTCGATGTCCGCTTCACTTGCTTCCGGCTTGACGACCAAGGGAAGAAACTTCGGCTCGAACTTCGCGGCCTCCAGCTGCTGCAGCAGGTCTTCTTTGGCGATCCCAAGGCCCTCCTCAATTTGCGGCAGGCTCCGTTCGAGTAGCTTGGGGTTGTCTCGCATCAAGAGAATGCTGAAGGAAGGATAGCTATCGACTAAGACCCGACCCTCACGATCGAGCATCGCTCCGCGCGGAGCGATGATAGCAATCGGGCGGATACCGTTTTTGTCCGCAAGGTCCGCGTAGTGCTCCGACTGCACGACCTGCAGTTTCCAGAACCCCACCAGGAGAAGAATGACGAGTGCCGCCGAGACGTAGGAGAAGAGCGCAAGTCTCCCTTGCGGGATCTTTTGGTCGATCACATTCCAGGGTGCCAACGAAACTCCTGCGCGGCAGGCAGGCCCGTCTGGGGCGGGAACCTCATACACGACCTGTGTGATAGCGAGAGGACTCCTGCCATGTCTCCGGCTGTTCAAGCTATCACCTGGTTCGAGACGGCGCAAGTTGCCATGTCGTTCTAATCAACGTGCTTGCGGCTGGTTTCCGGCCAGGCGAAAGTCTGGCGAAAGGCAACCGGGGTTTTCCAGCGGTACAGGACCTTTCATGTGGCTGTCACACAGCTGTAACAAAGGATCGATAGGGTCACGCCTTCACTGGCAACAACAAGAACGGGAGTGCCCGAACCGAGGGCTTACTTCTCGTCTCATCCTTACTTCTAGGGAGATCCGCATGGCGACAGCGACGGGAGCAACAAGCGTTTTGGAATCGAAGCTGGGCTCGCAAACCAGCAAAGCGGGCAAAATGGGGGTGCTCATCTTTGGGTTGGCCATGCTCGCGGGTTTCATCTATGCGGCAGACCAGCTCATCGGCGATCTATATGGGACGCATTCGAGCGCTCTGGCGTTTGTACTGTTGGGAATCGCCCTGCTGACGGCGCTGGCCTTCGAGTTTGTCAATGGATTTCACGATACGGCAAATGCCGTGGCGACGGTTATCTACACGCATTCGCTCGAGCCGCATCTGGCCGTCGTGTGGTCGGGAGTGTGGAACTTCCTCGGCGTACTGGTCTCGAGCGGGGCCGTAGCCTTTGGGATTATTTCGCTACTTCCCGTAGAGCTGATTCTGCAGGTCGGAAGCAGCGCCGGATTTGCGATGGTGTTCGCCCTTCTGGTGGCAGCCATCCTCTGGAATCTCGGCACCTGGTATTTTGGGCTCCCAGCGTCGAGCTCCCATACGCTGGTCGGCTCGGTGATCGGGGTCGGAATCGCAAACCAATTAATGTCTGCCAAAACAGGAACGAGCGGAGTCGACTGGGCGCAGGCGACAAACATCGGCAAATCCCTGTTGTTTTCGCCGCTCATTGGTTTCGTGGTGGCGGCATTGCTCTTGCTGCTCTGCAAGGCTTTGATTCCCAACAAGGCGCTCTACGAAGCCCCGCGGGGCACTGAGCCACCCCCGTTCTGGATTCGCGGCCTGCTGATCTTGACCTGTACGGGAGTAAGTTTCGCGCATGGATCGAACGATGGACAAAAGGGCATGGGTCTGATCATGCTGATCCTGATCGGTACTGTGCCTACGGCGTATGCGGTCAACCATGCCGTGACGGCGGCCGAGACGCAGGACTTCGTGGCGGTCTCCCAACAGACGGCTGAGATGCTCAGCCATTACGTCTCGCCAGGCGCGGTGATTGGTGATTCGCGCGACGAGGTGACTGACTACATTCGAACGCGGCAGTTCACGCCGAACACGATGCTGGCCCTCAGGGAACTCGTCAACGGGATCGGCACCGAGATGGCACTCGACAAGCAACTGAAGCTCGTACCGCAGGAGCGAGTCCGCAACTTCCGCAACGATATGTATGCGGTCAGCGAGGCGCTCCGATTGATGCAAAAGTCGGGGAATCCGAAGTTCTCGACGGCCGACGCGGCCATTTTGAAGAATTACAAGTCGCACGTCGACAAAGCAACCAAGTTCATTCCGGGATGGGTGAAGGTGGCCGTGGCGCTGGCGCTCGGGATGGGAACGATGATCGGATGGAAGAGGATTGTCGTTACCGTCGGCGAAAAGATCGGGAAGGATCATCTAACCTACGGGCAGGGAGCCGCAGCGGAAATCACGGCGATGGGCACGATCGGCGCGGCGGACTGGTTCGGCCTGCCTGTCAGCACGACGCACGTGCTTTCCTCCGGCGTCGCGGGAACGATGGTTGCAAACCGTTCCGGGTTGCAGTGGGGCACGGTGAGGAATCTCGCGATGGCCTGGGTTCTCACTCTGCCTGCAGCGATGTGTCTATCGGCGTTTCTCTTCTGGGCGTTCCGAAACATTTTTAAGTAGATGGGTCAAGGAGACCTCATGGGACTTCCCCAACTGATTCTGGCACCAGTGGATTTCAGCGAGCACTCACACACATCGGTACAGGTTGCGGCCGACTATGCTGCGCGGCTCGGGGCGGAGCTCTTGCTTGTGCACGCGGTTCCGGCGATCCCGAAACTACCGTCGCCGGCGACCATGTTTCACGAAGCGGAGTATGAAGCCGAGCTGCGCAGGGAGGCGGAGCGGGGCCTGGCAGCGCTCGCGCAGGATCTCGCGAAGAGGGGTATACGGGTGCGAACCGAAGTGGGAATCGCCAATGATGTCGGAATGGAAGTACTGCGAATGGCCGAGCACAATCACGTAGATCTGATTGTGATCGCCACGCATGGGATGACGGGCTGGCACAAACTGGCCTTCGGCTCAGTGACAGAAAAGATTGTGAAGCTGGCCACGTGCCCTGTGCTGGTGCTGCGCGTGCAGCCGAAGTCCGAGCAGGAGGCACCTAGCACGGCCTCCCAATCGGTGGCGACTCGTTAGCAAACGTCTAGGAGGGGCGGCGGAGGCGGTCTAGGAGTGCGAAAAGAACGACGCCAAAGGCCGCCGTCGCAAGCGAGTTCCAAAGAAGCGGAAACGTGAAGACGCGCGCCGCATGATTCAGCAGCACGCGTTCGGTCGTGGCCAGCACGATCTGGTGGAAGTGGAAGAAGAGAAAGATCAAGCCAAAGCGGCTGGCGGGATGCTCGGTATCGATGCGCGCGCCAACCGACGATGCAAGGTATCCCACCAACGTGTTGGCGATTCCGAATAAGCCGATCGGATTGTCGTGGCTCAGTCCGTCCTGGACAATTCCCACCGCTGCTCCCAGCAACAATCCGCTGATAGGATTGCGCCGGCTCACCCCAAAGTAAATGGTAACCAGCAGCGGCAGGTCGATCAATTCCGCCCAGTGCCCAAACTTGTGAAGAAAAGCCTGCAAGATGAGTGCTAGGAAGCAGACGGCCACCACGGTGCCGCTGTAATACTTGTGGACCTCGATATTGGCCTCAGACTGCGCCCCGGGATTTAGCATGTAAGACATATCAGTTGCGCGGTGTGGGCGACGCTTCGCCAGACGCGCGACGAGGATTGGCGAGCGCATCTGTTTTCACGGGCGCTTGCGGCGGTAGGGGTGCGGCAAGGGCGCCGGTTTCAACGACGCCCGACGGCGGAGCGGAGCGGGCAGCGTCGGTCGATTCGTCAGTTCTCTTCGAGGACAGATCCTGTAGCGAAAGCAAAACCAGGACATCCTCGAGCCGATCCAGGCGGGCGGCCGGTTGAATTCGAATGATCTGAAACGGATTGCCTTCGCGGGCAGCCATGACCGTACCGATCAAAAGGCCCTTCGGAAAGATGCGATCTTCCCCCGAGGTCAGAATCATTTCGCCGGGGTGGACCTTTTCATCGTTCACGACGTAGTCCATACGCGGATCGGGATCTCCACTGCCCTTCACCACACCGTGCGTGCGCGTGTCGGCGAGAAGGGCCCCGACGCCGGAATCCTTATCACTCATCAGCAGCACTTGCGAGGTAGTGGGAAAGACCTCGACGATTTTGCCGATGACGCCGTCGGGCGTTATGACGCCCATGTTGCGGCGAATCCGATCGCGTTCACCGCGGTTCAGCACCAGGGTGTGAGAGGCAGGATCGGCGCTCGCGCCGATCACCTGAGCGGCGAGCATAGGAGCTTCGCTGTGAGTGTCGCGAAAACTCAAAAGCACGCTCAGGCGCTGGGCTTCGAGAGCCTGGCTTTCGAGTTCACGATTGCGCAGCTGCAAGCGCGCGAGTTCGGCGTGCAAGCGGGCATTTTCAGCGTGGGCTCCGCGCAAGGCGACGTAGCCGGTCCACACGCCGCCTACCTTCGACAGGGACCATGTGCCGAAGCGCTCAAACGGTGTCACCACCTCCTCGGCCCAATACCGGATCAGCCGGACGTCATGATCGCGCTTGATTTGAAACGCCAGAAGCAAAACCTGCGCCAGCACCGCAGCAGCCAGCACCGCGAGCGGACGATGGCGCGAGATGACGGTATCGACCATGGTTAGTTCGCGACCGTAGGCCTAAGCAAAGCCGTCACAGTATTTCAATCGATCGAAACGGTACGCAAGAGCTTGAAATCGCTCAGCATTTTTCCGGTTCCGAGCACGACCGACGCGAGCGGATCGTCGGCGATCGAGACCGGCAATCCCGTCTCTTCGCGGATGCGCTTGTCGAGATTCTTGATGAGCGCGCCGCCGCCGGTCAGTACGATGCCGCGATCGCTGATGTCGGCCGAAAGTTCGGGCGGCGTGCGCTCGAGGGCAACGCGAATGGCATTGACGATGGTTGAAATGTTCTCCGAGAGCGCTTCGCGGATTTCGCTGTCGTCAATGGTGACGGTTCGCGGCACTCCTTCAATCAAGTTGCGGCCCTTGACCTCGAGCGTCATGGGCTTCTCCAGCGGATAGGCGGAACCGATTTCGATTTTAATTTGTTCGGCCGTGCGTTCGCCGACAAGCAGGTTGTATTTGCGTTTGAGGTAATGCATGACGGACTCATCCATCTCATTGCCGGCCACGCGCACCGAACGGGAGTAGACGATGCCACTCATGGAGATGACGGCGATGTCGGTTGTGCCACCGCCGATGTCCACGACCATGTTGCCCGAAGGCTCTTCAATCGGCAGGCCCGCGCCGATGGCAGCGGCCATCGCTTGCTCGACCAGATAAACTTCGCTTGCGCGCGCGCGATAGGCGGAATCCTGTACGGCGCGCTTTTCTACCGGCGTGATCTCGCTGGGAACGCCAATGACAATGCGCGGATGGACCAGCACGCGACGGTTGTGCGCCTTCTGGATGAAGTAGGTGAGCATCTTTTCGGTCACCTTGAAGTCGGCGATCACTCCGTCCTTCATCGGTTTGATGGCCACCACGTTTCCAGGCGTGCGACCCAACATCTCCTTGGCCTCACGGCCGACGGCGACGACCTCTCCATTGTTCTTGTTGATGGCCACGATCGAAGGTTCGTTGACGACGATGCCCTTGACGCGCGCGAAAACAAGAGTATTTGCTGTGCCGAGGTCGATAGCCAGATCGGATGAAAGAAGGCTAAAGACCGACCTCATGCTGTAGCCGTTTTTGTTCACAACCTGCTTCCCCCTGAGTTTGATGAAGGTGCCACCCCAACGCCGCGACGCCCGCGCGTCTACGCGCTGCTAGGGAATCACCACTTCCACCCGCTTGATGGCTGTGCCCCCGCGCCGGTTTTGCCCGGTGATCACAATTTCGTGGCTGCCCCGCGTCATCACCGGCGTGAAATAGCGGAAGGTCCCATCCGACTTGATGTCGGCGACCTCCTCGCCGTTGATGATCAGAGCGGCGCCAGGCTCGGTGCGCCCCATGACTTCGATTACGTCCCCGTGCAACCTCGTGCCGTCGACCTCGAGCAGCATTTCCTGCTCTTTGCCTTGGGCCACCAGCGTGAACTTGTAGGGATCGCTCTCTTCGCTGGCCGTGTTGTTCTCGTCGATGGCGCGCACGCGCCAGAAGTAGTCGCCGGGATCGAGACCCGTGACGTCCACGCTGGTCTCGCTGGTCTTTCGCTCCGTGACGATGTGACTGAACATCGTCGTCGTGCTGGCCTGGAAGTCATAGAGCTTGGCCATCGGAGACGGCTTCCAGGAAAAACGGACCGGATCGTGCTTGGGATCGGCCACGATGATCGGCTGCAAATTGAGAGGCTCGACCAATTCCGGAGGGGCCAGGACCTGTGTTTTCACGATGGCTCCCCCACCCGCCGGAATCGTGGCTCTTTCGAAGGCGCCGATGTCGACGTGCTCGTTGCCCCGCTCGAGTTCGGCGCTTCCGGAATCGACGGTGACCTGCTGCTCGTTCGTTTCTGGATTGCTGCGCACGGCCATGCTGCTGTTGGCGCGCGCCGACGCAACCGCGTTCTCAAACGAGACTTCGGCCTTCGAGCCAGGAAGGGGCCACGCCCCGGTCCTCAGATCGACCTGCCCGGAGGTCATGTGCACGGCAACCTGTGTGGGACGATCCTGGCCTACAAAATTCTCCTCTACGGTCACATAGGTATCGCCCTTCACCGTATAGGTGGTCCCGTCGGCAAAGGCGATGCGCGCCATCCCGTCGGAGCTGGTTTGGATCAGGTCACCCTTGTCGAGCGTGATTTGGTAGTCCGCGTTCACCCACTGCACAGAATTGGCCTTCTTCACCTGCACTTTGCCGTCGAGGTTGACAAAGCGCGCTTGCCGTGCGGAAAGCGTCGCCGCGACGCCCGGATCGGGACGCCCGATCGCGTCTGAGATCGTGTTGATCAGTTTAGAGGATTGCTCCGGGAACACCAGGTACGTCGAAGCAAACACGATGGCGGTGATCACCACCGCATAGAGAATCACCGTGCGATACTTCACCGTGTGCCAATAGACCTCGACGCGCGAAATCTTGGGCTTGGCAGCGGCGACGGATTTGTCGTGGATCGCGCTCACAGGGGGTCAATTTTCGAATTTAGCATAGGGGTGGGGGCCTTTCAATAAGGGCACAGGGCAGTTGCGTAAGGGCCAACCCCCTCGATTTAGCTACGTTCCCAGAGCACGGATAAAGTACGCCTCGGTCGAGACCGCCTTCGGGTCCTGGTCCTGATCGGCGCTGGAAGATCGCCAACCGGCAAGCCGACTCACCCTGCTCGAGGGAAGACACGTCTTATCGACCGGCTTTGTCACTCTATCGCTATACGATATACTTTCCTTGGTGGGTGAACCGTTCCGAGGAACGATCGATTACCAGTCGCTTGCCGACTTGCGCTACGAAATTCGCCGCTTTTTGAATTTCAGCGAAAAAGCTGCGCGCGCGGCCGGCATCGAGCCGCAGCAACATCAGGCGCTACTGGCCATCAAGGGACGTCGATCGGGACTCGAGACCACGGTTGGTGCCTTGGCCGAGTGCCTGCAGATCCGGCATCACACGGCGGTTGAGCTCATCGATCGTCTTGAATCCAAAGGCTGGATTCGCCGCTCGCCGAGCCAAAGCGACGCCCGAAAAGTAGATCTGCGCCTGACGCGTCGTGCCGACATGCTTCTCCGTATGCTTTCCGTTTCGCATCGCGATGAATTGCGCACGGCGGGACCGCGACTGCTTCAGGCCCTTCAATCCGTTCTCAGGCACAAGAGGCGGCCGCCAGACCACGGGCGAGCGAGGACAGGCCGGTCGCGATAGGGCAGAGTTCAAACGGGAGGGATTCACGTGGAGTCTTCGGTTACATCGGCGCCTCGGGGAACGAAAACGCTCCCCCCCGTGACGCCCGCCCGGTATCGGATCGGGTGGATGTCGATTCTTGCTGCACTGGTCGGAATTCTCGCCGGCATCATCGCCTATCTTCTCTACGACCTCATCGGGCTGTTCACCAATCTTGCCTACTATCACGAGTGGTCGTTTCGTTTCCGAAGCCCCGAGAACACGCCGCTCGGCCCGTGGATTATCGTCACCCCGGTGATCGGCGGCCTCCTGGTTGGCCTGATGGCGAAATACGGTTCACCGAAAATCAAAGGCCATGGCATCCCGGAAGCGATGGAAGCGGTCCTGACGAGCCGCAGCCGTATCGAGGCGCGCGTTGCGATCTTAAAGCCCCTGTCTGCGGCGATCGCCATCGGTACCGGAGGCCCGTTCGGCGCCGAAGGTCCCATTATTCAAACGGGCGGCGCCTTCGGCTCGCTGGTAGGCCAATTGGTTTCCACAACCGCCGCCGAGCGGAAAGTGCTGCTGGCGTGCGGGGCGGGCGCCGGAATGGCGGCAACATTCAACACACCCATTGCCGGCGTGATCCTCTCGATCGAGTTACTGCTGTTTGAATTTCGCGCACGTTCGTTCATACCCCTGGTGATCTCAACCACGTTCGCAACCAGCGTTCGCGCCCTGCTACTCGGCCAACGGTCTATGTTTGGGATGGGGAATGTGGATTTCGACCCGGTTCACGGACTGCCTTTTTACTTGCTACTGGGCGTCATCGCCGGTGTCGCCGCGATCGGGTTCACCCGCCTTCTCTATTGGGTCGAAGACCTCTTCGATCGCCTGCCCCTCGATGACCTGTGGCATCCAGCGATCGGCGCACTGGGACTTGGCGTGATCGGATTTTTCATCCCGCGAGTTCTGGGCGTTGGCTACGACACGATTTCCGACATCCTCAACAACCATCTCGCGCTGAAGCTGTTGCTTCTGATTGCCGTCTTCAAAACGATTGCGCTGGTTGTCTCGCTGGGATCGGGAACATCGGGGGGATTGCTCGCGCCCATGTTCATGTCGAGCGCGGCGCTCGGAGGCGTCGTCGCCATCAGCATCAATCGCATATTCCCGGCAGCACATCTTTCACCCGGAGCGTACGCGCTGGTCGCCATGGCTGCGGTTTTTGGCGCCGCATCGCGCGCCACATTCGCGTTCATCGTGTTCGCCTTTGAGATCACACGCGACTACAACGCGGTTCTGCCCCTGATGCTTGCTTCGGTCATCGCCGATCTGATTGCGTTGCGCTACCTGCCAACCTCCATCATGACGGAAAAGCTCGCGCGTCGGGGCCTGCGCGTACCTGGCGAGTACGAGGCGGGAGTGTTCCACATGGTGCGTGTCGCCGAGATCATGAACCAGAGCGTGCCGGCTTTGGCCGAGGACATGACCATCGCGGAGCTGGCTGAGAGTTCGAAGGGACCGAATCCCCGGCTAGATCTCCGCGACGGCCTTCCGATTGTTGCCAAAGACGGCAAACTCGCAGGGATTGTCACACAGGGGGATTTGCTGCGTGCGCTTGAAAGCAATCCCCGAGGAGAGATCACCGTTTCCCAAGCTGGCTCCCAGACGCCCATCGTGGCCTATGCGGAGGAGCCGCTGGAAGACGCGCTCCACCGCATGCTACGGCACGATGTGGGCCGGCTGCCGGTCGTTCGCCGCAGTGATCCCGACAAAATGGTGGGCTATCTGAATCGCTCGAACCTTCTGGGAGCGTGGACTCGCCAGCTGGAACAAGAAAGTGTGCGCGACGATGGCTGGCTTTCGCGCTGGCGCCGCTCACAGAACTGAGGTCACGGCACGGGCAGTGGTTCGGGCGGGTTACTGGATTTTGAGTTTTTCAATGATGCGCAAAACGTCTGGGCCCGAAACATCATAAAGCGAGTGCTCGTCCTCCTGCTCGAGCCGCTCGCGAAGATATTCCGCGGCGATGTAACTCGCTTCGCGATCGCTCAGGTTACGACCCGAACGCTCGCGAAACGTAACGAAGCTGGTGTGCGCCAGACCGAGCACGACGCCGTTTCCATCCACGAAGAATTTGCAATCCATCGTGTCGCTGTGGCGCGTGGCGATGGCGTTCCAGCAATGCGAGAAACGGCAGTGGTAGACGCAATCGGTCACTTTCGACGGCACATCGAACGCACCGATGAAATCACTCATGGCCCCGGCGTTCGGAATGGTTGGATACGCCGCTGCCTTTGCCATAGAGGGGCCTATTTTCGGGAGCCCGCCAGTGCGGGCTGGCCGGTTTGCTGGTAGCTTTGCAGCGCAGCCGCCGTCGCCGCTCCCGTCGGGAGCCGAAAGCGCCGGTCGGAGAGGGTTTTTTCCAAAGCTGCCAAGAAAATCAGGACGCTTGTCTTCTGGCACGAATACCCCATGAGTCCGATGCGCCAGATCTTGCCCTTCAGCGGACCCAGCCCACCCGCGATTTCAATATTGAACTCTTCGAGGAGTTGCTTGCGCACAGCGTCATCCTCGATTCCTCGGGGAATGTTCACGGCTGTGACCGTGACCAGACGATCGGCCGGGTTGGAAACGAAAAGCTCCAGCCCCATGGCCTCCAGTCCTGCGACGAGCGCCTGCTGATTCATACGATGACGGTCCCAACGGGCCTTGAGCCCCTCTTCGAGCACGGCCCGCAGCGCTTCGCGCAGGGCGTAAATCAGCGTGACGGGTGGCGTATGGTGATAGAGACGCTCCTTACCCCAATAGTTCATCGCCGTCGTCAAATCAAAGTACCAGCTTCGGACCGGTTCCCGGCGCGCCCCGATTGCTTCTTCCGCGCGCTTGCTGACAGTGATCGGCGCCATTCCCGGCGGCGCGCTTAACGCCTTTTGCGAACCACTGAAGCAAATGTCGATTCGTTCGCCGTCCACGTCGAGTGGAACGCCCGCAAGCGTTGCCACCGCGTCCACCACCAGCAGCGCGCCCAGCTGATCGGCAACCCGGCGGTAGTCCGCAATCGGCTGCACGACCCCCGATGAGGTCTCGCCGTGGGCGAAACCTACGAACTTGATCTTCCTGCCCTTGCCCGCGCGCAGAACATCTGCCGGATCGACCGTGCGCCCGTAGGGGGCTTCCACGCGAATTACGTTCGCAGGAATGCGCTCGGCGATGATAGCCATGCGTTCGGAAAATGCACCGTTCACGCAGACGATGCACTCATCGCCCGCATCGAGCGGGTTCATGACCGCCGCCTCGATGCCACCCGAACCGGAAGCTGAAATGGGAAATGTCAGGTGATTCTGAGTCTGGAAGACGCGCCTTAGCAGCACTTGCACGTCGTCCATCATCTTGGTGAACCACGGATCCATGTGGCCCACGATTGGTGCGGCCAAAGCCCGGTACACGCGCGGATCCACGCAGGAGGGTCCCGGCGTCAGCATCAGTCGGTCGGGCGGCAGCAGCTCGCCGACGTTTTCCTCCACACTCATGTCCTTATCCTCACAGCTCCGCTTGAAGAACTCTAGTCTCGCTAAATCCGGCCACCTGGGTCAACGGCCAAAATGAACGCCCCCGGGGCTACTCGATCGGAAG
>Ga0187782_10002620_pt1 | contig 13270 bp, 12 predicted proteins | sample 0715_SJ02_MP15_2_FD_132454 | JGI IMG/M metagenome (GOLD analysis project Ga0187782, IMG submission 132454) | Tropical peat soil microbial communities from peatlands in Department of Meta, Colombia - 0715_SJ02_MP15_20_MG | ecosystem: Environmental > Terrestrial > Soil > Wetlands > Peat | place...
TCCTTACCACAGGTGCGACCTTTCAAAAAGCTGCTCACAGCTTGTAGGCTTGCGGCCCGCCACATGTTAGTCCGGGCCGGAGCGGTTTCATCAACTCGCAACTTTCCCCAGTTCTGTCCCCACGATGCTCGCAATCGTTCCCATCTGCACGTACGGCTCGTCAGAACTGCTCGCGAACCATGCAAGCTCCTGGAGACAACCCCCAGTTGGCCCATCCGTACGAGATTAAGTTTGTTAGCCCGGGGCTGGTCGTCACACTGGCAAAACCGACAGTATAGACACCAAACTATTTCAGATAAGGGCTTCCAAGCGGGTCAGCAAGCCCCCCGGGATCGAACAACTCGAGCTGTTGTCCCGCGACTTTCCACGTCTTTACTTGTGCGAGCGCGTTCAGGAATACCTGCTCGCTGTCCATGTCGTCCGCGCAGGCCATCGTCGTACCCGCCATCTGACTGAAGCGGAGCTGCTCGCCGTTCATCATATCTGCCCATCAAGCGGTTGCAGCCACCCGACCCGCTAACCCGATGAGTCTCAGAATCAGGACCAAATGAGCTTCCCTTCGCTGAGAAGCCGAAGTCACAGTCATATCCGGAACTGGTCCAGGGTCGCCGAGCTAAATCAGCTTCCAAGAGGTGTTTTCCAGCGAGGTAGCGCTGCCCTGCGGGCTGCGTGGCTCGATGGGTACGAACGTTGGTTGGCGCTTCAGGGCATAATTGGGCTTGGACTCAATCTCGTGGCCGCTCGGATCTAACTTGCGCAGAGTGTGCGCATTGCGAAGGACAAATCTCTCCTGCGCTCCCCCTCGCCCGTGTAACAGCAGGGTCTTGCCGTCGTTCGCAAGTCCCCGGCTGCCGCTGTCGCAGAAGCTCGAGGTGCGTTCCTCGTAGATTGCCCGAGATGAAAACCCATGGTCGGCAACAGGTTCGGTTGGTAGTGGATGCCCGGGCAATCGGCGCACGGCAGGGTGCCGGCAAAGGTGGCCGGTAGGCCCGTGATTCTAAGGAGTTCGAGATGTTCGCGCCCAATGTGAGCGCGCAATTTGATTTCAATCCAGGCGCTATCGTTCTCGGTAAGGCCATTGCGGAAAGAAATATGGCGAAAGGCGAGCGAGCCGGAGAAACCCGTTTAGAACGGTTGGTGACTAGGAATTCTTACAGTTGCCGCTTCTTAACCATGTGGACCATAATCCGTGGCGACGAATTGGCGAGCCGACATCGACGGGCGCAAGCGGCCCAGATGCTAGCAGGCTAGAGATCAATTAATGGTGCAACCATGCGTTGGACACCTGGGGGAAGAAGCGCAAATATCGAAGATCGCCGCAGCTCCGGTTTGGGCGGAGGCGGCATTCGCCTCGGATTGGGTGGTGTAATAGTCCTTTTCATTCTTAGCGTAGTGTTTAAGCGTGACTTTTTCCAACTGGTGAATCCCACGACTGGGGGTATCCCTGTTGGATCCGCCAGTCGACCCGACCCGGCTCGCGATGCCCAGGAAGAGCCCCTGGTCCAGTTTGTGTCCTTCGTGTTGGATGATACCCAGAACACTTGGAAACAGATTCTGCCTTCGTCGACCGGCGTGCCCTACCACGACGCCAGACTGGTATTGTTTCGTGACGGAGTCAACTCGGCTTGTGGATTCGCTCAGTCGGCGACCGGCCCTTTTTACTGCCCGGGAGATCAGAGAGTCTATATCGACCTAGGTTTTTATGACGAATTGAGGACTCGCTTTGGCGCTTCTGGTGATTTCGCACAGGCTTACGTTCTGGCACATGAAATCGGGCATCACGTCCAGAACTTACTGGGAATCGAAGGCAAGGTGCGCCAGATGCAGCTGGCTAACCCGAACGCGAAGAATGAACTCTCGGTGCGCACAGAGCTTCAGGCGGATTGTTTCGCAGGAGTATGGGGGCACTCGACCCAGCAGCGTAATATTCTCGAACCAGGAGACGTGGAGAAAGCGCTCAATGCAGCAGCTGCAATCGGAGACGATCGCCTACAGCGTATGAGTACCGGGAGAGTGAGTCCGGAGTCTTTCACCCACGGCAGTTCGCAGCAGCGCCAGGCGTGGTTTCAACGCGGCTTCACCAGCGGTAGTCCGGCGGCATGCAACACTTTCGCGCAGTGAGCTACCCTATCCTTTCCATGTATCCGAGCAGCACTCAAGCAAGGTGGCTTATCAGGCCACTCGCCAGCTCAAAATGGGCCGACCCATGAACTGGGTTCGGCTCGAGACCAATGGGAGGTCACTGGTGCATGGCTATGGATGGCACGACGCCGAATTGAGGCGGTCAAAGACAGGGTCCCGCGGAAGCCACCAATAAATCCAAATCAAGATGAAGCCTATTGCAGCCCTGCTTGCTTGGCTTTGGCTTGCTCGGGATGGGTATCGGGATCGGCGTCTTTCGAGAGGGCGAGGAAGTCTCGATGGGTTGAGGATACGAGCCTGTCTACGGCAGTTCCAATTCGAGAGCGTAGATTTCATCAGTGCTCAAATCCCGGTCGAATTGCGCCGATCCGTCAGTTGCAAGGCCACTCCACCCATAAGCTGGAGGGAGCCGAATATCTGAGTAATCCTTTTAGATCGGCGACCAGTTCCGATTGGGTTTTCCGACCTTCACCCGTCGAAATGTTTGATGTTCAGCGAACGTACTGTCTCGTGAAAAGGATCGAAGAGTAGTGTAGGTGTCCTGAACCGTCACCCACCCGCAAGAATTTCTCCTCAAAGAAACGTCTGGACAAATAAGCGATTCCCGTTCCCAATATAAGCCCTCCGCCGAAGCGTAGGAGAACGGCAATCATGGGCTTCCCGTTCCCTAGGAGAATGGCTAGGTGATGAGACAGCAAAATGTCAATTAGACGAAATGTGGCGATGTGAACTAAGTACAAGCCATAACTGATGAAGCCAAAGAATCTGAGGATCGGCCGATCGATCACAAACCTCCACTGGCTGGTTCCGACTAGCAGCATGCAAGACAAGAACCCGGCAGAGGCCAGATTGCACGCGCTTTTCACGACGGTTGCGTCTGCCCATGGACGCCCGACCCAGAAAAGGAAAGCAGCGCCACTCAGAACCATGACAGGCAGGGCAATTCGCGCCAGCCGATCCCGACGAAATGACGACATCCGTAGCCAGATTGCGAGTAGCGCTCCCAGGCTAAGGCCATCCAGATTAAACCAAGTACAGAAGGACGCGAAATGCTGTGCAACAGAACTGCCGACTAAGGTCAGAATCCTGACAAAAGGACTGCCTATGCAGATGACCGATGCGAGAATCATCAGTTTTCGGAGGGAGCATCGGTGTACCAGGAGAGGCCATAGCATGTAGAAATGTTCTTCCACTGCCAGAGACCACAAAGGTCCGTATCCCCCTCCAACACCCAGGACTCCTGCGAAATTAGCGAGAAACAGGACACTGATAGCCATGAATCGGAAGGATATCCACCCACTTATCAACAAGATCGATAAAACCCCATACAATGCGGGCAGAATTCGTAGTGCGCGACGAAAGTAGAAGCGACGAAAGTAATCGGGTCTTTGACGGCTGTCGAGCAGGATTCCAGTAATGAGAAATCCGGACAGCACAAAAAATAGATTGACTCCCGCCCATCCGTACTGGCTGAGGGTGAAAAGCCATCGCCCGAGGGTCGACAGGTCCGCATGTAAGGGTCGAGCCATTCCATGAAAAAACACCACCGACAAAATTGCGATTCCTCGTACCGCATCCAGTTCCGGCATGTGAGCGCGAATCAGAGGAACGTCACAAGGCGGGGAAACACGCTCGATCGTCAGGTCAACCTCATCCATGCCGAACAGATACAGTTGTCATGGCTCTGCGGGAAATGGAGAAGTAGCTTTCCTGGTTCGTGCGGATTCCGCCCCTTTGGGGTCAGGAATTCCAAGGCATGAGGGGTCTTAGCGCCAGGCGGCCGCAAGCTCGCCAATGGTGTGACACAAGTTAAATGAAGTAACAGGGACGTCTGGGTCTCGCAGCAGATCTAGCCAAGAAAGGACTGATCTAGAAGAGCCAAGCGAATTTCGTTGCGTGTCCTCAGGGAGAGCTGGAAAACATCAACTACGCGGCGACAGGTTCGCAAGGCAGCCGGAACTGAGCCGATCACGACGGAATGCAATCGAAGGAACTAGGACAATGGCAAAGCTAATAGTCATCGCCAGCAACCATCAGCCGAAGCGTGAAGAGAAATATCCGCACACCTGGCTGCTTTACATGCACGAAAAAACCATCGAAATCCACCGAAGGCGCGTCACCCACAATCGTTCTTTCGTGGTCGATAAAGGTGCTGCATGAACCCAAAGCGAGATCTTATCGACGGTAAGCCCAAAGGAGAGCGCTTTCGTTCGTTGAACAAAGTGCCATACGGGCTGCCCTGCGCGCAATGCAGGGCATAATCCTGCGGACTTACTGAGCTGTCCTGTCGGTCAATGTCGGGAACGTGTTCCCGCTGTTGTTAGCTGTGCCCGGCATCACACCTAAGAATCGCCCGCGCGACCTCAGACCGGCATGGCAATGCCTCTACCTATGGGCCAATGTCGTGAATGATGGAACCGAACATTATGCTTCGTGCCCAGGGGCCCCCAGCACACCGACAGCTGACCGTTAGTGACGATATGCACCGCGGTAGCCGTCCTGGTATCCCTTTTGATACGCGGTGAGATTCTGCCCTTTCCAGTTATCGGTCTTCAAATTCATTTGTTTGTTCTTTTGGCGATCGTTCTGCCCGTTCTGGAACCCCGCCTGGTATGCGCGTCGTTCGGCATCCGTTTGGTACATTTGCCCGTAACCCGAATTTTCCTTGTAACTTGTAGGATTACCTCCGTAGCCGGGGTACCGGCCGTTGCCGCGGTGGTTATAGCCGTCCTTGTATCCCCATTGATACGCGCTCAAATTCTGTCCATGCCAGTTGTCGGTTTTTAAATTCAAGGGCTTGTTTCGATTGCGATCGTTGACGCCGTTCTGGTATCCAGCCTGGTAGGCTCGCTCTTCCGCACTGGTTTGCGCATAGGAGTGCTGCGGCGAAAATAAAACCGGAACGCACCCGAGCGCAACCACGAGCACAAGCTTGGTCACTCTTCTGAGCATAAAGTCTCCTTTTTCTTCGAAACAAGATGTCCTGGGATGTTAATTGTTGTTTGCATACTGGAAGCTCCCTTTTCCGCGAGACGGGTTATTGATGCAGCAATTCCATAGGTCTTTTCGAGCTAACTACACCTTGTGGTAATCTGCGTCAACTGACAATTCTTACCTTTCACCCTCCGGCCTGGCGTTGGAGATCCTGGCCCGTCCAATATGGCGGTCACCCGTACGACCAAAGTCGTCGAAGCGTGTGCTTTGCGGTTTGAATTTAAATGCCCAAGAGCTGCATCTTCCTCGCTTTCGTCCAAGCGAAAAAAGTAGCCCGAGACCGAACTTTTTATTTTCCAAATTTTGGGCGATTGTCTTCGATGAAAAAATCATGCAGCCGGCTGGAGAGTTCGGCCGCCAGACACCCAGCTACAGGTTCGTGTAGGAGACTCGCGATGGGACATCCGAGCGCGCAGGTATCGGGCAGGCTCGACCATTTTCCGGCACACTCATCGCGCCTGACTGGATTCACTGGGAACCCAGTTGAGTTCGGGAGCGCTTGATCCGGCAATCAGATATACGAACCTATGTGAACACCTATGGGGATTCCTCGCTCGAGGGTGAGCGCCTGGCGCACGAGAAAATCGTGAAACTCGCCTTAACTGATTGCAAACTGATCGCAAGGCGCTCTAACTGATTGAAAACCTGGGGGCGGGGGATGGGAAACGAACGCCTAACCATCCTAGAAGTAATGGACTAACTGGACATGGGTGGCACTTAAACGGCAGATCTGGCCGTCGACGGGGCCGGTAAACGACTCTTAACTGACTCTGAGTTGTTGAATCATACATAGCTCTATCCGGGTTGTGAGTGGAATGAGACGTTACAAGAGGAATGGTCCTCCGTGGGTGTCTAGGATGGATACGGTAGAGAATGTTCTCCGTGACTTGCTAGGAGCAGTTTGCCACGATCCACAAGACCCGAAAACGGCCTCGTTGTAAGTCGGTTGTATCATTATCTTCTTCTACTGTTTTCCGAACGGGTCCTCCAAGGATGGGCTTTGAGCCGTAAATAATTCGGCCCCGTCCTCTTTTATATGCATATCATCTTCGAGACGAATGCCGAATTGGCCGCGAATGTAGATGCCTGGTTCGTCACTAAATGTCATATTCGCCGCCATTCCCAATTTATTGCCGCGTACCAGGTATGGCCACTCATGGCCATCCATACCCATGCCATGTCCTACGCGATGCGTGAAGTACGTGTAGCCTGGACCGTAGCCGGCATCAACGATTACTTTGCGCGCGGCAGCGTCCACGGCTTGGCATTCGAGCCCCGGCCTTGCGGTCTTTAACGCGTCAGCTTGCGCCCGATGCACGATCTCGAATACGCTTTTCATTTTGTCGGTGGCCTTGCCGAAGGTAAACGTGCGTGTGATGTCGGAGGTGTAGCCTTCGACTTTGCAGCCATCGTCCACCATGATGATCGATCCTTCCCGAATGACTTGTGGCGCCCCGGACCCGTGGGGGAATGCGGTGTTTTGGTCGATCTGAACGTCCGCCTCGCCGGGAAAACCGAGGCGGCCATAGGCTGCGGAGATCAAATCCCCCAGTTCTCCGTTGGTCATTCCTTCCCTAAGTGCCTGATAAGCGGATTGATAAGCAATGAGCGTAACCTTTGCCGCCAGTCGCATAAGTGCGACCTCATGGTCAGTTTTTATCATCCTGCATCCGGCAGTGACAGAGGTTGCCCTCACCATCGTCGTTTGCGGTGACGCCTGGCCGATTCCACTGCTGAAAACGAAACCCACTGTCTCTTCGATCCCCAGAGTTCCGGCCGAAATTCCGCGATCCGCGAGGCCTTGTGCGAGCCGCTGATAAGGGTCGTCATCCTCTTGCCACGTGCGTACATCCACCGGATCGCCGTTTGGACCTTTGGTAATTTGCTCCCGCGCCCGGCCCTCTTCAAATGCTGGACAAACGTAAAACGCGGCCCCTTTCGCGGGCAGCACCATGACGAACAGGCGCTCACCTCCCCACCAATGGATGCCGCTGAAGTAGTCGAGCGATGTGCCTTGCATAAGCAAGATGGCGTCGATACGCTGCTCCGCCATTAACCGCCGTGCGTTCTCCTGCCGTATGGAACGCTCTTCCTTCGTGATCGGAGTTGCCTGATCCTTCATCGATTTGAGATTTGCGATGGAGGGAGGCAACACCGCACATGGCTGATCTGGGCCAGAGAGTGCATTGGAAGCCAGAGCAGCCGCACCGATTGTCCCGCATTGCACAAAAAGCCGTCGCGAAATCATTCATCCTCCCGCCAGCTGCGCCACTCGTGCGCCCCTATGGTTGCATTCAGGAACAGCTGGCAGCAAGCGAACGGGGAGCGGCACTCTCCTCACCATGGATCAGTAATTGAGAAAAAGTTGTCAAGCCTGCGCTGCCCAATGGTCAATTGTGAGGGGTCAGCTGATTTCCAAGTGAGTTCCGCTCGCTGGAAGTGATTGAAAACCTGGGGTGGGAGATGGGAATCGAACTTACGACCGAGCGTCCCCGCAAGGACTTGCAGGTGCGCGGGCGGCATCCTAAGGCCTTCCAAGGCATTGATTTTTCTAGAAACTGGTTTCAATTGGTTTCAACTGGTTTCAGTACTTCCTCATCCCTCAAGGGTACCCGACCGCTTCCAAAAGGACGCGTAAGTGGGATTGGTTCTTTCGCGTTGACAGGGGCAGTCTGACCGGGATAACAATTGCTCTGCCCATCTGCCATCGTCCTGACCTAAGTCTGGCTCGCTTGGAAAACCAATGAGAAGTCTGGCTCTCCGCACGAACATCGCTGATGCTAACCTCCGACGCAATTCCGGTGTTGATCCTGGCAGCGGCTCTTTAAGAATTGGCCGAGACCGTTGGAGGCGGGCAGAGCAGATTCACACCGCCGGCGGCGAGTTATTTCGTTTTCCTCGTCCTCGACGGGAACTTTTTCTTCTGCTTGCGGAGTTTGCCAAACGGCGCCATCGGCTGCGCGTGACCATGACAAAGGCGGTTCCAGCCCAACACGCCTTAACCTCCACCGCCTAATTGGCCAAAGAGACGTTGAAAATGCGAGGGTCGATCGCTGCTTGCGCTGCGCTTTTGGTCAACATGCCAGAGTCGGTGTGGAAATGGATTCATCGCCTGGGAGGACCAGGCTTGATTCTCCTTGGCATCGCCGACAACACGCCTTTTGTTTCGGCCCCGCCTGGAAGCGTGGACATGCTCGTCATCCTGCTCTCGGCTCACCACCATCAATGGTGGGCCTATTACGCCTTCATGGCCACAGTGGGGGAAGTGATCGGCGGTTATTTTACGTACCGATTGGCCGAGGAAGGCGGCCAGCAGACACTGGAAAAGAGAGTAGGGAAACCGCGTGCCGAAAAACTCTACAGAGCCTTCGAAAAGCGCGGATTCATCAGGGTGTTTGTCGGCTCTATCCTGCCACCGCCGTTCCCTTTCACTCCCATACTGATATCTGCCGGAGTTATGCAGTATCCGCACAAAAGGTTCTTCTCAGCGCTGGCGACTGGGCGTGCCGTGCGTTTCTTTGCTGTGGCCTACTTAGGCCGGATGTATGGTAAGCGACTGATTAGCTTCATTTCGCGGTACTACCAGCCGATGCTGTATGTGCTGATCGCGTTGGCAATAGCGGCCGGCATCGCTGCGACAGCCTACATTAAGCGGTATCGGCCCAAAGGGCATTTGCCGAAGACCATGTGATTTGTGGTGATTTGTTTCTCGCTAACTGATTGAAGACCTGGGATGGGATGGGAATCGAACCCACCCTGAAACATAATTGCTAGGACTTACCGGCACACGGACGGCATCCTAAGGCACTGTAAGGCATTGAGATTTGTGGACGGTCGCCAGGCGCGTGGTGATGGTCGGAGAGGCCGCGGGCGGAGCGCGCCGCGAAATGAAGTTAAACGGCTCCGCGGGATGGGTGGTATTTGCTTCGGGCTGATGGACCCAGGCGTGTATTTCTTGGCGGGGAGCACGCAACTGGTTTGACTAGACTGTATCAACTCCCCGTCATCAGCTCTACTGACTAATCACCCTACTGCGTCTTCGCGTACTCGGCTTTGGCTTGTTTCAGGATGGGAATGTCGGGGTCGGCGGATTTCCAAAGCGCAAAGAACTCTCTGTAGGCAGCAAGCGCACGGGCGCGAGCAGCATCGGAATCGACCCCCTGCGAAGTTCTCGCCTCCAACGCATCAGCGCGCGCCATGCCAAGATGCGCTAGCGCTCCCGTCCAGCAGTTCCAGACGATGCCACTGTGGTCGAGAATCTTGCGGAACTCGGTGGCAGCAGCAGTACCTTGTCCGGCTGCCAGGTATGCTTCTCCGCGTATATACACGGGATAGAGGCATGAGATATTGTTGGCGAACGGAATTTGCCCGAACTCGATAGGTGAAGGAGGTTGTAAGGCATTGATCGCTGCAGCCGGGTTTTTTCTGTCCAGCGCCAATTGCGCATGAATCGCGGGCAACCAAAGCGACTGCATCTGCGTGTCGAGCGGGAATCGTTTTTCCAAATCCTGGGCTGAGGATTCGGCTCGCACGGTGTCACTCGCCAAGGCAAACGCCAAGGCCGTCTCGGCCTCGGCGCCTGGACTCGCGGGAGCCAGCTTCAAGGCCGCTGCCGCTGTCTGCCGGGCTGTCGCGGGCTTGCCGTAAACGGCTTCCCGTTGCGCGGCAACGGCCTGCCAGATTGCTCCATTTTCCCGGCTATCCGCCCTCATGGCGGAGTCAACAATCCGCCGGGTCAACTCCTCTGCCTTGCCCAGGTGGCCAGCATATGCTTCCGTGTCGGAGGCAAGTGAAAGTCCCCAGTTTTCGAAATCAGGCCTGCCCGATGCTCCCCATTGCAACTGTTCCGCCATTACTGCTGAGTCTGAGCTCAAGAAACCAAGAGCATAGATAGCATTGTGAAGGACCGGTTCGTCCAGTTTCCGTGCCTGTGCTTCCTGAATAATCTGCCGCGCTTCATCAAAGCGTTGCAACGCAATGGCATCGTTGGCGAGGTTCACGTACACCGCGACGGCATTTGGGGTAAGAATCCGATCTCGCGCCTGGCTCTCCATAGCTTTCTCATACTGTCCCTGTGCAGCGTACACCAGGCTCAAGTTGCCGTACGCCGATGCGTTTGTGCGCGGGTAGTTCGCAATCTCCTCCTCATACGTTTGCGCCGCCTTATCCAGTTCTCCGGTTACATCCGAGTAGTAGTCGGCGGCGATCACCAGCTTTTCCCGGTCGTCGGCATGTTCCCGCAACTGGAATGCCTTGGTGAAGTACTGGCTGGCCCGCCCTAGTTGAGAGAGACCGTTGTAGTCGTTGCCCACTGCCAGGTATCCCATGGCGAAATTCGGATCCACTTCGATGGCATGCAGATCGTATGGCAGGGCCGCCGCGGAGCCTTTTTCGAAGGCGACCCGATAGCCTATGCTGTACGCTTTCAGCGCTTCGAGCGAAGACGTGGTGGCGTGTACCAACGGAACATCAAACTTTTGCACGGTAGTTAGCGATTCGCCGAGTTCGCCGCGCAGCTTCGATGCCGCTTCGCCCAACGAGTCCAACACCTTCTCCTTGGACGCAGCCGTGACCTGCTCCCGTGCCAGGACCTCCCCGTTCTGGCAATTGATCGCCTTAAGCCCCAGCACATACTCGCTGCCCAAGGTGCCGATGGATCCGGCAATGTATGCCTTGCTGCCGGCACGCAGGCAAACGTCGCGCGTCACTTCAGGCGTGAGTATGGTGTTCGCCGGACGGGTCATGTCCCGCAAAGCCCTCGCCACTTTGCTGTCGGAGAGCACACTTAGGAAAGGCGATTGCCGCAGAGAGAGGCTGAGCGCCGTCTTCAGGGTATCGTTAAAGATTGCATCGCCCGTGCTGTTGGCAAAATCGGTCAGGACGATGGTGTCTTCGTCCGTGAGTTTGGTAGGGCGACGAAGATAAAAGTAGCCTGCCCCTACTATAGCCACAATCACCGCCGCCGCAAGAATGACCAATTTCCAGCGCATTCCGACATGACTCGTGGCTCCGGCCGTTGCTGCTGCTGGCAATCGCGCCGACTCCGTGTCCCGCTTCAGCCGTTGCAGGTCGGCACGAATCTCGGAGGCATGTTGGTAACGGAGGTTCCGGTCTTTCTCCAGTGCCTTGTTGATGATCTGCTCGAATTCGAAAGGTAGGTCGGGGTTCAATCGAATCGGAGGAACAGGGGTCCGGTTCAGGATCGCATCGAAGATCGTTGCCGTACTGTCCCCGCGGAAGGGCAATTGCCCCGTGACCATCTCATAGAGGACGGCTCCGAACGAAAACAGATCAGTCCGGGCATCCAATTCTTTCGCACGCGCCTGCTCTGGCGACATGTAGGCGACCGTTCCGACTGCCGACCCCGGACTGGTCAGGTGTTCTTCCAGCGTCACAGTCGATTGTGCGGTCGCCCCCGCGGCGTCCAGGTTGCTCGGGACAGGTGTCACTTTTGCCAAGCCAAAATCCAGAATCTTGGCGTGCCCGCGCTTGGTTACAAAGATATTCGCCGGTTTGACGTCACGGTGGACAATGCCCTCTCCATGAGCTGCATCCAAAGCGTCGGCAATTTCAATGGCCAGCGAGAGAATCAATTCGGTTTCCATCGGACGCCCGGCGATCCGATGCTTTAGGGTCAGTCCATCCAGAAACTCCATAACAATGAAAGCTTGACCATTCTGCTCATCAATTTCATGGATGGTACAGATGTTGGGATGGTTCAATGCCGAGGCTGCCTTGGCCTCGCGCTGAAAACGTGGCAATGCCTGCGGATCGGTTGCTATATTCTCGGGAAGGAACTTCAGGGCGACAAACCGACCGAGCTTCACATCCGCGGCCTTATAAACGATACCCATCCCGCCGCCACCCAGCTTTTCCACGACTCGATAATGGGAAACTGTACTGCCGATCAGTTTCGTTCCGCTGTCTTTCCCTTCGTGGTTGGCGATCAGTCTGCCGACAACCTGCAACGCGGGCGATTCAATGAAATGTTTAGCCCTTTTTTCCTGAGCCAGAAGCGACTCCACTTCCCGACGCACGGACTTGTCCTGCCCGCAAGAGTTTTCCAGGAATTCGGCACGGCGGCTCTCATCCAACTCCGCAGCCCGATGATACAGCTCTTCTACTCGTGACCAGCGTTCAGTGTCCACAGCCAGTCCCCGCACTCAATTCCCGCAGGAGCCACACTTTGGCAAACTTCCAGTCCCGCGTCACCGTGTCCCTCGAAACGCCCAAGACTTCAGCCGTTTCTTGGACGCTCAACCCTCCAAAGAATCTCAACTCTACAACCTTACTCTTCCTTTCATCGAGGACGGCCAAACTTTGCAAGGCATCGTCCAACGCGACCACATCCGGATCAGGCTCGTTAGACACCGAAGGCGCTTCGTCTAATGACATCGGAGAGAGGCCAGCCCCTCTTTTCTGGTAACCACGGGAGCGGGCAAAGTCAATCAGAATGCGCCGCATTAGCCGCGCCGAGACTGCAAAAAAATGCGCCCGATCCTGCCAGTTCACCTGTCCGCAGTCCACTAACCGGAGGTAGACTTCGTTGACCAGCGCCGTCGTTTGCAGGGTGTGGCCGGAACGTTCCCCGGCCATGCAGCGCTGAGCGACTTCATGCAATTGCTCATATACCAAAGGGGTGAGCTTTTCCAAAGCCTGCTCGTCCCCGGCAGTCCACGCTTTGAGTAGTTGAGTGACCTCATGGGTCGGAGGCAGGACCATACGTACCTCGGAAATTCCCTTTCCGGGTTCTTCTCGGGCCATCACTTCGCCCAGCAGGATTTCCGCCAATTGCGGCTTTGCGACAGGGCACGGCAACGTCGACCAGGCTGTCAGCCGTGAGGATTACATACGCGCGTTCCAAGCACAAGAAAATCTCATATCCATGCCCGTTTTGGCCCGGTTTTTCACGCCTTTATAAGTAGGAGCTTGTTACAGAGGCGCTTGCCTCGGACGCTCTATGGCGCTCGCGTTACCAAGTCTAAACATGAGGGGGAGGGGGTGCTAAATGCTTTACTTTTATTGCTTTGTGGTAGGCTCGTGGACGTTCGCGATGGGGTGGTTCCTTGGGGCCGTCTACACGCAAAACCACACTGAAGAAACAGAAAGCCCGCGTGTGAGTGAAAAACCAGAA
>Ga0187782_10002621_pt1 | contig 13270 bp, 10 predicted proteins | sample 0715_SJ02_MP15_2_FD_132454 | JGI IMG/M metagenome (GOLD analysis project Ga0187782, IMG submission 132454) | Tropical peat soil microbial communities from peatlands in Department of Meta, Colombia - 0715_SJ02_MP15_20_MG | ecosystem: Environmental > Terrestrial > Soil > Wetlands > Peat | place...
ATAGGCCTTCGCCACCGCTTGCGACTCGTCATGGAGATAGGGGAACGGAAAGTCATGCGCTTTGGCGAAGCGCTGCATGTTGGGGAAGGAATCTTGTGGATAGTTCGCGGCGTCGTTCGAGCAGATGGCTGCGAAGCCGATCCCGTCCTCCTTCAAGGTCCGCGCGTCGGCGGCCAGACGGTCGATCACGGCGATCACGTAGGGGCAATGATTGCAGATGAACGCGATGACCGTGCCTTTTTCGCCGGCGACGTCGTCGAATGTGTAGGTTCGGCCGTCCGTCCCGGGAAGCTTGAAGTCGATCGCCGGAACGCCGAGCGCGATACCGGTAGGGCTTGCGGCCATGGTTTGCTCCTTCAGGCGCGATGCTCACCCCGTCGCCCGCGCTCGCGCCCAGTTGCGATAGGCGCCGGGCGTCATGCCGGCGTAGCGATGGAACGCTCGCCGGAAGCTTGTCTCGTCGGCATAGCCGAAATTCGCCGAGAGCTGCTTGATCGATTGCGCCGTCGTCTCCAGCAGCACGCGCGCCGTTTCGAAGCGGACGCGGTCGATGAAGCCCTTCGGCGACTCGCCCGACGCCTCCTTCAGCCGCCGATGCAGCGTGCGCTCCGAAACGCCGACCGCGTGGGCGAGGCTCTTCGCGGTGATTGGCGCGTCGGCGGCCTCGCGCACAATATGCTCCGCCTCGAGCAGAAACGGGTTCGACGCCGCGAGATGGCCTGGCGGCACATAGACGGTTTGCGAATTTGGAGCCGTGTCGACGACCGTGAAATCTGCAGCGATCTTGGCCGCCTCGGCGCCGACGAGCCGGCGAATCGCCGCGAGCGACAGGTCGATCCAGGACAGCGGCCCGCCGGCGGTGATGATGCGCCCGTCCTCGATCAGCGGCGCGCCGAGCGCCGCGTCGGCGCGCGGGTAGCGGGACATCAGCTCGTCGTGCCGCCACCAAGTGGTGGTGCAACGGCGCCCGTCGAGCAGCCCGGCCTCGCCGAGCAGGAAGACGCCATTGCAGGAGGCGAGAATCAGCGCCCCCAGCGCATGCTGGCGGCGGATCCATGCCGTCGCCGCGGCGATCGCCGTCGTCTGGGGCAGCGAGTGGCCGCCGTCGCATGTGTAGCCTGGCACGATGATCGCCGCACAATGCGGCATCTGCTCGAAGCTCGCATCCACTTCGAGCCTGCGGCCTCCGCCGTCCACGACGGGTTTCCCATCAAAGCTCACGGCCGAAACGCGATAGAGCTCGCCCTCGCCTTTCTTGGAGATGATGCGCCGACCCATCGAGAGCACGTCGATCGGCCCGAGCACGCCCGACCCCAGACAGCCGTCGAAGGCCAGCACGGCGATTTCCATGACGGGGCTCTCCTGCCTTTAAGCGAATTGGCGAGCATGACCAGAATAATGCCGTTTTCGCCATCAGGCAACAAAGGGCGTGGGAGACCATCTATGGCGTCGCATCGTCGGGGAAAGGGGGCGCTTCACTCGTCGTGCAGCTCGCTTCCTCGCGTCGGCGTTCGCTTCTTCGCGAAGGCCGGACGCTTTCCGCCGAGGACGCCGGGCGCAAGCCCCTTCGCTCGCGGGCCGGGCGGCGAGGGCCGCACGCGCAGGGTTCCGAGATAGGCCGCGGCGAGGAGCGAGACTACGACGGCGCCGCCGACATAGCGCTGATGAGTGTCGCCGACGACGAAGGCGTATTGGCCGATGTAATCCCTGACCCCATCGTCGCTCCTTGCGCGGATGACGGCGATGTAATTGCCTTCCTGCGCGAAATCATGCACGAGGCTCGTGGTGCCGCCGTTGGCGAGGTATTTTTGCGGCGGCGGCGCCAACACCGTGTTCGCCTCGAGTCGCTCGCGCCAATCGGCCTGGCCGGCGTCGCGCAGTATGCGGATGTCGATCGTCATGTCGCGCAGCTCGGCTTCCTCGGTGTCGAAGACGAGAATGGTCTTGCCGACCAGAGGAAGCTCTCGGCAGAAGTTGTCGTTGGAGGCCTCCTGGAACGCCGAGAAGCTCAGCTGCGCCGGCCCGACCGCCAGCAGGCACTCGCGCGGATGGGGCGCGGCGGCGCGGACCGACCCCGCAACCCCGATCGCCGCCGCCAAAGCCAGACTACGCGACAATTTGCCACGCATGACTCGCCTCCAGATTTCTGGGCGTTCGCCGAGGCTCACGCAGAGCCCGGCACCGAATTGCTGTTGCATTCCGCCACCGCGGAAAGCTAAGGATTCCGGCCAAGCTTCGAGCGGCGTTCGGCGCCGCCCGCAACGCAACCTTGGCGCTGGAATCGTCAAGTATTACCACAAATATTCGAGAGGCGGGAGACCATGGCTTCTTTAGGGGGTTCGTAAACAGTCCAGTCTAGTCTTATTCTTACATGCGAGGATTTGCGTGATGATCGACGACGACGGCTTCGAACAGGACTCCTTCACCGAGACGACGGAGGTGGGCTGGTTCTCGCGCCTTTCCAGCTCGCTGGGCGGCCTCCTGCTCGGTCTCGCTTTGAGCGGCATTTGTCTTTTCGGCTTCGTTTGGAACGAAGGCCGCGCGGTGACGACGGCGCGCGCGCTTGCTGAGGGCTCGGGTCTCGTTTCGGAGGCGGCCGCCGGCAGGCTCGATCCAGTCAACGAAGGCAGGCTCGTCCACGTGTCGGGCGAGCTGAAGACGTCGGAGCCCCTCGCCGATCCCGCGCTCAGCGTCGTCGTCACGGCGGCGCGGCTCGAGCGCGAGGTCGAGACCTATCAGTGGAAGGAAACGCGCGTCACGCAGAGCGCGACCCATCTCGGCGGCTCGCAGACGCAGACGACCACCTATTCCTATGAGCGCGTCTGGGCGCGCGGGCGGATCAATTCCGAGCATTTCCACGACGCGAGCGGCCACGCCAATCCGCAGCCGCGCTTCCACGACGCAGAGTTTGCGGCGAAGGCGCCGCAGCTCGGCGCCTTTCGACCTGGGCCCGCGACCCTGCGCGCCCTCGCGCTGGACGACTTTCCGCTGGCGCCTGAGTCCGCAGACGCGCTGCGCGTGCGCTACGGTGACGGTGTGCGGGCCGAGGACGGCCGCCTCTATTTCGGCGACCCAGCCGCGCCGCGCATCGGCGACGCGCGCATCTCTTACAAAATTCTGCCCGATGGCGCGGTCAGCCTCGTCGGTCGCCAGACGGGTGCGGATGTGACGCCCTACATGACCGCCGCCGGCAAGCCGGTCCTGCTCGCGGAGCGCGGCGCCGTTCCCGCGCAAGATATGTTTCGAGAGGCGGAGCAGCAGAATGCGATCCTGACCTGGGGACTGCGTGGCGCCTTGATGCTGTTTCTGTGGGGGGGCCTTTATCTGCTGCTGCGCCCCCTCGTCGTGCTGGCCGACGTGGTTCCGCTGCTCGGCGAGCTCGTGGCGGCCGGCGCCGGCGTCATCGCCGGCATGGCCGCGCTGGTCGTGGGGACCGGCGCGATCGCCTTCGCCTGGCTGGCCTATCGTCCCGCAGTTTCCGCGCTGCTCGTGATCGCGGGGCTGGCGCTCGCCTGGCTTCTTCGCTCGGTCGCCCGGGCGCGGATCCGCGCCTGAGCGCTCTCGACGCGCGGGACGCCGTGCCATAGAAGGTCGCGAGAGCGTCAAACCTTCGGAGCGGCGGGATGCGCGGTTTTTTTTCCCCTCTCTCGGCTTTCGCGCCATGACGAGACGCGGCCAAACGCCCGCCGCCTCGCGCGCGGAGCATGAGCGCCTCGCGCGTGAGATCGCTGAGCACGACCGCCGCTATTATCAGGAAGACGCGCCCATCATCTCGGACGCGGAATACGACGCGCTGCGCCAGCGGCTCAATGCGCTCGAGGCGGAGCATCCGGAGCTTGCGACCCTCGAGTCGCCCACGCGCAAGGTCGGCGCGGCGCCCGCGGAGAAGTTCGCCAAGATTAAGCACGCGGCGCCGATGCTCTCGCTCGGCAACGTGTTCACCGACGAGGAGGTCTCCGATTTCGTGGCCCGCATGCGGCGGTTCCTCGGACTCGGCGACGACACGAGCATCCCCTGCACCGCGGAGCCGAAGATCGACGGCCTTTCCTGCTCGCTGCGTTACGAGCAAGGCGCGCTCGTCTCCGCGGCGACGCGCGGCGACGGGTATGAGGGCGAGGACGTGACCGCCAACATCCGTACGCTGCGCGAGATCCCGCATAAGCTCCACGGCCGCCCGCCCCACGTGCTCGAAGTGCGCGGCGAAGTCTATATGTCGCATAAGGATTTCGCAGCACTCAACGTGCGGCAAGCGGTAGCGCAGAAACAGGTCTTCGCCAATCCGCGCAACGCGGCGGCGGGCTCGCTGCGCCAGCTCGATTCCTCGATCACCGCGTCGCGTCCGCTGCGTTTCTTCGCCTACGCCTGCGGCGAGGTCAGCGAGACGCCGGCGAGAACCCAGCTCGGAATGGTCGAGGCGTTCAAGCATTTCGGCCTGCCCGTCAATTCACAGACCACATTGTGCGGGAGCGTCGAAGAAATGCTCGCGCGCTATCGCGAGATCGAGGCGCAGCGGGCGACGCTTGGATACGACATTGACGGCGTGGTCTACAAGGTGAACGACCTCGCGCTTCAGAGCCGGCTCGGCTTCGTCTCGCGCGCGCCGCGCTGGGCGGTCGCGCATAAGTTCCCAGCGCAGCAGGCGACGACGATCCTGCGCGATATCGAGATCCAGGTCGGGCGCACGGGGGTGTTGACGCCGGTCGCGCGCCTGGAGCCGGTCACGGTCGGCGGCGTCGTGGTCTCGAACGCCACGCTGCATAACGAAGATGAGATCGCGCGCAAGGACATCCGCATCGGCGACACGGTTGTGGTGCAGCGCGCGGGCGACGTTATCCCGCAGATCGTCGCGGTGGTGAAGGAAAAGCGGCCGGCGCATTCGAAGCCTTATCGTTTCCCGCAGGTTTGCCCGCGTTGCGGGTCGGCGGCGCTGCGCGAGATCGACGAGAAGACGGGCGAGGCGGATGTCGCGCGGCGATGCACGGGCTCGCTGATCTGCCCGGCGCAGGCGGTGGAGCGCCTCAAGCATTTCTGCTCGCGCAACGCCATGGACATCGAGGGGCTGGGCGACAAGCAGATCGAATATTTTTACGAGGAAGGGCTGATCAAGACGGCGTCGGACATCTTCACGCTCGAGGCGCGTGACGCCAAGAGCCTGACCAAGCTCAAGAACCGCGAGGGATTCGGCGAGACGTCGGTGCGCAATCTGTTCGCGGCGATCGCGGCGCGGCGCAGCGTGCCGATCAACCGCTTCATCTATGCGCTCGGCGTGCGCCATGTTGGCGAGACCAACGCGCGCCGGCTCGCGCGGCGCTTCTCAGATTTCGACGAGCTGCGCAATGCGGCGAGCACGGCGAGGCCGGGGACGGAGGCTTATGCGATCTTCGACGAGATCGACGGGCTCGGCCCCGTGGTGGTCGAGGCGCTGCACGATTTCTTCGCTGAACCGCACAATGAGCGCGAGATCGATTCGCTATTGCAGCATGTGCGCCTCGAGCCGATGCCGCAGGTCGACAGCGCCTCGCCCGTCGCGGGCAAGACTGTGGTGTTCACGGGGACGCTGGAAAAGATGACGCGGGACGAGGCGAAAGCCCAGGCCGAAGCGCTCGGCGCGAAAGTCTCGGGCTCCGTGTCGAAGAAGACGGACCTCGTGGTCGCGGGCCCCGGCGCCGGCTCGAAGCTCGCCAAGGCGAAAGAGTTCGGCGTCGAGGTGATTTCGGAGGAGGATTGGTTTCGGCTGACGGGACGGGAGTAGGCGCGTCTTTCCCCCACGAAATGGGAGAAGGTGGCCCCGCGATCCCCGGACTTGATCCGGGGAGGGGTCGGATGAGGGCGCAGGCGTGGCAGGCCCTCTTGGCCTTTTGTCCTCCGTCGCTCAACATCTTTTCTTGAGCGCGGGGGCGTCGCTGGCCATCCTTCGAGATGCGCTAGGGTGGCGCCGCCCTCATCCGTCATGCTTCGCATGACACCTCCTACTCCGTGGGAGAAGGACTCGCTCACACCGCGTTGCGGTAAGCCTTGTTCGAGAAGATCGTCAGCGCGATGATCCACAGATCGAGCGGCAGCGACCAGTTGTCGATGTAATAGAGGTCGTGCTCCACGCGCGCGCGGATCTTCTCCGGCGAATCGATCTCGCCGCGCAAGCCGTTGACCTGCGCCCAGCCGGTGATGCCCGGCCGCACATTATGCCGGCGCGCGTAAAGCGCGATCTTGCGCTCGAACAACTGGTCGTGCGCGACCGCATGCGGACGCGGCCCGACGAGCGACATTTCTCCGCGCAACACATTTATGAGCTGCGGCAGCTCGTCGATGTTAAAGCGGCGGATGACGCGGCCGACGCGCGTGACGCGCCGATCGTTGGCCTTCGCTTGCTCGATATGCGCCCCGTCGTCCATCGTCGTCATCGAGCGGAACTTGAAGATGCGGAACGCCTCCCGATTGAAGCCATAGCGCCGTTGCGTGAAGAGCGCGGGACCCGGACTGTCGAGCTTGATCAGCGCGGCGACGAAGAGGAGCAGAGGCGAGAGAAGCAGGAGCGCGAGGGTCGCCGCCGTCGCGTCGAAGCACCGCTTCAGCACGATCTCCAACGGGTTCAGCGGATGGCCGCCAAGGGACAGGCTCGACAGCGCGCCGATCTTGTCGATGCGCGCATCGACGAAGCGATCGAGCACGCGCTCGGGCCCGAGATGGATTTGCGCCGGCACGCGCAGAAAGGCGTTGACGCAGTCGTCGACGACCTGCGTGCGAGACCAGGGCGTCAGGATGAAGACGTCGTCGGGGCGCAGGACGCGCGCGCTCGCCGCGGCGAGCGCGAGATCGTCGTCGAGCGTCCGCGCATCGTCGCGAATCCCGATTGCGCCGACAATCGTTGCGCCATGCGCTTGGCGCGACAGGAACTCGTTGATGTTCTCTTCGAAGCCGACGAGGAAGATGCGCCGGGCCGCCACGCCGCCCGGGGCGGTCATATCCTGCGCAAGCTTGAACAGCCGCCGGCGCGTGGCGAAGATCGCGATGAAGCCGGCGACATAGAACAGCGCGACGCCAGCGCGGGAGGTCTCGCCGCCTTCCTTGCCGAGATAGGTCACCGCGAGCGCGACGAGAAAGCTTACGCTCCACACGGCGAGCTGGCGCCAAGTCTGGCCGCGCAGGCGGACGTAATCGGCTGGGCGATAGTCGCCGCGCAGGAGATTGGCCCCGACGAACAGCGTCGCCGCCAGCAGGCAAAGAAAGAGGTTGGGCGCGGTCACGCCCGTGCCGGTATAGAGAAGCGCGTGGTAGAGGGCCTCCGCCGCGACTGCCGTGGCGACGGCGACCAGGAGGTCGACGCTGGCGACGACGGCGGTCAGCGCGAGGCGCGTCAGCGCCGCATTGCGCCGCGGCAGCTGGTCCGCCCAGCCGCGACCGCGCGGGGCGGTCGGCGGCGACTCCAGCTTACGCGTCGCAAATCCCAGTTCGGTCGGGCGTCGGGCGAGCGTGGCCATAAAATCTCACACTGGAACGGCCTCGTTTCGTACTGAAACGGGGACCGGGCTTCGAGCGGCGTTTTCCCGGAGAGCAGCAAGCGCAAGACCAGCGGGGATTTGACGAAGCGCGCGCCGGCGCTTATCTCAAGATGCAACTCCCGAGAATCCGGCGAAACTCATGGCGCTGCTTCCCATCATCACCCTGCCCGACCCGCGCTTGCGGCAAATCTCGACGCCGATCGAGAGCCTCGACGCGGCGGTCCTCACGCTGCTCGACGACATGCTCGAGACCATGTACGCCGCGCCCGGAATCGGCCTCGCGGCGGTCCAGGTCGCGGTGCCGAAGCGCGTCGTCGTTATCGACACCGCGAAGAAGGACGAGCCGAAAAATCCGCTCTTCCTCATCAATCCCGAAATCGTCTGGGCGAGCGAGGACCTCGGCGTCTATGAGGAGGGCTGCCTCTCTGTGCCCGATTATTTCGAGGAGGTGCAGCGCCCGGCGCGCGTGCGCGTGCGCCATCTCGACCGCAAGGGCGAGACGGTCGAATTCGACGCAGACGGCCTGCTCGCCACTGTCGTGCAGCATGAACTCGATCACCTCGAAGGCGGATTGTTCATCGACCATCTGTCGCGGCTGAAGCGCGATCGGGTCGTGAAGAAGTTCGCCAAGGCCGCGCGGCTCGACGCCGCCCTGAAGCAGCCGGCCAGCGCCGAGGCGTGATGCGCCTCGTCTTCATGGGCACGCCGCATTTCGCGACGCCGCTGCTGGGGGAACTTTTCCGCCGCAAGCACGACGTCGCTGCTGTCTACACCCAGCCGCCGCGTCCCGCCGGACGCGGCATGGGGCCCAAAAAATCCCCGGTGCAGCTCTTGGCCGAAAGCCTCGGATTGCCGGTGTTCAGCCCGCGCAACCTGCGCAACGAGGCGGAGGCCGCGGCTTTCGCGGCGCTGAAGCCGGACGTGGCTGTCGTCGCCGCCTATGGCCTCCTGCTGCCGCGCGCCTTTCTCGAAACGCCGCGCTTCGGCTGCCTCAACCTGCATGGGTCGCTGCTGCCGCGCTGGCGCGGCGCGGCGCCGGTGCAACGCGCCGTCATGGCCGGCGACGCCGAGACGGGCGTCGGCGTCATGCAGATGGAGGAAGGGCTTGACACCGGCCCGGTCGCTTGCGAGGCGCGGCTTCTGATCGGCCCCGACACGACAGCCGGCGAGGTCTACGAGGCGCTGGCCGAGGCCGGCGCGCGGCTCATGGCGGACGCGCTCGAAACGCTGGAGCGCGGCCAATTGCGCTTTGCGCCGCAGAGCGCCGAGGGCGTGACCTATGCCCAGAAGATCGAGAAGGCGGAGGCTCGAATCGACTGGCGCCGCCCGGCGCAAGAGCTGCACAATCTCGTGCGCGGCCTGAACCCGGCCCCCGGCGCGTTCTTCGAGGCCGATCTCGGCGCGGGCGCCGAGCGCATCAAGGTGCTGCAGACGCACGTCGAGGAGGCTTGGGGCGAAGCCGGCGTCGCGCTCGACGACGCGGGGCTCGTCGGTTGCGGCTCTAGCGCGTTGCGGCTGCTGCGCGTGCAGCGCGCGGGAAAGGGTCCGATGGACTTCGCCGAGTTCGCCCGGGGCCGCAAGGTCGCTCGGGGGACGCGGCTGGGCGTCTGACGCGAAACGGCCTGAGTGAGGCGGCTTTACTCTGGAAAGCCGTGGCGCCGCCGGCGCCAGGAGAGATAAGCGCGATGGCCGGGGGTCAGCTCGAGGCGCGCCTGCGGCGGAACGCCGAGCGCGGCAAAATTGGCGTCGGAAAGCGTCAGCCCACGCAGCATGCGCCCGTCGTCGGCGAAGCTGATGAGGCCAGCGTCGAAAGCCGTGTCGAGATGGGCGGCGAGCAGCACGCCGTTGTAGATCTGAATGCGCTCGGCGTTGCTCTCGCAGCTGGCCCAGGCCTTGATGTGGCTTGCACGCAGCAGCCGCGGCTCGTCGATGCCGGTGAGCGGGCGCTTGCCGCACCAATAGAGAAGCTGCTGCCGGCGGAACACGTTCTGGCCGCTGAAGGCTACGAAATCTTTGCGGCCTCTGTAGCGTTCGCCGCGCTCGTAATGGCGGCGAAGATGATTGAGCTGCGGCTGAGTAATGGCGAGCCAGCCTTGCTGGTCGGCAAGAGAAATAATATCCTCAAGGCGCTTAGGTCTAGCCGTCATGAGCGCTAGGAGAGATGCGGCTGGTAGATGTTTGGTTATTTTCGTCTAAAATTTTAACGATCTTCCGTTTGCAAGCTTACTTTTCGCCGAAACAAATCGCTACAATTGCGCGATTGCCGCCCCCCTGCGGTTCATTCGCTTTCTCGCCGACGTTGCGATAGAAGGCGCGAGGCTTTCCTTTTTCGCCAAGCCCTCCAAAGAAGCCGTCCAAGAGAGAACAATGCCGGTCGCCCTCGCTCGCAGAACTTTCCTCATCGGCGCCGGCGTAGCCATGCTGTCGCGCGGCGGCGGCTTCGCAGAGGAGGCGAAAGCTCCGCCTCGCGTGCTGGAGGCGGCGAGCGGCCGGGCGCGGCTTTCGCCCGCGCCGGCGCCGGAGACGGAGCTGCTCGGATTTCTGGACGGCGCGGGCAAGGTCGCGTCGCCCGGGCCGCTGCTGCGCTACAAGCAGGGGGATGCGCTCGCCGTGCGCCTGCAAAACCGCACGGTCTCCCCCCTGAGCTTGCATTGGCAAGGCTTGCGCGGCGACAACGCCATGGATGGCGTCGCCCCCTTGACTCAGCAGCCGGTGGGACTGGGGCAGTCGTTCGACTACCGTCGACTGCTGAGCGATCCGGGGCTGTTCTGCTATCGCCCGAGCGTGTTTCCTGCGAGCGCCGCGCTCGCCGGGCGCGGGCTCAAAGGGCTCTTGATCGTCGACGAGCCGACGCCGCTCGCGAGCGACGCCGATCTCGCGCTGACGCTCGACGACTGGTGGCTCGACGCGAAAGGCGCGCTGGACGAAACGTTCTTCCGCTCGGCGGCGGCCGGGCCGCTGCTGACCGTCAACGGCGCTGGGGTGCCCGCCGCGTACACGCTCGCGCCGCGCGCGAGGGTCAGGCTGCGGCTCGCCAACCTCGCCATCGCGCGGATCATGGCGATCTCATTCGAGGGCGTGAGGCCTTATGTGATCGCGATCGACGGCCAGCCTTGCGACGCCTTCGTGCCGGTGCGACAGACAATTCCCGTCGGGCCGGGCGCGCGCTTCGAGCTCATGTTCGATCTTCCCACTGAGGTCGGCGCGAAGGCGCGCGTAATCCTGCGCGAGGCGGAGAGCGATCGCGATCTGGCCGTGTTTGCTTGCGACGGCGCGCCCGCGCCGTCACGTGGGGAGATCGTCTCCCTGCCGCAAAATCCGGCGCTGCCGCGCGAGATCAAACTGCAGCAGTCGAAGAAGGTCGATCTCGTCATCGAACAGGCGGGCGAGCGCTGGAGCATCAACGGGCAAGCGACCAAGGCCTATGAGGGCGCGCCGCTCTTTCGCGTCAAGCGCGGGATGCCGGTGACGCTCGGCTTCGACAACCGCTCGGGCGTTCCGCTGGTGATGCACGTGCATGGCCATGCGGTGCGGCTGCTGCATGATCTCGACGACGGCTGGGAGCCCTATTGGCGCAATGCGGTGGTCGTGCCGCCAAGGCGCACGAAGCACGTGGCCTTCGTCGCCGACAGCCCCGGCAAATGGGCGCTGCACGACGACGTGCTGCCGCATGAGGCGGCCGGGCTGGCGACGTGGTTTGAGGTGGAGTAGGCGGTCGGCAGCCGCAAAGGCGCTACTGCCCACTGTCGACTGCCGCTCCATCAAAAGCACCGTATCTGCGCCTCGGCCTGCGCCCGGCGCAGCTCCTTGAGCGCGTCCTGCGCGCTGGTAGTGTTGCGCATCATGCCGCCGATCTGGCCCGCCTGCTGCGAGATGCTGGCGACGGTCTCGCCGGCGACGTAGCGGTCGTAGGGCAGGATGGTCGCGATGACGTCGATCGAGCAAGAGCATTGCTCCAGCGCCTGCCGCGTCTCGCCGTTGGCCTTCATGCAGGCGAAAACATAATCCGCGCGCGCCGATGTCGGGTAGTCGTTGAGGTCGCCGGCGAGGGCGGGGCTGAGGAACGCAAATGCGGCGACAAAAGCCACGAGCGCCGGCCGTTCCCTTCTCCCGCAAGGGGAGAAGGTCGCGGTCCCGGCTCCCAGATCACAGATGAATTTTCGCATCGTTGTCACTGTCCCCCCGCCTCCAGCCTCTCCGCCGCCAGCCGTGCGGCCTCCGCCCCCGACAGCATCGCCCCGTTAAATCCGTGCTCGCCCCCGAACGCCGAGGCGAGATAGAGCCCTTGGACTGGCGTGTGCGGGGTGCGCGGGAAGCCGGCGATGATCGGCGCCTCCGGCGGCAGCGGCGCAAAACCATAAACCGCGCCCTCCGGCGTGTTCAGGTAGCTCGCCATCGAATGGGCGTTGAGCAGCGTGCGCTCCCGCACCAGCGCGGAGAAGCCAGGATAGTGGCGCTCCATATCCGCTTGCAGCGCGTCGAGCCAGGCGTCGCGGCGCGCGACCACTTCCTCGCGCGAGAGGCCCTTCCAATTGCCGAGGCGGTCGAGGCCGACGAGGCTCACGAGCATCGGCGGCTCCTCCCAAAGGCCGGAATCGACCGCGGTGAAATTCGCAATCCCATATCCGGGAACGGCGCCTTTCGGCGCGTCGGCGAGCAAGGCGGCGCCATCGCCATATTGGTCGAAACGCGCCAGCTCCCTCGGCAGCACCATCGTCGAGTAGTCCTTGAGTCCCACCGTGTCTGGCTTGGCGCTCAGCCCGAAATGGGCGCAGAAGAGCGAGGTCGAGAGCTCGCGTCCGCCGAAGGCCGCATGCATCAGCGCGCTGGCGGCCTGCGGCAGCATCGCCGCGGCGACCGTGGGCGCGCAGCCAGCCAGCACGACCTTCGCCGCAATTCGCTGCTCGTCCTCGTTACTCTTGCGCGCGACATGGCGCACGGAGGCGACTTTGCCGTCGGCGTCGGTCTCGATCGCCGCGACGCTGCGTCCGAGGCGCACTTCTCCGCCTTGCTTGGTCACGGCCTTGGCGAGCCTGAGCGAGAGCTGGCGTGAGCCGCCCTTGATATAGACGCCGCCCGACGCGATGTAGCCGCCCTGCGCCAGCGCGTAGAAGATGTGCCACATGCGGCGCGGGTCGTCGCCGAAATAGCTCAAGTTTGCGCCGAGCGCGCATTTGAGCTCCTCGCAGCCGGCGAAGTCGCGCTCCATGATCTCGTGCAACGTCGATTGCCAGTGCGCGGCGGCGGGCGCGATCTCCCAGAGCGCGCGCATCAGCTTGCCGACCGAGTTTTGCTCGCGCGCCTGGCGCAGCATCCACATCGAGTCATAGATTAGCTCGATCTCGCCCAGAAAATCCTTGATCGCTTGCGCCTTGTCGGGAAAGCGCGCGGCGAGCGCGTCATGCGCGGCCGCAAAGCCGAAGGGCAGCGTGAAGGGTTCGGCGAGCGGGCCGCCGCGGACTGTGTAAAGCGCCCCGGTCGGCAGCCACTCGATTTCGTCGAGGACGCCGAGCTCCGCGAGAATGCCGTGCTTCAGGTCGCGCGGGTGGCGCGGGTCGGAGGTCTGGTGCAGCGAGGACTCGACGGTGAGGCCGCCGACCTTATAGACGGACGCCGCGCCTCCGAGCGAGAAATTGCGCTCCAGAACCAGAACGCCGTAGCCCTTCTTGGCGAGCAGCGCGCCGGCGGTCAGGCCGCCGAGGCCCGAGCCGATCACCACGGCGTCATATTGCTTTTCGGTCGTCATCTGTTCCCCATCATTTCGGCGAGGG
>Ga0187782_10002622_pt1 | contig 13269 bp, 10 predicted proteins | sample 0715_SJ02_MP15_2_FD_132454 | JGI IMG/M metagenome (GOLD analysis project Ga0187782, IMG submission 132454) | Tropical peat soil microbial communities from peatlands in Department of Meta, Colombia - 0715_SJ02_MP15_20_MG | ecosystem: Environmental > Terrestrial > Soil > Wetlands > Peat | place...
CCGTCGATCGCGGCGATCTCCTCCGCCCCCGCCTTCGTCGCCGCCGCGCCCCGGAGCGCCGCCATGTCGCGGAAATGACGGGCGAGGCGGCGCGCATTGGTCTCGCCGACGTGGCGGACGCCGAGCGCATAGAGGAACCGGTTGAACGGGATGACGCGGCGCGCCTCGATCGCGGCGAAGAGCTTGCGCGCCGACACTTCGCCGAACCCTTCCCAGTCCTTCAGCGGCGGCCGTCCATGGCCGTCGCGCTTGGCGAGCGTGAAGATGTCGGCGGCGGTCTTGATGAGCCCCTCAGAGTAGAAAAGCTCGATCTGCTTGTCGCCGAGGCCCTCGATGTCGAAGGCGTTGCGCGACGCGAAATGCTTTAGGCCCTCGACCGCTTGGGCCGGGCAGATCAACCGTCCGGTGCAGCGCCGCACGACGTCCGCCTCGCCGGTCTTCTCGTCGATCTCGCGCAAAGCCGCCGATCCGCAGGCAGGGCACACGGTCGGGAAGTGGTACGGCCTCGCGTGCGGCGGACGGTTTTCCAACACGACCGACAGCACTTGCGGGATGACGTCGCCCGCCCGCTGCACGACGATCGTGTCGCCGACCCTGACGTCCTTGCGGGCGATCTCCTCTTCGTTGTGCAGCGTGGCGTTGGAGACGACGACGCCGCCGACCGTGACGGGCTTTAGCTTGGCGACGGGCGTCAGCGCGCCCGTCCGCCCGACCTGAATCTCGATCGCCTCGACGACGGTCGTCGCCCGCTCGGCAGGAAATTTGTGCGCGACCGCCCAGCGGGGGCTGCGCGACACGAAGCCGAGCCGGTCCTGCAGCGAAAGATCGTTCACTTTGTAAACGACGCCGTCGATGTCATACCCGAGAGTCGCCCGGCGCGCCTCGATTGAGTGGTAATGGTCGAGCATGTCGGACGCCGACCGGCAAAGCGTTGTTAGCGGATTGACGGGTAAGCCCAATCCTCGGAACGCCTCGATCATGCCAAGCTGCGTCGGCGCAAGCCGCGCGCTGAGCTCGCCCCACGCATAGGCGAAGAATTTCAACGGCCGCTCGGCGGTGACGCTCGGGTCAAGCTGGCGCAGCGACCCTGCCGCGGCGTTGCGCGGATTGGCGAAGGTCGGCTTGCCCGCCTCGCGCTGGCGGGCGTTCATCGCCTCGAAATCTTCGTGCGCCATATAAACTTCGCCGCGCGTCTCAAGCACCGCGGGCGCATGCCTGAGCCGCTCGGGGATCGCCTCGATCGTGCGCACGTTGGCGGTGACGTCCTCGCCCTCGAAGCCGTCGCCGCGCGTCGCCGCCTGGACGAGACGGCCGCGCTCGTAGCGCAGCGAGCAGGAAAGGCCGTCGATCTTGGGCTCGGCGACCACCTCAAGCGGCGCGTCGTCGGAAAGGCCGAGAAACCGGCGGACGCGCGCGCAGAACTCGTTGACCTCCTCGTCCGCAAAGATGTTGCCGAGCGACAGCATCGGCACGACATGGCGCACCTTGGAGAATTTATCGGACGGCGCGGCGCCGACGCGCCTATTGAGCGAAGTCTCGTCGACGAGCTCCGGGTAAGCGTCCTCGAGCTCGCTGTAGCGGCGACGAAGGGCGTCGTAATCCGCGTCCGAGATGATCGGCGCGTCCTCGCCATGATAGCGCCGGTCGTGCTCGGCGATCTCGACGCCGAGACGCGCGTGCTCGTCGCGGGCTTCGCGCAACGAGAGTTTTTCGGGCGGCTTGACCATCTCGTAAGGTCTAACAGATGGCTCGCCGCGCCGGGAGGGCGCCCGGGCGTTAAGCGCGCGCGGCCGGATCGCCTAAGGTTTCGGCCGCCAGGGCCGACGCTGCGAGGTCCTCTGCCCTTTCAGGGGGAACCCAGGCGAAGTCCGGCATTTGGTGGCGCGCCCAGGTAAATTGCCGCTTGGCGTATTGCCGAGTGTCCCGCTTGGACAGTTCCGTCGCCTCCTGAAGCGACAGCCGCCCGGCAAGATGGGCGATGAGATGCGGGACGCCGTGAGCGCGCATCACCGGAAGCGCCGGGTCGAGCGACCGGGCTTTCAGCGCGGCCACTTCGTCGAGGGCGCCGGCGCGCAGCATAGCGTCGAAGCGGTGGTCGATGCGGAGCCGCAGCGCCTCGCGTTGAGGCGCGAGGAACACGCCGCGCCAATCGCCTCGCTTAAGCGCCGGCGCCGACCGCGCCCCCTGCATGGATGCGAGCGGGCGGTGGGACGCCTCAAAAATCTCGAGCGCGCGCAAGATCCGCTGGCGGTCGGTCGGGCGCAGATTCGCGGCCGTCGCCGGGTCTTTCTGGCTAAGCTCCGCGTGAAGGCGAGGCGTCGCCGCGTCTTTTGCTCGCCCGCGCACCGCCTCGCGAATGTCGGCGGAGACCGCAGGCAAGTCCGAGAGGCCCTCGGTCAATGCGCGGAAATAGAGTCCTGTGCCGCCGACGAAGATCAGCGGCCGCCTCTCGCGCGCGATGATCGCCCGCGCCCGATCGAGCCAGAGGGCGACCGAGAAATTCGTCGCGCCGTCGACTTCGCCGAACAGGAAATGCGCCGCCTTGGCTTCCTCTTCGCGGCTCGGCCGCGCCGTTAAGATCGCCAGGTCGCGATAGACCTGCATCGAGTCGGCGTTGACGATTGAAGCGCCGAATTTCTGCGCAAGCGCCAGCGCGAGGGCCGACTTGCCGCTCGCGGTCGGGCCTGCAATGAGGAGCGCGCGAATCACGGTTCGCTTCAGTTCCGCCGAGGTTTTCCCGTTTGTCGCCGGTTTTCGTCGCTACCCTTGTCGCCGATAAAGAGCGGCGACCCTTAAGCGATGCCCTGCTCGGCAGCGCCGCGCAAGCCGTCCAAGGTTTTCGCGGCAGCGCCGTCCTCTCGCCCGGCGTCGCCGCGGATCTTTATTTCGACGTCGAGGACGGCGCGCTGCCCTCGCTTGAGGCGCTGCTCTTTCCCGAAGGCGTCGACGTGATCGTCCAGCGCGCCGCGATGCGCGCCAAGCGGCTGATCGTCGCCGACATGGATTCGACGCTCATCGGCCAGGAATGCGTTGACGAATTGGCGAAACTCGCAGGCGTCGGCGACCGCGTCGCCGCCATCACCGAGCGGGCGATGCAGGGCGAAATCGAATTTGAGAGTGCGCTGAAGGAAAGGGTCGCGTTGCTTGCCGGGTTGCCCGTCGCCGCCATCGACGCGCTGCTCTCCGACCGCATCGTCCTGAACGAAGGCGCCCGCGTCCTCTTCCGAACCATGCGTAAGGCCGGCGCCTATACCGCGGTCGTGTCGGGAGGCTTCGCGCCCTTCACCGCGGAGATCGCCAAGCGCCTCGAGGCGCACGAGCACCGCGCCAATCGCCTCGGCGTCGCCGACGGACGGTTGACCGGCGAGGTCTTGCCGCCGATTCTCGGCCGCGAGGCCAAGCTTGCCGCGCTGAAGGATCTGACGGCGCGTCTCGCCTTGCCGCGCGAAGCGACGCTCGCCGTCGGCGACGGCGCGAACGATCTCGCCATGCTCGGCGCGGCGGGGCTCGGCGTCGCCTATCGCGCGAAGCCCCGCGTCGCCGCCATGGCCGCGGCGCGGCTCGATCATGCCGACTTGACGGCGCTCCTCTATGCGCAGGGGATCGCCCGCGAGGCGTTTGTCGCGGACTGACGGCGCCCGACAGGGACGCTAAAAGGCGTCCTCTTCCGGCGCTCCCTTGGCGTCATGGCGCAGGATCAGCGGCGTTTGCGCGATGGCGAACAGGATCGTCAGCGGCGTGACGCCATAAGTCTTGAAGGTCACCCAGAAATCTTCGCTCTGCGTGCGCCAGACGACCTCGTTGAGCAGGGCGAGCCCAAGAAAGAAGAAACCCCACCGCCACGTGAGCTTTCGCCACCCGTCCTTCGTGACGTGCAACGCCCCGTCGAAGACGATCTTCAAGAGCGGCTTGTCGAAGATCAGGCCGTAGAAGAGCGCGCCGGAGAACAGAAGATAAAGGACGGTGACCTTGAGCTTGATGATCGTTCTGTCGTGCAGGAGAAGCGTGAGCGAGCCGAAGATCAGCACGATCACCGCGGTGACGAGCGGCATGACCGGAATGCGCTTCAGCATCGTATAGGAGACGAGCAGCGTGACCACGACCGCGACCATCATCGCGGCGGTGGCGGCGAAGATGTCGAAGAGCCGGTAGACGACGAAAAACAAAAGGACCGGCCCGAGTTCGAGCGTGAACTTGAGCAACGGGTTCAGCGCTTGGCGCGGCGGCGCGGCGGCTTGCGGCTCGGCGGTCATGGCGTTCAGGGCTCCCGCTCAAGGCCGGCGATGGCGCGGGCGAAGTCGCGGGCCTCAAAGGGCTCGAGGTCGTCGACGGTCTCTCCGACGCCGATGAAATGCACGGGGAGGCCGAACGTCTCGGCGATGGCGACGAGAATGCCGCCCCGCGCCGTGCCGTCGAGTTTCGTCATGACAAGCCCCGTGACGCCCGCCACGCGCTTAAACGTCTCAACCTGGCTCAGCGCGTTCTGTCCGATGGTCGCGTCGAGAATGAGCAGAACGGCGTGCGGCGCCGTCGGCTCGACCTTCTTCATCACGCGAATGATCTTTTCAAGTTCCGCCATCAGTTCTGCGCGGTTCTGCAGGCGTCCCGCCGTGTCGATCAGCACAATGTCTCGGCCCTGCTCGCGGGCTTTCGTCACCGCGTCAAAGGCGAGGCCCGCTGAGTCTGCGCCGGGCTCGCGCGCGACGATCTCGGCGCCCGTTCGGGAGGCCCAGATGCGAAGCTGCTCGATCGCCGCCGCGCGGAACGTGTCGCCCGCCGCCATGACGACTTTGTGGCCTTCGGCCGCGAATTTCTGGGCGAGCTTGCCGATCGTCGTCGTCTTTCCCGACCCGTTGACCCCGACCACGAGAATGACGAACGGTTTTCGGGAAAGATCGAGGACGAGCGGCTTCGCCACCGGCGCCAGAATCGCTTCGACCTCGCCGGCCATGATGGCTCTGACTTCGTCGGGCTCGATCGTCTTGTCATAGCGGCCCTTGCCGACCGCATCGCGGATGCGCGTCGCGGCGGCGAGGCCGAGGTCAGCCTGGATGAGCACGTCCTCGAGCTCGTCGAGCGCCTCGGCGTCGAGCTTGCGCTTGAGAAAGATGTCCGTGACGCCGCGTGAGATGGCGGAAGACGATTTCGCAAGGCCGGACTTAAGCCGCCGCCACCAACTCAGACTCTTTGCCTGCGGCTCGTCGGCAAGCGGCGGCGGCGCAGACTCGGCGGTCGGCGCCGGCTTTCCGCCGAATAGGCGTCGCATCAAGCCCGGTTTTAAGCTTTCGTCGCTCAAGCGGTTCGCTCGTTCTTGGCGCAGCGCGCGTCCTGGCCTAGCTAGGGCTTCATGAGCGAAAAGGAAACCGCGCCAGCGCTGCTCTATCGCGATGCGCTGATGCTCGTGGTCGACAAGCCGGCGGGCGTCGCGGTCCATCCGGGCCCTAAGGGCGGCCCCAGCCTCGAAGATTCGTTCGATAGACTGCGGTTCGGGCTGCCGCGGTCGCCGGCGCTCGCCCATCGCCTTGATCGCGAGACCTCCGGCTGCCTTGTTCTTGGGCGCCATCGCAAGGCGCTCGCCAAGCTCGGCCTCATGTTCAAGCAGGGCACGATCTTAAAGACCTACTGGGCGATCGTCGCCGGCGGCCCGCAGACGCAAGAAGGCTTCATCGATCGGCCGCTCGGCCGCCTCGACGCCATGCGCGGGTGGTGGATGAAAGAGGACCCGAACGGCCAGCCGGCGCAGACCCGCTGGCGGGCGCTCGGCCGTGGGTCAGTCGAGGGCGTCGCCGTCGCCTGGCTCGAAATGTCGCCCCTCACCGGACGGACGCATCAGCTGCGCGTCCACGCGGCCGCCGAAGGGTGGCCGATTCTTGGCGATTCCATCTATGGCGACCGCGCGCGGCGCGACACTCCCCTGCAACTGCTGGCGCGCCGCGTCGAAGTTCCGCTTTATCCGTCGAAAGCGCCGATCGTCGTCGAGGCCCCGCCGCCGGACCATATGCTGAAAGTCCTGACGGCTTGCGGGTTCGCCGGCTGACGGCGGCGCCGGGAACGCGCGCTCGCCTCAACCGAACCTGCGCCAAACGTCGAATGTCCAGCGCCGACCAACCGCGCCTGCAACCGCCGAAGGCGAACTTCCGCCGCCTTGTCCGCGACCGGTTCGCGCCATTCTCGGTTGTCCCGACGCGCTATTTCCGGCTGCCAGGTCTTGCGAAGGTCGTGCTGAGACCCCAAACAGCCAGCCCAAAAACGGCAAACAAACCCGTCGTTTCGAAAACAAAGGAGAGGGGCAACCTTTGATAGTGCGATTCATTCACGTCCAATAAGAAGAGGATGCTGGCGACAGGCGCTGCGATCATGCAGACAAGGCAGCCGAAAACGACGATCAGTCGGCGGGCGTCTGAAACTTGTTCGCGCCGCTTCCTCCCATCCTGCGCCATGCTGTCCTCATTGGGCTGTTGGTTCGCGGGGTCTTCGCATGAGCCCCGAGACCGAGGGGGTCGCGAGCGCCGTCTGGGTTGTCGTGAGCTCGGGCTCGTGAAATGGGGCGGGGCAGCGAAGTTCGACGAACTGGCGCTCGGGCAAGAGGTTGGCGCCTCTCAAGCCGCCTTCCGCTCGCTCAAATCGAGCGTCTCGCGAATGGCCTCGGCCAGCGCCTCCGTCTCGGGCGTCGCGCGGCCCGGCGCATGAATGAGGCCCATACGGGTCAGCGGTAGCTCGGGAACCCCATGCTCGGGCCCGAGAATCTTGAGTTCCGGACCAACCATGCACTCAGGCAAGACCATGGCGGCAAGCCCGGCGCGCGCAACCGTCGACATGGCCGAGTAGTTTTTCGAATAGACAAGCCCGCGGGACCGGAAGGGCGAATTGGCGAACGCGGTCTCCGCGACGCGCCGCCACATGCACGTCGTGGCGCCGAGCGCCAGCGGGATGGGAGCGTCGGCTGGCGGCTGGAAGCGCTTCGAGGCGACAAACACAAGCCGCTGCTCGAGGATCAACTCGAAGCCGCGCAAGCCCTCATGATCAGTGATCAAGGCCAGGTCGAGCGTGCTCGCGGCGACTTGCGCCGCAAGGTCCTGCGAGCACTCGCAGACGACGCTGACTTCGACAAGCGGCTGGCGCGGCGTAAACCGAGAGAGAATGTCGGCCAGGAACGCGTCGGCGTAATCGTCCGGAATGCCCAATCGCACCGAGCCCCTAAGGCCTTTGCGCGACAATGCGGCAAGCGCGCCGGTCTCGGCCTGGATCATGCGGCGGGCATGATCGACGAGACGCTCGCCGTCTTCGGTGAGCTTCGCCCCACGCCCTTGCTTGGCGAAGAGCGCGCAGCCGAGCCGCTCCTCAAGGCGGCGAATATGCATGGAAACCGCCGACTGCGTCTTATGCACCCGCTCGGCCGCGCGGGTGAACGAGCCGGTGTCGACAATGGCGAGGAACGAGCGAAGCTGGTCGGTGTCGAGCATGGAACGCATCACAAATTGGAATGATAAACGTTACAAACATTCGTTGGACTAATCAATGGCGAACGACCATATAGGCGGCGTCAGAAGGCGATTCAAAGGGTTTGGCCCCGCCTTAAGGTCAGTTGGGACCACAATTGAGTCGCTTGAAAAAATACGGAGATTGCCATGCTCGACGTCGTCAAGCCTCTCGACCCGCTCACCGCGGATCGCACGCCGGTTCTCGCCAACGCCTTTCGCGCCCTTGCTAAAGGCCTTAAGCGAATCGTGCTTTGGCCGGCGCATGTTGCGGCGTCGCGGCGGCTCATGAACCAGCTCGCGGAGTTTTCCGATCAACAGTTGAGCGACATCGGCATCACCCGCGGCGACGTCGCCAGCGCCGCCGCCGCGCCCCTCGACGTGGATCCGAGCGTGTGGCTCATGCAGGCGCGCTTCGAAAGGCGACATGCGGCGCGGCGGCAGCGCGAGGAAACCCGATTCGCGGCGTGAGGATCGTCGCTTGCGTTGAACGCGCCTAAGAAAGAGGCCGGCCTCGGGCCCGTCCCGAGGGCGGCCGACATCGGTTCCGCCGAGTTTAAGCCCCGCAACGCCGCGAGCGCCGGTTTGAAGCCGGCGCCGGCGGAGCCCTTTGGAGGCGCCAGCGGCGATGCGCGGCGCACGGCGATGGCCTAAAGGTTGCATGCACCGCGGGCCGGGATTGGCGGCGCGCGATCGATTCGCGTTAAGACGAGCGCCGCCTCGCTTCGGGACTGCCGCTTGTCGATCGCCGTCGCCCTTCATCATCTGACCGAATATCGTTACGACCGGTTCATTTCGCTGGGGCCGCAGGTCATTCGCTTGAGGCCTGCGCCGCACTGCCGCACGCGCGTCGAAAGCTATTCGCTGAAGATCGCGCCGACCGAGCACTTCATCAATTGGCAACAGGATCCGCACGGCAATTGGCAGGCCCGCCTCGTCTTCCCGAACAAGGCCGACCTCTTTAGGATCGAGGTGGACCTCGTCGCGGATTTGAAGGTCGTCAACCCATTCGACTTCTTCGTCGAAGCGACGGCCGAGGTCTTCCCCTTCGTCTATGCGGACGAACTCAAGACAGAGCTTCAGCCCTATCTCGAATTGGACCGCGGCGGGCCGCTGCTCGACGCCTTCGTTTCGCAGCTGCCGCGAGGGGACATGCGAACCGTTGATTTTCTCGTCATGCTCAACGCGCGGCTTCAGAACGAAGTGCGCTACGTCATCCGGATGGAGCCGGGCGTGCAGGAGCCTGACGAGACGCTGAGCCTCAACAGCGGCTCGTGCCGCGACTCTGCCTGGCTCCTCGTTCAGATCTTAAGGCGCGTCGGCGTCGCGGCGCGCTTCGTGTCCGGCTACCTCATCCAATTGAGGCCGGACATCGAGTCGCTCGACGGGCCTAAAGGCGCGGCGCACGACTTCACTGACCTGCACGCCTGGGCCGAGGCCTATGTCCCCGGCGCCGGGTGGATCGGGCTCGACGCGACGTCCGGGCTTCTCTGCGGCGAGGGTCATCTGCCGCTCTGCGCGACCCCGCATTTCCGCTCCGCCGCGCCCATCGCCGGCATGGTGGACCCGGCAAACGTCGAATTTCGGTTCGACATGAAGGTCACCCGCATCCGCGAGGCGCCGCGCGTCACCAGGCCCTTCGTCGACGAAGCCTGGGCGAAGCTCGACGCGCTCGGCGACGCGGTCGACCGAGATCTTGAAGCCCACGACGTGCGCCTGACGATGGGCGGCGAGCCGACCTTCGTGTCGATCGACGATTTCCAGAGCGCGGAATGGAACACGTCCGCGGTCGGGCCGACGAAGCGTGGGCTTGCAGACGCGCTCGTTCGCCGGCTGTTGAAGCGCTTCGCTCCCGGGGGCCTCCTCCATTACGGGCAAGGCAAATGGTACCCTGGCGAGAGTTTGCCGCGCTGGGCGTTCGCGCTTTACTGGCGGCGCGACGGCAAGCCGATCTGGGACGATTCCGAGCGGATCGCGCGCGTCGCGCCGCTAGAGCCGGCGACGATCTCAGCGGCTGAAGACCTTGTCCATGGCGTCGCGAAGCTGCTCGGCGTCGGCCCTGAATCGGCGCTTCCCGCTTATGAGGACCCTGCCGTCTGGATCGTGAAAGAAGGCGCGTTGCCGACGAACGTCGACGTAAGCGATCCAAAGATCGAGGACCCGGAGGAGCGGGCGCGCCTCATTCGCACGTTCGAGCGGGGATTGAGCCAGCCGACGGGCTACGTATTGCCGATCCAGCGCTGGAACGCGCGGGCGAGGCGCCGGTGGATCAGCGCCGCCTGGCCGACGCGGCGCAAGCGGCTCTTTCTCATCCCCGGCGATTCGCCCGTCGGCTATCGCCTTCCCTTGGCCTCTCTGCCCCACGTGCCGCCGGCGAGCTATCCCTTTATTCATCCGCAAGACCCGTTTTCAGATCGCGGCGAGCTCCCAGATCCCGCCGAGCTGCGCGCGCTGTTTTCGCCCTTGAGCGCCGCCGAGCGCCAGGCGCAGAACGAGCAGATTCTCGGCGCCGAGGGCGCCGTGCGAACGGCGCTCACCGTCGAGCCGCGCGACGGCGTGCTCTGCGTCTTCATGCCGCCGGTCGAAACGCTCGAGGACTATCTCGAGTTGATCGCCGCGGTGGAGGCGACGGCGCGCGACGCCAACGTCGCCGTTCACATCGAAGGCTACCCGCCGCCGACCGACCCACGGCTCAACGTCATCAAGGTCACGCCGGATCCCGGCGTCATCGAAGTCAACATCCACCCGGCGCATTCGTGGCGCGAGGCGGTCGACACGACGATCGGTCTCTACGAGGACGCGCGCCAATCGCGGCTTGGGACCGACAAATTTATGGTCGACGGGCGCCATGTCGGAACCGGCGGCGGCAACCACATCGTGCTCGGCGGACCGCGCGCGGAGGATTCGCCCTTTCTTCGACGCCCCGATCTTTTGCGCAGCTTCGTGCTCTACTGGCAACGCCATCCGGCTTTATCCTACCTCTTCTCCGGGCTCTTCATCGGTCCGACCAGCCAGGCGCCGCGCGTCGACGAGGCGCGGCACGATTCGCTTTACGAGCTTGAACTCGCGCTCGCCAACACGCCGCGGCCCAACGAGCGATGGTTCCCGCTTTGGTTGATCGACCGGCTTTACCGCAATCTGCTCGTCGACGTCTCCGGCAACACGCATCGGGCGGAAATCTGCATCGACAAGCTCTATTCGCCCGAGGGACCGTCGGGGCGGCTGGGGCTCGTGGAGTTTCGCGCTTTCGAGATGCCGCCGGACGCGCGGATGTCGCTTGCGCAGCAGGCGCTCTTGAGGGCGCTTGTCGCCTGGTTTTGGCGCGAGCCGCAGCAGGGCGGCTTCGTGCGCTGGGGCTCGGCGCTGCACGACCGTTTCATGCTGTCGCATTATGTCTGGGAAGATTTCCTGGGCGTTCTTTCGGACCTCAATCACGCAGGCTACGATTTCGAGCCCGAATGGTTCGAGGCGCAGCACGAGTTCCGCTTTCCGCGCTTCGGCGCCGTCGAGCACGGAGGCGTCCGGCTCGAGCTCCGCCAGGCGCTCGAGCCGTGGAACGTGCTCGGCGAACAGGGCGTGATCGGCGGCACGGCGCGCTTCGTCGATTCGTCGGTCGAGCGATTGCAAGTCAAGGTCGACGGCTTCGTCGCCGGCCGCCATGTCGTCGCCTGCAACGGCCGGCGCGTGCCGCTCGCCTCGACCGGACGCTCCGGCCAGGCGGTGGCGGGCGTTCGGTTCAAGGCCTGGCAGCCGGCCTCGGGCCTTCACCCGACCATTCCCGTCCATGCGCCGCTCACCTTCGATATTCTCGACACGTGGAGCGGCCGTTCGCTCGGCGGCTGCGTCTATCACGCCGCTCATCCTGGCGGCCGCAGCTACGATACTTTTCCTGTCAACAGTTATGAGGCGGAAGCGCGGCGTCTGGCGCGATTCCAAGATCACGGCCATACTCCCGGCGCCGTATCTGCGCCGCGCGAGGATCCGGCCGATGAATTTCCGTTGACGCTGGACCTGCGGAGGGGCGGTGCCTGGTGAGAGCCTGTCGCTGAAGCGGGAGGACGCCGCGCTTCGCCGGATCGAGGCTTGGGCCGGCGACTACGCGCCGCTGCCCGGCGCGCCCGACGAGTTCATCGGACCCGACGGCCGTCCGCGCCGCCACTGGCGGCAATTTCTCGAGGCGCTCGCGCAATTCGACGAGATCGCGCTCGCGCAGCGCTTCGACGCGGCCGACCGCCGCATCCGCGACATGGGCATCTCGTATCGCGCCTACGGCGAAAGCCAGGAGCGCGCATGGCCGTTAAGCCGCATGCCGCTGCTGGTGAGCCCTACGGATTGGGCGGAGATCTCCGCCGGCGTCGCGCAACGGGCGGAGCTTCTCGATCGCATTCTCGCCGACGTCTATGGTCCTGCTCGCCTGGTGTCGGAAGGCGCGCTTCCCGCCGCGGTGATCGCCGGCTCGCCGGAATATTTGCGCGCCATGCGCGGCGTCACGCCGCATAGCGGGCGATGGATGCAACTCTACGGCGCCGACATTGGGCGCGGGCCGGACGGACGCTGGTGGATTTTGGGGGACCGCGCGCAGGCGCCGTCAGGAGCCGGCCACGCGCTTGAAAATCGGCTGGTCACGTCGCGCGCCTTTCCGAACCTCTACGCGCAAATGAACGTCGAAAGGCTTGCGCCCTTCTTCCGCGCGTTCCGCAACGGCTTGCGGCGGTCGGCGCGGCGCACCGATCCGCGCGTTTGCCTTTTGACCCAGGGCCCATGGAGCGAGACCTACTTCGAGCAAACCTACCTTGCCCGTTACCTCGGCTTCCTGCTCGTGCAGGGGGCCGATCTCGTCGTCGACGAAGGCAAGATCCACGTGCGCACGATCGCCGGCTTAAAGCGCGCCGACGTCATTTGGCGGCGCATCGACGGCGATTATTGCGATCCGCTCGAACTCAACGCCTCCTCCACGATCGGCGTGCCGGGCATGGTGGAGACGCTGCGCGGCGGCGCGGTCACGGTGGCGAACATGCCGGGCACAGGCATCGTCGAATCGCGCGCGCTGCTCGCCTTCATGCCGGCTTTGGCGCTGCGCGTTCTTGGCGAGGACCTTAAGCTTCCCAATATCGCGACCTGGTGGTGCGGGCAGGCTGAGGCGAGAGCCCACGTGGTGCGGCAAATCGAACACCTGGCGCTCGCGAATGCGTTCGCCAGCGCGCCGTCGGCGTTCTTGGATCGTGACACGGCGATCGGCGCCGAACTCAAAGATGAGGAACGCGCAAAGTTTCGCGCGGCGGTCGAGGCGCGGGGGATTGATTTCGTCGGGCAGGAGCTCGTGCGCCTTTCGACAATGCCGGTCTGGAAGGACGGCCGGCTCGCCCCGCGCCCCTTCGTGCTGCGCGTCTACGCGGCCGCGACGCCGGATGGTTGGCGCGTCATGCCCGGCGGGTTTTGTCGCGTGTCGGACGCGCCGGACGCGCGCGCGGTCTCGATGGGCGCGGGCGTGCAGTCGGCCGACGTCTGGATCCTTTCGGAGCGGCCGGTCGAGCTCACCTCGCTCCTTCCGGCCGACGACAGCGAGAAAATCATTCGCCAGCTCGGGAATCTGCCTAGCCGCGCGGCCGACAACCTCTTCTGGTTCGGGCGATATCTGGAGCGCGCCGAGGCGACGCTGAGGCTCATTCGCGGCCTCTTCAACCGCGCCGTCGACGCCGACGCGATCGCCGCGGCGGCGCGCACGCCGGTCGACCGGCTGTGAGGGGTGCTGACCGCTTGGGGCGCAATCCCCGCAGGCTTCGCAGGCTCG
>Ga0187782_10002623_pt1 | contig 13264 bp, 22 predicted proteins | sample 0715_SJ02_MP15_2_FD_132454 | JGI IMG/M metagenome (GOLD analysis project Ga0187782, IMG submission 132454) | Tropical peat soil microbial communities from peatlands in Department of Meta, Colombia - 0715_SJ02_MP15_20_MG | ecosystem: Environmental > Terrestrial > Soil > Wetlands > Peat | place...
ACCTTGACGGGCGATGTTTCCTCCTTGGATTGGGCATGGAGCAAGGTAAGGGGAAGGATTGCAGTTACCATGATTGCTGCGATGAAACACAATTGGCGCATTGAACGAATCTCCTTCGCAAGGCGATGTTGATTTTTCACTTTGACCGCGGGGGACAATGTAACACGATGGCCTAGAAAGTGCTTGCGACGGCCCAGAGACATTTTATTTTAACCGCTACAGCGCTGCTTTATCTCTCGTCGTTGATGCGTTTGTGCGGCCCATTCGCGGCCTCGTTGCAGTCGGTTGCTCAGGGCTAGCTGAGCACAGAGCCGCGCGCTGAAATCCTGAGCGTAGCGAAGGACCTTGCGGAAAGTTGGCGGAAGCGAGTGGGAGTCGAACCCACCGACGACACCGAAAGATGCCGTCCGCCGGTTTTGAAGACCGGGAGAGTCACCGGACCCCATGCGCTTCCGAAAACATTAAAACACATTTATATTCAACACATTAACTCATTACCTGTAGTTACTTTCGTGCTCTTGTGCTGCTTGAGTTGCTGCTCGATAATAAGACCATGCCACTCATCCGGGCAAGGCAACGCAATCACAGTGATGATCCGAATGGACTGAGGCGAAGGTACACCGCCGAATACGATGCTTACCTGAAAGCTCGGCGTCGATGCACGAATCTCAACCACAGTCAGTGGAGAGATTACGGTGGACGTGGGATCGAGTTCCGCTTCGCATCGTTCGAGCAATTCCTAACCACCCTCGGACCGCGTCCCAATAACAGATCACTCGATCGCCGGGACAACGACGGCCACTATGAGCCTGGGAATGTTCGATGGGCCACAGCTCGCCAACAGACACGTAACCGGAGACGAGCATGAAACGACGACTGAAGCAGCGCAAGCCCAAACGATCCCAGGGTTCCGTGTACGAACGCTGCGGATCATTCTATGTGAGGTTCTACACTCGCGTCGATGGCAAGGCGAAACAGGTCTCGGAGTTCCTTCACGCGAAAGACGCGAAGTACCACAGTGTTGATTGCGACGCGCTGCTCGATCTCCGCGATGACTTCATGCGAAAACAGCGCAAGCAGCAAGGCGCGACGCCGGTTCACAGTGATGGTCACATCGTGTCGTTCTGGGAAACGAAGTACCTTCCCTTCATCACCGAGCACAAGAAGCCGAGCACGGTCGCCGGGTACACGCAAGTTTGGAAGCGGCATCTGAAGGCGCACTTCGAGGGAAGGACGTTCGCCGAGTATCGAGCACATCACGGAACGGAGTTCATCCTCAGCATCACGAAGAAGCAGAATCGCACCACGCTGAACCACATTCGAGCGTTGATGAGCGCGATCTTCAGCCATGCAGTGAACCTCGGGGTCGTCGAGCAGAACCTTGTGAAAGGCGCGGTCAAGATCATCGGCAAACCGAAGGCGACGCCGGAGACCGGGTTCTACACGCTCGAAGAAGCCGAGGACATCATCTCGGCGCTCGTCGAGCATGTGGACCTTCAGCTTGTGATGGCATTGTCGTGCTTCCTTGGGATGCGGCCTGGTGAGATTCAGGGGTTGCGCTTCGAGGATATTGACGATCATGCGATCCACATTCGCCGGTCGGTGTGGCACGGCATTGTCGGAACTCCGAAGACGCCGGAGTCGGTCGCTTCCCTTCCCCTGATCGACGCGATCCGCGTTCCCCTGGAGCTGTGGCGCGCCAAGCGCGGCAATCCGAGCGAAGGGTGGGTCTTCGAGACACAGAGCGGCGGTCCCGCAGATCTGCGGGACTGGACGAAGCGCCGCATCATCCCCACGCTGAAGGCGAAGAAGATCGTCTGGAAGGGCATCTACAGTGGTCGTCGAGGCGCGGGTACTGCCGCGATCGATCTGACGAACGGCAACATCACAGCCGGTCAGGAATTGCTCCGGCACAAGAACGCGACCACGACACTGAGGTTCTACAAGAAGACGACCGGGAAGGGACTAGCAGCCGGTCTGGATGCGATCAGCAAGCAGTTACAGTTACCGGATGGTCAATGAAATTCGACATTCCCAAGCAGCACATCAAGCAGCAAGTCTGTAAGCCGCTGATTCCACAGAGCTGAAAATCGAGAAACGGTCTCACAGACCGGGAGAGTAACGTGTCGGCGCGTGAATTGCGGGGTTCAATGTGTGCGCCTCGCGCCGGAATCTGGCAGCATAGGCGCTCTCAATCCCATCTGTATATGGACTGCCCGTTTTTATACCCCGTGAACATAATAGATTCTAGGAGTTACAGCCAACTACCCCCAAATTGGCGTAGGGTTGTTCACGTTCACGCGCCTAAGTAAACGAACATGAACACACACAGGAGAGGAGAATCCCTCACGGGGATTTCTCTCTCTCTGTGCCTGATGCGGATTGTGTTCACCCGTTCATGAACATCATGAACACGTGAACATTCGCGAAAGCTCAGGTCTTTTGCTCTCGAAAATAAACCACGGATACTAAGCCTAAAAATTCCCTATTCTCGAATCATGAGCCACGAAGCCTCGCGATTCGATCTCTTCCCTCAGGAACTCCGCAATCAACAACTGTGGGTGAACTGGCGAGCCATGCCTCGCGACGGTCGCGTCTCGAAACTTCCCTTCACTCCAGACGGATCACCGGCTGAATCCAACAATCCCGAGACCTGGAGTTCCTTCAACACTGTGCTCGAAGCTCTCCCGCGATTCGACGGGATCGGATGCATGATCGTCGAACCCTGGATCGGGATCGACTTCGATCACGTTTGCAAGAACTTCGACGTCACGACGCTCGAACCGTGGTGTCTCGAAGCAATCACTCGCCTCAACAGCTACACGGAATTCTCGCCTTCGGGTGAGGGTCTTCACGTCTGGTGTCGCGGAAAAGTTCCCCAGAGCCGTCGATGCGGTCGCGTCGAAATTTATCAGGGCGGACGGTACTTCACCGTCAGTGGGAGATGCTTATGAGTGCATTCCCGAAAACCATCAACGAAATTCCTGATGGCTTCTTCGCATCGATCGATTCACTCGATCCGAAGCACAAGAGGAAGTCACCAGCTCCAGAGCCGGTGAGTGGCTCTGACAGAAAATATGAACACTTGCTCGCCGGTGACATCGCGTCAGCCGGATACACAGACGAAAGCGCGGCAGATCAGGCTCTCACGAGCTGGTTAGCACGCAGAGGATTCAACCGCGAGATGGCCGAGCTGATCTGGAAGAAGTCACTCCCACGCGAAAAACTGAACCGCATCGACTATGTTCGCCGGACGCTCGACACAGCGTTCGAGGGGATCAAACCACCTAAGATCGAGCCGGACCGATGGCGCGAGTTCTGCAAGAGCTTTGGTCAGCTCACGACAGAAGAGCCGCGTTACATCGTCGAGCAGTTGATTCCTGAAGGCGCGATGAGTGCGATCACCGGTCACAGCTTTCACTCAAAAACTTGGGTCGCGCTGATGATCGCTCTCGCAATCTCCAGGGGAACAACACTGTGGAATTACTTCAAGGTAGCGAAAGCTCTCCCGGTGATCTATCACTGTCCCGAGATGAGCGAAGCGATGATACGTCATTACCTTCATCTCCTCGGCGCTACGGATGACGAGAACTTGTTAGTGCGTCCGATGGAATCGGGAGTGTGGCCGCTCGATGATCCGCTCTTCCTTCGCAGTTCGACCGGTCGTGTCACGTTTCTTGACACAGGGGGGTTCTTCAATCCGGCTGAGGATGGCAACGATTACAAACAGGCGTTGCAATTCGCGAGGCTCGTCTTCGAGGCGATCACTGCCGGTTGCCTCGGAGTCGTCCCACTCTTCCATCTTGCGAAAGGCGTGAAGAAAGAAGACTGGAGCCTGGAGAACTCGATCATCGGGAGCGCCGGTTACGGCGCGATGCTGCGCTCCTGTTTGCGGGTGTTCAACCTGAATCCCGATCTGAACGATCCGAAAGTTCACCTCTACTTACAGGGTATGAAGAATCCCGGACTGAAACCGTTTCAGCTTCAAGGTCCCGCTCCGCTCACGCTGAAGGTACAGCCCGGTGAGTCGCCGTATCTCAAGGTTCTGCTGTCCGGCGACGCGAAGTACGTTCAGGCTTGCGAGCTGTTCGAGAAGAAAGTCCCACAACGCGAAGTTGCGAAGCAACTGGAATTGTCGCTCGGCAAGGTCAACAAGCTTCACAAGCGATGGGAAGGAAAGTCCGAGGAAGAGATCGAAGCTGAAGACGACGGACCAAAGTTCTGAAGGAGAAAATTTTTATGACAGTCACAAGAGAAAGTGTTCGGATCGAGAAGGTATCTGTCGCGATCAAGGCGAAGATGCTCGACTTCCCGGTCCTGAGCTGGAGTGGCGTGAAGTGTCTGTTCTTCCCGCGCTACAGCGAGACTGAGATTCAACAGGCACTCGATCACCTTCGCGATGAGGGGTTCATCACGATCGTTGAAGGATCACGCGGCGGTGTCCGATACGTTCGCATGACGAAGGAGTAATCCATGTCACCAATCATGACACTCAAAGAGGCGAGCAAGTTCCTGAAGCTCACGCCGGGTCAGCTCTATGAGCAGACTCGCGAGCGGACTCGCGGACGACACACTCATCCGATCCCGTACATCAAGATCGGGAAGCATCTTCGCTTCCGTCAGGTCGATCTCGAACGCTGGATCGAGCAGCTCGCCGGGACTGGTGACGCACAATGAAGAGACTCACTCTCAACGATATGTGTCCCCGAACCCTCAGACGCTTGCGTCGGCTCGGGTATCGAGAGAAGACACGTCCCGAGTTGTTCTGGAGACTGGTGAGGCGATATGACGCGATCATCGCGTTGACCATCCTCGACTCGTGCCACTGTGGGAAGTGTCCCGGAGTGAAGAAGTGAAGAAGAAGCCTGGTGGAAAGAAACGATCACGCCGTCTTGTGAACATCGACAAGGAGCGAGCGATCGAACTCGCGAAGCAAGGGCTAACCGATCAGGTGATCGCGAACATCATGAGCCGCGAGACAGGTAGGGAGATCAAACGCCGCACGGTCAATGAGTGGGTTCGCGACGTTGTGCCGACATTCGCAGTACCGCGACAGAAGAAGGTTGAACCGGAGCCGGTCGTCCTTCCGGTTCCTCAACCCGCGCCACAGGTCCTCTTACCGCCGACTAACCACCCCACTGTGGACGCGAACGGTCGTCCCGTTCGGATGCCGGGTGAAGACGAACTCGCTTGGCGTCGCCGGTGGAGACTGTGGCAGCTCGAAACGCAACGCGCCGAGAACGCCGCGATCAACATGGAAACAGGGACGCCGCTCGGATGGCGCACACCCGGCGTGAGAGAAGAACGACAACGAAAGAAGATCGCCGATCAGCTCGGGTTCAATCCGTTTGAAGGAGCGGAGACACAGTGAACGACGGATCGCTTCTAAAACTCGTCCACAGAAAACTTCAGGAGCTTCGCCGACAACGCGCCGTCACCGCGAAACGCGACCGGGTCGATCGAGCGCAGAAGAAGACCGAGTGGGAACTCTTTCTCGATAACGCGATCGCCGAGGGATATTCCTGGGACAACGAAACTCACCGCGCTGTGATCGTTCATGCGTGGCTCCTGAAGCAAGGCGAGCCACTCGATCTCGACGATGACAACATGGAAGCCGATCACAAGGACCTGGAGTTCTGATGATGACCTCGAAGCGATTACGCGAACGCCAAGCCGCGATGCGAGCACGTCCACGCAAGCCGCGAGCCTGGGAGTATGTCCAGGAAGACGAAGCCGAGCAGTTCATCGTTCGTATGATGACGATGTTCGACGCCGGATACAGCGATGAGTTCATCGCTAACGCTCTTTCCTTAGACGTGTATCTCGTGAAGATTCTTCGCGATACACAGAGTTCCCAGACACCGGCGAAAACTGTGGAGAATTGTAATTGACGCGGCGATCAGCCGGACGGCGACCATCACAAGGAGATTTTATGAAATCACTGGAAGAAAGAATCAGTCTCAGGAAGACCTCACTTAAGGAAGCCGGTGTCAGCGACGAACAGATCACCGAGGCAGTAAAAGATTGCACGAGCATGGAGCAAAAGCTGAATGTGCTCGAAGCCTTCAATGCGAATCCCTTCACCCGTCACAACCGCGTCATGCGGAAGAACGGAAGCGCGATCCACGAGTCTGACTCGTCGAACGATCAGGTTCTCGCTTACATGAAGCGAACCGGCGCGAGCTTCCGTGAATCGACTCTGATTCTGACAGGGACGGACATCGGTCCGAATGGCAAACCGTCATCGGAGCTGATTGAAGCTCTCAAAAACAAGTGGCGCGAGTATTGCTCGGTGCTGACCGAGGAAGAAGTTTCCACGCTCGCCAACAAACTCATCGAGCCGTAATGCCGCGACTCAGTCCAGGAAATTTACTCCAACTTTGGGAGAGCGATTATGACGACACCCCACCCGGCGCACATGTTCACACAGGAACAGGCGACCGAGTTCAATCGGCAAGTCCGCGCCAATCTCGAAAAGATACGAGCGAGCGCCGTGACTCCGCGTCCCGCGACGCAGCCTGACTTACCGCCGATCACAGATTGGAACGAAGCTCGTCAGGCTCGTATTCAATTCGAGCTGATGGGTGACGCAACAGCGGCTCTAGAGTCCGCTCATCAGGAACAATTTCATCTGTGTCAGATGATCGCGGAACTCGAAGCGATCCTCGCGGACAATCCCACTGACGAAGAGAAGCGAGCAATTCTCGGATGGGATGAGAAAGTCAGACCGTCACTGCCGGGTGTGCTCGATACGAAAGTTCACATCGAAGGCAGTTTGGAAAAGACGAAGGCAAAGCTCGCACAGGTTGAGTGTGAGTTGCCATTGCTCGAAAACAAAGCGGCGCGATACGAACAGCTCCGCAAGCAACTGGAGCCGTGGCCGACCTGGAGAATCGATCGGCTTCGCAACGCGGAGAACGAGCGCCGGTTGATCGCACACGGAAAACCAGTACAACGGAGACCACAGTGAACCTCACCGAGTTTCAAGCCGGTCACGCCGAGTTCATCGAGCGATCGAAGGATCGCGCTCGTCAAAAGTCGATTCTGAAGGAACTGTTTCAGAGTCGTCAAATGAAGGTCGCGATGTTCAATCACATGAATCGATTGGTCGATTCCGAGCAACGCAAGGACGAACGAATGACCGGCTTTCGCTTCGCGAGTATTTATGACGGCAAGGAGAGGTCGTCGCCGACTTTTCACGCGGCATAAAGCCCGGTGGACGCCTTGCCGTGGGCGAGTACACGGCAAACTTTGTGAGCCGCCGAAAGGCGCTCGCTTACCCGTACTCGGCGGTTCCTTCGCGGGAGATTCCGAGTGAGCGCCTTCAGCGAGCGGCTCGTTCACAATGCGCTGACACGCCGGTGGGATTCCGGCACTTCTCTTTACGAGGTGACACATGCAATCACATCTGAAATCGACTTCACAATCGCCGGTCGCAACCGGCAAAGACGTTAAACCACCCGTGCAGAGTCCGGTGACCATGCAGAATACCGGACGCTTCGTTGACCAGCGCGTCGAGTTAGATGACGCCAGTAACGGGAAATTTTGATGATCTGGAATCCGATCGTTCAGTTCTTCCTTTGGTTCACACTTCTCGCCGTCGTGCTCTACACGACAAACGTCTTCAACCTGTTCTTGCTCCCACGTCTGATCTTTCTGTGCTACTACGTGTACGGATATTGGCCGGTCAGGTGTGCGGTGAAGCGAGCCTCGCGGTGGATCACAGATCGCGCCTGGGAGATCAGGTACGGTCGCCGTTGCTTCTACTGTGGAGCCGACACACGCGACAATGGCGGGTGGTTTGGAGAGAAGCGTCGTCCCGTTTGTGAAGAAGACCTCAAATCACTCACGATTCAATGAAAAATTAGCGTCAGGATCGCGTATAAACGACACCTGACGCTTTCCCTGACCTGGAGCACATCCGAAAATGTCCTGGAAAAGTGGCTTCGCTTACCAGTGGATCACCGCCTTCCGAAAATCTGAAACCCGCCTCACACAGCTCCTTCGCTTTGAAGAAGCTCTGCTCGACCGGCTCGCCGATCCGAACCTTCCCACAGAGAGCCTCGAACGCATTGCCGGTGTCGATGACGACGCGATCGACGGCGGTCGCCTCGGTGACTGTCAGCGCGAGATTCGATCGCTGATTCGATTGATCCCGCTACAAGCGGCTCTTGCTCGCGCCGCTCAGGTCGTTCTTGAGAAGGCTCGGGAGCGCCGGTTGAAGACCGACGCGATTGCAATTCACAACATCTGATCATCGGTGGAGTCCACCGATCATCGGTACACGATGGCATCTCTCGGGGATTTCTCTTACGCGTAACGGCTCCCGATCATCTGAGAGCCTCTTACTGGCGCGTGGGCCGAGATTAGTGGCGTCGCAGTTCTAACCACGGCTCGCGCGGCGCTGAATCTTTCAGGAGCATCTGTGAAGAGTTCAGCGCGTTTTTTATTCTTTGTTGAGCGGTCTTCAGCAAGCGGTCGTGGTTTGCGGGGTCAGCTTCGATGAGTTCGAGACAACCGAGAGCGTCCGTCAACGCGCCATACACATCACGGCTAAGCTCAAAGACCTGACTCTTCGTGAACCCGCGCTTCTTTGCGGACCCTAACTGCCCTCGTCGTTCCGTTGCTTGAGGTTTGAATGAAAGCCCGTGTTTTTGGACTAAGTCATCACGCGCGGCTTCTAGACTTTCAATCGTGCCGCTCATCCACGTGATGAGCTTGCCGACAGTGTTTTCACCCGCTCCGTATTGTTGCAAGTAGCTCTCACAGTGTCGAAAGGTATCAGGAAGACCCTTGATCCACTTCTCCACCGACTTGCGATCCTCTGAGCTGAGGTCGGAAATTAGCATTGACACTGTAGTGGCCCTTTCTAGGACGACTTGGGCGACCTGTGACCCCTTGATGCCCGTCGAGATGCGGCATGGTGTTTTTCTACCAGCTCATCCTTGAAGGATTCTGTCGTTTCAACGACGTTGTGGAGAACCGCGAGGAGCTTCGCGATGTTTTGCTTCCCGGCCTTGTAATCGGTCAAGTAGTTTTCGCAGTCCCGGAACACATAGAGGAGATAACTAACCTGTTTTTCCATTGCCTCGCGATCCTCTGGCGTGAGGTCTGAGATCATGAGCTTATCGATTCCCCCTCGTTCTCTCATGTACGAACGGTATCACCGTTAAGCCGGGCCTCATCGTCCGACAAGGGGTTACTTTGGTACATGTCCTTTTGAGTTAGAAGGGGGACCTGGGAGACTCTGAACTATCGAAGCGCGTGAACCTCGCGCAGCGATTGTGTTTCCGGCGAGGTCACGACCGCGCGGATTACGAACATGCTCTCCGGGTCCTTGTACTCAACAACCCGGCTTCGTCCAGGCGTGAACTCCGGTCCGTCTTTCCGAGGCTTCCACTGTGGACGTTCGGTTCGTGCTCGTACCGGCTGAACCGGCTTCGGCGCGGTTCCGTTCATAATCGCCGCGACGACCGTGTCGTATGCGGCATTGATCTGTTGCATCTTCTCCAGGCTCCCACCGCGATCGGGATGAAACTTCAGCGCGAGTCGGCGATACGATCGCTTCACCGCTCGAAGCGAAACTCCCGGTCTCAGGTTTAATGTATGGTACTGCTCATCGAGTAGAATTTTGTCAGCCATAGTCGAAGCTCCTTTTCGATTGTGGTTAGGACTCGGTCACAGATTCGACCTGTGATCGGGTCCGCTTGCTGAGTCACATCATGCGACGCGCCGGTCGCGAGAGCAAGAGCACGAAAGGGGAGCTGGTTACTGTCCGGGGTAAGTAATGAGGATCAGTCCGGCGTCTCGACGATCACTTCGGACAGCTTCAACTTGCGCTGTAGTAGGTGAACGAGATCGTCGGTCTCCTGGTGCGGGACGGACTTGTCGAATATCAAGGTCACACACGATCCGCTCTGATCGTCCCCGCAAGCAATGTGAACGCCTTTATTTTGTCCGTCATCGAGGCACTTCACGTCGGCTACTTTGAGTCGTTTCCACATGGCCGCATTATAGCTTCACTGCCGAGGCTCCGTGATAATCACCTTCAAGCCGTCGTCGGTGATCGCCTTCGCGAACTGTTTCCTGATTTGCATCTGTTCCAGTTCCACATCCACATGATATTGCGGGTAGTAGATTCTGCTCTTGATGTAGTCGAGGGTATGGTGATACCCGACCGCGTCACCCATCCGTTGATAGAGGTCGGCTCTCAAATCGTTCATCCGTTGATTCCACTCGCGAGCTGCTTCCTCTCCTTCAGCCCGTTGTGAATAGGAGTGGTTGATGACAGCCGTCCAAGCGTCTCGAATGGATTGGTCGCTACGTTTGTCAAACACCGTGTCGATGGAGTTGAGCGCCCTGATTGAATCATGGTGTAGCCAACTTGCGCGAAGAGACATGACGGTCATGTACAGTTGAACTCTGCGATTCTTCTTTTCTCGAAGCCAATCTAACGCTCGTTGCGCGAAGAGCGCGAGCACAGGGCCGAGAACGATCGCCGCGATCGTGATCCAGTCGAACCACACCGGCTGTACTTGCTGAACCACCTGTGGCGCGGGATTCATGCACAGGAGAGTACCACAATTTTGCTGCTCGTTTGTGCTGCTTGGGAGTCCCAAACAACCCCGAAAAACCCCATTTTAGGGTCTCAAACCTCAACCTAAGCTATTGATTCCACTGTAGGTTAACCATCACTCGCATTTTTGAAGACCGGGAGAGTCACCGGACCCCATGCGCTTCCGTGTGTGATTCTAAAGGAAGGGAGAATGCAACGCGAGAATTCCCGCTCAAGCCGAAACCGGGGCTTGAGTGGGCGATCCGCCTTTCTGAACGACGGCTTCAGCAGCCGTTTTTCGTGCCGAAGGCCAACGCACCGGTGACGGTCTCAGCGCCGCTGACCAGCTCGGCGAAGCCCTTGCCGATGTCACCCTTGCTGGCCGGAGCGACGAACACCAAGCCATTGAGGGAGCCGTTGTCGTCTGCTACGTAGAAAGTGGCCACGAGGAGGTTGTTGACGACCTGGAAAATCCCGGAGAAATCGCTGAAGCCGGTGCCATTCAACGTGGCCGGGCCGCTGTGCGGAAAGCCCTCGCTGCCATTGTCGGTCAGCGTCAGGCAGAACGAGTTCGTCTCGTTGAACTGTTTAAGAGTCTCGGTCATGGGCCAATTGCCGCTGAAGCTCTGCGCTTTGGCAGTACTGGGCGTCAGTGCGAACGCCAAAATTGGCAACGTCATTGCGATGAATGTACGAATGTTCCTGGTCATTGTTCCTATCTCCTAGTAAGAATCGTGAGTTGGTGGTGCCAGCAGATATTTACCGAGAGACGACTCAACCAGTTGTCATGAAAATGTAAAACCATTGCAAGAAAATCTGATGCCGGGGAGAAACTTTCCGAGTCGGGGTAGTGCAGCGCGAGAATCCCTACTCAAGCCAAAATCGGGCTAGAGCGGGCCGCTGGTCCGTTTAATCAAGCCGCATTGGTGACTGCGCCGGCGGTTGAGGATGCGGCATGAAGGCATTCTTGCCGACTTGAACCTTGCAACCGCGTTCATCGAACAGTCGAGCGATTCTCCGATGGCCTTCAGATGAGTAGAGGTATTGGACGGCAGTTGCCATCGTCACGCGGTTGATTTGGTCAACACGCCCCTCCTCAACTATCCTGCCCATCGGCTTTATTCCCTTCTTCAACCGGAAACAGGTTCTTTTGTTCAGCGGACAGTAGACCTCGACGTTGTCCCAACCAAATCCCATCCCGACACTTGCCTCGCCCGTTCCGTCGTCTTGAAGCGTCCAAACTGGAGAGTCCGAAGTCAAAAAGAACTTCCCCTCTGGCGCATAGAACGCTTGGTAGTCCATCTTCGCCAACATGTTTGCAATGTTGCAGGCGGAGAGGCACATAGAGCCGAGATTGTGCGACGGTGACTGCTCGACGTCGAACCTGCGATTCAAAACGTCTCGTCGCAACTTCTCGAAGTCACCGAGGCTCCTACCCTGCTGTTTCTCGATTTCCTGGCACGTCTGGTGAAACTTTTCTTTGTCGCCAGCCTCACGCTGGAGCATCTTCCAGGCGAGTTGTACGGAGAGATTGTTGAGATGTTCGCGCCAACTCGGCACTCTTGCAAACAAGAACGCGACGAACATGATGACGTGACTCGCATTCTCGGGAGTCAGGGTGTACTGCGGGTTTGCCAACTTGCGGATAATCGGGGCCGCTTTCGATTCGACCGCTTTGAGGATGTCTTCGGCGGTCTCATTGCGCTGGCCGTCATCGGAAACAGTGTAGTAGTCCGGTCGGTGTGCTTCCTGCTTTGGCTTCGACTCTCGAATACCTTTGAAGCGTTCGCAGACCCAGAGGCTTCCCTGCTTGTCCGTGAATCCCTTGAGGTAGAACATCGGGATGTAGTGCTGCGCTTTCGCTTCTGACGATGGCGCTGTCGCCATATTGCCCTACTTCTCGCCGCCCCACGAGCGGCATGCCTCACTGTCAGTATAGACGGCTAACCCGCTCAGGCCCTGTTTGGGCCTGAATGGGGTTCTGGTGCTACCCAGGTTAGCGTCCAAAGGGCGGACGCGAACCTGGGGCACCACGTTGGAGAATTGCCGGCGAGACGCCGGCGCTACTCTGCTTACTCCGGCTGGGCCACAACCCGCAGATACGGCTTCAGAGTCTTGAAGCCCCCGGGATATTTCTTCTGTGCGTCCTCGTTCGACACCGACGTCGGGATGATGACGTCGTTGCCCGGTTTCCAGTTCACGGGCGTGGCGACAGTGTGCTTCGCGGTGAGCTGTAACGCATCGAGCGTCCGCATGACCTCATCGAAGTTGCGGCCGACACTCATGGGATAGGTCAGCGACAGCTTGATCTTCTTGTCCGGACCTACGATGAAGACCGTTCGCACGGTCGCATTGTCGGCTGCGGTACGGCCCGCGGATGTGTCTCCACTCCCGGCGGGCAACATGTTGTAGAGCTTCGCAATCTTGAGCTCAGGGTCGCCGATCATCGGATAGGTCACTTTATGGCCTTGAGTCTCCTCAATGTCCTTGGCCCAGCGGCTATGATCGGAAACCGGATCGACACTCAGGCCGATGATTTTGCAATTCCGCTTGGCAAATTCCGGCTGGAGTCCGGCCATGTAGCCGAGTTCGGTGGTGCATACCGGCGTGAAGTCCTTGGGATGCGAAAACAGAATGGCCCAGCCGTTGCCGATCCATTCGTGAAAGTTGACGGTGCCCTGCGTGGTGTCGGCGGTGAAATTGGGGGCT
>Ga0187782_10002624_pt1 | contig 13261 bp, 8 predicted proteins | sample 0715_SJ02_MP15_2_FD_132454 | JGI IMG/M metagenome (GOLD analysis project Ga0187782, IMG submission 132454) | Tropical peat soil microbial communities from peatlands in Department of Meta, Colombia - 0715_SJ02_MP15_20_MG | ecosystem: Environmental > Terrestrial > Soil > Wetlands > Peat | place...
CCGTCGCGCGTCATGCCGGTCAGTATTTTCTGATATGGGTCCACCTCGCGTATATACCAAAAGCGGGTGACGAGCAAGCCCTTGGGCGTGCACTTCACCATGTCTTCAAGGCTCGATCGTTCGCCCTCCATGACAATGTTTAAGGGAGCTTCGCCATACTCGTTAGGAAGGGGGAAACCATGACCGGTGGGCTGCTTCCCCAGCTTCTGGGCGGTCTGCCGCGCATAGACTAGACTCTTCACCACGCCACGTTTCACGATGGCGACACGCTGGCGTGGAATGCCCTCGCCATCGAACGGCGCTCCCGTTTGGGAGGGGTGGAAAACATCGTCGCGAAGGCCAATGTTGTCGCCGAAGACCTTTTCCCCTACCCTGCCGGTCAGGCAACTGCGCTGCTCGTGCACTGCCAGACCGCCGAAGTCGAGAACCAAGAAGCCCAGAAGGTCGAGAACCGCCGCCGGCTCGAGGACGACGGTGTATTTCCCGGGCTCAATCTCCTGCGGGTTCTTGCTCAGGAGCGCTTTCTGGGCCGCACGCTCAGCCAATTCCAGCGGTTCCACTTCGGGCCAGTAAGGCGAAGTCTTCTTGGCCCAGCCCGAACCATCCCGCGCCAACATAGTGACGGAGAATTCCGCTAGAGTTTCCTCATGGAAGGCGGAAAGACCGCGAGAATTAAAGAGGCCGTAGGCGCTGGCTCCGCTGGAAAAGATGCCCGCCGCAGTCAGCCGGTTCTTTTCTGCGCGCTCGATGACACTCGCTACAGTCGCGGCGCGGGTTGCGGGAGTCAACTCCGCCGTCTCCCGGAAAAATCGGTTGACGGCCCGGTACGTCTGCGGCCCCGGCATGGGCAGAAGCTCCGGATCAGGCGGCTGCAAGCGTGCCAAAGCCAGGACACCCTCGCAAGTCTGCCGGATGGACTCCTCGTCGAACTTGTTGGTGCTGGCACGCGCCATTCGCCCCTCCGTCACTACGCGCACCGAAAGCACCGTACTCTCTTCCGAAACATTCTGGTGAATGGCGTTGTTGGCAAAGCGGGTTAGCGCGAAGGTGGAGGAGGTTACCATAACCTCCGTCTCTTCGGCTGTGGAGTATTTCAGGACTCGATCGAAGATCTGTTCTGCTTCTTGACGCGAGAGAGACATTTTAGAAGTCAAGGAGTCAAGAGTCGAAAAGTCAAAAGGCGAAGCTCGGTTTTAACTGCTCGACTCTCGACTGCTCGTTTCTCGACTCCTCAACTCTCGACTCCTCGACTAATTATACGCGACGCCGACCTGCACTTTGCGAAAGCGCGCCGGGGATGCGCCGTGGCCTGTCCCCATGGATTGCATGGGCTGTCCTTTGCCGCAAGTGGGCACGCCCCACAGCGTCCAGTGCTCAGGGCCGCAGATCGCGTCGCAGGAATTCCAGAATTCGGTGGTGATCCCGCCGTAGCTGGGGTTCTTGAGCATGCGCGTCTTCTTGCCGCCCTGGATTTCCCAGCCAATTTCGGTCCCAAATTGGAAGTTGTAACGCCGGTCGTCGATCGACCAACTGCGGTTGGTCTCCATATAAATGCCGTCATCCGTATCGGCAATCAAATCCGCCAAATTCCCGGCGCGCGGAAGCAGGCTGACGTTGGTCATGCGGATGAGAGGAATGCGATTCCAACTTTCGGCGCGCATGGCGCCGCCCGAGCGCACCTGTCCGATGGCTGCCGCGGTCTCCCGCGAGGTCAGGTATCCCACGAACAGTCCATCCTTGATGATGGGTGTAGCCTGAGCGGGCACGCCCTCGTCATCATAGGCAAACGTTCCCAGGCCGGGTCCGTGCGCGGGCGTAGCATCTGCAACCACGTTTACGATCTCGGAAGCGTATTTGAGACTCCCAAGCTTCTCGAGGGTGAGGAAACTGAGGCCGGCAAAATTCGCTTCGGTCCCCAGCACCCTGTCGAGTTCAATGGGGTGACCGATCGACTCATGGACCTGCAAAGCCAGTTGCGAGCTTTCGAGGATGATGTCTTTCACCCCTGTCGGGCACTGGTCGGCCTTGTGGAGGGCCACGGCTTCTTCAGCAATACGCGAGGCGTTCCCCAGCAGGTCCAAATCCCCCACGAGCTCGTATCCCCGCGTCTGGTACTGCCCACCGAACGAGGTGGGGTAGGAACGCCGTTGAATCTCACCGTCGGCGAAAGACGTGGCGACGAAACCCGTTCCGGTCTGTGTCTTCACCTGGGCGATCTCAGAGCCGGCGGTGGAAAGGAACAGTTGATCGATGCGGCGAAAATCCATGGAGCCTTCGGCCAGTGTTACTCCCTTCACCCGCCGCAGTTCTCGATCCACCGCGAGCAATAGTTCCAGGCACGTTGACACCGGAATCGAGAAGGGATCGATCCGGCATGGGCCTTCCCAACAGTCGATAATCTTGGGTTCCTTGGCCAAGCGAACGTCGTGCTTCTTCGCCGTGGCGCTGGCACACGCAATTTCAACCGCGTGGGCTGCCACGCGGTCGACGCTCGAGCGCGCAACATCGTCTGTGGCGGAAAAGCCCCAGGCCCCTTCCGCCACCACACGCACCCCCACTCCCATGGATTGGGATTCCCTCACTTGTGCAGGCTGGCCGTTCTTAGTGGAAAGGTAACGCTGCCGCAGATCTACTACACGCACATCAGCATAAGTGGCGCCCCTCGCCTTGGCTGTGTCCAGCGCCCATCCGGCAATGTCCTTCATGCTTTCGCTGTCCTCGGAACGGATTGAGTCATCGGGCCATTGGGCCATTGAGTCAATGACTCATTGATTCCCCTGTGTGTGCTCCGTGGCAAGAAAGAGCTAACACCGAGATCATTGAGACGCCTACCGTACTCAGCGCTTGGCCCTCGAAGGTACGGAGCACACAGCCAAATGCCGTTTGCCCTGGGCTGGGCCCCTCACCACCATCCAACTCGATTGCCAATGGCCCAATGACTCAATGGGTTAATGAATCAATCAGCCTAGGTTCCCTCCGACCAGGAAGCCAAGTATTGCGCCTGTTCCGGCGTGAGCTTATCAATGGCCACACCCATCGAAGCAAGCTTGAGGCGTGCGACGCTCTGGTCAATTTCCGCCGGCACCGGGTAGACTTTGGCCGCGAGCTGCGCCGCATGCTTGACAAGGTGTTCCACGCACAGCGCCTGATTGGCGAAGCTCATGTCCATCACCACCGCCGGATGCCCCTCCGCCGCCACCAGGTTAATCAACCGGCCTTCCCCCAGAACGTAGATCTTGCGCTTGTCGGGCAAGGTATATTCATCCACAAACTCTCGAGTCTGGCGTTTGTTGGTGGACATTGCCTCGATCGCAGGAAGGTCCAGCTCGACATTGAAGTGCCCGGAGTTGGCGACGACCGCGCCATCCTTCATCACCTGGAAATGCTCACCCCGAATGACCGATTTGTTGCCAGTGACAGTAACGAAAACATCACCCCATTTCGCCGCTTCCGCCATCGGCATCACTTGATAACCGTCCATGACCGCTTCGATCGCCCGCGTGGGGTTGGTTTCGGTGACGGTCACATGGGCCCCAAGGCCTTTGGCGCGCATCGCTACACCGCGCCCGCAATAGCCGTACCCGCAGACGACCACGTGCAGGCCTGCGAAGAGCAGGTTAGTGGCGCGGAGAATGCCATCCACTGTGGATTGGCCCGTGCCGTATCGGTTATCGAAAAGGTGTTTGGTGTCGGCATCGTTCACCGCAATGATGGGATACTTGAGCACTCCGTCCTTTGCCATGCTACGCAAACGGATTACACCGGTAGTAGTCTCTTCAGTTCCGCCCATGACGCCGGAAACCAGCTCCTGCCGCTTGCTCAGGATTTCCGTGACCAGATCGGCGCCGTCGTCCATGGTGATCTGGGGCTTGTGATCCAGCGCCGAGCCGATATGCGAATAGTAGGTGTCTTTATCTTCACCCTTGATGGCAAAGACCGGAATGTGGAAATCCCGGACCAGAGAGGCCGCCACATCATCCTGGGTGCTCAACGGATTCGACGCGCAGACCACCACCTCCGCCCCGCCATCCCTTAGTGTAATGGCCAGATTTCCGGTTTCCGTAGTCACATGAAGGCAAGCGGAGATTCTTACGCCTTTGAGCGGCTTCTCTTCGGCGAAGCGCTTCCGGATCAGATTCAGGACGGGCATCCATTGCCCGGCCCACTCGATCCGGGTCTTACCCTTGGCAGCCAATTCGAGGTCTTTGACGTCACAAGCGAGTTTCTGGGTAGTTGGCATTTAGATTCCGGACTCCTTTCGCAAAATCTCCACTTTGTCAGTTCGCTCCCAGGTGAATTCGGGCTCTGACCGGCCGAAGTGGCCGTAGGCGGCAGTTTTCTTGTAAACGGGGCGCCGCAAGTCCAGGGATTTGATGATCCCCTTGGGAGTGAGGTTGAAGTTTCGACGAATGGCGGCTTCCAAGGCGCAATTCTCAGCTTTACCTGTCCCAAACGTATCCACCATTATGGAAACCGGATCTTCGACTCCAATGGCGTAGGCCAATTGGACCTCCGCGCGGCGCGCAAGTCCTGCCGCCACGATGTTCTTGGCAATGTAACGGGCCATGTAAGCCGCAGAGCGGTCCACCTTAGTTGGGTCCTTGCCGGAAAAACATCCGCCGCCGTGGTGCGCAGTGCCCCCGTAAGTGTCCACAATGATCTTTCGCCCGGTTAGGCCCGAGTCGCCCACCGGCCCGCCAGTCACAAAGCGCCCGGTGGGATTAATGTGGTACTGCGTATTCTGGTCGAGCATATGGGCAGGAATGACTTGCTGGATCACACACTCCTTCACAGCCTCGCGTACCGTTTCAATTCCAACCTGGTCTGAATGCTGGGTGGAAACGACCACGGCTTGCACACGCACGGGCTTGGAACCCTCGTACTCGACGGTCACCTGCGACTTCCCATCCGGGCGGAGAAAATCGAGGATGCCCTGGCGACGGGCTTCCGCCAAGCGCAGGCAGAGCTTATGCGCCATCATGATGGGAAAAGGCATCAATTCTTTGGTCTCGTCGCAGGCATAGCCGAACATCAGACCCTGGTCGCCCGCCCCACCCGTATCCACCCCCAGGGCGATGTCGGGGCTCTGTCGAGTCAAGTTGGGAGTGATTCGGCAAGTCTCGGCCGAAAATCCGTCCTCCGGGTGAACATACCCGATAGCGCGAATAATCTCCCGCACCAGCGGATCGATCTCGAGCGTCGCTGTAGTGGTCACCTCGCCGATGACATAAACGTCCTGCCCCTTCGCCATGCTTTCACAGGCCACGCGGCCCAGCGGATCCTGTGTAAGCACAGCATCCAGGACGGCGTCCGAGATTTGGTCACAAATCTTGTCAGGATGCCCCTCCGTAACGGATTCAGAGGTAAAAAAATGATGTTGCTTCAGCCCAGACACTCAAGGCCTCCTTCGTTCCACTGAGATTTTAGCGGTAAGCACTATCATCTGACCGTACCACGAGCCGCGGAAAAGTGTCAACGCTTCCCATATCGGTACTGTCCCAATTGAACATGAAGCACTGGTCTTTAGGGCGGCAATTGGCGGCCCAAAAGTCGGTGCTACACCAGATCCTCCCTACCCCGTTTTCACCAAGCTTCGGCGGGACAATAGGTACGCTTTGAGGAAAGGATCGACATCTCCATCCAGGACGCGGTCAGTATCGCCCATTTCAAATTTTGTCCGGTGATCTTTAATAAGCCGATAGGGGTGCAGGACGTAGGACCGAATCTGGCTGCCAAAATCAATATCTGCCTTGGCGGCTTCGAGCTTATCCGCTGCTTCCCGCCGTTTGCGCAATTCCAACTCGTAGAGCCTGGAGCGCAGGAATTTCATGGCCATGTCCTTGTTGCGGTGTTGCGAGCGCTCGTTCTGGCATTGGGCCACGGTTCCCGTGGGAATATGAGTGATGCGCACGGCTGAGTCGGTGGTGTTGACGTGCTGCCCGCCTCTGCCGGTGGAGCGATAGGTCTCAATCTTGAGATCATCCGGCTTGATTTCAATATTGATCGTTTCGTCGATCTCCGGGCTGACAAACACCGATGCAAAAGAGGTATGGCGGCGGGCGGCTTGGTCAAAGGGTGAGATCCGCACCAGCCGGTGGACGCCTGTTTCCCCGCTCAGCATACCGTAAGCGTAATCGCCGGATACCGTAAAAGTTGCGGACTTGAGCCCCGCTTCTTCTCCAGACTGATAATCGTTGAGCGTAAAGGCAAAGCCGTGCCGTTCCGCCCATCGCTTGTACATGCGGAGCAACATTTCCGCCCAATCCTGCGACTCGGTCCCGCCCGCTCCGGGGTGAATGGCCACGATGGCATTCAGGTGGTCGTTTTCCCCGGAGAGGATGGTTTCCGTCTCAATATGCTCGAGCTCCTGACGAAGTGTCTCCAGTTCGCTCGCCAACTCCGCCTCCACCGGCTCTCCCTCGCGGGCCAACTCGAAGTAGGCCTCCACGTCGGCTAGGCGTTTGGCAAGCTTCTCGTCTTCTTCAATCTGCTCGCTCAAACGCTTCCGAGCGGTCAAGGTTTTCTGGGAGGCGTCCTGGTTCTGCCAGAAATCGGGCTGGGCTATTTGTTTCTCGAGCCTTTCGAATTCCTTGCGGCGCTGAGGGGCGTCAAAGAAAGCTCCGCAGTTCGTTGGCGCGCCGCTTCAAGTCATCGTACTCTCTTTGCAGTTCTTCAATCACGTTTGCTCCTGAGTTCGCAATCGGGTCATGGGCGCCAGAGGTTCCTGGATCGTTGGCTGATTCGGGGGACCCCCTCACCCGGCCCGTGCCGGCTGGTGAATGCGCCAGCCCGGGCCACCCTCTCCCCCAAGGGGGAGAGGGCTAGCACTATCTAATGCAACCTCGCTACAAGCATAATCGCCCCGGCCAGCGCCGCGCACAGCCACGCAAAGACGTCGCCGTGCCGGGTATAGAAAGTCTCGCCTCGAAGGTAACTGAAGTTAGCAGGCAAGACCGCCGTTTGATAGCGCGCGATCTGCTTTTCAATCCGGCCGTAAGGATCTATCAATGCGGTTATGCCATCGTTTGTGGCGCGCAAAAGGTAGCGGCGATTCTCAATTGCCCGCAAGCGCGCCATTTCCAGCTCTTGCCAGGCGGCGGCTGAGTCGCCAAACCAACTATCGTTGGAAATATTCACAAGCACCTGGGCGCCCCCCAGAACAAACCTTCTGACCAGTTGAGGGAAAATATCCTCATAGCAGATGAAGACGCCAATCGCCCCTCCCGGCGTGGGCGCCACGCGGTAACTGCTCCCCGGCACGAAGTTCCCCACTTCGTTCGTAATCTTTCCAATCTCCTTCGGAAAGTCCCAGGGCGGAACGTACTCACCAAACGGGACCATGTGTATTTTATCATATTGCAGGATTTCGCGCCCCTCCGGGTCCAACACCACGGCACTGTTTGTGATGTTCGAGCCTCCTGAGCCGCATGGGACAACTGTGTTAACCACTACGTAGGCCCCGCCTCGACGCGCCATCCCCTCGACCGCATTCCTGAAAACTGGATCGCGAGTGAAATAGAAGGGCGCAGGGTTTTCCGCCCAGATGATAAGGGGCGACGCGACGATGCGCTGCTGCTCCTTCGCATCCAAGGCGATGTCTTCTTTCTTTTCATAGACTGAAAGCGCCTCCAAGGACATGCTGACAAGCTGATTCAGCTTGGTGGGATTGAGCCAGGGCGCCCAGGTCGTCGCTGAGGCCTCATCCAGCGGCACATTGGGTTGCACCAAGACAGCGGGATTCGGCCCTCGAGTGGGGGCGGGTGGGGCTAACGCCCAATTTCCGACGAGCAGGAACGCGACCCAACCACCCAGCACTAAGCAAGGCCATCTCGCCCTCCAGCGCAGAATTACCCACGTCCCCAGCGCACTCGTCGTGGCGGCCAGGAAGGACAGGCCGTAAATCCCCGTCACGCAGGCGATTTGCCTTAAGCCGGCGAAAGGCACAGCATAACCGAGGAGGTTCCAGGGAAAGCCCGTAATCAGGTAAGTGCGGGCGAGTTCCATGGCCACCCAAAGGAAGGGGCTGAGCAGAAGGGCTAGGGCCGGAGAGCGGCGACTCACCCCTCCAACCGCCAAGCCGAATGCTCCAAAGAAAACTGAAAAGACCACCACGAAAGCCAGCAGCGCTATCAAGGCAAGGGCGAGACTGAGTCCGCCATACTGGTGCGTGACTTCGACAAACCAGTAACAGCTACCGATAAGGAATATGGCCCCGCTGAAATACGCCCAACCGAAGGCCCGCCAGGGACCCGACTCGCCCACCAATATGAGGAGCAGCGGGAGGATGGCGACCCAGGCCAAAGGATGAAGACTGAGCTTCGGGAAACAGCCTACAAGGAAGAAGCCGCTGAGGGCGCTGGCGAACCAGTTCTTGAATTGATTCATTGAACCATTGAGTCACTGAGTCATTGGATCATTGAGCCATCGAGTGAGGTTCGAGTTTCGAGTTTCGAATTTCGATTTTCGGCCCGCAGTCAGTGCCGGATGAAGGGCTTGAACCCTTCCTGCGTGAGCTTCGCCCGCGCCTTTTCGGCATCACCCCTGGAGGCAAAAGGGCCAACCTGCACACGGTACAAGTTATCGTTTGCATGCGATTGTCCGGGCGCGACGAGGAATACCGGATAGCCGCGCCCTTTCAAGAGTCCAACCACGGCTTCGGCATCTTGCTTTGTCCTCAGAGCCGTAATCTGGACTGTGAATCCGCCCCCGACTTCTCCAGTCGCGGCAGGAGAAGTTGTGACACTGCCTGGCTCAGCTTCCCTTTCCACCTTTGCAGGCGATGGGCGAGGAGCAGTCACCGGCGACGCGGTTCCTGGGGCCGTTACAGGTTTCTTTTCGCTGGTTGGTGAAGGAGGGACGCTGGCTTGTAGGGATGCGAGTGATGACGTAGCAGAGGGTGTGGACATCGCCCCACTGCCAGTCCTGACTGGAACGGTCTCGAGAGGGGGATTGATGGCCGGGGGAATCGTGGCAGGTGTTGAAACGCGCTCAGTGACTGGCGACATCCGCACTGACCTTTCGTTGTATCCCACCAGGAATCCCAGCGAGAAGAAAATCCCGCAAACGGCTACCCCCGCCAAGAAGACCAGAATAAGGTGCCGGGTAGAAAGCCCTTTGGCGTCACGAGGAGGATTCGTATTCATATTCTAGCCAACTCTGAGGAAGTATTCGGTCCGAGCCCGTCCCTTCATCTCAAGGTGGAGAGAACGGGGGAAAAAAACGGGTGGCTGTCATCCGAAGCGAAGGATCTCCGCAGTCATTTTTAATTCCGCGATTTACGAACAAATGCTGAGACCCTTCGCTGCCATGAAAATGGCTCCCCTCCTCCGAAGGAGGAGGGGGTAGGGGGTGGTGGCCCAACAATCAACCACCCCTGGCCCCTCCTTAGCAAGGAGGGGAATCACGACGTCATTTTCATGCACAGTGGTGAGCCAAAGGATCATGGAATCTTCGCTCAGGATGACAAGTTTCCGATTCTTTCACAGGTTCAAAGAGCAAGCTCCCGTTATTTGGCTCCCCCTTGCGGGGCGGCGGGGCCGGCGGCTTTCCCCAGCAAAGCACTCAAAAGCTCCACAGGGATTGGAAAGACAATCGTCGTGTTTTTCTCGGTTCCGATTTCCGCTAGAGTCTGGAGGTAGCGCAGCGTAATGGTGATGGGCTCTGTGGCCAGAATGTGGGCGGCCTCGGATAGTTTTTCGGAAGCCTGAAACTCCCCGTCGGCGTTGATGATCTTCGCCCGGCGCTCTCGCTCCGCCTCGGCTTGGCGCGCAATCGCCCGCTGCATGTCCTGAGGCAAGTCTACCTGCTTTACTTCCACTTTAGTCACCTTGATGCCCCAAGGCTCCGTATGCTCGTCGAGGATCGTCTGGAGGCGCGCGTTCAGCTTTTCGCGCTGGGAAAGCAGGTCATCCAGCTCCACCTCGCCCAGCACCGAGCGCAAAGTGGTTTGTGCCAGTTGTTCGACCGCGTAGCGGTAATTCTCGAGCTCCACGACGGCCTTTTGCGCGCTCAGCACACGGAAGTAAACTACCGCATTAACTTTTACAGAAACGTTATCTCTTGTAATAATGTCCTGTGTAGGAACATCCCAGGCGACAATCCGCAGGGATATTCTGATGATGGTGTCAATGGGCCAGAAAACCCAGATTATCCCCGGCCCTTTATCCTGTTTCAAAAGGCGGCCCAGACGAAAGGTGACTGCCCGCTCGTATTCCCTCAACACGTTCAGACACTTCGCAACCCATAGGAAAACAATGACCACTGCCACGTACCATGCCGGGTTCATACAATGCTCCTTTCCGCGTTCCTTGTGGCTCGTAGGAGCGGCCCGAGTAGCCGCCCTCTGACTTCCACAAAGGTTACGCCTACGACGGAGGGCAACCAGGAGTGTCGCCCCACCACGTTCAACTCTATTGCGGTTCCGGGACAGGCTCGACTACCAGAGTCAATCCCTCGACTTCCCGAACTCGCACCCGCGCACCCTTGGCGATGGGTTGCCGGGCACGCGCGTCCCACAACTCGCCGTGGACAAAAACCTTGCCTGAAGGCGCGAGGTCGGTCTCCGCCACGCCCAGGGCGTTGACCATCCCAGCCTCTCCCGTTACCGCCTTGCGCATTTTTGCCGCGATGGCCAAGCGCAGGAGGATGACTATAATTACACCCAGCGGCACATCCACACCGAGCGCGGTGGAGAGGCGAATCCGCGCCTGAGGCCAGGGAGAGTTCACCAGCAGGAGCGCGCCCAGTACCAAGGCGAGAATGCCGACCCCCGCCAATATTCCATGCGAGGTCACCTTGACTTCCAGGGCCAGCAGCCCTATTCCCACCAGAATCAGAAGCACACCCATGGAATTGATGGGTAGTAGATTAAAGGCGTACATGGCTAAGATGATGGCGATCGCTCCCACCACGCCCGGGGCCACCAAACCGGGATGGGTAAACTCAATGTAAAGGCAGGCCAGCCCGATCGCGCCCAGGATGAAAGCGATATTCGGGTCCGCCACCCAGGCAAGGAATTCCTCCAGGCTGGGCATAGTGTAGGGTACGACCTCGGCATTTTTCAAATGCAGGGTCGTGGTGGTGTCGTTGAACCTTTTGATGGTTTTGCCGTCGTATCTGGCGAAGATGTCGGAGGGGGTGCTAAGCACCGCGTCGATCAGCTTGCCATCCAGGGCCTCCTTATCCGAATAAGAAGAACTCTTGCGGACCGCGTCCTCCGCCAGAGCCGAGTTGCGCCCGCGCTTGCCGACAATCGAGCGCATGTAGGCCGCCGCGTCGTTTTCGATTTTGGCCTCCATCGTCTTGCCCACCTCGGCGCCGCCCAGCACCACAGGATGGGCCGCGCCGGAATTCGTCCCGGGAGCCATCACGGCTAAGTCTCCCGCCTCCAGGATGAAGAAGCCCGCCGAGGCTGCGCTCGCTCCACTGGGAGCTACATACGTGATGACCGGCACGCTCGAATTGAGGATGGCGGAGACGATGTCGCGCATCGAGTTCTCGAGGCCGCCCGGCGTGTTCAACTCCAGAAGGACCGCATCCGCATGGATGTCGTTGGCGAACTTTATGCCGCGCATTGCGTATTCGGCGCTCACATGGTGAATCATCATGTTTACCCGGATCTCAACCACGCGAGGGCGCGTCTGGTCATTCGCCGCAGGCGAACCGCCCCCGGCACCGAAGAGGGCAGCGAAAGCAACCAACAGCCATTGACGTCGCAAACTCAAGGTCCCTTCTTTGCTCCAAAGGATGTGCAGCGGTGATTACCTTGTAGGGGCGGCCCTTGTGGCTGCCCGTGGCCCGCCGCCCGAAGGTTTTGGGCCTGCCTTCCGCCCTGCGGCCCAGAGCCTTCTGGCGGCGGGCCGAAGCGTTCGCGCAGGCAGGCCGCAGGGCGCGTAACCCCAAGGGTTGCCCCTGCGAAAAGTCGCCGCTACTTTGTCGCCACGCTCGGGGGGATATGCCCCACGAGCTCCTGCGCCTCGCGGTTTTCCGGGTTGAGCTTCAAGGCCGCCTCACCTTCCTGGCGCGCCTGGTCACGGCGATTCAGGGAAAGATAAACCCGCGCCAGCCCGAGGTGACCCGCGAAGCTGTCCTGAAGCTTCAGTGCGGCTTGGAATTCCCCCACAGCCTCCTGGTGCTTGCCTTCCGCTTCCAGGATCTGCGCCAAGCTCAAGTGCGCCTCGCTGTCGCCGGGAACCAGCGAGGTCGCCTCCGCCAGCTCACGTTCCGCTTCGGCCAAGCGTCCCTCGCTGACGAAATTCTTTCCGCGAGATTTGTAGACAGCCGCGTGTTGGTCAGCCGGCAAACTCGCGAGCCGCTCTTCGAGGGCGTTGTGCACGGCCAAAGAAAGCAAGCGAAAGGCGCGTAGGTCGAAATTCTTCTTGAGGCGCGGCTGAGGCAAGACGTCCCGTGATAGCTGGGCTTCGAGTCCCACCTGGTGCCGGCCCAGCCACTCGAGCTGAGCTTTTTCTCCCGCCGCATCACCCAGCTTCTCCAAGACCACAGCCAGAAGGGTATGGGCCTCAGAATCGTCATCGTTCAGCCGGATTGTCTCTTCCAGCGATTCTGCGGCCGCCTTGTACCGGCGGAGGTTCCAGAGCGCCACGCCGCGATTAAAGGAAAAGTCCGCGTCGGTCGGATCACTCGTAAAGGCCCGTTCGAAATCCTCCAAGGCTTCCTCATCCCGTCCAGCGCGAGCCGCCAGAACACCCGCATTATTCGCGACCTCATCCAGAGGGATTTCTCTGCCGATGGTTTCAAAAGCCGTCTTAGACGACGGGTAATGGCCGAGAAAAAACTCATCCACTCCGAAGAGGAAAAGCGATTCAAGGTAGTGAGGGTCGCCGGCGCCCAGCTTCCGGAGCCACTTCGCCGAGTTGGCATAGTCTTTCTGATCAAAATAGAGCCGGCCAAGAGCAAATGCCGCCCGGTGATCAGTGGGATCCAAGCGGTCAGATTCCAGGAAGAAGTGAATCCGGGTGGGATCGTCGCTAACCAGAACGCCCCGGATATAGTTCTCGAAAGCATCCAGCCGCACTTCAGGAAACCTGCGGCTAAACTCCTCCTCCGACCCAACCGTAAAATGGGGATCGTGAGAGGCCTCGAGCAGCCAAACTAACCGAGTCTGAAGGTCCACCAATTCGGTCAGTTCACCGGTGACCTGGAGGGGTGGGGAGAGCTTTAACTGGTGAAGGTCAAGCAAGCGGGCGGTGGCGGTAAGGCCGGAGCCCTCCACGTCGAATCTCCCCAAGACAGCCCAATCTGC
>Ga0187782_10002625_pt1 | contig 13257 bp, 12 predicted proteins | sample 0715_SJ02_MP15_2_FD_132454 | JGI IMG/M metagenome (GOLD analysis project Ga0187782, IMG submission 132454) | Tropical peat soil microbial communities from peatlands in Department of Meta, Colombia - 0715_SJ02_MP15_20_MG | ecosystem: Environmental > Terrestrial > Soil > Wetlands > Peat | place...
AAGGATGCAGGCACATGAAAACCACGTTAGGCGTCTTGCTCATGTTGGCTCTGGGAGCGGCCCCGGCGGGGGCTGTCCTGGGGGAGTACGAGTCGTCGGTGAGTTTGGACCAGCAAACCATGCGCGGTCAGGATCGCGTGACCAGCGCTCAGGGCTACACGCTTCACCAGATCACTGCTGCTTCCGGCGGTGTGGTGAGTGAGTATGTTTCACCGCAAGGCAAAGTGTTCGCGGTTTCCTGGCGAGCGCCTTTGATCCCGAACTTGCAACAGTTGCTGGGATCCTACGTTGAGGAAGTCCAGAAAGCCGCGCAAGCCCAGACGCACCGGCGCGGCGCGCCCCTGATCGTGCGCAGCAAGGATTTCATCTTTCTCAGCGGCGGCCATCTGCGCTCTTTCCATGGGCTCGCTTATGTTCCCAGCCTGCTACCCGAGAACGTCCCTGCGGAGGTGGTGCGGTGACCATCAAAAGAAATTCTGTGGTTTCACTGGGCATTTTGCTGAGCGTGGTGGGCGGCTTGGTTGTCATGGGCAGTTGCGGCGGCAGCAGTTCATCCACCACCACCACCACGACTACGCCGCCTCCGACGCTGACCAACCTGGTAAGCCTTTCCGTGAATTTGGGGCTCACCGGCGACTATGTCGACGGGCTGTTTACTTCGGTTGAAGTGTGCGCCCCAGGCAGCACCACCAACTGCACAACCATTCCGGACGTCCTCGTGGACACGGGTTCAGCCGGCTTGCGCCTGCTATCCGGGTCGCTCGGAACCGTCTCGCTGCCCTCGGTCACCGATTCCAGCGGCAATGAGATTCAAGAATGCATCCAGTATGTCAGCCTGGCATACACGTGGGGTCCGATTGCGCAAGCGGACATTCATCTGGGCGGAGAAACCGCGTCAAAGGCCGCAGTCCAAATTGTTAGCGAAACTCCGTCCCCTGCCACTCCTCCGGACAGTTGTCTCAGCGCCGGTGTCAACGGCGCGTTCCCCGAAAACAGCGCGTCGGCGCTGGGCGCCAACGGCATCCTGGGCGTCGCCAACTACGGCCCGGATTGCTCCGGTTGCACTCTGGCTTCGAATGAGATCCCCCAGTACTTTGTCTGTCCGAGTGGTAATTGCACCATCGCCAACGTGCCCAGCACCGGCATCGTTACGAACCCTGTTTCGCTCTTCTCCACGGACAATAACGGCGTGCTGGTATCCCTGCCTAACGTCTCGACGGGAGGGGCGGCGACGGTTGCGGGCACGCTGTACTTCGGCATCGGAACCGAGTCCAATAATGGTCTCGGCAGCGCGACCATCTACGCGGTCGATAACGCCAATAATTTCACCACCACTTACAGTAGCGCTCAGTACACCGACAGCTTTATCGACAGCGGGTCGAACGCGCTCTATTTCCTCGATGCTAACACACTCGGGGGTAATATCGAGTGCGCTTACCCCAACACGGGTTTTTACTGCCCCGCGTCAACCCTGGGTTTCACCGTCACGAACAGCGGGATCAACGGCACATCCGGGTCGTTCAGTTTCAATATTGCGAATGCCGCCAATTTGTTTAGCACCGGGTACGCCGCCTTCAACAACCTGGGAGGTGACAGCGGAACCAGTCCCTCGACCGACTACTTCGACTTTGGAGTTCCCTTCTTCTTCAATCGCAACGTGTTTGTGGGCATCGCAGGTACGACCGTGCCCAACGGCGTCAGCGCGCCGTATGGATACTGGGCCTACTGAGCCGCCCTCGGGAAGCCTGCTCTCGGCCGCGGATGGCGCACGGTAGCGCGGACCGCCGGTTTTGCGGTCCGCGGCTTTGCCGTTGGCCGGGGGAAGGACCGCGGACCGCAAAACCGGCGGTCCGCGCTACCCCAAAAACCGCACAGAAGGCGGCAGAGCCAGGATTTTGAAGTGACCCTGCCGCGACACCCTTCCGAATGGCGAACCCATTCAAATTCTGATATTGTCCTAATGGGGGAGTGATCTGGCCGGGAGAGCCCATAATGCGACGACTATTACTATGTACAGTAATGACTGTTATACTAATAGAGGCGCAGCCCGCGCAAGCTCAGAATTACGCCCCCAACTGGGAATCCCTCGACAAGCGTCCCACGCCCGCCTGGTTTGACGAGGCCAAATTCGGCATCTTCATTCACTGGGGCGTTTACTCGGTGCCGGCGTTTGCGGACCCGCGGTCGAAGATCGGCGAAACTTACGCGGAGTGGTATTGGAATCACCTGCAGGACAGGAACGGGCCCACCTGGGCGTTTCACCTGCTCCATTATGGGGCCGGTTTCAAGTACCAGGATTTTGCCGGCCAGTTCAAGGCCGAACTATTCGATCCCGATCTATGGGCCGGCTTGTTCGTGGAATCCGGTGCGCGCTACATCGTCCTGACGTCAAAGCATCACGAGGGCTTCTGTTTATGGCCCTGCCCGGCGAGCTGGAACTGGAACAGTGTGGACGTGGGCCCGCATCGCGACCTGGCCGGCGATTTGGGCAAGGCGGTGGTCGCCAAAGGGCTCAAGATGGGTTACTACTACTCGCTCTACGAGTGGTACGACCCGCTCTACCTCAGCAATCAGCGCCGCTACGTGAATGAGCACATGATTCCGCAGATGAAGGACCTTGTGGAGCGCTATCGTCCCTCCCTCCTCTGGACCGACGGCGAGTGGGAACGCCCGAGCGCCGAGTGGCAGTCCACGGAGTTCCTGGCGTGGCTCTTTAACGAGTCCTCGGTGCGCAACGAAATCGCCGTCAACGACCGCTGGGGCAAAGAAACCCGCAGCAAGCACGGCGGGTTCTACACGTCCGAATACCAGATGTTTGTTCCCGAGGGCGCGCAACTCGGTCCTGCGCACAAATGGGAAGAATGCCAGGCGATCGGAAAGTCTTTCGGCTATAACCGCGTCGAGGGACCCGACGACTACAAATCAGCCACCGCGCTCATCCACCTGCTGGTGGACGTCGTTTCGCAAGGGGGCAATTTGAACCTGGATATCGGTCCCACCGCAGATGGACGCATTCCGGTGATCATGCAGGAGCGACTGCTGCAAATGGGCGCCTGGCTGAAGCTGAACGGCGAGGCCATTTACGGCACTCGACCGTGGCGAAAGGCTTCGGAGGGCGATGTTCGCTATACGGCAAAAGGCAATACCGTATACGCTATTACGGAGAAATGGCCGGGCCAGGAATTGTCGCTGGGCGTTCCCCGCTCGACCGCCGGCACGACGATCGAACTGTTAGGCGAGAATGCGCCGCTGCATTGGCGCCAGGAGGGCGACAGGCTGCTTATCCAGGTCCCTCCCCTTCCCCAATCGCTCCTGGGGATGCCGGAAGCCTATGTTCTCAGAATGTCCGGCGTCGAATAAGAGTGACTGACCTGACCGTATGGCGTCGGAAGGGCGGGGCTTCAGCCCCGCCGCGGAGAACAGGCCGCTTCTTGGGGCTTTAGCCCCTGAAGCCGCATTGCTTCAGGGCCTAAAGGCCCTTCAACCGCACTCGGCGTAACGGCGGGCTAAAGCCCCGCCCTTCCGGATCTCGGAGTTGCGCTTATTTACACAAGGAAGCACGAGTCACCGCGACAGTACCGCCAGCAATGCCTGGTACCCATCCACGAGCAGGCCTTCGTAACCATGGGGCGTTCCGTCCCAGGCTTTCCAGTCGTTGGTCATGCCGTTGCTGCCTCGGCCCTGGAAGCCGCCCTTCTCAAATCCGCGGAGCATCGGAAACAGAATCGTGTCCGCGTCCTTGTTCCGGCCCAACTGATAGAGGGCTTGCAGGGTGAAATAGGCGTAGCAGGCGGTGGCGCCGCCATTTTCGTAAATCTGGAAGCCGTCGGAGCCGTCCGCTTTCTTAGGCCCACCAAAGCGCAGGTCGTGATCGACGTAATCTTCGCGACGGATCGGAATGAGGTTTCCCGGCAATCCATACTCAAAATGCGTGTAGCCGACCTCTTTCATTTTGGCCAACAGGCGGTCCATGATCTGATTTGCTTTGTCCTGTGGAACTAATCCATAAGTGATGGCGGCGCCGCTCACGAAGGTGAAGTAGTAATCGTGCAGTTTCCCGTCGGCGCTTTTCCAGCCCGCCAGCACGCCGGTCGCAGGATTGTAGAAAGTCTGGAAGTACACCGAGCGAAGCTTCTCAGCGCGCGCCGCAAAAACCTTGGCATCCTCCGGCTGGTTTGCCTGCTTGGCCATCTCAGTCAGTCCGAGCAAGGCATGGTAGGCAAGAGCATTCGAGTAAGCGTCCAGGTGAGCAAAGCCGATGGTGTCCCACCAGTTCGACGGTCGCAGGGCGATACGCTCGGGCCAGGAGCCGGCATTACCGCTGGCGGGATATTCCAGCAGCCCGTTGCCCTCCACGTCCATGGCAAGCATTTTGTTGGCCCAGTCTTTAATCCCGGCATAATTCTTCTCGAGCCAGGCTCGGTCGCGGCTGCCTCGCTCGTAATCCCAGGCAGCAATGATGAGTGAGGGATACGTGTCCAGATAGTCGTAACGAGTGGTGGGGTCGTTGGGGGCGTATCCCGCCATGCCGTAAGCCTTCATGCCGCTGAGGTAGCGGTCCAGCGTCTGCCGGATGAGGGCGAGCGCGGTGAGACCGGGAGCGAGAGGCGGAGTGGGCACGGCGACGGAGGAGTATTCGAAGACGGTAAAAGCGCAAGGGTCGCTGGCCGCGTGGTTGGCCAGCACGCGCAAGCGCGGATTCAGTTGAAAGATATTGAGCCAGTTGCGGCGAAAGCCGTCAAAACGCGGGTCGCCCTCGATCTGCGGCAGGCTCGGATGAATGTCCACGACTTCCAGTTGGTACTCAACTTGGGGCAGCGCAGCCGTGGCGGCGGGAAACGCTACCTTGACGTAATCGTCCCCCGGCTTCTCTTCAGGATAGCGGAACGCGTCGTAGCCCAGTGCCGGCCTTTGGCCCGCACTGGAAGTGATGCGGAACGTCCCCTGGTCCGGCAGGTGCAGAAGCGCCGGCAGGCGGATGCTGCCATCGTCGTCGATGAGCCCCAAGAGCGTGGCATGATTAATGTAGGGATTGAAATTGAGGACCAGCGAGGGGGGTGGATTCTCTCCAGTGTAGGAAGAACGCAGACTGATGTGGCGCGTTGAGACCTCAAAGGTCCAACCGGCCGCAGCACCCGCGGGCGAGCCCAGCGTCCGATATTCAAACCTCGAGCCGGTGCGGGTTAACCGATACTTCGCGCGCGGCGTGGCCGGCGGCTGGAGCGAGTTTACACTTAGCTTGTTCTTGCCCAGTGAATCCACGGCCAGCGCTGTGAACGCAGGTTGATCCGGCGCGAACTCGAGCCGCAGAAAGGCCGATTGATATCTGGCAGAGCGGCTCGGTTCTTCGCCCGCAACGAGCGCGAGCACGAAGAGCATCGGCGCCAGAACGGCAAGTTTCTTGAGCATTGGTTCATCTCCAAATCTTGCGCGGCGAGAAGTTGCTGCGCACTGAGACTACCTCAACGCTCTGAGTAAATCAAAGCAGGAAGGGCTGGTTGTGGAGGAGGATTTCCAGCGTGCGGGCGCTGCGCGTACCCGCAGGAGGCGGCCGAGGCCGTCTCGACTACCAATCAGGCCGCCGCGGGGCGCCTGCGCAGGCTCGGTGCGCCCGCGCGGCGGCGGGTTCCCCTATAGCGGCTGCGGAGTTGGAGTAGGCTCGGGCATCGGCGGCTTCACTTCCTCGACTTTCTTGGCGACTTTAACTCTTTTCTTGGCTTGCTTCTTGGGTGCTTTTTTCACCTGCTTCTTTTTCCCAGCCATCGTCGTGTGCCTCCTCATTGGCTTCTCTGGCCATCGAATCAGATTTGGATTGGAACTCGACTACGCTAGTGATTTTAGAAGCGGGACGACCGCTTGTCAATCGTTTCCACGAGCCGGGAGTGTCTGAGACATGATTGCTGCGCAATCCGTAACTCGCCTCTCGACTCGGGAGACCCGCTTCCTTCCCAGGCCGTTGGCTGGGCTTTGATTGGCCGCCCCTTCGGGGCTGAAAGAACATAGGCCATGTCCAGCCCACGCTCCGGGCTGATCAGTTAGGCGAGGGACCGGGCAACAACCGCTTCAGGACGTCGGCCATTTCTGCGGGCTTGAACCCATAAGGTCCGGGACCGCTCTTATAGGCGACGCTCCCTTCCCGATCCAAAACGTAGAGGCGGTCAGGCCAAGCGGTGTAGGCCATTTCGGTTGAATTGGCCAGGTCGTCAACCAGAGCTGGGATTCTAAGCGTCAGCTTGGTCAGGCAAGTCTCCGCCACGGAGCAGCGTTGCTCGAGGTTCTTGGGACTGGCCACACTGATCTTCTCTTTCTGATTATTGTCGTCCTGCCAGGCGTCGGAGGGGTGAGCTTCCATGATGTAGACCACGAAGAAAGCCGCTTTGTTCTGATACTGAGCGTAGAGTTTGTTGAGCGCGGGTACCTCCCGGCGGAAAGGAGGTCAAGTGTAGCTGCCGAAAACCAGCACCACCGGCTTGTGGCGGCGAAACGCGGAAAGGCGGACCCGGGTCTTCCGATCGGCGGTGGGGAGACTGAAATCCGGCGCGGTGTCGCCGATCTGGAGGTGGCCGGCTCGCGCCAAAAACCAAAGATGCTTGAAAGGCACTACCATCATCAAGGGCTCCGGCACCTTCGACATCACCTTGCCGAAGAGCACCGGTTGGCGCATGATCAGCAGTAACCCTGCCAGCAGGCACACATACGCCACTAAGACGATCGTTGCGACCTTACGGAGCGTTTGCACTGTCAGACTCCGGAAAAGTGGCAGGCAGTGGGCAGTAGGCGGTTCTCCGCTCAGGTCGAACACGTGCCCTTTGCCGTCACTACCTGACGATCCCTTTGTGACTGACGACTGACAACTGACTTCTGACGACTTTTTACCTTACACCAGATCGAGCGCGACGAGCAATTCCTCGAGATTAGAATTGTCCACCAGCAGATTCAGGCACTCCTCGCGTAAATTCTCGAGTTCATCGAAGGCACGGAAAAGCCGCATCTTGGCGAGGGCGTATTGCTCGCTAGGATCCAGCACTCGTCCGTGGAGGGCCTGCCAAGCGGCGACGGCGCGGTCCGAAACGAAGACGCGCAGTTCGAAAGGCGGCCCCTGGTCTGCCGCAGCCACAAAGATGTATTCACTCCCCGACCCCACCCCGGCAGGTCTCGAGCCGCCGCGTCGCGAGTCGAAGAAATACCGGTAAACCACACCGGTCTCAGCCGCGTAGGATTTGTAACGTCGAGGCATGGAAGATCAGTGACGAGTGACAAGTGACGAGCCGGGGAAAGCAAGCGGCTGGCGCGAAGTGGCGAGTCATGTGCTCGATGAGCGGCAGTCACGAGCCCGAGTTCATATTCGCTACCGCGTTCGAGCTTGGTACCGGTTACTCGTCGCTTGTCACTGGTCATTGTGCTTTGTTCGGCTCGTCACTCGTCACTTGTCACTCGTCACTGCCCTTGGTCACTTGTCACTCGTCGCTGCCCTTCCAACTTCCGACTCCTGACTCCTGCTGGTAAGCGCCAGATTATTCATGGGTCCCGAAAAATCCAATTCGGGAGCAGACGGCGCGGGATCAGCGTCGTCAGCCCGCATCAGCCAGTGACGGCGAAGACGCTGCAAATCGGCGGCGACGTGAAAATTCACAAGTCCATCGAAGCCCTCGTCACCGGACAAGCTTAGCCGGGCCCCTGAAGAGTTGAGCGTGGTCTTTGCCAGGAGCACGTGACGGTCGCGAACCTCCAGATTCAGCGTTAAGGAACGAAACCCCGTTGGCGTTCGAAGTGGTTCGAGCGTGCCTTCGCCGGCGAGGCGCACAAACGCTCCCACCGGATCGAAACCCGCCAAGGTGATATCCTTGGCAACGACCTCGCCGCTCCCCTCCAGATTCTGGCGCATTTCTTCTGAGCTGAGTCCAGTGGTCTCGACGTGGCCGCTCACAGACATCGAGCCGCGCAGGCCGCGAAGCCCGGGCGGCAGATGGGCGGCGAGCGATTGCAGCGACACTCCGGACAAGGAAGCATCGGCGGCCAGTCGAGCCGGCCTTTCCGCAAGATCGAGCCGCCCGTTAAGGCGGCCCTGTGCGCCCCGAATCTGAAAAGCCGCGTTCGACAGTCGAACCACCCGGCCCATGATTTCCGCGCCGGTTTGGAACTTATCCAGCGAAATATCACGGTACGTGACCTTGGCCGCCGAGAACCGCCCGCGGGCAGTCAGGGAAGAAAACAAGTTGGAGGCTACCTCGCGCTGCGCGGCGAGCGTCGCGAGGCTGGGGAACTGCCGAACCAGCGGCCCGGGATTGCGATGCGGAAGCGCCACAAACCACGAAGCGCCCTGTGCGAGATCGAGGTTGTCGGTGTGCAGCTCGAAGATCCAGGGGCTACGCCGATCGCCCTGGTGTTCCAGGCTCCCGGAAAACACGCTGGTGCCCAGTACCGCCTGGAGGCGATCGACGACGATCTGTTTGCCATTCACCTGGAGACTGGCGCGGGGAACATTGATCGGCTCTGTGAAACCCGGGATCACCAAGCGGGCAGCTCGAAGCTCCGCCCGGCCCTTCAGAACCGGCGGGGCGGAGGAAGGAAGGGCGCCCGCAAAATGAAACTCGGCGGTGCCCGAACCGAGGGCGCTCCACCCCTGGAGTGTACTCATGCCCAGGGCCCGGCCAAAGCTCACGACATCGCGCAGGGGCGCGGTCTTGCAGGAAAGCGTCAAGTCGTAAGGGAAGGAGTTGGCGCCGCGCTCGAGCGTGCCTTCCGCTTCCAAGACGACGCGCGGCGCCAGCGTGATATGAACCGGTGCGAGCCGGGCCCCCCGGTTATCAATATCGATGGCGAGATCGGAAACCGGAAAAGTTGCGCTGCGCGTGCTGAGCACGACATTGCGCGCCCCCACGAAGCCGTGGAAGCGCGGCTCGGCCCACGGTCCCTGGATCGCCAGCATTCCGTCCGTCCGGCCTCTGATTCCAATCCCGCCTTTCCACATCCAAACCCTTCCCGCCAAGGCGGTCAGATCTTCGAGGCGGGAGCGTTCAAGCGCCAGGACCAAATCCAGCTCCGGCGATTTGGAGAGGTAATCGACGGTGCCGGAGAGGTGCAGGTGAGAATCCGCAAAGGAAGCTTCGGCAGTATCCAGCAGAACGCGGCAACGGTCGCGATCCAGTTGGCCCCGGAAGCTTATCGTCCACGGCATGGACCCGGAAGGCGGGATCTGGTCCCAGCGATGCAGATCACTGAGCCGGCCTCGCCCTTCGAAATTGAGGCTGCGAATTGACCCGGTGACGCGCAGCTCCGTGTCCATGACGCCGTACAACCCCGTGTCGTAGCCCGTCAGCAAGGGCGCCCAATCATACACGAGCGCTTCGCGCGCTCGAACCACGATGTCCAGAGGGCCGCGTAAGTCCCGTCCGGGAGACCATTCCCCGCTGACCTCGACGGCCCCGGGCGTCGGCAAAGAAAGGTCCATGCGCGCCGGGTAGCCCTCGAGCCGGAATCGCAAGAAGCTGTGGACCGGATCGAAACTCAATTGGGCGCGCAGTCCGGTGATGGCGAGCGGCTTCTTGTTGTCCCCCACCTTAAAGTTCACCCGGCCGTCTTCCACTTCCAGGTCGGGGAGGACGCTGGCCATGCGCGTGGAGGTCGTTCCCCGCGACCCCACTGCCCCGCCGCGGCCGGCGGCGGCTGCGCTGCCCGACTCCGCGGCTGTCAACCCCAGCAATAGTCGTTCGACGTTCCAGCCGCCGTCCAGCCTGCGCACCAAGTTGATATTGGGATGTTGAAGCCGGATATGAGCGAAGCTCAACCGGGCGCCCAGCAAGGTGAGCCACCGGACGTCGCACTCGATGCGGTCCACGCGGACGAAGGGTTCGGCCCCGAAGGCGGGGTCCTCATGGATGGCGGCGTTTTCAATGCTGAAGCCGGGACGCGGCAGCACGCGAAGCGAAACCCTGCCGAAAGTGACGTGGCGATGCAGGGTGCTCTCCAAGCTGGCTTGCAGACCATGCCGGTACTGTTCCGCGCTGATGAAGGAGGGGATGACCCAGACTGCCACTCCGACGAAGAGAGCAGCCAGCACGGCGAACCGAACGCGTCGCTGGACCGGAGGGCTCATCGGGGCACCATCATTTTGCCTGGGTCAGCGCACTAGCCTCAGAGTGCGCCGCCAGCGCGTGCGGGTGGGGAAGTGAATCAGTAGGCTGGCAGTCTGACCAACCCAGTCGCTCCACGCGGTGTGCAGGTACTCGTCGCGAGGAGTTTCGTACGACCAATAGATCAGCAGCGGACGTCCGGAGATGAGTTCCTGCGGCACGAACCCCCAGAAGCGGCTGTCCCAGCTCTGCTCGCGATTATCGCCCATCACAAAGTAACTTCCCGCAGGGACGACTAACTCCCCCTCTTTGTTGACGTGATTGGGCATATCCGCGGTCCAAAGCGCCGTGGCGCCCTGGAGATATTCGGCGTCCGGCGGCGGGAAATCGTCTCCCGCGCGCTGCACGTCCGGCGAGGCATGGTAGACATAGGGTTCCGAGAGCGCTTGCCCGTTCAAATACACCTGGCGATGGAAGATGCGCACCCGATCACCCGGCAACCCGATCACTCGCTTGACGAAGTGTTCGCCCGGCTCGGATTGTTCTTCCGCCGGCCCCGGGAATTTGAAAACCAGAACGTCGCCGCGGTGGACCTGCCGATAGGGTAAGACCTGAGCTGGCTCCGCGGCGTGGTGCGCGAAGGCAAACTTGTTCACCAGCAGGTGGTCGCCGATCAGCAGCGTATTCTCCATCGAGCCCGTGGGAATCTTGAACGCCTGAAGGACAAAAGTGGTTCCGAAAATGGCCAGCACGACGGTCACAACCAAAGATTCGAAAGTGTCGCGCAGCGAGGATTTCCTATAGGGCTCAGCCATTGCCTACCGTCTTCTCGCGCAAGAGTTCGAGCGCCAGCCGCGCCGCTTCCTGCTCGGCGGCCTTCTTGCTCGTGCCGCGCCCGCGCGCCGCCACCCGGTCGCTCGTCAGCACTTCCACCGTGAAGGTCTTTTGGTGCTCGGGTCCGGTCTCCTCCACCACCAGGTACTCGGCCGGCGACTTTCGAAACGCTTGAAGATACTCCTGCAGCGCGGACTTATAATCGACCGAGAATAGCTCGTCTCCGGCGGCGGCCAAGTCCGCAGGAAGAATGAAGCTGACCACGAACTTCTCCGCAGCTTCCAGTCCGCCGTCTCGAAAGAGCGCCGCAACCAGCGCCTCGAGAGCGTTCACAAAGAGCGCGGACTTGCTGCGCCCGCCTGTCTTCTCTTCGCCCCGGCCCAGGCGCAGAAAGGCCCCGAGGTCCAGCCGCGCACCGACTCTGCTCAGGCTGGCCGCAGCTACCAGGCGCGCCCGCGCGCGAGTCAGTTTGCCTTCTTCCCATTCGGGAAAAGCGTTGACCAAAGCCACACTGACCACGAAATTCAGGACCGCGTCGCCCAGGAATTCAAGCTGCTCGTTATCTCGACAAAGCCCGGGAGTTTCGCGAGCATAAGAAGAGTGAGTGAGCGCTTCCAACAGAAGCTGGGAATTTTGGAAGCGATAGCCGATTAAGTCTTGCAAGAGATCAACAGAGTTCTCAGTCATGCCTTCCAAACACTTGTCGCCCCCCCCAGACGGAGGGGGAACAGCGGGCGCGGCGAGCCGCCTCATTCAGACTGTTTTGAAAATGCTTGCACCGAAGGCGCTTTGGAGTGCGGCGGCTTCACGCCGCCTTTCCGGCCCTTGTACCTACTTGGCGTGCCGCGGCGATCCCAGGGCGGCGTCAAGCCGCCGCACTCCAAGGCGCCTTCGCGCCTTTTCAGGACCAGCCTAAGATTTGCCGCCACCCTGGGCGGCCTTCTTCTTTTTCATTTCACCGATCTGTTGATCGGCGTAAGTCTTGATCAATGTCCCCTGCCCGAGATCGCCGGCCTTCGTGAATGCTTGGATGGCGTTGTCCCATTTCTCGTCCATTCCGTAAGCCTCACCCAGGCGATAGTAATCGCGCGGGTCAGGATGAGCGGTGCCGGTCACGGCGGCGGTGAATTCCTGCTCCGCCTTCGCCAGTTCGGCCTTGTCCGGGCCCGCCAAGCCGGCGTTGGCCAATTGCAGGTGGATCATGCCGAGCGGTCCGTGGATCTGGCTGCCGATCTCCACCTGGCGCTTCTGGTAATCCGCATCCGCCTCGTTGGGTTGCTTGGGAAGCTTGGCGACCAGCTCCAGCGCGTGGTTGGCTTCGGTCTCTGCCCTTTGGAGGACCTTTTCCTGGTCAGCCCGGTGGTTGTTGAGGTATTGTGGCTGCGGCATCATCCCAATGGCCAACACCAAGCTCATAATATTGTCGGGATTCAACTGCAGGCTCTTGTCACAATCCTCGACAACCTTCTCCACGTCGCCTTTCTGTTGCTCGGCATTGGCGCCGAAGGAATAAACGTAGGTCAGCATTTTGCTGTCGGGGTACTTGGTGGCGAACTCATTCACCATGCTGATGGCCTTATCAGGGTCCAGCTCTGTCTTGATCGCATCGTAGGCCTGAGCTTGCTCTTTCGGCACATCCTGACCGCCAGGCTGCCCTTGCATCATCAATTTCGCCGTTTGCGCGCGCACCTTCGGTCCCGCCTGCGTCACCGCCTTGATCACGTCATCGGTGGCCTTGGCCTTGCGCAGCTTCTTCTCGATGTCCGGGGTCATATCAAAATCGACGCCGCGCTCCTTGACATCCTTGATCACGGTTTCAGCCGGCGAGCTCTTAATTTCCTTCGTTACGTCTTTCTCGCTGAGTGGAACCGGCCCCGAAGGCTTCTGCGCTTTTTGGTTCGTCTGTACTTGCCCCTGAACCGCCTGGCTCTGGTTTTCATTGACTCCGGGTGTCTGCTGCTGCCCCGCTTGCTGCTGCCCCTGTGATTGTTGGCCTGGCGCGGGCTGCTGCGACGGTGCCGCCCGTTGTGCGTATAGAAAGCCGGCAAAAGTGAATGCTACCAACGTCCCAACAACTTGTTTAATTCGCATGACGCCTCTCGACTCTCAAAATTCATCTTGCGCCGTTCCCTACGACCTGCTCGGTTGAGCGTACAAGAACGACGGCCCGATGTCAATCGACCTGACTTGCCGTGCCCTCCAATCACCGCCAACCCTTGTTAGATGCGAAGGGGAGCCGCACGGCGTGCACGGAGCTACTTGGAGCCAAACTGGTGCGCCTCTCCGGCCTGCACGGCTCGCAGGGCCATGGGAAAGGCGGCGGCGGTCAACGACGCGGCACGGTATTGGG
>Ga0187782_10002627_pt1 | contig 13253 bp, 15 predicted proteins | sample 0715_SJ02_MP15_2_FD_132454 | JGI IMG/M metagenome (GOLD analysis project Ga0187782, IMG submission 132454) | Tropical peat soil microbial communities from peatlands in Department of Meta, Colombia - 0715_SJ02_MP15_20_MG | ecosystem: Environmental > Terrestrial > Soil > Wetlands > Peat | place...
CGGAGTAAAACCCATGAGAATATCAGAAAATCCGCCTCGAGGCTGTCCGAGAACCGTTCCGCCAGGGTACTTCCGTTTCTATCCGCAGGGCTGTCGGCTGAAGTGGCGGGGGTGGAGTGGCCTAGTTGAGGGAGGTAACCTTACGACGCTGATGCCGTGCCAATAGGGCTTGGGGAAGACTCCGAGTGCGGAGCTATTCTAAAGAAAATCAAGGAACGAGTTCGCAATGTCGGCGCCACCGTTGTTGGCGATGCGCACGGCCTGTCGCTCTACGTTCCTCATCAACCCGTCCAGATAATCGCGCGAATCTGAAATGCTCACCACACCGATGGTCGCGCGGTTCCACAAACCATTCGCGTCTAGTTCCGCCACGGAGACGTTAAAGTGCGCCCGCAAACGGTCTTTCAAGCTGCGTACAATCTGCCGCTTGTCTTTCAGAGACTGGGCCGCTTCGATGTTGAGTTCGAGGGTAAGGAAAGCAATCATACAGGCCAGCCCCCGTCCGCTTGGCAGTCAGCAGGGCCGCATGACTTGGAATGAACGGCCGTGGCCTTCAGGCAATGACTTCCGCCGCGATCCTCTCGGTTACGAAGGCTTCGATCACGTCGCCGACCTTGATGTCACCGTAATTCGCGATCGAGAGACCACACTCCATCCCGTTCCGGACCTCGCTGGCATCATCCTTGAAGCGCCGCAAGGATCCGATTTTGCCCTTGAAGATGACCACGTTGTCGCGCAGCAGCCGCACCTCGGAGTCGCGCTTGATCAACCCATCGACCACCCTGCAGCCAGCGACCGTGCCCACCTTGGGGATGCGGAACGTCTCGAGCACCTCGGCGCGTCCCTGATAGGTTTCCTTGACCGTGGGTTCGAGCAGACCGCTCATCGCGCGCTTGATTTCATCCTGTAGCTCGTAAATGATCGAGTGCAGGCGGATGTCAACTTTCTCCTGCTCGGCCAACTCCTGGGCCTTGCGCTCCGGGCGAACACTGAAACCAATGATGATAGCGTTCGAGGCGGAGGCCAGCAGAACATCGCTTTCGGTAATCGCGCCTACGCCGGTGCGCAGCACTTTGAGCCGAACCCGTTCGTTGGAGAGTTTTCCCAGCAGGTCACTCAACACCTCGACCGAACCTTGCACGTCGCCCTTGAGAATGATGTTAAGTTCCTTGGTGCCGGCCGTCTTCATCTGCTCAGCCAAACCCTCGAGCGACACACGCGAACTCTTGGCCAGCGCAGCTTCCCGAGCCTTCTGCTCACGATAGTCGGAAATGCCTCGTGCTTTGTCGCGATCGGCAACCACGACAAACTGATCCCCAGCCTGGGGCAGTCCTTCGATGCCGAGAATCTCGACTGGTGTCGAGGGAGGGGCTTCCTGCAATGGGTTCCCACGATCGTCCAGCATGGCGCGAACTTTGCCGTACACATTCCCGACCACGAAGTTGTCACCCGTACGCAGCGTGCCGTTCTGCACCAGCACAGTGGCCACCGGACCGCGCCCACGATCGAGTTTGGCTTCGAGAACGACGCCCGTGGCCGGCCGATCCGCATTCGCTTTCAGCTCTTGCAGGTCTGCGACCAGGCAGATCATTTCCATCAGCAAGTTGAGATTGGTTTTTTGTTTGGCCGAGACATCCACGAAGACCGTGCTTCCGCCCCAGTCTTCCGGCATCAGCCCGCGATCCGCCAGCTGCTTCTTGACCCGGTCGGGCAAGGCATCCGGCTTATCAATTTTGTTGACCGCAACGATGATAGGCACTTCTGCCGCGTGCGCGTGATCAATGGCTTCGAGCGTCTGCGGCATAACCCCATCATCGGCGGCAACCACCAGCACGACGATGTCGGTAGCCTTCGCTCCGCGCGATCGCATACGGGTGAAGGCCTCATGGCCGGGGGTATCGAGGAACACGATCTGGCGCCCATAGGCGGGAGACTGCTGGTCCTGGATGGTAACCTTGTAGGCCCCGATGTGCTGGGTAATACCGCCGGCTTCGCCGGCGGCTACGTCGGTCGACCGAATCGAGTCGAGCAGGGTTGTCTTGCCGTGGTCCACGTGCCCCATGATCGTGACCACAGGAGGACGTGGCGCGGCTTCGGTCCCAGGGCCTTCCGGCCCGACGCCGGTCTCCGAGCTGTCTTTGGCGGCCTGTTCTTCAAAGCTGATCACGTTGGTGTCCGCGCCAAAGAAACGTGCCATCTCGCTGGCCAATTCCGCGTCCAGGGTTTGATTGATGGTGGCAAACACGCCGCGGGCAAGCAGGCGGGTGATCAGATCCTTGGCACGAATTTCAAGCTTCTCGGCCAAGTCCTTCACGCTGATCCCCTCGGTGATGGTAATGCTGCGGGTAATCGGCTGCGGCTCGTTCGACAAGGTGAGCCGGGGAGGCGGAACAAAGCCCTTCATTGGGCCTTCTTTGACGCCTCGAGGAATGTACCGCTGGCCGGGTCTGCGCGAAGGCGCGCCCGGACGCCCACCCGGACGGGTCGGACCGGGCGGTGGCAATCCCGGACCCACTCCGATCGGACGCAACCCGCTCGGCGATTGGCGTGTGGGGTGCATGGGGCGGCGCTCTCCAGGACGCAGAGGGATGCGGGCTGGAGTTGCGGCCGCTGGGCGCGGACGTTGAAAGATCGGTTGGCCAGGCACAGGGCGCCCGGGAGCCGGTCGCGCCGGTGCTCCCGACGCGCTCGGGGACGAAGCGGGCCGAACCGGAGCGTGGTAAACCGGACGAGGCCCGGTCTGCGGCACGATCATGCGCGGAGGAGGCGCTGCCGGCCGTGGAGGAGCCATCGGAGGAGCCGGTGGCCTTGCGGCGGGCGGAGGGGGGGCAGCCTGCACAGACTCCGCCACCGGCGGAGCCGGAGCTGGCGGCATCACCTGGGGAGTTGGAGGCGTCGGCGGACGTACGGGCGCCGCCGGAGGCGTCGGAGGCACTGGAGGAGCCACGACCCGTGCGCTCACTACCGGGGCAACAGGTCGCGGGACTACCGTCGGCACCACGGGCCGAGGTGGCACTGGCGGAGCGACGGGAGGTTTGGCCGCGGGGACAACCGGGGCCGCTTCGACCGGAGGCGGGGTGAGCGGAGGACGAACCGGAGCCGCGGGAGCCTGTTGTTTGCGGATGGCGCTCAGAACATCGCCCGGCCGCGAAATATGCGAGAGATCAATTTTCGTCTTGATCTCATCGCTCCCAGGCCGGCTGGGGCGACCTGTCCTGCTTGCTGCGGGAGCCTCACCCGCAGCAGCCCGGAAGTGGGCGCGCACTTTCTCCGCTTCATGGTCTTCGAGCGAGCTGGAGTGAGTTTTCTTCTCTGTAACACCCACCGCGGGAAGCACATCGAGAATTGCTTTACTCTTGACCTCCAGTTCCCTCGCTAGATCATTGATTCGAATCTTGCTCATTCTCCTGTTTGCTCCTCCAACCCTCTGCCGCTAAGTCTACATGTCAACCTCACGGTTTCTTGCTACCGCAGTGACCGGCGCGGTCTACTTTCCTTCGGCCTCGGAGGAGGCTTGCTCCTCGGCAGGCGCCTCGGTTCGATCACCGCTTTCCAAAGAATCCGCCGTTGCCACTTCCCCGGCAGTTTCGAGAGTTTCGCCCGACACCCCCTCAGGCTCGCTGCCGGTCGCAGGGCCAGCCGGCGCCGCATCCGCCTCCGCCGCAGGAGCCTCCTCTCCCCTGGCCGCCGTGCCGGCGGCCTCCAGATTCGAGAAGTAGTCGCTGACCGCCAAACTAATCCTTTCGACCGTCTTCGGACCGATTCCCTCGATAGCTTCCAGCTGCTCGGGAGTCATGTCCGCGAGAGCTTCTACCGTGGTTACGCCGGCGGTCTTCAATTTTTCGATCAAGCCTTCACCCAATCCGGGCACTTCCTCTAAGGGAGTGGTCGAGGGTGCGACCAACTGCGACATCTGCTGCTCCACTTCCTGGCGCTTCTCTTCTTCGCTCTTGATATCGATCTTCCAGCCAAGCAGTTTGGCTGCCAAGCGGACGTTTTGCCCCTTTTTCCCGATGGCGAGAGAAAGCTGACTGTCGTCAACCACGACCTCAAGGTGCTTCTCGGAAGGATCAAGCACGGTCACCCGACTTACTTTGGCCGGCTGCAAGGCCTTCTCGGCGAAGGTTACGGGATCCTCGTGGTATTCGATAATATCGATCTTCTCCCCTCGCAGTTCGCGGATGATCGATTGCACCCGCATACCTTTCATTCCGACGCAGGCACCCACGGCATCCACGTCCTTGTCCTTGGACATCACCGCGATCTTCGTACGCTCGCCCGCTTCACGCGCGATCGCGCGAATGACGACCGTGCCGTCATAGATCTCCGGAACTTCCGTCTGAAATAAGTGCTGCACCAGCTCAGGTGCAGCACGAGAGATCACGACCGCGGGCCCTTTCGAGGCCTTTTCCACCCTGGCAATCACCACCCGCACGCGCTCGCCCACGGCAAAAGACTCGAGCCGCGACTGTTCCTTGCGGGGCATGCGCGCCTCGGCTTTGCCGATGTCAAAAATGATCTCGGGGCCCTCGATCCGTTTGACCGTGGCGTTGACGATCTCGCCGACGCGACCGATGTATTCGTTATAAACCGTGTCGCGCTCAGCCTCGCGGACTTTCTGGAAGATCACCTGTTTGGCCAACTGTGCGGCGATACGGCCGAGGATCCCTTCCGTAACCTTGGGGATTTGTAGTTCGCCTCCAACCGCGGCGTTCGGATCGAGCTTGCGGGCGTCTTCGATGGTGACTTGCAGAAGCGGATCCTCCACTTGCTCCGGCTTCTCGACCACAGTCTTGACTGCAAACGCCCGGATTTTGCCCGTGTCCTTATCCAACTCCGCGCGCAGATTCTCCTGCGTCTTGTAGTATTTGCGGGTGGCCACCACGATGGCGTCCTCGACCGCACTGACTACAATCCGGGGATCGATTCCCTTTTCCCGGCTCAAAGCATCGATCGTGTTATAGAGCTCACTTGCCATACAAATTCCCTAGGTCGGTCACCCTCCTCCGGGCTCCGTTCGAGCACCGGGGGAACCGCATCACGGCCCCGCCATCAAATCTCCGGTATCAGATTTGCCTTCTCGACGTTGGCGAGCTCGACTTCGAGCCTGGATGCGCCCGGATTCGCCGCTTTCTGGCGTCCTCTATCGAGATCGAGCGTGACCCTTCCGTCCTGAAAACCCTCCAGCCAGCCCACGAAGTGCCGCTGCCCGTTGACCGGATTTCGCGTGGTTAGTTTCACGCGACTGCCAACGAAGCGCTGATAGTCCGCCGGTCGGCTCAACTTTCGATCGAGTCCCGGTGAGGAAACCTCAAGCACATAGGAGCCGCCCGGAACCAGGTCCTCGACGTCGAGGATGGTTCCGACCTCGCGGCTGAGCTGTGCACAGTCTTCGTGGGTCACGCCCCCGGGCTTATCGATGAAGATGCGCAGCATGCGATTAGCCCCCGCGCCGCGCATTTCGACTTCGACCACTTCCAGCCCACTGGAGGCTGCTACCCGCTCCACGATCTCGCGTACCGGACCGAGCTCAAATGCCATGCAACCAGTAACTTAGCTGACCGTTGGACAATTCAGACAACACCCGAAACTAAAAAGTGGGCTTTCGCCCACTGGTGTGCCTCGCCAAATCGGGTATTACACAACAGTTTCTAAAGAAAACAGTATACGCCGCCCCCTTTCAAAAAACAAACGCGCTCGCGTCCAATCGGCGAAATGGCGTTCTCAAAATGCGCTCGCTTCGAAGCCTGAGTCGACTCTTCCCTTTCCCGTTCCCCCAGCATGTCAGATGTCCTTGCGGCTCGCCGATCCTGGCGTTCGAGAAGCCTATGGCGTATCGGCCCCTTTTTTGACGTCTAATAGCTGGTTCACGAATCCGCCAGCCATCAGGATTCGGGGTCCGTTGGATGCTCTTGCCGTGCCAGGTTTCTTGCGCTGCCGGGAGCCCGTGCGCGGCACTCCCGGAGTTTCCTCGATGAAGCAAAGGGACCTTTTGCCGCTTCTCGCCGTCCTCTTGGTCCTGCTCGAGCCCTCCGCTCGGATGAATGCGGAGACGCCTCCGGCGCGGCTGGTTAGCGAGACTATCGACGAGACCCGGCTGGTCACTCTCGATGGCAACGTCCATCCCCTGGCGCAGGCACGCTATGATCGCGGAGTCGTTCCCGACGCGCTGCCCGCCCGGCGCATCCTTTTGCTGCTCAACCGTCCGGCGGCGCGGGAGGAGGCCCTCGAGCAATTCTTGCGTGATGTCCACCGTCGCGGCTCCACGATCTATCACCGCTGGATTACGCCCGAGCAGTTTGGGCGACAGTTTGGTCCCGCGGACGAAGACATTGAAACCGCCGTGCGCTGGCTCGAGGCGAAGGGTTTCAGTGTTGGCAGGATTTCCAAGAGCAAACAATTCATCGAATTTTCTGGCGGCGCCGGCCAGTTACGCGATGCCTTTCATAGCGAGATTCACGAATACCAAGTGAAGGGTGAAAGGCACTATGCGAATGCCAGCGAAATCAGTCACCGCCAGCATTGGCGATAGGAATCCGTAGGTTTGCCAATTAGCGTCGCACACCTGTTCGGGCAAGCGAGCGCCAAGCAAACTTCATACTCTATCCCTTGGGTCATAACCGGAGGCGGCCGGGTGCCTACCCGATTTGTGCCTTCGAGGGAGAGTTTCGTTGATCAGCGCCATGATGGTGCTCAAAGTCGTGGTTGATCGATACTGCCCGTGGCGGTGCCTGCCAAGCAACCCTCGCCTTCGCGACACAAGTTCACTGACCGTGGAATCCCTGTGGGATGGCTAGGCACTCCATCGCGATTTGCCTGATCTCGCGGGGGTCTCTAGAATAAGAAATTAACCTTCGCGCGTGAGAAGCATATGATTCACTTTCCCGTTCCGGAAGCGCTCACATTCGACGACGTGTTGCTCCTGCCCGCCCGTTCCGATATCGTCCCTGCTCTCGCCAGCACCCAGACGCAACTGACCCGTCATATCCGGCTGAATATCCCGATTGTCAGCGCGGCGATGGACACGGTCACCGAATCCCACATGGCGATTGCCGTCGCGCAGCAGGGGGGAATCGGCATCATTCATCGCAATCTTTCGATTGAGCAGCAGGCCAATGAGGTCGATAAAGTGAAGCGTTCGGAAAGCGGCATGATCGTCGATCCGGTTACCATGTCGCCCGACGCCAGGGTCGCGGATGCGCTTGGGGTGATGCGCAAATACAAGATCTCAGGCGTGCCGATCACCGAAAAGGGCAAACTGGTCGGCATCCTGACCAACCGCGACCTGCGTTTTGAAACTCGCGTCGATATTCCCATCAGCCAGGTCATGACGAAGGATAATCTGATCACCGTGCCGGTGGGCACGACCCTCGAGGATGCCGAGACCATCCTGCATAAGCATCGCGTCGAGAAACTGCTGGTGGTGGATGATCACTACAATTTGAAGGGTCTGATCACGGTAAAGGACATCCAGAAAAAATTGAAATATCCGAACGCTGCCAAGGACGCCCAAGGCAGACTGCGCGTGGGAGGGGCCATCGGAGCAACCGGGGACTTTTTGGAGCGGGCGCAGGAATTGGCGAAAGCCAAGGCGGATCTGCTGGCGCTCGACAGTGCGCATGGTCACTCCACCCGCGTGCTCGACGCCATCCGCGCCATCAAGGCCGCACTTCCCGAACTCGAACTGGTCGCCGGCAATGTGGCAACCTTCGACGGGGCGTGCGAACTGACCCGCGCCGGAGTGGATGCCGTAAAGGTCGGGATCGGTCCGGGATCGATCTGCACGACCCGGGTCGTGACCGGCGCCGGTGTGCCGCAGATTACCGCGATTGCCGAGGCCTTCCGCGCCACGAAAGACGCCGGTGTGCCGGTCATTGCCGATGGCGGCATCAAGTATTCCGGCGACCTTACCAAGGCATTAGCGGCCGGGGCAAACGCGGTCATGATTGGTTCGCTATTTGCCGGCACGGACGAAAGCCCTGGAGAATTGATCCTTTACCAAGGACGCACGTTTAAATCGTACCGCGGCATGGGCTCGCTCGGAGCCATGGCGGCAGGCACGGGAGCCAGCGAACGATATTTCCAAAACACTGATGGCGACGCATCGACCGCCATGCCGGTGATCGAGGAGGAATCGAACCGCCTGGCCAAGGTGGTTCCGGAAGGTATCGAAGGCCGGGTGCCCTATCGCGGCTCGGTGGCCATGATCGTGCATCAAATGGTCGGAGGAGTGAAATCCGGCATGGGATACTGCGGCTGCGCCAGCATTCCCGAATTGCAGCAGAAAAGCCGCTTCGTGCGCATCAGCATGGCGGGATTGCGCGAGAGCCACGTGCACGATGTCGTGATCACTCGCGAAGCGCCCAACTACGCGGTCGAATAATTCTGCCCTTGAAGGAAAACATGCACTTTCAACCAACCCATGGAAGTTCGGCTTGACTCTTCATCAAAAAGAACTAGTTAAGGTCTGGATCGCTGCCGGCTTGTGGATGATACTGATCGCCATCGAATCGACCAGCTATCTCTCGAGTGCGAACACCGGTCGCTTCCTGTATCCCCTCCTGCATTTTTTGTTCGGTATCGAGAACTCTCGCTTCCTGGTATTGCACCATTACCTTCGCAAGATCGGGCATTTTGTGGGCTACTTTATTTTGAGTTTTCTCCTGTTTCGGGCGTGGCGAATCACCCTTCCCCGAGCCTCCGGGTGGGCCATGCGCTGGGCGACGGTCGCATTCCTTATGTCCGTCTTGGTCGCCAGCCTGGATGAGTGGCACCAGAGCTATCTGCCTTCCCGGACCGGAACCATCCAGGATGTAATTCTCGACAGCATCGCAGCCTTGACCGCACAGATCGTGATTTTGCTCTGGCTGCAGTCACGGAGGGAGATGAAACCCGAGGAAGCCAGCGTCTATGCGGGACCTCGCGGTTGATTGGCCCGGGGGCAAACCGGATTTCGGATGGGGGAACGATCAGCGTGAAGCGCCGGTTCAATACATCGCTTCGTATTTGGTGACTTCCCAGGTGCCGTCCTTGTTCTCCAGGGTCAGCGAGAACAGCTCCTTATAGGTTCCCGGCTCAGCGGGATTCGTGAGGCGCTGACCGCGGTAGCGCAACATGCGAAGAGGCGGGGCATCTTCCCAGTCGACCAACTTCCACGAAAGCAACGGATGGCTGGCCTCCGAATCGCAAATAAAGCGGGCGTATTTCTTTCGGTAGTCCTTAGCCCAGCTGGCAAGTGCTTCGTCGCAGTGGCCATTGCGGATGGCATTCAGATAGGCGGAAGCTACACGCTCGGAGGTGCGGTCCCGAAGAGGATTCAGAGAGATCGAATTCGGCACCTGGGAAAGGGGATCGCGGTCCTCGGATTTCGCGAGCACCGGTCCCTGATGGTCCAACCAGATCAGGTAGCCGAAAAAGCTGACGAGTACAAGTGCGGCAGCACAAACTGCAATGCCGATTTGGACGCGGGAAAACTCCATTTTCCAATGAGTTTAGCGTGGACAAAATGAGTTGCCAGATCACCGTGGTGACTTCCGCCAGGACATGTACCCCGGGGGGGAGAATCGTGGCTGAGGACGGGTGTCAGAGGTCTGCCGGTTGAATTCGCCGTTGGGCCGTGCTTTTCACCCTTAGTCTGGGTTGTGATGCTACCCCGGCATGCGCCTTTGGGGAGCACAGCCGTAGCGGAAAACATCAGGCGACACTCCTCATTCGGTGCCGCGATCTTGCAAGGGCCGTCGTCCCCGAGAGAATTCAGCGGCGGGGTTAAGTCTTGCTTTCGTCGCCTTCCGGAGCTCCGCCAGGGGCTTTGCCGGCTTCGGATTCTTCCATCGCCTGCTTGAGTTCCTCGGCGCGCTTGGCTCGGGCTTCGGCACGCTTCTGCCGTTTCTCGTCGAGCACCTTCTCACTGCCGAGCAGCTCGATGAACGCCTTATCGGCACCATCCCCCTTCTGCCAGGAGGTGCGCACGATCCGCAGGTAGCCGCCGTTGCGGTCGCCAAAGCGTGGGCCAATCGTATCGAAGAGCTTGTCGACTGCGGCGTGGCTCATCAGGTAGGCCAGCGCCTGCCGCCGTGCCGGCAGGCTGCCTCGCTTCCCGAGGGTAATCATCTTTTCGACCCGCGGCCTCATCGCCTTGGCTTTTGGCACCGTCGTTTCGATGCGTTCTTCGAGAATCAGCGACGTGACCAGGTTGCGCAGCACGGAGCGACGATGCGCACTCGTCCGTCCCAGTTTCCACCCTGCTACCTTATGACGCATAGAAACTCCACTCTCGTCTTTCCTGTTTAGAACCGGCAGACCAGCCGCCCCCTACAAATCGCTGTCGCCGTATGCGGACGCGGGCAGGATCTGGCTCGAGGTCGGGCCGGGCACGGCATTGCCATGTTCGTCGATCTTCATTCCCAAGCTCAGGCCCATCGTTCCGAGAATTTCTTTGATCTCGTTCAGCGACTTGCGACCGAAATTCTTGGTCTTGAGCATCTCCGCTTCCGACTTCTGCACCAGTTCCCCAATGGTCTGAATATTGGCGTTCTTCAGGCAGTTGTAGCTGCGAACCGAAAGCTCCAGCTCTTCCACCGAACGGTTCAGGTTTTCGTTGCGAATCTCCGGTTTGCGCTCCTCGGCGGAGGTTGCTGTCTCAATATCTTCCTCAAAATTGATGAAGATGTTCATGTGATCCTTGAGCAGTTTGGCCGCCAGGCCGACGGAATCTGCCGGAGTGATGGAACCGTTGGTCCATACTTCAAGCGTTAGCTTGTCATAGTCGGTTATCTGACCGAGACGCGCGGCTTCTACCGTGTAGTTGCATTTGCGCACCGGCGAGTGCACCGAGTCAATCGGAATGAAGCCGATGCCCAGATCATCATCAAAGTTCTTATCGGCGGCAACATACCCACGTCCTCTTTTGAGCCGCATCTCCATGTCGAGCTTGCCGCCTTCGCTGATGGTCGCGATGTACACGTCCCGGTCAAGAACCTCGACATCGGCATCGGCTTCAATCATGCCCGAGGTGACCACGCCGGGCTGCTCGGCCCGCAGATAGATGGCCTTGGGCGCGTCGCCACTCAACTTGAAGGGGATTTGCTTCAAGTTGAGGATGATATCGGTGGCGTCTTCGACGACGCCCGGAATGGATTGGAACTCATGCAGAACGCCTTCGATCTTGACGGCGGTCACGGCCGCCCCCTCAATCGAGGACAGGAGTACCCGGCGCAGTGCGTTCCCGATGGTGGTGCCAAAGCCGCGCTCGAACGGTTGCGCCCAGAACATTCCGTACTTATCGGTTAAAGTTGCGGTATCCACCGCCAGCCGTTTCGGTTTTTGAAAGCCTTTCCAAAGCATCGATTCTCTCCTTCGGCCATGCGGCTCCGACTGGACATCCCGGAAGGGTCCAACTTCCGGTCAGGCGTCCAGGCAGGCTGATCTGGCGCGAAATGTGGACCGAAAAAACTCCCCCTTTGGGGCCGCCCGGCGCTCATGACGTCGCGAAGGCCCGCGGGGCTTACTTGCTGTACAGCTCGACGATCAGCTGCTCGTTGACCGGCAACTGAATATCCTCGCGTTTCGGCAGCGCAAGCACGCGTCCCTTGTAATTGTCACGATCGATCTCCATCCAAGTCGGAGCGTTCTGGTGGCTGGCAAACTCCTTGGCGGTTTCGACCAGGGCCAGCTTGCGGCTGCCTTCGCGAATCGCGATCTCCTCGCCCACGGTCACTTGGTAGGAGGGAATGTTGACCTTGCGGCCGTTGACCGCAACGTGGCCGTGGCGGACCAGTTGCCGCGCCTGACGCCGTGAAACCCCGAAGCCCAGGCGATACACGACGTTATCCAGGCGCCGCTCGAGCTGCTGCAGGAGCATCTCACCGGTCACCCCCTTGGTTTGCGCCGCCTTCTCGAAATAGTTTCGAAATTGCGATTCCTGGGTAAAGTAAATGCGCTTGGTCTTCTGTTTCTCCCTCAGTTGCAAGCCATAGCCGACGACCTTCGCTTTGCGATCTTTGCCGTGCTGGCCGGGAGCAAAGTTTCGCTTCTCGATAGGACATTTGTCGCTAAAGCACTTGGCGCCCTTGAGGAACAGCTTCATTCCCTCGCGGCGACAGAGACGGCAGACAGGACCAGTATAGCGGGCCAATTTTTCTCTCCTTCTTTTCGACCGGTTTACAGGCTATTCCACAAGCCCAAGGCTGGCTTGTCGGGCCCACCCTTCTTCCCGGACGCGAAATCCTTAATGTCGTGCGAACGGCCAGGCCGACCTCGCGGCTGCCCCGACCTCCTGCTTAAACTCTTCTTCTTTTCGGCGGACGGCATCCATTGTGCGGGATGGGTGTCACGTCTTTGATGCTCCGCACCTCGATTCCGGCCGCTGCCAAGGCGCGAATCGCCGACTCCCGCCCCGAACCAGGTCCGCTGACCTGCACATCCAGGCTGCGCACCCCGTGATCGCGCGCCATGTTGGCGGCGCTCATGGCTGCTTGCTGGGCGGCAAACGGCGTGCCCTTGCGGGAGCCGCGAAAGCCGAGCGAACCCGAACTCTTCCACGACAGTACGTTGCCCACCGAATCGGTAATGGTGACAATCGTGTTGTTGAAAGACGCTTGGATATGAGCCACGCCATGGGCGACGTGCTTGCGCTCTTTCTTCTTGAAAGTCTTCTTCTTGCCCTTCTTCTCCGGTGCGGCGACGCCGCCGGCTGGAGCTGCTGCTGGTTTTGCCATAGTTTGGTTTCCCGTGCCTAGGTTTTTGCCGTCGACTTCTTCTTGATGGCGACCGTCCCTCGGCGCGGACCCTTGCGGGTACGCGCGTTGGTGTGGGTACGTTGCCCCCGCACCGGCAAGTTGCGGCGATGGCGATATCCCCGATACGAGCCGATCTCAATGAGCCGCTTGATGTTCATTTGAACATCCTTGCGCAGATCGCCTTCGACCATGCCTTCGGACTCGATCACCTGGCGAATGCGATTCACCTCATCTTCGCCGAGATCCTGCACCTTCTTCATGGGATCGACCTTGGCTTGGTCGAGGATGCGCGACGAGCGCGGATTCCCGATGCCATAGATGTAGGTCAGCGCGATATAGATGTGCTTATTGCGCGGAAGATCAACGCCTGCAATTCGTGCCATAAAGTCCCTCGTAACCGGTCGGGAAGATCCCGACCCTCCTCAGCCTTGCCGCTGCTTGTGCTTGGAGTTCTCGCAGATCACCCGCACCACACCTTTGCGGTGAATGATCTTGCATTTGTCGCAAATCTTCTTA
>Ga0187782_10002628_pt1 | contig 13253 bp, 20 predicted proteins | sample 0715_SJ02_MP15_2_FD_132454 | JGI IMG/M metagenome (GOLD analysis project Ga0187782, IMG submission 132454) | Tropical peat soil microbial communities from peatlands in Department of Meta, Colombia - 0715_SJ02_MP15_20_MG | ecosystem: Environmental > Terrestrial > Soil > Wetlands > Peat | place...
GACCCAGCGCAACGCACCATGGTCGTGCGGATGAGGTTCGCCGCGGATCAGATTGACTTGGTAGGCACGCAGCGTTGTCGTCGCATTGAGCGCAATGTCGTCGCCCAGACGGTCGCCGACCACGACTTCGACGCCCAGCTCCTCGGCCAGTTCGCGGACCAGCGCTTCGGGCTCGGTCTCACCCGGCGCGACCTTGCCGCCCGGCAATTCCCAGCGGCCCGCCAGCTCGGGCGGCCGTAGCCGTTGTGCGACCAGCACCCGGGATTCGGCGATGACAGCCCCGGCGACCACGATCTGGTTCGGCATCGCGGGTGACGCTATACGGTCGCGGCGTCGGGCGCAGTCGCACAGCAAGAGCCGGCCATATCCCCACGCAACGTATGCTCGGGCATCTGGCTGTGTTATTCCTTGCCGAACGCTGTAGGTGACCTGCTAAAACACAGGTGGTGTTCCAGCGTTGTGGCCCCTGTTAAACGTAAGTAACCGCACCGATCTGATCACCTGGAAGTGAGATAGCGGATGACCTCCGCAAGCGTCAACCCGTACTCGCCGCGATGCGCCTTAACCCTGTCCTTGGCATCCACCAGCCGGTAGGTGCCGTAGCCGGTGGCTAGGGGTCGCAGGCACGGCATTTCTCCAGCCGTAGCCCTTTGAGCGATCCCTATTCGGAGTAAAATGCTCGCCTAGCGCCTCGAGAAGTCTTCTGGGGTGGAGGGCACACGAGCCGCTGCGAAAACTGATTTGCTACACCGGCAGCAAGGGAATCAAGCATATGCCCAGGGAACCAAACGGTGAGGGAAACGGGGGCGAGCCACCGCCACCGCCCAAGCCCAACCCATACACTGGACCAGACTACGCGGGCTTTGTCTTTATCCTGGTATCGAGCAGTGGTGCGCCAACTCACGTCCTGACGATATCTACGCAAGAGAATAAGAACATTGATGAGATGGCAAATATCAGCGGTCTTTGGTACCCCGCTCATAATCCTTCGAATACTATAAACCCCGTGACGGGTTACATCGCTGGGAACGGTGCCAGTCAAATCATCAACTGCTCTTGGGGTACTCCAGACGCCTATCACGACTTGCAGGGCACGCTTACCTATAACGTTGGGAAGGAATCCGGTCCCCAAAGGGCCGTGCCTTCGGCTTACCTCGACGGCAACGTGACCGGCTATGTTAATGGCAATCCTCAATCGGGTGGCCCGGGCCACGTCTCCGGCACAGGCGAGAAGCAGCCCTTGCTGGCTCCGTAGCCGCCGAAGCCGCAGCAGCGGCAGCATTGTCGGCAGCGGAGGCGGAGATAGCCCAAGCGCAGGTGCGGCTGATGCCGGGAGCATCCTGAACTGTTCGGCCCGTAACACCGTTAGAACCAACGGAACGGCCCGGCCCACGTCGCAATCACACACAATCCCGCCGGGGCGGTTTCTCGCGTCTGAGAGCCGTAAGCCCCCGAAAGCACCGCATGCTCCCGAAAGGCTGGGTCAGTGAACTGGCCATCTTGGGGGTACCGGCTACTGCCCTCCCAGCACTTGGGGGCAGTGCACGTTCTCCGCGATATTTACGAACTTGGATGGTGGTCTACTCCCCGCCTAGGGTGAGGGCATGGCCAGCATTCGAGAAACATGGCACGACTGCGGCACGGCTCTTCAGCGGTTGATAGTGGCGTCTTTGGCGTTAGGTGCTGCCATATTTATTGTCGGGATAAGCGGTGACTATTTTCAGTGGTGGAAAAAACTTGAGGTTAACTTTATCCCTAATGCAATGACGACATTATCCGGCTTCTTCGTAGGTGCGCCTGTCGCGCTGGTTTTCTTAGGCACACTAGAGGCACTGAGAGAAGAAAGGAAGCTAAAGAACCTTTCCGACTCGGCGTGGAGAGATTTCGCTGATCGTGTGAACAAATTTTGTGCAGAAGACCGAATAGAAGCCTTGCGGGTTAATTGTCAAACAATTGGGGATAAATGGAAAGAAATCAATAGTCAGTTACACTTCCCCCTCGCTCTGGCGATCAAGACAACCCAGGAAGAAGTAACGGCACATTATGCAGGATTGCAACCGACGTTGGAAGCATGGGCGACCGAGCTGGAAACCGAATTACATACACTTGCTCAGCTCATGCCTCGCCCAGACGAACTTGACCTCGAATGGGCTTCTCTTCAGGCCAGTTGGACGATGCTTGAAACATATGTGAAGATCCAACGTTTTCAAATGCAGGTACAACCACTGTGGCTGCCTAGCGGCACCGACTCGCGCATTCGGCAGAAAATACTCGTCGAACAAAATCCCCTCCGCGCACTTTCCAGCCAAACCCATTCGAGAATGCCCAACATGCCTGGCTATCTTACACAGTGGGCCGCTTTGGACCCTTCACAATTTGGGGGTTCGGTGTTGATGGACAGAAATTCAGACTTTTATCGCACGCCTACTGCGGATTATTCTCAAATGGCATGGTCGGCTTCCGATGCCCTCGAGCAACTGAAAGGTGATGTTCGAAGTGCAGAGACACCCGATGGTTGGCCGCCGCTCAGCGAATAATGGCTAGGTAAGGGAAGGACCGGGCCGCGCACAACCTGATGAAGAATAAAACTACACAGCCCGGTCCCCCTGTTTGTCACCAAAGCCGAGACGGTGCATGACATGACACCAACCAGGTAACAATCGCCCCGCAACAATGCGGGGACGCTTGAAAAGGAAAGGATAGGTCCGATATGGCTGTGTTAACGGATGAGCAAGTAGACGCCGCACTGCCTGACCTCAACGGGTGGGAACACGCGGAGGGCTCATTACGGCGTTCGGTCAAGTTTCCGGCGTTCCTCGCCGGTATTGAGGCCGTGCGCCGGGTGGCCGAGCACGCCGAAGCCCAGGATCATCACCCCGACATCGATATCCGTTGGCGGACAGTGACTTTCGCTTTGGTCACGCACTCCGAAGGTGGTATCACCGACAAGGACGTGGCAATGGCGCACGACATCGACGGAATTATCGGCGACTAGCCGTTCGCGTACCGCTCGCCGCGACCCAGGCCAGGGTCGCCAGCGTCGCCACGATGTAGACCATTCCGCCCCAGGCCAGATACCAAGCCCGGCCGTTCTGCCAGATCGTCGGCTGAGCAAAGCTCAGCAGCCACGGGACACCAATGATGGTCAGCACCAACCAGACCCAGCCGAGAATTCGCGCGCCCAGACGCTCCGACAGTGGCCCGTGCAGCAGCCAGATCATCAACGGCACCAGCCACACCCAGTGGTGTGTCCAGGAAATCGGCGAGACCAGCAGCCCGAATAGCTCGACCACCAACAGAGTGCCGAGCCGGTCTGGCGCGTCGGAGCCCGTGCTCAGCGCACGCCAGGCGAGGGCAGCCAGTATCGCGGTGACGGCGATCCCGGTCAGCACCAGCGGGCTGTAACCGGCGTCGTGACCGAAAATCCGGCAGATGCCGCCCCGCCACGACTGATTGAACGTCGTACAGATGGGCCCGACCCGGTCGGTTTCGAAAATCAGCTTGGTGAAGTACTGGCGGGTCTCGTCACCTATGACGAGTGCCGACACCGCAACGGTCGCCACAAACACGACCGCGGAAAACACCGCCGCACCCCACCGGCGAGCACCGACGAAGTACAGGCCGGTGATCGCCGGCGTCAGCTTCACACCGGCCGCGGTGCCGACCAGTAGGCCCGACAACCACCACCGGGCGGTGTACACCGCATACAGCGTGGCCAGCACCAGCACCACATTGATCTGGCCGTAGTCGAACGTGCTTCGCAGCGGTTCGAGCCAGATGGCGACTGCGGTCCACAGCATCGCAAGACGATGGCCCTCACCGGCCGCAACGCCGAGCAAGCGCTGGCTGAGCCGGACGACGCCGTAGAGCGCGGCCATCGTTCCGACCTGCCAGCAAAACGCGACCAGGCCGAACGGCAGCAGGTGCAGTGGGTAGAAGATGACCGCCGCGAACGGCGGATAGGTGAACGGCAGCGGGAAATCCGGCGTCTGGTCCGCGTAGACGTAGTGGTACAGGCTGCCCGGGTGGTCGATGGTGGCGGCACCGCCGATGTAGACGTGCAAGTCGACGAAATTGGCCCCATTGGGAACTAGATACGTCCAGGCCAGCCGCGCGGCGACGCTCAGGAGCAACAGCACCGGCCCGGCGGCGTTCGGCGAAATCGCCCGCCGGCGGGGGTTAACTGCCGCCGGGGCGGCCGAGGTGGTGTCTATCTGCACGACTCTAACGGGGTCGCGACAGTGTGGCTGCTGCCCGGATGAGCCCGTCCGGTCACTGGAGTCACTCGTATCCGTAACGATCAAATAACCGCCACACGTGTCACTTGAGTCACTTCAGTATCGGGCGAACTATCGGCGCGGGAGGACCCCATCATCGAGAACCAGGGAGAGTCATGTCAACCATTTGGACGTTGTTACGCGCCACCGCGGTTGTGGCGGGCTCATCGGCCGCGCTGCTCGCAGGCGGTCTGATGGGCACAGCCCATGCCGACCCGGCGCCGCCGGTACCCGCACCAAATATCGGGGAGCAATTGGTCACTTCGGCGGCCGGCGCACCCCAGGCGCTGCAGAACCTTGCGACGGCCATGGGCGCCCAGCCCCCGGCGCCGCCGCCGTTGGCCAGCATCAGGGTTCCGCAGCCGTCGACAACAGGCCTTCCGGGAGCCGCCTCCGCCGTCCCCGGTGCAACATCGCTCATCCCCGGCGCGGCTCCGGCGGCGACAACTGCGACACCCGGACTCGGCATCCCAGGGCTGACGCCGACCGTTCCGGCGCCGGCGGCGACGGCCCCCGGCCTCACCGGCATCCCGGGGTTGACGCCGACCGTTCCGGCAGCGCCCGCACCCGCGACCGGGCCCGCCGGGCTGTTGCCCCAGGCGCAGCTCAACTTGCCGCAGCTGCCGTTCCTTCCGGTGCCGCTGCCGCAGCAGGTGTCGCTGCCCGGCGACCTGACCTCGTTGGTGAACGGTGGGGTCCCGGCGTCTCCTGGCATCAGTTCGCCAGGGTTGGTACCCGTCCCGGCCGCTGCGCCGGTCACAACACCGAACCCGCTGTTCTTCCCGGTGTCCGGCCTGCCCTGATGCGGATGGCCGGCTAGCCCGCCACCGTGCTAGCCGGCCACCACCACCAACGACGACCGGGAGGACACCGTGGTAATCACCAGAAATCTGATCAGCGGCTTCGCCGCCGCGGCCATCGCTTGCAGTGCCGCACTGGCGCTCAGCCCCGGTGCGGCTGCCGACCCGACACCGCCCCAGCCGATCCCCGTCCAACAGTTTCCCGGGCTGCCGGCGCTCACCGAGTTGAGCCCCATCATTCAGCAGGCCGCCGGCAACCCCGAGCAGGCGTCGCAGTTGCTGATGGCCGCGGCCTCAGCATTCACCCATAACCCGACAGCCCCCGACCAATCGAAAAACGTTGCGGCGTCGGTGAACCAGTTCGTCCAGGCGCCCAATTCAGCGGTTCCGGCCGATCTGAATCAGCCACCCGGATCCGCGCCCACAGCGCACATCGTCCCGCCTGGTGTGGAACCGGGCGCTAAGGCGCACCTGCCGACGGGTATCGACCCGGTGCATGCCGCGGGCCCCGGACCCGAGGCCGCACCCGCACCTGCCCCTCCCAACGCCGTACCGGTAGCCGCGCCGGTGGCCCCCGCAGGACCGGCTCCCGCCGCTGCCCCGGCTGCACCCTCCGCAGCGCCGGCACCCGCTCTCGCGCCCGCGGCTCCTCAGGCTGTGGCTCCGGGTTTCAGCCCGGACGCGCCGCCCACGCAGGACTTCATGTATCCGTCGATCAGCAATGGCTGCGCGGCCGACGGCGGCAACGTTCTGGCGACCGCGCTGTCGGTGGCCGGGCCCGCGAAGATTCCGACGCCGGGCCCGAAGGCCGGGCAGACCGCGTACGTGTTCACCGCCATCGGCACACCGGGCCCTGCCGACGTGCAGAAGCTTCCGTTGAACGTGACCTGGGTGAACCTGACTACCGGCAAGTCGGGCAGCGTGACGCTCAAGCCGCAACCCGACATCAACCCGGCCGGGCCGACCACGTTGACCGCCATCGCCGACACCGGTTCGGGCAGCGTCATGTCGACGATCTTTGGGCAGGTCACCACCAAGGACAAGCAGTGCCAGTTCATGCCCACCATCGGTTCGACGGTGGTGCCGTAACCCCGGTTCCGTCAGCCGTTAGTAGGCCATGAACAGGATCGCGTCGCGGTCGTACTCGAGGCCGGGATGTGCGCTCGCCAGGTGCGCCTGGGTCAGCTCGACCAACTCGTCTTCGTCTTTACCGGTGATCGCCTCACCACACGGACAGTTCAAGTGGGTCTTCACGTTGCCGCCTTTCCGTTTGCCTTCTTCGCAGCCTTCATCTGCTTTTTGTACGAACGCACCTGCTCGAGCGAGCGGGCGTCGGCGATGTCGGCGACCGACAGGTGCGTGCCGGCCTTCCCGAATTCACCGGCGGCCGCCCGCCAACCCTTCGGAGTCACCGCGTATTGCTTGCCGAGCAATGCGAGAAAGATGCGCGCCTTCTGCTCGCCGAACCCGGGTAGGTCCTTGAGCCGTCGTAGCAACTCGGGCCCGTCGGGGTCGCCGGCGCTCCACAACGCGGCCGCGTCGCCGTCGTACCGGTCCACGATAATCTGGGCCAGCGTCTGGATGCGCTTGGCCATCGAGCCCGGAAAGCGGTGTATCGCAGGCCTTTCCGAGCACAGGGCGGCGAACTTGTCCGGGTCGTAGTCGGCGATCGCGGTGGCGTCCAAGCCCCCGATCCGGTCGGCGATCTTCTTCGGCCCGGCGAAGGCGGTCTCCATCGGCACCTGCTGGTCGAGCAGTGCACCTATGAGAAGAGCGAGAGGATTCTCGTCCAGCAGAGCATCAGCTGCCGGATCACCGGCTAGTCGCAGGTTCGGCACTCGGCCAGTCTAGGACTGCCCGGCGTGAGGTAGACATCGTTTGGTCACGATCGGTTCCGCGTCGGGCGACGGCTCGCCACAGCCTCCGCGACCTGTCATTGTGTGGTTCTCGTGACGAATTCGGCGATGGCGTCTTGCATTTGTTGCAGTCCCGGTTCCTCGATGGGGTAGTGGCCTGCGTTGGTCAGCATCACCGTGTCCACGGGCACCCGTCTGATTCTGGACAGCACGGGTTGGCTCAGTTCGAGCGGAGACCAACGGTCCTCGGCCGGCTGTGTCAGCAAGACCGGGCACGCGGCAAACGTTTCCGGTTCGACCGCGGGCACGTAGTTCATGTAACTGGCCAGAAAGCGCACGGATACCCAGTTCCCCGCCGATGTCCGGTCCGCGGTCATGATCTTGAGCGCGGCCCGGTTGTTGACCAGTGCCGACATCTTGGACGCAAGCGTCATCGGGACGGTGACCCGAGCCGCAGGTGTACGCGCCAACAAACCCATCAACGGAACTCCGAGCCGCGATGTCATCTTGTCGTGCGACGTGTCATCGCGTACCTGCTGCTCTCGCTGATCCAGAAACGTCATGCCGACGATTCCGCGCAGCGTCCCCTTCGGGGCTTTGGCCGCCACGTGATAAGTCAGCATGCCGCCCGCGCTGAGGCCGTAGAGCACTATCGGCCGGTCGTCGCGGGACTGCTCGTAGGCAAGGAAGTCCACGACCAGGTCCACCCAATCCTCGTAGGACGGAACTGTTCCGGGCTTCACCTGAGTCAGGCCATAGCCGAGATTGTCGAGTGCGACTGTTTCGAAACCTCGCCGCGCCAACGGGGCACCGACGATCAAGCTCATTTGTCGGCCGTTTGTGCCGACCCCGTGGTGCTGCACGATCTTCGCGGGAGCATCAGCGTTGACGTAGCGATCTAGGTGCACGCGGTGGCCACGCCAGTCCCAGAACTCTTCGGACGGTGCCGCCTCGTCGGCGAGGCGCAACCGCTCGGGCAGGTACTCCTGTAAGTCCCGCCATGCCCGTTGATCGCGGTACAGCACATCCGCAGGCTTACGCATTGGTCAACTCCTAAGTCTTCAAAGCAATAGTTGGGATTGATTCTATTCTTATAGGATACTCCAACTATAGGGTTGAGTACAATAGGACTGTGAGCGAGGCCACTCCCACCCGGACCGCCCGACGCGCGGCCGCGAACCGCGAGGCGATCATCGACGCGGCCGAAGAACTGCTCGTCGACAGCGGGTTGAGTGCGGTCACGGTGGAGGCCATCGCCGAACGCGCCGATGTCGCGATTCAAACCGTCTACAACCGCGTCGGTCGCCGGCCGGAAGTCCTGGTAGCCGTCGCCGAACGCGCCGTGGAGGAGAACCGTCGATACATGGATGCCGCGTTCGCCTCCGCCGGGACCCCACTTGACCGAATCGTCGCCGCAGCACGTGCGTACATGAAATTCGCCCACGACCGACCGCAGCAATTCCGATTGCTCGTCAGCCCACCGGACGAACCCGTTGCGCTGGAACGGATCGCCGACAAGATTGACGAGCAGGTCGGCAAACTCGCCGACGTGCTGACTGCCGGCGTGGCCGACGGAAGTTTCGCCTCGTCGCTTAAACCCGATGTGGCAGCGACGGCTCTCTGGGCGATGATGGACGGAATCCTTGCGCTCGGGTGGCGTGCCGATCGGAGAGTTGTTGAACCCCAACCGCTTCGCGAGATCGCAGAATTCGCCCTGTCAACGATCCTCAGTGGGATACAGCGGCGCTGACGGCATCTGCACTTGCTGGTTGAGCAGCATGCCGACCAGCAACGCGAACGGGTTGGCTGACAGCAGCGCATCAGCGGCCGGGTCTTGGGCAAGCTGCAGCTTCGGCACCGTCACAGTTTAAGACTCCGCTTGCGCGTTACGGTGGCGGTACACCATTCACTCAGGTAAGGGAGGGGCGCCGTGACCAGCAGCCGCTACCTGAGGAACTTGGCGGGATTTACCGGACTCTCCTGCATCGCGATCGGCGTCTACCATTTCGCGCTCGGGACGGCCTCGGTTCCCGGCGCGACGGACGCCAACCCCACGGTCGATTCGCGGGAGCGGTTCTACTCGGCCTTTTTCGCCGGATACGGCATCGCGTGGCTACGGGCCGCGCGAAAATCTCCGATCCAGGCCACTGATGTGCGCCTACTGGCGGGCCTAATGCTGTTGGGCGCTGTCGGACGGTTGATTTCGCTGGTCCACAATGGCCGGCCACACTGGTTCCAGGAAGTGCTCACGGCAATTGAATTCGTCGTTCCCGCCGTGTTTTTCGGGATCGCGCAGGCCGACGAAAAAGCCGGGGTAGCCGACTAGCCGCTCTTGCGGCGGAACTCTCGGCGGTTCTCCACCGGCCCGTGCGTGCGGGGCTGCTTGGCGCCGCCGTCCTTGTGAGCCGATCCGTCCGACGACTTGGCATTCTTGCGTTCGAGCGCTTCGCGGAATTTGCGTTTGGTGTCGTCCTCCGACGCAGAATCGGGCCCCGACTTGGATGCAGCCATGCCCGAAGCCTAGCGCGCCCGCGGCGATTCAGGGCGGTTCGCGGTCACCGCACGCCCGGCGGCATGCCGTATACGTGTGCGATCGGCATCGTCAGCAAGACGCGACGGTCGGTGACCATCGCCTCGCGGTAGTCGTCCCAGTCCGGGTGTTCACCGGCGATGTTGCGGTACAACGTAATCAGCGCTTCGACGGTATCGTCGTCGACCGCGAGCGCCGGCGGTGTCAGCTGCGCGGCGCCCTCGGCGACGGCGTAGGACCAGCCGTCGTCGGAGCTGACCAGCAGCGACGCCCGCGGGTCGCGGCGCAGGTTGCGGGTCTTGGCTCGCGGCTCGGTGATCGACACCTGAACGGCGACATTGCGGGCGTCAAAGTAGTACTGCACATTGGACAGCTGTGGACGCCCGTCGCGCTTGATCGTGGCCAGCACGCCGAAGGAATTGTCGGCGATCACGGCCAGCAACTTGTCGTCGAACACTTGGCGCCCCATGTCGAAAGCCTACTAGTCGACACAGGGTCGCTACCATCACGCTCATGACCCGTTACGCGGCATTCCTGCGCGGCGTCAACGTCGGCGGCGTCAACCTCAAGATGGCCGACGTAGCGCACGCATTCGCCGACGCCGGGTTCGCCGATGTCCGCACAATCTTGGCCAGCGGCAACATCATTCTGGAGTCACGGGCCGGCGCAGACACCGTGCGCGGCAAGGCCGAAACCGCGCTGCGGCAACGGTTCGGATATGACGCGTGGGTGCTGGTCTACCCGGTTGAGGCGGTACGGACCATCGTCGATGCCTACCCGTTCGAGCCTGGACTGGACGGCTACCAGTCCTACGTCACGTTCGTCAGCGACACCGACGTGCTGGACGAACTCGCCAAGCTTGCCGACCAGGCCGGGGCTGACGAGAAGATCACCCGCGGGCCCGATTCCGCGGGCGTGATCTATTGGCAGGTACCCAAGAACCACACGCTGGACAGCACCATCGGCAAAACGATGGGCAAAAAGCGATACAAATCGTCGACGACCACCCGCAACATGCGCACCCTGGCCAAAGTCCTGCGGGGATCTCAGTCGTCGGGGGCGGCCTCTAGATAGCGCAGCGCCTCCACCTTGCCGAGTCCCAGTCCGCGCGCGACGTCGAGATAGCTACGCGCCGCGGCCGCCATCGCGGAATCCGACGGGTCGGCGCGGGCGACGAATGTGCCGAAACGTCCGCGGGTTTCGACGACGCCGGCGGTCTCCAGCTCCCGATATGCCCGGGCCACGGTGTTGACCGCCAGGCCTAACTGACCGGCCAGCTCACGTACCGTCGGCAGCCGGGCCCCGGGTGGCAAAGTACCGTCCCGAATTGCGTCGATGACCTGGTTTCGGAGCTGGTCGAACAGCGGTCGACCCGCTCGTCCATCGACCCGCAGCCACTCCCCCAGCTCCACCTGCTCAGTATCCCGCAGTCCGGCTATGTTGGTGGGGTGCGAATAACGGTCCTGTCCGGCGCGGGAATCTCGGCGGAAAGCGGCGTGCCGACGTTTCGCGACGACAAGAACGGACTGTGGGCCAAATTCGACCCCTACGAGTTGTCCAGCACGCAAGGTTGGCTTCGCAACCCCGAGCGGGTTTGGGGATGGTATTTGTGGCGGCACTACCTGGTGGCCACTGTCGAACCCAACCCCGGCCACCGCGCCGTCGCCGCCTGGCAGGACCACGCCGAGGTCAGGGTCATCACGCAGAACGTCGACGACCTGCACGAGCGCGCCGGTAGTTCACCGGTGCATCACCTACACGGCAGCTTGTTTGACTTCCGTTGTGCGACTTGCGGTATGCCCTACGTGGGCCAGCTGCCCGACATGGCGGAACCGGCCCTGGAAGTAGAGCCACCGACCTGCGACTGTGGCGGCTTGATCCGGCCCGGCATCGTGTGGTTCGGCGAGCCGCTGCCCGAGGAGCCCTGGCAGGACGCGGTGGAGGCGACGACCGCCGCCGATGTGCTGGTCGTGGTAGGCACGTCCGGCATCGTGTATCCGGCGGCGAGCCTGCCTGAATTGGCGCTGGCGCGCGGCACGGTCGTCATCGAGGTCAATCCAGAGCCCACGCCGCTGTCCGACAGCGCCACGATCACCGTGCGCGAAACGGCCAGCAAGGCGCTGCCGACACTGCTGCAGCGGTTGCCCGCCCTGTTGAACTAAGCCGGACGTCGCGCCCGGCCGAGCACGAACTCCGACACCGGCAGCGGCGCCCACGCCGGCAATGTCTGCTCAATTCGGGAATGGTCCACTTCGAATCCCACGGCGCGGATCGACTGCTCGGTGTCGCGGTGGGTATGGCAATTACCCGCAAACCTCGGCCAGATCGTCGCATCGACCAGCTGCTGGAACCGGCCCCGGATCCCGCCGGTGGCGATGTGCTCCAGATACCGCAGCTCGCCGCCCGGGCGCAGACACGAAAGCAATTCGCGCAGAACCGAATCCGGGTCACTCACTGAGCAGAGCACGAGCGAACACACGACCGCGTCAAACGACTCGGTGGCCGAGTAATTTTCCACCGCCTCATCGCTCACCACAACCGGAACGTGCGCGCCCGCGGCCGCAGCGCGGGCCCGGACGGCCAGCCGATGCTCGGGCTCGACCGCGACAACCTGCACAACGGATTCCGGGTAAAAGGCGAAGTTGGTCCCAACGCCTGCACCCACCTCCAGGACCCGGCCGGACAACCCGGCCAGGTTCTCCCGACGCAGCGCCCGGATCTGCTCGGTTTCGTGCGCGGCGATGGTGGGCCAGATCAGGGCGAAGAACGGGTTGTCGACCTTGACTGGGGGCCGCTGGTGCGAAGCCGTCACGCTTGCGAACCTTCCGTCTGTTTCTGCGAAGATCCAACCGCCATCAGCCACTCCAAGGTCTGCTGCGGGGTGGCGTCGGCGCCGACCAGTTCCTCCACGATATGCCCGCAGAACACTGCACCGAGCACCCGATCGGCGAAGTCGTTGGCGTCGCCGAACGGCAAATGCGGTTTAGCGATCAGCAGCGAGGCCACCCCGTGCGCAGCGCTCCACAGTTTCAGGGCGACGGCTGTCGCATCGCCGGGCGGGCAGACGCCCTCGTCCATCAGCGCCCGCACGGTGGCACACATGTGCTCGAACGCCGAGCTGGCCAGGGCGGCGTCGACGTCACTGCCCGAACGCCACTCACCCATCGTCGCGATCCGGTAGAGCTCCGGGGTCTCGGTGGCGAACCGGACATAGGCCAGCCCCTGAGCTCGCAGCACCTCGATGGTGCACGGCTGTCCCGCCGACACCCGCTGCATTTCCTCGTCCAGCTTCTCGAAGTAGCGCGCGCAGACCGCGTCAAGCAGCGTGCCTTTGTCTTCGAAATGCAAATAGATCGACGGCGGCGTCACACCGACGCGTTGCGCCACCGAGCGGATCGATACCGCCTTTGCGTGTTCGGTTTCCAGCAGGAGTTCGGTCGCGGCGTCCAGGATTTGGTCGCGAAGCAACTCGCCGGACCCGCGCGGTGCACGACGGCGGCGGAGATTGTCGGTGGACGGGCTAGCCACTGTCGCTGATCGTAGCGCCGGCACGTGCCGCCCGATCGCCGATGGACGCGGCCCGGTCGACGTCGTCGCGGCGATGCCTTCCGGCCGAACGGCCGGCGGTGACCAGCAGGGTCTCGTCGTCGCGGCGATGCCTTCCGGCCGAACGGCCGGCGGTGACCAGCAGGGTCTCGTCGTCGGCGGCCTCACTGATGCCGAACCGCTCGTGCAGCCACACCAGTGGTTTGGGCGCCCACCAGCTCCACTGCCCGAGCACGTGCATGAA
>Ga0187782_10002629_pt1 | contig 13253 bp, 13 predicted proteins | sample 0715_SJ02_MP15_2_FD_132454 | JGI IMG/M metagenome (GOLD analysis project Ga0187782, IMG submission 132454) | Tropical peat soil microbial communities from peatlands in Department of Meta, Colombia - 0715_SJ02_MP15_20_MG | ecosystem: Environmental > Terrestrial > Soil > Wetlands > Peat | place...
GTCACCATCAACGTGCCCAGCCTTCAGGTCTGGTGGCGGGGAGTTCGGGGAAAGGATCCTGACGGTTACCGGGCTCGGCCGCAGAGAGAAGAGGAAACAGAGGCGGTTCTCCACCGGTGAAGTGGAAGGGAGCGAAGGAAAACAAGGGAGAGACTCGATGAGTTCGATTCAGTTGACCCAGGAAACCGCGGCGAACGAGCCGGCGGCACCGACTCTGGTGCGCAAGAAAGCGGTCCAGGCGCCGGAAGTGTTGAATGAAGCGTACGACTACGCGCGCCCGTCTTCGTTTTCTCGCGGCCTGCGGCTGGACATTAAAGGGGTGAGCATCCTCTTGATCTCCGGGACGGCCAGCATCGACCAGCAGGGCGCGACGGTCCACGCCGGCGACTTCCGCGCCCAGACCTGGCGCACGTTGCGCAATATCACCGCGCTCCTGGAGTCCGAGGGCGCCAATTGGAAAGACGTAGTGCGGACCACCTGCTACCTTCGCGACATCGAACGCGATTACGCGGAGTTCAACGAAATTCGCACGCTGTTCTACAAGGAACAGGGATTGCATCCGCTTCCTGCGTCCACGGGCATCCAGGCAATCCTCTGCCGGCCGGACTTGCTGGTCGAAATGGAAGCGATGGCGATCTTCGAGTCCGAGCGAAGGGCCGCGCGGCATGGCCTTACGACGTAGGAGGGCCAGCCTCCTGTGAGGATCGCAGGAAAAATCAGCTTGGAGGATCTGCCGCGGATCGCCCCACTGCTGCTCCGCCAGACGAATCCGGAATATCGAGGCGATCGCACGAGAGCCGTCCAGGTGCGCGGGGCGTGCTTTGGGGGTGAGCGCCCCACGGTGATTGCCGGCCCCTGCGCGGTCGAAAGCTATGAACAGACATTAACCGTAGCGCGCGCCGTCCAGAAGGCGGGTGCCGATGCACTGCGCGGCGGAGCCTACAAGCCACGCACCTCGCCGCACGACTTCCAAGGGATCGGCCTGGAGGGGCTGCACATCTTACGGGCGGCGAGCGACGAGACGGGCCTGCCGGTGGTCACCGAGGTCATGGACACGCGCCTGGTGGAGCAGGTGGCCGAATTTGCGGACATGCTTCAGGTGGGCTCGCGGAATATGCAGAACTACCCGCTGCTGGCCGAAGTGGGGCGGGCCCATAAGCCGGTGCTGTTGAAACGCGGCATGGCCGCAGGCCTCTGCGAGTGGCTGGGCTCTGCGGAATACATCGCCCAGCAGGGCAACCTGAATATCGTTCTCTGCGAACGGGGCATCAAGGCGTTCCCTTCGGGAGAATACTCGCGCTACGTGCTGGATTTGAATGTCATCCCTGCCCTGCGGTCGCTGAGTTTTCTCCCCGTAATCGTGGACCCGAGTCATTCGACGGGGGTAGCGTCCATGGTCGAGCCGGCCAGTCGCGCGGCGCTCGAATTTGGCAGCCATGGGTTGATTATCGAGGTCGCCGAAGAAGCGGAGCGGGGGTGTGACGCGGCCCAAGCCATTGACGCGCAGACGCTCCTGCGCATCGTCAAGTTCGCTCGGGCTCACTGGACCCCTGTCGAAGTCCACGAAGCCGCCGCCAGAGCATGAGCAAGAAGATGCCGGGATCACGCCGGTTCCCTTAAATGTCTTCGAGAAGGCCGCTGCTACACTTTCTCCCGACGAATGAGGGAAAGGAACTCGGTGCGGGCGCGTGCGTTTTCGCGGAATTCGCCGAGCATGGCGCTGGTGACAGTCTGGGAATGCTGCTTTTCGACCCCGCGCATCGCCATGCACAGGTGCCGCGCCTCGATGACTACGCCAACGCCGCGGGGCTCCAGATGCTCCATCAGGGCCTGGGCGATCTGGCTGGTGAGCCGTTCCTGCACCTGCAAACGGCGCGCGAACATGTTCACGAGGCGGGGGATTTTGCTGAGCCCGACGACCTTGCGATTGGGCAAATAGGCCACATGGCAAGTGCCGAAAAACGGCAGCAGATGGTGCTCGCAGAGACTGAAGAGCTCGATATCGCGGACGATCACCATTTCGTCGTACTGGACGTCGAAGAGCGCGCCGTTGAGCAGCTTCTTGATGTCCTGGTGATAGCCGCTGGTGAGATGGCGCAGGGCCTTCTCGAAACGCTCGGGCGTGTGGCGAAGGCCCTGGCGGCTGGGATCGTCGCCGAGCTGGGCGAGAATGCGGCGCATGGCATCGGCGATGGACTCGGTTCGAGGTTCTTTGTCGAGCACTTCTTCGCTGAATTTTGGCATCAGTCGTTCTCCCGGGAATCTCCCGCGTATTCAAAACTGTTTGCGCCCGTCTCTTCCAGGCCAATAGTGGCAAGGCGCGCGTGCGGGTAGGCGCGCAGCCGGTCGTACACAACGCGACAGATATTTTCAGCGGTGGGAACGAGCGAACGAAACGCAGGAACCTGCTCGTTCAAATAGACGTGGTCGAATTCGTCGAGAATGTGGCTGCCCACATAGGAGTCGAGATCGGCGAGATTGGTCACCATTCCGGTCGAGGGATCCACGGGGCCGGTCACCGCGACATCGAGAACGTAGTTGTGGCCGTGGCCATGCTCGTTGGCGCACTTGCCGTAGACGCGGCGGTTTTCCTCCGTTGACCAGCCGGGCTGGTGCAGCCGGTGCGCGGCGGAAAATCGGTAGCGGCGATGAAGAATGACCTTCATTCTGCGTTGCTCGCTTTGACGCTCATTGGCCATTTTCCATGCAGTCCACGAAGAGATCGGGCGTTTCATAGAGGCGCACGCGATGGAGCCGGCCCTGCCCTCGATGCCCTAGATTGTTGATGCGCGGTTCGAGCAGTTGCCAGATGGTCATGGCAATGGTCTCAGTGGTCGGAATTTTGCCGGCCAGCTCGGGGACCTCGTAGTTAAGGAAGCGATGGTCCATGCGATCGAGGATTTCGCGCTGGAGAATGTCTTTCAGCTCTTTGAGGTCGAGGACCATACCGGTGCGATGGTCGGGCTCGCCGGCGATGGTGACTTCGAGCACATAGTTGTGCCCGTGGCCGTGCGGGTTATTGCATTTGCCGAAGATGCGTCGGTTCTCCTCCGGCGAGAAGTCCGGATTGTGGTAGAGGTGCGAGGCGGAGAATTCGACTTTGCGCGTCAGATAGACCATTTGTGTATTCGCGGTTCAGGGGCGAACCGGATAGATGCGGCCCTTCCAGGCCACGCTTCCCGAGGAATAGCGGGCGGCGGATGCGATGAGCGCGGCAACGTAAAGAACGAGCCCTGGCCCCCAGCATAAGATGTAATCGAGCCGGAAAGGGTGACGACTCAGTTTGCGCCCGTACGCCACCAACTCCGATAGCAGCGCACCGGCGGCGAGACACCAGGCGACTGGATAAAAGAACGCCATCGCGGCTGCCGCGAGCAGGGGAATCGGCGTGACGATTAGGAGTTCCCTGGCTGCTGACAGAGGCGTGCCGCCGACGAGCGGGTAGAGATTCTTCGTCCAGCCTTCCCACATGGCAGAGAAGGTGCGGTACATGCGCGTCTCGGCAATCGCTTCTCCGGAAGCAAAGTGCAAGGGGAAACCCGCGGCCTTCGCACGACGGGCGATCGCAACATCCTCCAGAACCTCAGCAGCTGCGGCGAGGTGGCCGCCAATGGCCAGATAGGCGTCGCGACGGACGAGGAGAAACTGGCCATTGGCAGCGGCATCGGCCGCCTGCGGATCGTTCACGCGGGCATAGGAGTAGTGCGCAGCCAGGCGAATGAACACAAAGGGGATCATGGCGCGTTCCCACCAACTCTCCAGGCGCTGCGCTGGTGAGTAAGAGACCAGTGACGCGCGGCGAAACTTCGCGTTGGCGAGCGCCTGTGCGGCCGAGCCGGGCAGGTGACGCACGTCGGCATCGGTGAACAGGAGCCAGTCCGTCGTGGCGTCCTGAGCGCCGAGCCAGGCCGCGTGATTTTTGCCCACCCAGCCAGGAGGAAGCGGTGAGGCCTCGATCACGCGGAGCCTTGGAATTTCAGCGGCCAGGCTGGCGAGAATTTCGGCAGTGCGGTCGGAGGAGCCGTCGTTCACGACGCGAATTTCCGCAATTTCCGGTTGGGTGGCGAGGGAGCGGACGGCGGCTTCGATGGATTGCTCTTCGTTGCGCGCGGGCACGATGGCTGTGATTGAATCTAGGCCAGCGGCGGTCATGGTCATGATTTCAGCGTGCAACTCGGAAAGCTGACTATAATATATTTCGTGTTGCGAGGCGCAGTGATACGGAACGCCATCAACGGTCTGGTGCTGGTCACCGCAGTCGGTGTGCTATGGCTCTTCTTCACGCCGCTGTACCGTCAGGGCGAGCCCGCGCTGACTGGGAAAAAGGCTCCGGCGTTTTCCTTTACTCTCGACGGGAAGCCGATGAAGCTCGAAGACATGCGGGGGAAAGTGGTGGTGCTGAACTTCTGGGCTTCGTGGTGCCCGCCGTGCGTGGAAGAAACTCCGGCGCTGAACCGGCTCCAGGCGAAGATCGCGCCACAGGGCGGAATAGTGCTGGCGGTGAGCGAAGATGAAAGTGAGCCGAATTACGAGAAATTCCTGCGCGACCAGAATGTAAGTTTCCCCACCTGGCGCGACCCCGAGCAAAAGGTGAATCTGCTGTACGGGACCACGATCTTCCCTGAAACCTACATTATTGACCGCGACGGAAAGCTCGCCCGCAAGGTGATCGGGCCCCAGGATTGGGACCGGGGAGAGAATTACGCCTTCCTCGAGTCCCTATTGCAGAGGCAGTAGACCACCACATCTCCCCAGAAGGTCGGCGGGTCCCGAACCCCGAAGCTTCGGGATGGGTAGGGCGCTACGCGGCGCTGAATGAGAATCGAACCGTACGCGTGAGACGATCAGCGTGTCATCCTGAGACGCGCCCGGCGTTCCGATTATTCGAATTCCTCCAATCCATTGATAGCACGTGGCTTACGGACAAGGCCCGGCGCACCCCGTTTGGACGCGGGTTTGCATTATCCGCTCTGGCCGCTTTCTACCCGGAAGCGTTGAGCCCGGAGCGCGGCCGGCCGCCGGTTTGCGGCACGTGCAAGCGCCGACGGGCACGAGAATAGGAAACTCAGTGCTACAGAAAGATGCGGTCGCGAATCCTCCTCTCCCCAAGGCTTCGGCCGCCGCTGGATTGGCGGCGTTGTTCCCCGAAGCGACGGCAGTGCGAATCCCGGTGCGAATCACGGTGTTGCGAGGAGATGCGCGGGCGCTGGCAGAACGGACGGTAATCGAGTTTGGGACGGCGCGCGAGGTCCTGTTCGATTCCCTGCTCCCGCTGGAGTTCGAGGACCGGATACAAATCGAGAATTCGGACAGCTCACTTCAGACCGAAGCGACGGTGGTGGCCGTGCAGTACGACGGACGGCGCAAGGCCATCGCGGCGCGGTTCCTGAATCCGGTGAGCAACTGGATCATCAAGCCATGAGCACAAAAAGCATCGCGCCCTCTGCGGGCGCAACATTGACAATTCCGGCGACGGAGAAGACGGACGCTCCTCCGCAGCGGTGGATAGAGGCGCAGCTTGTCTTCCCGGTGTACCGGGCGATGGCCGAGCAGTTCAATCTCCCCGGACCACCCTGCCGGATCGAGGATCTGACGGGGCCTGACCGGTGCGAGGAAATCCTGCGAGCCACGCGCACGTGGTTCGACGAGATGGACGAGCAGACCGCCGTAAACCAGGTGCGGCAACTCCTGCAGGCGAACTACGCCGCGGCGGAGCGGAACCTGCGCGCATTTGCGCTGCGGCTGCTGCGGAAGCCAGCCAAAAAGCCGTCGGATCGCAGCAAAGTGGATTTCGTGATGGTGCAGTATTTCGCGGCGTCGGCACCTCAAAACGTGGCCACGCGCGACGTATCCTATGCGGACGCGGCGCAAGTGTTAAGGCCGATCCTGGGGAACGTAACGCACAACGCCCCGGAAGCGCTGCAGCCGCTGGAAGACATTCTGGAGGCGGCGCGCTCGGCGGGAAGTCTGGCCGAGCTGCTGCACTCAAACCTGCTGCAGCGCGGGCATCAGATCAAGGACGGCATGGGCGAAGCCTTCTATCGTCCTGAATCGCTGGTGGCCTTCTGTCGCTTCAATTATTTACTGCGGCGCTCGTTTATCCGCTTGTCGCACGCGGACCTGCGGGCGACGCGGGACGCGCTCTGCCAGCTCGAAGGCTGCGGGATTACCCGCGTGGATTGCCGGGCAGCGGGACTGAGCGCGACCGAGCCGATGGCCGAGCTGCACCGCATCTGCAGCGATTGGAAGCATCCCTTCCGCGCGGAATTCAGCGAATACTCGATTCCGACGATGCTGGAGCGGTTGATTGCCTTGCGGACCGCGATGGAAGCCGCGCTGGCAGGCGTGGCAGCCAAAGCCCCGGCAGAAGCGGCGAAATCACCGGAACCCGCGCACGAGCCGGCGCACGCACCGGAACCGGAAGCCGAGAAAGAACCGGACCAAGATCTCTCCGTGCAACTCAATCCAGGACCGCGGGTGGGGCAGCCGCAGAGCTCTCACCGTAGTTCAGCGCCGCCCCGGCCCGCGTTCCGCTCCGTGCTGGCATTGGCCGAGCCGCCGGCAAAGTCTGTGGCGGCGAGCCGCACGGCCGCGGCGACGGAAGCGCCGCGAACGCCCACCTTCCGCGTGGCCGAGGCGGCAGATGAACCGCCAAAGATGCCGCTCAAGCCCCCCGCGCCGATCGTGAACGCACCGCCAACTCCGGCAAAGTCCGCGGAAACGACGAAGGCGCCGTCGACCGGCATAGACACGCTGCCTCAGGAAATCACCGAGCCGGACGTGGAGAATTGCTCGGAGAAAGTGTGGGAGCAGCTCATCTCCGCGCCGCGCGACCGCGGGCGTTCGATGAGCACAATCCACATCGAGGGAGTGAAACTGCTGCTTTCATCGTGGGAAGTCGCCGCTTTCGTCAGCGATAACGGCCCAACGGCCAAGGACATCCGCCGCGCTGTCGTGGTTCGCGCCTTGCTGGCTGCGGCGCTCGAAGGCCACGTGGCAAAGGGAAATCGCGCGCGGCTGGCCTCAGCACTCAGCCTGGCTGCGAACGAGATGAACCGGCTGCAGGGCGCGGTGGAAAAAGCCAAGAGCGCAAAGCAGACGGAAGGCGCCGTCAATCTGGCCATGACCGCAAAACGGCTGCTCGCCTTCGTCGAACAGGCCGGCGACCTGCGTGCCTGACCAGCACCCGCGAAGTCGCCAGAGGACGCCGTGGAAACCCACACCCTGCTCATAGTCGCGGACGAGCCAGAATTCGGCCGACAACTAACGGCCCGCTGGCAAACCGAGCCGCGCGTGCCCGCGCTCACGCAGGTTTCCAGCGATCTGTGGAATCCGGCGAGCGCCTCGGGCTATGACCTGCTGATTCTCGGGCCTCTTGCGCTCCATCGCGTCTCAAGCGTGCTGGAGTCACTGGGAGCCGCAGGCGTAGCGGTACTGGCAGTGGCCGAAAACGAACGCGAGGCTGCCGAGGTTCAATCTCGCAATACTTCAGCGCTGGTGGTGCTCAGGCAGAGTGACTGGGTGAGCGTAGTGGTTCTGCTGGCAGGACAAATCCTGCGGCGCACCGCTGCCCAACGCCGGACTGAAGCCGCGGAGAACATCGCCAAGGTGCTCCAGAGGCGCGCGGCGCTTGGACGCTACATGCTGGAGATGCGCCCGGCACTGAACAATGCACTGACCTCCGCGCTGGGCAATGCGGACCTGCTGCTGCTGGAATCCACGGGGTTGCGGGGCGAGTCGCTGGACCGGATACGCACTCTCCACCGTATGATCCTACGAATTAATGAGATGGTTCAGCGATTCTCATCCCTGGCTAGCGAGCTACAGCTGATTGAGAAGCCGTCGCAAATTGAGACGGAGGAGGAGATGTCCGGTCTGATGGCTGGAGCAGGCACCTCGGCCGAAGCCTTGTAATAGATTGAAAAGAAAATGGTTATGTGCGTCTCAAATCTGGACGGGAGTAGCTGGGCTTGGCCCGTCGGTTGCTTTTGTCAGTAAGGAGAACGTCCCCGCGCACCAGGGACAGGAGTGAGAAGGAAACAGGTCGTATGTCGGACGAGAACAGCAACGGAACGAATGGAAACGGCTTCCTCGTGTTGTATCCCAGCGAGGATGCCTCCGTCGCTCCGGAGGCGACGAATGAACGGCAGTACTGCGTGTTCCGCTCGGGACGCGAGCGGTTCTCGCTGACCGTTCTGGACGTGGAAGAGGTGGTGGACTGGCCGCGAGTGACCCGCGTGCCGCTGGGGCCCCCATTTCTGATGGGTGTGTTCAACCTGCGCGGCTCGATTGTGGCCGTCATCGACATCGCCTTTACGGAAGGGCGCCGGCCGGGCCTGCTGCCGAAGCATGTGGTCGTGACGAGAATCCGCTCGGAAAACGGCGACGAAGATTTGCAGTTGGGAATCGCCTCTGACGAAGTGATCGGGACCTACACGCTGGGCCCCGAGGCGTTGCTCGATGAGGCGCCGCCCGATGTTCCGCACTGCTGCGCAATGCTTCGCCACGACGACCGTCTGGCACTGGCCATCGATCTGCGCAGATTGCTCGAGGTTTATCCGGTACCCGTTATCTAGACGAAAGGAATTGGGAGGTAGCCATGAAAGGTCGTCTGTCAAACACGGTGTGGATGCTGACGTTTTGGGTCTTCGCCGCGCTGGTGGCCGTGCTCGGTCTGAGCTACAGCGCGGGAGCAAGATCGAACGGGGCAGCGCCATTTGATTTCACGGCGCTGCCGAGCCAGGCAGCCACGGAGCTCCTGATCGCCATGGTGCTCTGCCTGGGGACAGGAGTGCTGTGCCTGCGGCTGCTGGGCTCGCGCGTGCTCGATCCGGTGAGGGAGCTCGCCGAGTTTTCCGAGCGCATAGCCGCGGGCGACGGGAAGGCGCGCCTGGAAGTGGATGCTGACAACGAGTTCAGCACCATCGCGGAGAACCTGAACCGCGGCGCGCTGCGTATCGGCGGGAGCGGGCGGCCGGAAGGTCTGGACGGACTGCAGCGCAGCCTCTCCGACCTGCTCCAGGTGATTAGCCAAGCGGGACGAGGCGACCTGACGGTTCGCGCGAAGACCACGAATGATTCGCTCGGCAACGTGGTCGAATCGGTGAACTCGATGCTCGGCAACTACACGACGGCCATCGAGCGCGCGCGCAAGTCCGCGATGGACGTGATGGCCAGTGTGAACAGCATTCTGGTGTCTGCGGAAGAGATGACCAGCGGCGCGTCGCAGCAGGATCATGAGATCACCAACACATCATCCGCCGTGGAAGAGCTGACGGTATCCATGAAGCAGGTGTCCAACAACGCGGAAGCGTCGGCGGAAGCCGCGCGCCGCGCGCTGGACGCCGCGGAACAGGGTAACCGGGCGGTGCGCGACACGCTGGAAGGCATGCAGCGCATCCGGGCGTCGGTGCAGGCCAGCGCGAAGAAGATCAAGTCGCTGGGCGACCGCTCGCTCGAAATCAGCGAAATCATCAACGTAATTAACGACATCACCGAGCAAACCAACCTGCTAGCGCTGAACGCGGCCATCGAGGCGGCGCGCGCCGGCGAGGCGGGCCGCGGGTTCGCCGTGGTTGCCGACGAAGTCCGCAAGCTGGCAGAACACTCCCGCAGCGCCACGAAAGACATCGCCGCGCTCATCAAGGCCATCCAGGCGGAGACGAACGAAGCGGTGGTGGTGATGGAGGAAGGCACGCGCGAAGTGGAAGGCGGCGCGAGCCTGGCGGATCAGGCCGGAAAAGCTCTGGAAGCCATCTCCTCCGTGGTTCGCCAGTCGGCCGAACTGGTGCAGGAAATTTCCCTGGCCTCCAAGCAGCAGGTGCGCGGCACGGAAGGCGTCGCGCATGCCATGCAGATCATCTCCAGCATCACGCGGCAGACCTCACAGGGTTCGCGCCAGACGGTGAGCACGGTCGGCCACTTGGTGAAACTCTCCGAACAATTGAACGAAGCGCTTTCCCAGTTCCGCTGCCCGGCACGGGCCGAGGCGCCCGTTGAGGCCGCAACGCCCGAGCCGGTGGGCGCGCACCGCTAGAAGAGACCGGCCGCCCGAAGAGATCGCAGACCCAACATGACCGGCAGATTCAGCAGAATCGCGGGTCGCATGATGGGTAAAACGGTGGCTGGAAGCCAGCGCTGCCAAGATAAACCGTGAACACGGAAATCGAACTCGACGAGCTGCGGGCGCTGGTGGAACGGCGCGCCGGGATCCACCTGGATGAAACCCGGGACCGCTTTCTGGCGGCGCGAGTGCGCGAGCACATGCAAGAACGCGCGATCACGACGCCGGGCGAGTTGCTGGCCCGCATCCGCAAGTCGAACTTCGAGTACGAAGCGCTGCTCGAACGCCTGCTGACGCAAGAGACCTCGTTCTTCCGCTATCCCTCCGTGTTCGCCGCGCTTCGCAATACGGTGCTGAAGGAAATGCACGCGCGTAAATTCTGGGAAAACCCGCGAACGCTGCGCGTGTGGAGCGCGGGGTGCGCCACGGGCGAGGAAGCCTACTCGATCGCCATCACCATCGCCGAAGCGCTCATGTTCGTGGAGGCATGGGAAATCGAAATCCTGGCCACGGACATCAGCACATCGGCGCTGCGCCACGCGGAACGAGCCGCCTATCCAAAACGCGAACTGGAAGCGCTGACCCCGGAGCAGCTCGACGCGCACTTTACGCGCGCGCCCGGAACCGACCACTGGCAGGTGCGGCCGCGCATCCGCAAGATGGTGCGATTCGCGCCCATGAACCTGGCCGAGCCGGTGTACGCCGGCCGCATGGACCTGATTTTCTGCATGAACGTGATGATTTATTTCACCGAAGAGCGCCGCAACGCGCTGCTTCGCGCCTTTTGCGACACGCTGAATCCCGGAGGCTACCTGGTGCTGGGGCACGCGGAGTCGCTGGCGAAGTGTCCAGTGAAGCTAGAAAGCTGCCGGCACGGGGATTCCCTGCTCTATCGGAAGTCGCTGGGCGCACCGAATGAAGCCGCGGGCGCCGCGGGAATGAAGACTGGTTCTGAGGTGTCGCGCCCGGGGCTGCCCAGCCGGCCGCGGGCCGAAGCTGCGGAGAAATTGTCGTGAGCGAGCAGGAACAACTCACCCTCGACCAGTTCCTGGAGAGCGCGTCGGAGCGCCTGCAATTCCTGCGCGAGTATTCGTCGCTGGTGCAGGAAGCGGCGCCCCGCCGCGAAGAGGTCGAGAAACTTTACGAGGAAGCGCGCTGGCTCGCCGGAACCGCGGCGCAGCAGGGATTTCCGCTGTTCGGCGAGATCGCCGGGCGGATGGCGCACGTATTTCAGTACGCGCTGCACGCCGAACTGCCTCCGGAAGCCCACGGGCCGCTGGTCGAATTCCTGGCCGACGCAATCACCGTTCTCGAAGGCGACTTGATGCAGATCTACGCCGAAAAGACGGAGACGGTGGAGGACGTAGAAACCTTCAAGCGGCGGTATTCGTTTGCATTCGCGCAACCGACAGTGCATGAGCCGGCGCCGCGACCCACGGTAACAGCGGAACCGAGCTACGTCGAGCAAACCGAAGAGACCGGCGTTGCGCTGTCCGTCGAGACGCTTCCGGAAGACGAAGATGTGCCTGCGGAAGTGCTGGGATTCTTCGTGCCCGAGGCGGAGGAGCATCTGCAGACTGTGACGGAATGCCTGCTGGCGATCGAATCGGGCGCGACCGCGGAAAACGTGCACAAGCTATTCCGCGCGATGCACACGATCAAAGGCTCGGCGGCGCAGGTGGGCCTGCGGCGCGTGTCCGCTGTGGCCCATCGCATGGAGGATTTGGTCGGACGAATTCGCGACGGCAGCCTGCGCGCGACTCCGGAAGTCGTGGATCTGTGCCTGGAGTCGGTGGATGTGCTGAAAAGGAGCATCCACCGCCAGTGGGCCGACGAAGAAACTGCGAAGGCAGGGACGCAGGCCATTGTGGGACGGCTGGCGCCTTATGCTCCACGCGAAGCGGAAGCGGCGCCGGCCGCGGAAGCCGCAGCGACCGAGGCGCCTGCGCCAGCGGCCGAACCAGCGGCAGAGACGGCAGGCGAAGCGGCATCAGTTCCCGCGGCGGCGATGAAGCGGCGCGCGGCAACGGCAGTGCCGAGCGGAAAGTCGGTTCGCATCGCGCTCGACCGCCTGGACCGCATGATGAACGCGGTTGGCGAGCTTGTGATCAACCGCACGCGCATGGTCGGCCACATGGCCGAACTCGAGAAATTGGTGGAAGTGCTCAATTTCTCGAAGTCGCGGCTGGTGGGAAAAATCGACGACTTCCAGGAAAAGCACGAATTCCAGTTGCTGAAGCGCGGCAGCCATGCGGCGGGTCCGTTCGGCAACGGAAACGGCTCGAACGGAAAGAGCGCGAGCGGCAACGGAGCGGCGGCGGCCGCGCGGGATATCCGCGCGAACGGGACGGAAGAATTCAGCGATCTAGAGATGGACCGTTACGACGACTTCAACATTCTGTCGAGGTCGCTGACGGAAATTTCGGCGGACGTGAACGAAGTGCTTTCGCAGCTCGACGGCTTCCTGGGACGCGTGGAAGGCGACATCGGCGAATTTACGAAGCTCGCGCACAACCTGCAGGACGAAATCACCCAGGCGCGCATGGTGCCCATCGGAAACCTGAGCACACGGCTCTCGCGGACGGTGCGTGAAGCGGCAAAGGAAACGGGGCGGCTGGTGGACTTCGAGCTGGAGGGCGAGGCGACGGAGCTGGACAACAACATCATCCAGCAGCTCGCCGATCCGCTGATTCATCTGGTGCGCAACGCGGTGGCCCACGGGATCGAGGATCCGGAGGCGCGACACGCAGCAGGCAAATCGGAGCGCGGACGCGTGACGCTGCGCGCGTATCATCGCGGCAACCATATCTTCCTGGAAGTGCAGGACGACGGGCACGGAATCGATTACGAGCGCGTGCGCGAGCGTGCCGTGGAGGCGAGCCTGGTGTCGCCGGAAGTGGCGCACAAACTGGGCGAACGCGAGCTTCGCGACATCCTCTTCCATCCGGGATTTTCGACGGCTTCGAGCCAGACCGAGCTGGCCGGGCGCGGCGTCGGGCTGGATGTAGTGCAGTCCAACGTAGCGGCGCTGAACGGCGAAATCGAGGTGCGTTCGGAGCCCGGAGCAGGCTGCTTCTTCTCGCTGAAGGTTCCGCTCACCCTGATCATCTCGCAGGCGCTCTTTGTGCGCTGCTCGACTTCAACCTTTGCCTTTCCGCTCTCCACGGTGGAGGAAATCCGCCGGATCAAA
>Ga0187782_10002630_pt1 | contig 13250 bp, 10 predicted proteins | sample 0715_SJ02_MP15_2_FD_132454 | JGI IMG/M metagenome (GOLD analysis project Ga0187782, IMG submission 132454) | Tropical peat soil microbial communities from peatlands in Department of Meta, Colombia - 0715_SJ02_MP15_20_MG | ecosystem: Environmental > Terrestrial > Soil > Wetlands > Peat | place...
ACATCAGTGGCCAAGTCTCCGCGGACAACGAGGATCGGCGACAGCTGCTTGCCTTTCTTGATTTTCGCCAGATCCGAAGCGACATGCGGATTGTCGACGGGCAGCAGCGCCAGGCGTGATGCGCGCAGCAGATCTTTGGCCTTCTTGTACACGATCGGGGCCTTCTTCAGCGCCGCCACAATCTCGTTGACCTGCCCGGGCTTGGCGAGCAGCGCGAGATAGTCCGCCGCTGCTGGATAGTCATGCTCGTCTGGTTCAGTACCCCACAACACTGATGCCCCTGTGGCCACCGCGTCGACCCCTTTCACACCACATGTCCGTCGTCGCCGACGGGAATCTACCGGCCACTATTGGATATCAGATGGTGGCAAAGCATCGTCTGTTCTGACGGATCTGCTGACTGGCCCGCAGGCTTCGTTGCCCGACCGATCCACGTATCCTGTTTTCGACCTGAACCGGAAGCGGCCGGATAGGACTTAGAAAGGATCTAAGTGGCGCTCGTCGTGCAAAAGTACGGCGGATCTTCGGTGGCCGACGCCGAACGGATCCGCCGTGTCGCCGAACGCATCGTCGAGGCCAAGAAGCAGGGCAATGACGTCGTCGTGGTGGTCTCGGCGATGGGCGACACCACCGACGGTCTGCTGGAGTTAGCCCAGCAGGTGTGCCCGGCCCCGCCCGCCCGCGAGCTGGACCTGCTGCTGACCGCCGGTGAGCGCATCTCCAACGCGCTGGTCGCGATGGCCATCGAATCGCTAGGCGCCCAAGCCCGCTCGTTCACCGGTTCGCAGGCCGGTGTCATCACCACCGGCGCCCACGGCAAGGCCAAGATCATCGACGTCACGCCGACCCGGCTGCAGTCCGCGCTTGAACAGGGGCTGATCGTGCTGGTCGCGGGTTTCCAGGGGGTCAGCCAGGACACCAGGGACGTGACCACCTTGGGCCGCGGCGGATCGGACACCACCGCGGTCGCGCTGGCCGCTGCGCTGGGCGCCGACATCTGCGAGATCTACACCGACGTGGACGGCATCTTCAGCGCGGACCCGCGGATCGTTCCCAAGGCCCGCCACCTGGACACCGTCACCTTCGAAGAGATGCTCGAGCTGGCCGCGTGCGGCGCCAAGGTACTGATGCTGCGCTGCGTGGAATACGCCCGCCGCTACAACATTCCAGTGCACGTCCGGTCGTCGTACTCGGACAAGCCGGGCACCGTCGTCACCGGATCGATCGAGGACATACCCATGGAAGACCCCATTCTGACCGGCGTCGCACACGACCGCAGCGAGGCCAAGGTGACCATCGTCGGTATACCCGACCACCCGGGTTACGCGGCCAAGGTGTTTCGCGCGGTCGCCGACGCCGACGTCAACATCGACATGGTGCTGCAGAACGTCTCCAAGATCGAGAACGGGAAAACCGACATCACGTTCACCTGCCCGCGCGACAGCGGCCGGGTCGCAGTGGAGAAGCTGGACTCGCTCAAAGACGAAATCGGGTTCAGCCAAGTGCTTTACGACGACCACATCGGCAAGGTGTCGCTGATCGGCGCCGGCATGCGCAGCCATCCCGGGGTGACCGCCACATTCTGCGAGGCGCTGGCCGGTGTCGGCGTCAACATCGACCTGATCTCCACATCAGAGATCCGGATCTCGGTGCTCTGCCGCGACACCGAACTAGATAAGGCTGTCGTCGCGTTACACGAAGCATTCGGCCTCGGCGGCGCTGAAGAGGCCACCGTGTATGCGGGGACGGGACGTTAGATGGTCGCAATAGGCGTAGTCGGCGCCACCGGCCAGGTGGGCCAGGTGATGCGCACGCTGCTCGACGAGCGCGACTTCCCGGCAACCAGCGTGCGGTTTTTCGCCTCGGCCCGATCGCAGGGACGCAAGTTGGCGTTTCGTGGCCAGGAGATCGAGGTCGAGGACGCCGCGACCGCCGACCCGACGGGGCTCGACATCGCGTTGTTCTCCGCCGGAGCGACGATATCGCGGGTGCAAGCGCCGCGGTTCGCCGCCGCCGGGGTGACGGTGATCGACAACTCGTCGGCGTGGCGCAAGGATCCGGACGTCCCACTGGTGGTCTCCGAAGTGAACTTCGCTGACGCGCGGACCCGGCCCAAGGGCATCATCGCCAACCCGAACTGCACCACGATGGCCGCCATGCCGGTGCTCAAGGTGCTGCACGACGAGGCCCAGCTGGTGCGGATGGTGGTGTCAAGCTACCAAGCCGTATCCGGCAGCGGACTGGCCGGCGTCGAGGAGCTCGCTAAGCAGGCCCGCGCGGTCATCGACGACGCCGAGCAGCTGGTGCACGACGGCAGCGCGCTGCAGTTCCCGGCTCCGAATGCTTACGTCGCGCCCATCGCATTCAACGTCGTCCCGCTGGCCGGAAAGCTGGTCGACGACGGCTCCGGCGAGACCGACGAGGACCAGAAGCTGCGCCATGAAAGCCGCAAGATCCTCGGCATCCCGGACTTGCTGGTGAGCGGAACGTGTGTGCGGGTTCCGGTGTTCACCGGCCATTCGTTGTCGATCAATGCCGAGTTCGCCCAACCGCTTTCGCCTGAGCGCGCCCGTGAAATCCTCGCCGGCGCACTCGGCGTGAAGGTGGTTGACGTGCCGACGCCGCTGGCTGCCGCCGGTGTCGACGAATCGCTGGTCGGCCGGATCCGTCACGACCCCGGTGTGCCGGACGGACGCGGCCTGGCGTTGTTCGTCGCGGGCGACAATCTGCGCAAGGGCGCGGCATTGAACGCTATTCAGATCGCCGAGATACTGGCCTCAGAATTGTGATCCGCGGGTGAGCCTTGCCGACTCCCGCCGAATCGCGCGCTGCTCGCTCATGGTCGCGTCCATCGCGTGTCTGCTTGCCCAGCAAGGCTTTTCACCCGCGCATGCCGATCCGCCAGCTCCGATGCCAGAGCCGGTTCTGCCGCCGCTGGCACCGGGTCAGGTGATGCGGATCGGTCCGACTGCAGGGACCGGCACGCCCACCCGCGACTACGGCATCGGTGCCACCGACTTGTGCGCTTTCATGGAGTTCCCCACCGACGTCGTGCAGATCTGCGGCGACAGTTTCGCCGGCCAGGGGGTCGGCTTCGGCGGCTACTATTCGCCGATCGCCTTGCGGGTGGACACGTCATCGGTCGACGACCCGGACGGAGTCCGCTATACCGGGGTCACTGGGATGACGGCGCCGCTGCTGGCCGACCCGACGCCGGCGGGCGCGTCGCAGTTGCCGGCGGGCGTCGTGCAGATCAACCGGCAGAACTACCTACTGGTCACCACCACAAAAGAACTGGTACCGCAGAACTCGCGGCTGGTGAAAGCCGAACCAATACAAGGGTTTTGGCAGACACTTCCGGGTTCGCTGCGAGACGCGGCCTACCTGGGCGGCCAGCAGTCACAGATCAGTGGCTACTACGACCCCATACCGACCGCAGAGTCGCCGACTGGATGGGTGTATATCGTCGCCGACAACTTCGACCGCAGCCAACCGGTGCTGCTGTACCGGGTCGCACCAGAAAAATTCGGCGACCGGTCTCGGTGGCAGGGCTGGGCGGCTGGTCCCGATGGCGGTTGGAGCAAGCCGCCAACCCCGTTGTGGGGCGACTTGATTGGTGAGATGAGTTTCAAGCAGATCGACGGCAAGGCGGTGCTGTCGTATTTCAACGCCAGCACAGGAAACATGGAAGTTCGGGTGGCCGACGACCCGACCTCGCTGGGTTCCGCGCCGGTGACCACCGTGGTGCAACACGACGACTGGCCCGATCCCGCGGAAAGCCTGCCGCCGCCGCAAGACAACCGACTGGCCCAGCCATACGGCGGGTACATTTCACCGGGTTCGACGCTGGACGAATTGCGGGTGTTCGTCAGCCAGTGGCATAACATCGATCCGCGAGCACGAGCGCCCTATCGGGTCATCCAATTCGCAGTCAACCCATTCAAACCCTGGTCAGAGCCCTAATCTGTCACGCTGCGCTCTCTGGCCTTATTTGCCGGACGGGCGCGGCCCTCCAGAGGCTCAGATACGCCCCTGCCATGCCTTGACGTGCGACGATGCTCGCGTCAGCAAATAATGCATCGCTACTCTAAACATTTCAACATGGCACTACGTACTGACGGCAATGCTGCCCGTACCTGCCCGCAGGTTGACAAGAAGTCTGAATGCAAGTGTCTTCTCCCGACACGACGAGACTAAAAACGTCACCGTAGTCCCTTTCGGTGAAGAACCCGGCGAAGAAGACCACCGCGATGACCGAGACGGCCAATACGACACCGACGATGAGGCGTGCCCAGGCTGCAAAATGGCTGACCATATTCCGCCGTCGCGGCGGATTGGTCGAGCTGGCCTCCGTGGCCGAATCTGTCGGTTCGTCTGGGGATTGCAGTGTATGGGCCGAACCTTCATTACTCGGCATGCTGTCATCCTTCCCCGTAATAAACGATGATAAGGCATACGATGTGGTTTCTTTAAGACAAGATGGACATGCCTCGCGACCGATCGCCGCGCGACTGAACGGTTTCCACGGCACCACCAAGGCGAGGGTGGGTTGAGTTGCCTATTGGCTGGCCCTCATCGCCGACGTGGCGACGGACGTATGTTCATCCCGATCGCCCCTCCGGTTTGCCAACAGCACGCGGATCGTGGTGATGTGCAGGATGGTCGAGAAGGGCACCAGGTAGGCCGGGAAGAGGACCATCGGCCATTGGGTGAACACCGACGTCGGTGGGTCGGTATGCACCACGGCGAGCGCTTGGGATGCCAGGAACCCGGTTCCCACCGCCCCGACGAAATCAAGAAGACCGAGCACCGACCAGGCAATGGGAATACTCGCCGAAGTTGACCAGATCAGGGCGATCACGGCGACGCAGGCAGTGACACCGACTGCGATGTCGCCGAACGCGGCTGGGTAGGCAAAGAAGCCGGGAAGCTGACCGCCGACCTCCAACACCAGGAACACACATCCCAACCAACGAGCGGTCTGTGTGATGAGCAGTTCGGCGAGCGTTCGCCGATCGGCCAACAGCACATCCAGCGACGACCAGCGTGCCACCGCAATGGGTCCAATAACGATGAGCGCGAAGAACAAGTAGACGAGCCAGGGTTGCCGGTCCGACCCATCGTGAAAAGCCTCAACTCGGGTGAATCCCGCTGACAAGCCGAACCAGGCTACGAATACGGCCATAAGGACACCCGCCAGGGTCAGCGACTCACTGGTCGAACGGCCATGACGTATCGCAGCGCGATACATAATCACCGGCACCCACACGGTGAAGACGACAGCTACGGAGACAACCAAGATCGTGACGGTCACTGGTACGTCAGGAATCGGATGAGCCACCGCTTCCTCCTCAACCAGTCCGTTGCGAGCCAAGGCCGGACAAGGACTGCCGACAGACCGCCTTTATGGCATCGCCTCGGCCCAAGCGATATGCCCCGGCGCGGGTATCGCCGTCTTGGCCCGGTGAGCCACACCTGTGGCAAAACCGGGCGTTCTCCAGGGGCTCGGTGCCACACGTCCGGCACGCTGCTATGGCCGTCACCCGACCCTCCACCGATCCGGCCCCCGAGTTCTCACAGGATAGGCGATTGGATACTCCAGGAGGCGCTGTTGGCTTCACAGTGGGTGATGCCGAGACGAAGTTTTGAGACTCTCATATCCCGTCATATTCGAGACATCGTGAGCCTGCTACCTAATTCGTTTTGCCTAGCCCCGAGGCCATGAAACGTCCGATTGACGAGATTGCCCGCCGTCGCGTCATCAACCGGATCTGCACGAACAAGAAGGCACGACTGGGAAATCCCGGTATGACCATCGGCTTGCGGCCGACCGCCGACAGGACCTCGCGCACCACGGGCGCGGGTTCGGCAATCATCCAATGCGGGTATTTCGCCAAGGCGTCACCCTGGGTGTTCATCAGACCGCCGATCATGACCAGTGCGTCCACGCCGCTGCCTTGCAGTTCGTACCAGAGCACCTCGCCCAGCATGATCTGGAAAGCCTTGTTCGCCGCGTACGCCGCGGTGTACGATCTCGGCGCACCGGCACCCTATAAGGCGCTCGAAGACGCGGTCGCCGGCGTCGACGTTGACGTGCTGGTCTGTAATTACATGTTCACGCCTACAGACACCGGGCCGATCCTCGACACGCCGCTGGAGACTCACAGTCGCATGATCGACATCAACGCCCGTGCCTACACCAATCTCATTCATCGCTTCGGTCGTGAGATGCGCGACCGTGGCCGGGGGCGATCATCATCGTCGCATCCGGCGCGAGCCTCACTTCGGCTCCGTATGGCCGTCCGCACTTCGACACCGAACTGTTGCCGCAGTTCGTTCGCCCGCGCGTGAAGTTCCTCGTCGAGGATGTCGACCAAGACCCAGGTTTAGTCCTTCGACGGCGAGCTGCCGCGCGAACGCATACCCAAGCCCTTGTTCGCGTGCCGCCCCCGAGACGAGTGCCCAGCTTTGTGCGTAAGCGGAGATCTTCGACCGTCGCAGCAGCCTCGGTCGCGGTCGGAAGGTCACGTCCACGTTGTGAAACATCCTGTTATTTCGAGACGGCCTTCAGCTCTGTTCGGGCCTGGTCGATTTGGTCGTAGGCGTAGGCCACCATCGCGGCGGTGGTCATCGTCTCGCCCTTGCGGGCGAGCGATTCGTAGGTCTGGTCGCCGAGGACATCGCGCAGGTGGGCGATCGTGGTATTGATTTCAGGGAATCCCGCCGCGGAGACGGGACTGAACGCGTAACCGGCGATGGTGGCCGCCGGTTCGCGGCGTCCGAGTCGGTCGAGTAAGGCGACCAGGATCGCCAAGGGGGAATGGATAACGGCGACGTTGCCTGAGTCGTGGTAGTTGCGTATCGCGGGCCCGGCAGGAGTTACCTTCCGACGCGACGGTCGCATGGGATCTGGAGCTTGATCGGTGTTATCGAGTGGCATTTAATAGCCCGACGCTGGAGGCTATTCACCGCATGGCGGTAGTTCAGCTTCAAGAGCTTCAGGAAGGCGGAACGTTGGCGCCGAATCCTCAGAGGTTCAATCAGGTTTTGTTTGACCTTTACCCGGTCGGGGCGCAACCAAACCCTTTAGGTTGCCTAGATATCTGGTTTCACCTGCCCTTATAATAGGCTCAGGGTATTAACTTCGCCCGCCATATATAGTCTCTTTTCACTAACTGTTTCATCACCGGGGAAGTGGTCACTATGGTGCGGCCCTCGACGGTTTGGAAAGTCACCGATGATCGTTGATCATTCGGATGGGTCGGCTCACGCGGAGTCGCCGCCGACACCCGCACCCCCGGATGCATCGACCGGGCCGATGCCTGCTGCCTGCACGGGCAGGGGGGTGCTCGAGGGCGCGTTCGCGGTCCTGGAGGCGCTCGCCGACGCCGACGGCGGCCTGGGGTTGACCGCGCTGGCGGGCGCCAGCGGGTTGGCGAAAACGTCGGCGTATCGGCTCGCCGAACAACTCGTCGCCCTGGGTGCGGTGCAGCGGGCGAACCACCGTTACCACATCGGGGCACGCCTCGGGCGCATCGGGCGGCGGTGGCAGCCCGAGCCGGTGCTGCGGCGGGCCGCGCAGGCGCCGGTGCACACCTTGGCCGTGCAATCGCGCGCCATGGCGTCGCTGCGGATCCTGCATGAGGACCGGCTGTGGGTGATCTGTAGCACCGCGGCGAACGGCCACGCCCACCTGCCCACCCCGGCAGACCGTGAATCGACCGCCCGCACCGCCACCGGGCGCGTCCTTTACGCCACCAGAGCGGGGACTGACGGTGGGCTTCCCGGCGGCTGGACACCGCGCGAATGGCGGCAGCTCCGCGGGTGCATCCGCGACGTGCACGCCACCGTGGTCGACCATCAGGAGGTGTTTCCTGGCATCTGCTGCGTGTCGGCCCCGGTGTGGTGGCCCAACGGCAGCTGTGCTGGCGCGGTGACCGCTCTGCTTCAGACGGCCAAGCCACCACCTAATCTGCGCGACCTGGTGGTGTGTGCAGCGCGCCGCATCGGGGCGCGATTGCGGTAAGCATTCCCGGTGGGAATGCAGTCACACCCGCCGCGGCCGGTGGGTGATCTGCAAGAGTCTGGCGCGGAAAACAGCTTGCCGGCGACCCGACCGGGAGTACCCGACCCACACCGGCAGGGCACTCGTGCGGCGGGTGTGGTGCGAACCCCGCAGCCCGCGGCTCGGTTCTCACCCGGGCCCATAGCCATGTCTAACACCGGTCCGCTGGCCGGACCGCACGCTTGCCTTGCCTGCGCTTCGGTTATGCGATTCGAGCAATCTGTGTTGGGGTACTGATGGCGGTGGTGATGCAGGTGTCACACAACGGGTTGACGTCACCATGAGCCGATCGGAGCACCTCATTGACTGATCCCGCGCCCACCAACCCCAGCACACCTGCACCTGCTGGGTGGGCCGCGCCGACCATTACCGCCACCGCCGGCTACGTCATTACCGGCGCGGGATTCCTGCCCTATCACGACATCACCATTCGCGTCACCTACACCGCAGAGCACGTCAGCGATCACCTCACCTACACGACGGGCCCCGGCGGCGACCTCTACGTCGAGCTGCCCACCAGCCCCGCTACCGGCGCGCTGGACATCACCGCCACCGATCACCGCACCGACCCCGACGGCGCAGGCGGGCTGCTGTGGAGCAACACCCAGACTGTCCAGCCTCTTAAGGACTGGCTTCAATGGGAAGAAAGTGGCAGAGCCCGTATCAGCACCACCGACCAGCCCGACCCGCTCGCGCGAGAGGCCAGCCCACGGGGTGAGCCGTCCGGTCAGCCAGAACAGGCGAAACGGCCGACCGCGGCCAACCACTCGTGGGCTGCGGCTGCTGAGCTCCCCCGTTCACAAAACTCGGGATCCCAGGCCGAAGCGCAGTGGGCCATCGCCGCTGCGCTGGAACGCCTGGCCGACGTGATTGTCGCCGCGCTCAATCCCGCGGAACCTACCGGGCGTCATGCAGCTGGCCGCGACAAGCGATCGTGACGAACAACATCCGCGACAACATCGGATCTACCGCACCCACCCCGACGGCGCAGGCGGGCTGCTGTGGAGCAACACCCAGACTGTCCAGTCGGCTAAGCCCTAAAGCAAACCCTAGACGGGGACGGGCCTCCTGCCACGGTGGTCCGACCGCGTGGCGTGAATTGGTTCCAGGACTGAGTTAATTCCGGGAAATCTATTCCAGCTGGCCGGAGTCCGGTCCGCTGAGCGGACCGCGCTCTTGCCTCACCACACCGAGCCGATGCGCAATGGATCAACACCGGCCCTGCCGACAAATCAAAGCTCGACCACACATGGAAAAGTTAAAGATGTCAACACCACAACAGGGCCAGACGCAGCACATCACGTCGCCAAGACACTGCCACTGGCGGGAGTGGTTCGGAGCCTAGTGATGAGACATGGGCAGAGCCAGTTTCTCGGGAGATTAGCCGACTTCGTCGGCCGGCACGGGTATCTCGTTCTGGGCATGTGGATCGTCGTGGCGGCCGGTCTCAACCTGGTTGCCCCTCGCCTGGAGCAGGTGGGCATCCAGAAATCCGGCCCCGTTATCCCTGACTCGGCGCCGTCGTTGGTCACGATCAAGAACATGGGGATTCAGTTCGGCGAATCTCAAGCGTCGGCAATCGGATACCTCGTGCTGGAGGACGACCGCGGATTCAACAATGCGGACCACGCCTATTACCACGAAATCATCACCAAGCTTCGGTCCGATAAGTCCCAGATCGATTCGGTCCAGGACCTCCTCAGCGACCCGGCGACTGCCCCCAGCGCGGCCAGCGAGGACGGCAAGGCCGTGTATGCGGTTGTCCAGTTCTACGGTGGCGTGGGTTCGGCCACGCAGCGAGAAGGGCAGAGCTTTGTTCGTGCACTGATCGACCACACTCCAAAACCCCCTGGCCTTGCCGTTTATCAGACCGGCCCGGCGCCGACCATCGGTGATGAGATCGCGGCTGAGGACCACTCGGTCACCGTGATCACAGCCATGAGCGCCGGAATGATCATCGTGTTGCTGTTATGTGTCTACCGTCGATTCAGCACAATTCTCGTGGCGTTGGCCAGCGTCGGCCTGGCGCTGGCCGTCTCACGCCCCATCGTTGCCCTCTTGGGAATGCATGCCGGCCTCGATGTATCCGTTTTCTCGGCCATGCTGCTCGCGGCGATTGTTCTCGGTGCGGGCACCGATTATGCGGTATTCATCATCAGCGGCTACCACCAAGGCCGCCGGCAGGGCAAGTCGAGTCACGACAGTATTGTGACGTCCGCTACCCAGATATCGGGCATCATCGTGGCCTCTGGCCTCACAGTGGCCGCGAGTTGCGCGGTCATGGCGGCGACTCAGATCATTCTGTTCCGAACCACCGGAGTCCCGTGCTCGATAGGCGTGATTGTCGCCGTACTCGCCGCGCTCACTCTCGTTCCGGCCCTTCTCTCCATCCTCGGACGCCGGGGCTTAGTTGAGCCGAGGGACGCAGCCACATCCCGGTATTGGCGGCGTGTTGGTGTTCGGATCGTCCGTCGGCCGGCCTGGGTACTCACGGCGAGCCTTGCCATCCTTTTCGCGCTGGCGGCGCAGACGTACTGGATGTCTACCGGATACGACGAGCGGGCAATGCAGCCGCCGACGACGCCGAGCAACCGAGGATATGACGCCATCACCCGGCACTACGAGACCAGTGAACTCACACCCGACATCCTACTCATCGAGGCGGATCGCGATCTCCGGAATTCCGCTGACTTTGCCGCGCTGAATTCGGTTGTCAGGACTGTTCAAAAAGTCACCGGGGTGAGCGAGGTGCGAGGCCCAACCCAACCGCAGGGTAAACCGATTCCGGAATTTACTCTGAGCGGTCAGGACCGGGTGCTCGCCGAGAAACTGACCTTGGCAATTCAAGGGCTCTCGGACAGTCAACCCAAATTAGCCGAACTCGATGAAGGAGTTCAACGGCTCACCGACGGCCTTGGCCAACTCAGTTCGGGTAACGCGCTCGCGGCCAAGGGCTCCGGGCGAATCCAGAACGGTATGGAACAGCTCCGTAGTGGACTGGTTACCGCGTTGAACGGAACTAATGAAGTTTCCGGGGGTACCGATCGGCTTGCCGATGGTTCCCAGAAATTGGCGGACGTCATCGATTCCGTGGTGACCCCGATCCTCACCCAGTTGGATGTGTTCGCCCCCCCTCCCGCCAGTGATTTGCCCTGCGATCAGGGCAGTAACTGCGCGAAGGGCGACCAGATGGCGATCTTGGCCCAGGACACTTCGCTCATTGGCCGGGTGCGGTACTTTCTCACTCAACTGAAGGTCGGCTCCAGGCAATTGGCGGACGGCAATCATAGTCTCTCGGGTGGGGCGCACCAGCTCCAGACCGGACTGGCCGCCGCCTCGGACGGAACCATCCAACTCACCGACGGGCAGAAGCTACTGACCACCAAGCTCGGTGAGCTCTCTGCCGGCGCGGCAGCGGCCCGATCCGGGATCGCCCAGATTTCGGATGGCATCAACCAGATTTCACCGCAAATGCGGAACTTCAGCGACGGTCTGAGCCAGGCACGCAACTTCCTCAACGAGGTCAGCGCCAATGTGAGCGGTGGTCCGGATGCGGGTTTCTATGTTCCTAAGGGCGCTTTTCAGGATCCGCGTCTGATGCAGGCGATGAAGTATTTCATATCGAGAGACGGACACACCGCACGGCTGTTGGTGTTCGGTGATACCACCGCGTACGACGAAAACGCTATCGGCCGTCTTGATGCCGTCATCGCTTCCACCAATGCGGCCCTGGCCGAAACCACGCTCAAGGGCAGCCGCGTGGAAGCCGGCGGACTAGCGGCCGGGTTTCGGGACCTGCACCACATGGTGGTCGAAGATTTTGCGATCATCGCCACGTTTACATTGCTCTTTATCTTCGTCATCCTGGCATGGCTGCTCGGTGGCCTGATTGCGCCGCTGTATCTCATTATCACCATTGCGATTTCGTATTTATCAGCGCTGGGCCTCAGCGTCCTGATCTGGCAGGGTCTGCTCGGCATGGCCGTCTACTGGTCGGTCCCACCGGTGTCCTTCGTCGCGCTTGTCGCCGTGGGTTCCGACTATAACTTGCTGTTCATGTCGAGGATCCGCGCGAATTCGACGTTAGGGATTCGTTCGGGCATCGTGAAGGCGTTCACGGCGACCGGTGGCGTCATTACCACAGCCGGCGTTATTTTTGCGGTCACCATGTTGGCCATGTTGGCCAGCCCCGTTTACACAATTGCCCAGATCGGCTTCACCATTGGCGCCGGTCTGCTGATCGATACGTTCATAGTGCGCACCCTTACCGTCCCAGCGGTGGCTGCTCTTCTCGGTGCCAGAATCTGGTGGCCCAGCGGGCCCTTCAGACTTGAGAAGGCCAAGGCCCTCACGTCGTCACCCGGCCCTTCACCGACGTGGAGAACACCCCCACACGACGGGAACGCCGCAACGGTCTCCTCGCCAACGACCGCGGGGCCGACGGGACGCGAGTATGACCCGGGAGATTCTCCGGAGGTGCTGGCCCGGACCACCAAGTCTTTCGTGGTGGTCTGCCAAGCGGGACCGAGGAACTTCTGCTACCGGGGCGTTCGCCTGCGCGACGGCGCCAGCATCGAACTCGACGGCGCGGTGCGTTCATCGGGCGGGTTTGACGTCACCGACCCGGCCGACGGAACCCGCTATCAGGTGCGGCCCAACCAGCTGAACATCATCCAACCGGACGGCGAGGTGGATTCGGAATCGATGGTCGAGTACCGCGTCCAGCTAAGGCCGCGCCGCTTGTAGTAGTCACACTGGCTTTGTGCCCAGCTGGTTTGAATGAGTGTGTGGCCGGGTTTAGCGAGATCCGGGGACGAACCAAACATCGAGGAAGGGAACCGATTTGAACAAATTCTGTGGGATCGACTGGGCCGAGGATCACCAACGAAGTGGCGGTCGTCGACGCGGACGGACAGTTGGTGATCAAACGGCGAATCACCGATGACGCCGACGGGTTCGCCGAGCTGCTCGGCCTGCTCGGGTGAACACCGGCAGCAGTCTTCATCTCTGGGCGGCCGTGGGTTTTAGGGGGGATCAAAATTCGGCCGCGTCCACCGATGTGCCTGCTCCAGCAGGTTCCGTCAGTTGCCATCCTCATTGGTGTCGTCGATGGTCACCGACCACAGTCCGACGACCGTCGACCTACGGCTTTAGTCAACCGACGCTGACAGGCTCAGCTTGTCCG
>Ga0187782_10002631_pt1 | contig 13250 bp, 13 predicted proteins | sample 0715_SJ02_MP15_2_FD_132454 | JGI IMG/M metagenome (GOLD analysis project Ga0187782, IMG submission 132454) | Tropical peat soil microbial communities from peatlands in Department of Meta, Colombia - 0715_SJ02_MP15_20_MG | ecosystem: Environmental > Terrestrial > Soil > Wetlands > Peat | place...
GCGCATTGCGCCGCATGTTCTCGACTTGGCTTGCATGATCGTGCGGAATGGCGGGCGCCTTCGCGCAACCTCGTGGGTGCCCGTCAGCCGCGGCTGCGCGCTGCTTCAAGGCTGCGCCCGGGATCCCCAACGGGTCGCGTTTTTCATGAGACCGTGATTTGACATTTCATCCTCATTTGTCAAATTTGTCAAATGCGAGCGCAAAGCCCTCAGGACCGCATTCTCGATGCCGCGATGCGCGTGTTCCGCCGCCATGGGTTTCGCCGCTCCTCGATCGAGCAGGCGGCCGAAGCCGCTGGCCTGACCCGGCAGGCGCTCTATCATCACTTCGCGTCGAAGGAGGCACTGTTCCGCGCCGTCATCGAGCGGTTTTATGAGAACGCGCTCGCCGCCGAGATTGATGCAGCAGAAGCCGCGGAACAGGCCGGCGGCAGCCTCGGGGATATCATCGTCGCCGAGGTCGGCGCACGATTGCGAGAACTCCTGTCCTCGCTCGACGGCTCTCCGCATATCGAAGAACTATTCTCCGAACATCTCTTGCAGGCCCGCGACCTCTATCAAACCTATGCGACACGCTATGCCGCGCAGATCGCCGCAACGATCGCGCGGGTCTGCCGCAAGCAGAAGCTTGCGTTCAACAAGGGTATGAGCGCGTCGGAGCTCGCGCGTTGCATCGAGATGGCCGTTCACGGGACCAAATCCGCATATCCGTCGATGCTGCCTGCCGACGCCTTTCTTAAGGATCTCGCAACGATGCTGCGGATGCTGATCGGCGGCGCGGTCACCGCGTCGGGAAAGCCGGCCACTGCGAAGCAATCTCGGCGCAAAACGGGAGGTCGCAAATGAGTACCATGACGATCAACGGCCAACCAAAACAGGTTCCCGATGACATAGACGCGCTTCTCGTCGACGTCATCCGCGATCAGCTCGGCCTCACCGGAACCAAGCTCGTCTGCGGGTCAGGCGTGTGCGGTGCATGCACCGTCCTCCTCGACGGCACACCGGTGGCGAGCTGCTTGTTGCCGGCGCCGGCGGCGGCGGGCAAGACGCTGACCACCGTCGAGGGCATCGGGGGCGCCAAGCTGCACCCGATCCAGAAAGCCTTCATGGCGCGCGATGCACTCCAGTGCGGGTTCTGCACGCCCGGCTTCATCGTGGAAGCCGCGGCGTTTCACGGCCGCTGGAGCGCGGCCAACGGCGCAGCGACGCCGTCACGGGAGGAGATCGCAGCCGCACTGTCAGGACATCTCTGCCGCTGCGGCGCCTATGAAAACATATTTCGCGCCGTCGCCGAGGCCTGTGCGGGGCGTTTCGACGGCGAGGATGTCACCGCACCGCGCCTGGAGTCGCGCGACAAGGTCACCGGTGCGGCGCGTTACACCGTCGACGTCCGCCATGACCGGCAGCTCGAAGGCGTCATCCTCCGCTCCTCAGCCGCGCACGCAAGAATCACGGGGCTCGATCTTTCGCCGGCGCGCGCCGTGCCGGGCGTCGCGGCTGCGATCTCGCTCCTGGCCGACGACGCCATCGTTCGTTACGTCGGCGCACCGATTGCGGCTGTGGCCGCGAAGGACCGTCGGACTGCTCTTGCCGCCATCGCCGCAATAAGGTTTTCCAACGAAATCCTGCCCGCGGCGATCGGGCTCGATGCCGCCCGGCGCGCGGACGCGGCGGTTGTGTTCGAAAAGGCCGATCGAAAATACGCCGGCAATGTCTCCGAAGGCGGCGGCACTCCAGCGGCGTGGAAGGGCAATGTGCGCGGACCGTCGGCGGCCTTTTCGCAGAAAGGCAAGCGCGCGAAGGCCGCGCTCACCGAGGCGCACGAACAGCGCGATCCGCTGCTCGTCGAGGAAACTTTCCGCGTCGCGACGCAGTCGCACGCATGCCTTGAGCCGCATGCCGCGGTCGCGCGGTTCGACGGCGATCGCCTGACCCTCCATATCTCGACGCAGGCCGTCTACGAAGTGACGGAAAAGCTTGCCAAGCGTTACAAGCTCGCTCACGACCAGGTGCGCGTGATCGCCGATCATGTCGGCGGAGGTTTTGGCTCCAAGGGCAGCCTCGGCATGGAAACGATCGCCGCGATCGAGCTCGCGCGCGCCGCCAACGCGCCGGTCAAGGTGGCCTACGACCGTGAGGAAGAGCTGTCCGTCACCGGCAATCGGCCGGCGGCGGAGATCAAGGTCCGGCTCCTGCCCTCAGCGCAAGGCGATCTCAAAGCTCTGTCGCTGACCGCCTACGCCGACACGGGAGCGGCGACGAACTCCACCATCGCCGCGCTGGCACGGCTGATCTATCCGGCGGAAGCGAAGGAACTCGCCGATTTCGACGTCGTCAGCAACCTGCCTCCCGGCGCGCCGTTCCGCGGCCCCGGCGGGCCGCCGATGGCATTTGCGTTGGAACAGGCGGTCGACGCAGCAGCGCTGCGATTGAAGTTTGATCCGATCAGCTTACGCAAGCGCTGGGATCCCGATCCCAACCGGCAGCGGCTTTACGATTGGGCTTCCGGGCTCGAGGTCTGGCGCAATCGCAGGCAACGCACCGCGCAAAACGGCCGCTACCGACGCGGCGTCGGCATTGCCGCCGGCTACTGGCTCTATCTCTGGCAGCCCGGATCGAGCGTCGAACTCGCCGTCGAGGGCGGCCGCATCGTCGCAAAGAGCGCCGTGCAGGATATCGGCACTGGCACGCGCAGCGTGATCGCCGGTACGGTGGCAAAGGCTTTCGATCTCGAGCCGCAGGACGTCGAGGTGCGGATCGGCGATTCGAGCTTGCCGAAAGGACCGGGCTCCGGCGGCAGCCGCGTCACCGCGTCGATCGTGCCGCCGACGCTGGCCGCGATCGCGAAGCTGAAAGCTGCGATCGAAAAATCTGCCGCACGGCCGCCGCTTGCGGGCTCCAACGCGCCCTGGCGCGACCTGATTGCCGCAGCTCCCGATATTGCGGTGTCCGCCGAGCGGCCGAAGGACGACCGGCCCGCTGCTGGCGTCGCTTCGCCGCTGAAGCAAGCGGGTTTTATGGGCATGATATTTGGCTGGATGCTGCGTACCTTCAACAACATGGTGGTTGGCGCCGGCGCGCCGAGCTCGGTGCAGGTGATGGAAGTCGAAGTCGACACGTGGCTTGGGCATGTTCGCGTGCTGAACGCCTACACCGGGCTCGCCGTCGGCAAGCTTGCCGCACCGGTTCTCGCGCGCAGCCAGGCGGTGGGCTCGGTCATTCAAGGCATCGGCTACGCGCTTTATGAAGCGCGCGAGACCGATCCTCTGACCGGCCATGTGCTGTCGAGCAACATGGAGGACTACCGCATCCCCGGGATTGGCGACATGCCGCACTGCGAGGTGCATTTCGACGAAGCGGGTTTCGACCACGTTCCCGGCGGCGGCGTCGGCATCGGCGAGGTCGCGACGATTCCGACATCGCCCGCGATCGCCAACGCAGTCTGCGACGCGATCGGAGTTCGCATGACCGAAATCCCGATCCGGCCCGATCGCCTCGTCGCCGCACTGAAAGGGAGGGCCGTTGCATGAGCGCCGCAACAATGGCCGCGCAAGCCGCGCCGGAATTCCGAGCGGCCGGCACCGATCTCTCGGAACGCCGCCGCAGCGGCGTCTCGCGGGGCCCGCTGATCGATGTGGCGGCGACGGGCGATGCTTCTATCGCGTGGGCCGCGGATGGCGCCGCAACCATCGGCGCGTTCGCGACGATTGCAGCAATTGCGGATGACGCCCGCATCAAGGCGGCCTATCCGGGCGTGGCGGCAAGCGCGCACGGCCTGGCGACGCCGCAAATCCGGCATCTTGCGACCCTCGGCGGCAACCTCGCTCAGCGCTCGCGCTGTTGGTATTTCCGTAAGCCGCACATCGACTGCCTGAAGAAAGGTGGTTCGAATTGCCCGGCGCGATCGGGCAATCACCTCTACGGCGTGGCGTTCGATCTCGGCCCATGCGTGGCGCCGCATCCCTCGACCATGGCGGCGGCGCTGCTCGCCTACGATGCGAAAATCGTCACCAATCGCCGCAGCGGCCTTTCGATCGGCGAACTGCTCGGCGACGGCAGCAACGGGCACGCCGATCACGCGCTCGGCGCGGGCGAGATGATCAAGCAAATCATGCTCGGTGTCCCGCTTGGCGGCGAGCGCGCGCTCTACAAACGTGCAATCAGCCGCGCTTATGCCGAATGGCCGCTGGTCGAACTCTGCGCCCGCGCCGTAGTAGCGGACGGCGTCTTCAAATTCGTCCGCTTGGCCGCCGGTGGGATTGCGGCCGTGCCGCTTCGCCTTTCAGCTTCGGAAGCGGCGCTCGAGGGCAAGCCTGCTGCGGCAGCGACGATTGCGGAGGCCGCAAGGATGGCGACGATTGGCGCAAAGCCGCTGCCGATGACGGGATACAAGCTCGATCTGCTGAGCGGGCTCCTTCGCGAACTCGTCGAGCAGCTTGCAGGGTAGAGGCGCACGCGCGGCGTCGCGCGTGGCAGGCCTGGCCCGCGAGGGCTGGACCTAACTGCGCTCGCCGTGGCGGCGCAGATGCTTGCTCGGGTGTCCCGCCGGCTCGGTCGCATTCGCCGGCGTCGCGAACAATTGGGCGTTGGCGAGCGACTTCGGGCTGATCGGCCCGCAGGGACCAACCATGCTGCCGTGAGCGAGCGCCGCGGCCGAGGCGGTCGAGGTCGCAAGCAGCACCGCAACAAACATTTTGAACATAGTCTCTCTCGCTTCTTACACGGCTCGGTTCTTAGACGGCGCCGGCGGCAGACGCGTGCCGGTTAGATCCTAACGCAAGCATACCCCGCGAAGCCGCCGGCCGTGATCACAAACGCGCGTGCACGCGGATTATGATTGCACGGTTGCATCGAATTTCAGAAACTCGCGCGGTCCAGCCGGCCCGCCGTACCAGCTCTTTTGGTGTTTACGCAGGGGAGAGCGTCATGCCGTCATTATCAGTTGTCCGCCGCAGCGTGGTCATCGCCGTCTTGATCGGCATTCCGGCGATGGCGCTGAGCGAGACCGCCGCGCCGCCCGGCGCGTCCGTCTATTTCATCAGCCCCAAGGACGGCGATAGCGTCGACAGCCCGTTCAAGGTTCAATTCGGCTTGTCCGGCATGGGCATAGCGCCGGCCGGCGTCGAAAAGCCCAAGACCGGCCATCACCATCTCATCATCGACACCACGCTCTCGCCCGAAGAGTTGAAGCAGCCGATCGCCGCCGACGCCAAACACGTCCATTTTGGCGGCGGACAGACCGAGGCCATGGTGACGCTCCCGCCCGGCCAACATACGTTGCAGCTCGTGCTCGGCGACTGGTCGCATATTCCGTTCGATCCGCCGATCGTGTCGCCGGTCATCACCGTGACGGTGAAGTGACGTAGCCGTTGTTGCCAAGCCATCGCGCCACGGGCGCGGCGCTCGGCTTGAGGCCGCCGGCGATTCTATGACAGATTTGTTGCGGCCTCCGGCTGTGCGAGGCCGGGAAGATGGATCGCCGCAATGAAGTTGGTCAACGCCGACGAGATCGAATGGAAGCGCGGGCTGCAGCATCGCGGCGGAACATTCCACTACCGGCATTTGCTCAACGGCACGCCCGGCACGGTCGGCAACTTCCAGTTCGATATCGGTGAGCTCGACGGCGATTTCGCCTCGCCGCGCCACCGGCACAATTTCGATCAGTTCCGCTTTCAGCTCGAAGGCACGATGAATTTTGACCGCAATGGCAAGATGGCCGCCGGCACGCTCGGATATTTTCCCGAGGGCGCGCCGTACGGGCCGCAGAGCTCGGAGGGCCGCTCGTCGACGGCGGTCCTGCAATTCGGCGGCGCCAGCGGCAGCGGGTACTTGTCACGAGAGGAAGTGCAGGCGGGCACCGAGGAATTGAAGAAATTCGGCAGCTTCGCGGGCGGCGTCTTTCGCCGCCGTGACGACGCCGACGGCCGGCGCAACACCGACGCCTATCAGGCGATCTGGGAGGACGTTAACCGGCGGCCGATGGAATATCCGAAACCGCGTTACCGCGATCCGATCATGGTCGATCCGCAAAACTACGAATGGCTCGCCGTCGCCGGCTCGCCTCGCGTCTGGGAAAAGCCGCTCGGCACGTTCACCGAGCGTCAATGTGCGGCGATGCTGATCAAGCTCGAGCGCGGAGCGGTCTACCGTGCCGGCGCGCGCAGCGTCTATTTGGTGCTCGCGGGCTCCGGCATCGCGAAGGCGGCGGCCTACCGGCGGCTGACGGCGTTTCATCTCGACGCCGGCGAAGCGATCGATGTCGTGGCGCGCGATGAAACCGAGATTTTGCGGCTGGTGCTGCCGGATCTTTCCAGTATACGGGCGCCACGCACCGAGCGGATCGAGGCCGCCGAGTAGCGCGAACGAGATCGGCACGAGCGAACAGGACGCCCGACAGATGCCGCTGCCTTCATTCCACACGGCCTCCTCGGACCGCGACCGCGCTTGGAGCGTCGCGCGGGCCGCCGCCTACGGCAGCGCGATCGGCGCGTTCGCGGCGATGTTCAGGATCTTCGGACCGCTGCACGACGGCGACGGCGTCCCGTCTGTGGCAAGCGTTTTGGAAATTTTCGGCGCGGCGCTCGGCTTCGCGCTCCTGTGCGCCGGCGTCGCGGCGTTGCGCAATTTCATCGCCCGCCAGCTGATCTGGCGGTAGCTCTATACGAAAGCGGGACGGCCGTCCGGCCGTCCCGCTGTTAGGTTAGAGCATGCTCCGTTACGCCAATGCTCTTTATCAGCCCATATGCGTGATGTCGCGGTCCTTGGTCTCGGGCAGGAAGATGAGCCCGACGACGAAGCTCATCGCCGCAACCGCGATCGGGTACCACAGGCCGGAATAGATGTTGCCGGTCGCAGCGACGATGGCGAAGACGGTCGCCGGCAGGAAGCCGCCGAACCAGCCATTGCCGATGTGGTACGGAAGCGACAGGCCGCTGTAGCGGATGCGAGTCGGGAACAGCTCCACCAGCCAGGCGGCGATCGGCCCATAGACCATGGTGACGTAGACGACGAGGATGGCGAGCAGGATCACCGTCATCACATAGTTGATGTCGTTCGGATCGGCGCTTGGCGGGTAGCCATGCGCCTTGATCGCGGCGGCGATTTGCTTGGCCGCGTCGGGCGCGTCGCCGGCGATCGTTTGCTCGCCGATCTTCACGCTCGCCACCGTTCCCGCCGGCGCCGCCACGTTGTCGTAGTTCACCGACAGGCCGACCAGCGCCGCTTTGATGACGTCGCACGGCGTGGTGAACTTCTCCGTCCCGGTCGCCTTGAACTGGAACGAGCAGTTGGCCGGATCAGCGGTCACCACGACCGGCGCCGCCGCCAGGGCAGCTTCCAGCTTCGGATTGGCGAAGTGGGTGACGCCCTGGAACAGCGGGAAATAGGTCACGACCGCGAGCGCGAAGCCCGCGAGCATGATCGGTTTGCGGCCGATGCGGTCGGACAGCGCGCCGAACACGATGAAGAAGGGCGTGCCCAGCGCGAGCGCGATCGCAATCATGATCTGCGCCGTGACGCCCGGAACCTTGAGCGTCTGGGTCAGGAAGAACAGCGCGTAGAACTGACCGCCATACCACACCACGGCTTCGCCGGCGGTGGCGCCGAGCAGCGCCAGGATCGCGATCTTGGCGTTGCTCCACTGGCCGAAAGCCTCGGTCAGCGGACGCTTGGACTGCTTGCCTTCCTCGACCATGCGGCGGAACAACGGCGACTCGTTGAGCTTGAGCCGGATCCAGATCGAGACCGCCAGCAGAATGGCGGAGAGAAGGAACGGGATGCGCCAGCCCCAATCGCCGAATGAGGTTTCGCCCATCGCGGTGCGGATGCCGAGAATAAGCAACAGCGCCATGAACAGGCCGAGCGTGGCCGTGGTCTGAATCCACGACGTGTAATAGCCGCGCTTGTTGGCGGGCGCGTGCTCGGCGACGTAAATCGCGGCGCCGCCATATTCGCCGCCGAGCGCCAGGCCCTGCACCAGGCGCAATGCGATGAGGATCGTCGGCGCGAGAATTCCCCAGGTCGCGTAGCCCGGCAGCACGCCGATGAAGAACGTCCCGATGCCCATCAGCGTCATGGTGATCAGGAAGGTGTATTTGCGGCCGATCATGTCGCCGAGCCGGCCGAAGATCAGCGCGCCGAACGGACGCACCGCGAAGCCGGCGGCGAAGGCCAACAAGGTGAAGATGAAGGCGACGTTTGCCGGCACGTTGGCGAAGAAATATTTCGCCAAAAAGACAGCGAGCGTGCCGTAGATATAGAAATCGTACCACTCGAACACGGTCCCGAGCGAGGACGCGAAGATCACGAGCCGCTCTTCGCTCGTCATGCCTCCCGAGCGTGGCGCGTTCAGAGCCATAGTCGTCATGGGCGTTGTCCCCGATGTTGATCATGAGCAAGCGTTCCGAGCGGCCGTTCTCCGGCAGCGCGAACCGCGTCCCTTCGGCAAGGCTAGTCGCACCCCGATTCCGTGTCTGTCCGCCAGAGGTCGTAAGCCGAAAGTCGGGGGTGGCGCGGTTGGCCCGAGGCTTGTCGATTAACTCGCATTTTCTGTTGTACCGCGGAAACGGCCTGGCTTTCCTTTGACCAAGGTCAACCATTCGCCGACGCAGTTGCCGCAGTTTGCGGACGGTCGAGCCTCGCAGAGACGGAGCCGCGCGGTGCGCGTCGCATTATTCGCGGATATTCACGCCAACCGACAGGCTTTCGGCGCCTGCCTGAGGGAGGCCCGCACGCTCGGCGCGGAGCGCACCGTATTGTTGGGTGACTATGTCGGCTACGGTGCCGACCCGGAATGGACGGTTTCCACTGTCATCGACTTGGTCGAGCAGGGCGCCATGGCGGTGCGCGGCAATCATGACAATGCTGTCGGCGACCCGCGCGAACAGCTCAATGTCGAAGCCCAGGTCGCAATCGAATGGACGCGTGGCGAGCTTGGCGCGGCGCCGCGGCGGTTCCTCAAAGAATTGCCGCTTGCGCTCACCGACGACGACCGCCTGTACGTTCACGCCGAAGCGAGCGACCCGAAGCGCTGGCGCTATGTGACCGATGTCGAGGACGCGGCGCGAAGCCTCGCTGCCGCCTCGGCTCCGATCACGTTTTGCGGCCATGTTCACCGGCCGGCGCTCTACACCATATCGGCGGCCGGCAAGCTGACCGCCTTTACGCCGATCACCGGTTCGCCAATTCGTCTGCTGCCCGGTCGGCGCTGGCTTGCGGTGCTTGGCTCGGTCGGGCAGCCGCGCGACGGAAATCCGGCCGCGTCCTTCGCGATCCTCGACACCCGACGGCGCGAACTGACCTATTGCCGCGCGCCCTACGACGTCGAGGCCGCGGCGTCGCGAATCCGGGAGAACGGCCTGCCGGCCTCGCTCGCCGACCGCTTGGCGCTGGGGAGATGAGGCATGGTCAAACCGGCGCTCGAAGTCGGCACGGTCATCGACGGCTTCCGCCTCGAGGAACGCCTGCATGAGGGTGGCATGGCCACGCTGTGGCGGGTGTCGAGCGCCGACCACGCGCTCCCGTTGCTGATGAAAGTGCCGAAACTCGCGGAAGGCGAGGATCCCGCCGCGATCGTCAGCTTCGAGATGGAGCAGATGATCATGCCGCGCCTCTCCGGCGTGCATGTCCCCAGGTTCATCGCCGCCGGCGATTTTGCCGTGCAGCCCTACATCGTGATGGAGCAGATCCCGGGGACGACGCTGCTGCGGCGACTTCCTGAGCTTCCATTGCCGTACACCGAAATTGTTGAAATCGGGATTGAGATCGCCAAGGCGCTGGACGATCTGCACCGGCAGGATGTGATCCACCTCGACGTCAAGCCGAGCAACATCATCATGCGGCCGAGCGGCGAAGCCGTCCTCCTCGACTTCGGGCTGTCGCACCATGACCGGCTTCCCGATTTGATGCAGGAGGAATTTCGCGTGTCGTTCGGCACCGCGCCGTACATCTCGCCGGAGCAACTGCTCGGCATTCGCAACGATCCGCGCAGCGACCTGTTTGCTGCCGGCGCGTTGCTGTACTTCTTTTCGACCGGCCGGCGCCCGTTCGGCGAGAGCGAGACCATGGGCGGGATGTGCCGGCGGCTCTGGCGCGATCCGGTTCCTCCACGCCGCTTGCGGCCGGACTATCCGCCGTGGCTGCAGGAAATCGTGCTGCGCTGCCTCGAAATCGAACCGGCGTGGCGTTACCCGACCGCGGCGCAGCTTGCATTCGAGCTGAGCCATCGCGACCAGATCAAGCTCACCAAAAGGTCCGAGCGGCTGGAGCGCGATCCGCTGCGCACGGTGCTGCGCCGGCGCTTCAACAAGGATCTTGCGAAATCGATCCGCCGCCCGGCGGTGGCCGCGCAAATTTCCTCCGCGCCGATTGTCGCGGCCGCGGTCGATCTGGCGGAGGGATCAAACGAGCTCAATGACGCGCTGCGGGTCACGACCCAAGGGATTCTGGCCACGCTGCCCGCGGCGCGGCTTACTTGCGTGAATGTTCTGCGACTCGGCCGGATCGCGATCGACACGACGCTCGACGAAGAGGGTCACAACAAGCGGATCGATCGCCTAGTGGCGCTGCGGCATTGGGCCGAGCCCCTAAAGCTCGAACCGCATCGTTTCAGCGCCCACATTCTCGAGGCGGTCGATCCGGCAAAGGCCATCCTCGAATTCGCCCGCGCCAACCATATCGACCACATCATTATCGGCGCGCGGAAGGATTCGCTGCTGCGCGATCTGCTCGGCAGCGTGTCCGCCAAGGTGGCGGCAGAAGCGCCATGCACCGTCACCGTCGTTCGCGCCGCGCGCGCGGCGACCGGAGGCGAGTAGCCCAAAGTTAATATTACCGCGCAATTAAGGACCGCAATTGCGCGCATTTAAACGAATAAAGACCTTCCTTTGCCTACAACCGCCGGACGATTTGCGCTGATCGCGGACGTCCGATGCGCCTCGTCCAGGCGGCTTTGCTTGTTGCCGTGAGTGCCTTGCCGGCGTTCGCCCAGCGCGCGCCGGTCATCGTCATTCCCGGCAAGCCGGGCGTGCCGGTGATCCTCAACGGCATCGATGTTTCCTACGCGGTGATCGAGGGCGAGTTCGGGCTTTCGCGCCCCAACATGGTGAACCCGGTCGTCGTCTACCAGCCATTCGCGCTGCCGCCGGTCTACGGTCCCGACATCAATGCCGGCTACGAGGAATCCGGCGACGACCCCCACCGCCGCCACTATTTCCCCTCGACCGGCCATCGCCCTGGCTATGGACGGCTCGAAATCCTGCCGCCGCCCGACCGGCCGCTGCCGCCGCCGGCGCCGACTTTTTATCGCAGCTGGTCGAGCCAATCCGGATCGGGTCCGGTCACCGACTATGCGCCGTATCCCTATCCGATGCCGGACGTCTATGTCGGGGCGCAATTCGGGCACCGCGGCAGGCACGGCCGGAACCACAAGCCGAAACCGAAGGGTCCGTAGTGTCTTCGGCTGGGCCACGCCGTGGTCCAGCCCTCATCCGCCTCCCCGTGGGGCAGTTTCGTAAGGGAGTATCATGTCTCTTCATCGCGTAACGCTCGTGGCGCTCGCCACATTGTTCATCGGCGTCACCTCAGCCGCATTCGCGGACTGCTGCGGGTGGGGCACGCCGGCTCCGGTCGCGTATGCCTCTTACGGCTGCGGCGGCTGCGGCGCGGCCTTCGCGCCGATGGCCTACGCCCAGCCGGCGCCGATGGTCTTCGGTGGCGGCTGCGGCGGTTGCGGCGCTTCTCTCGGCTATGCGCAGCCGTTCATGCCTGCGCCGATCGCCGCTTGGGGAGGCGGTTGCGGCGGCTGCGGCGGCTGCGGCGGTTGCGGCGCATCTCTCGCCTACGCGGCTCCGCCGGTCTTGGAGCCGCAAATCGCGCCAGCGCCGATCTATGTCGTCAACCAGGGTCCCGAATATGCCGGCCCGGGGATCATGATGCCGTACCGAACGTGGTCGGCCGGCATCCCGGCCGCGCTCAACTATCCTTACGTCTCCGGCGGCTACGGCTACGGCGCCGGTTATGGCTACGGCTCCGGTTATGGCTACGGGGCCGGCTATGGCGGCTATGGCTACGGCCATCCCTACTATCACGGTTCGCGTTACGCCTATGGCGCGCACTTCTACGGCCATCCGCACTACGGGTCGCCGTGGTGGCGTCACCCGCACTATCACTGACGCGCGCCGGTTCCTGAAAGCGGCGAAATGCGAAGGCCCGCTGCGTGCGGGCCTTCGTGCTTTCTGCATCTCCTCGGTACGCCCGTTCTTCGCTGCGGATGAACTTTGTCACGCGTTCATGGCACGGCTGGCGATGTAGAGCGCAAGCGCCGCCGCATTCGAGACATTGAGGCTTTTGATCGCGCCGGGAAGATCGAGCCGCGCCAGGCGATCGCACTGCGCGCGCGTGCCTTGCCGCAGGCCCTTGCCTTCGGCGCCGAGGACAAGCGCAAGCGGCGAGGAAAGTTTCGTGGCCGCGAGATCGTCCGGCGCGATGCTGTCGAGGCCGACGATGAGAAAGCCGCGTTCCTTCAGCGCGGCGAGCGCGCGCGCCAGATTCTGCACCGTGGCGATTGGGACGAGTTCGAGAGCGCCGGAGGCGGATTTGGCGAGCACGCCGGTCGCCTCCGGGCTGTGCCGCGCCGTGGTGACGATCGCGGTGACGGCGAACGCCGCCGCGGTGCGCAGGATGGCTCCGACATTGTGCGGATCGGTGATCTGGTCGAGCACGAGCACGATGCCGGCTGAAGGAAGCTCCTCGACGGCGGGCGAGGGTAGGGGATCGCTTTCGGCGAGAAGCCCCTGGTGCACGGCGTCGGGCGTGAGCCGCGCGGCGATGGCATCGGGCCGCACCAGTTCAAGATCGATCGGCGGCGTGATGCCGTCGTCGGCCAGGCGTCGCGCAGCGTTCTCGGTCGCCAGGAGCCTGCGGATCTTTCGCGCCGGATTGGCGAGCGCCGCGGTAACGGTATGCCAGCCATAGAGCACGACCGGCGCATTGGCCTCGCGCCGCGCTTCGCGCGATTGACCGCCGCGCCGCGCGCCGCGGTGCTGAGCGCCGTGGCGCCGTCGCGCTCCCGGCTTGATGCGCCATGAGCGTTCCGACATGCCCGGTTTTGTCATGCGCGCTTGAGCTTGGCAATTTCTGGCGCCAGCGAAGGCCGTGGACCGCCAAATATCGTCAAACCACGTTTCTCCGTTTTTTCCGAAACCGGGTTGACGAAGTGTCCAAACTCCCGATCAAAGACGCTTCTTAGCGAA
>Ga0187782_10002634_pt1 | contig 13242 bp, 10 predicted proteins | sample 0715_SJ02_MP15_2_FD_132454 | JGI IMG/M metagenome (GOLD analysis project Ga0187782, IMG submission 132454) | Tropical peat soil microbial communities from peatlands in Department of Meta, Colombia - 0715_SJ02_MP15_20_MG | ecosystem: Environmental > Terrestrial > Soil > Wetlands > Peat | place...
CTTGCGCTCTACATATAGCCGCTCCGCGCACAGGCAGACCTGCCCGGTGTTCAGGAACACCGCTTCCGACAATCCCTTCACCACGTCGGCAAAACTCGCATCGGCAAATACGATGGCGGCATTCTTCCCACCCAGTTCGAATGAGACCGGCTTCACGGTCGCTGCTACCGACTTCATGATGGCCGCGCCGGTCTTCGATTCGCCCGTAAATGTGATGGCATCCACGCCGGGATGTTGCGTCAAAAGCTCTCCGGCGGATCCCGGTCCAAAACCGTGCACCACGTTGTAGACGCCGTTTGGGATTCCCGCATCTTGCATCGCCTCAGCCAGAAGCGTCGCTGTGGCCGGAGTCTCTTCCGAAGGCTTGACCACCACGGCGTTTCCGCAAGCCAGCGCGGGGGCAACTTTCCAGGTGAGCAAGAGCAGCGGCAAGTTCCAGGGCGTGATCACCCCGACCACTCCCAGCGGCTTGCGCACCGCATAGTTCAAGGCCTGCGATCCATCGGGAGCTTCGGTCTGAAAGGATTCCAGCCCGGCCATTCGCACCAGGTCGGCGAAGACACGGAAATTCGCCGCCGCGCGAGGAACGTCGAGACGGGAAGCGAGCGAGACCGGCTTGCCTGTGTCAGCAACCTCCGCCTGCACGAAGCAGTCGAATCGCTTTTCAATCGACTCTGCCACTTCGTACAATCGCGCCGCCCGGTCACGGGTTCCCATCCGCGCCCATTCACCGCAGAGCGCTTGCCGAGCCGCGTGAACCGCCTCGTCAACTTGCTGCGCACTAGCCTCGGTAACCTGCGCGATAGTTTTCCCGTCGGCGGGATTCACATCGGCAAACTCGCTCTTACCGGGCACGAAGCGCCCATCAATGTAGTTCTGGATTAGTTTCACGAGATTCCCGGCAGGCCCTGGCAATCGTAGCAGGAGGAACGAGGGCGGAGCAATCGGCTCAATTCAGCTGGTTGCGCGCCGCAAGATAGCGCCGCAAGGCGTCCTGCCAGACTGGCATTTCGATTCCCCATCGATGCAAGGAGGTTGGCGACAAAACCGAATACTCAGGTCGCGGAGCGGGGCGCGCCATTTGCCGGCTGGTAACCGGATGAACCGTCGTGCCCAAACCCGCACCTTTCACGATTTCTTGTGCGAATTCGAACCACGAGCAATCTCCCGCGTTGGTCGCGTGCACGATTCCAACCGCATTCTTTCGACACAACTGCACGATCGTCCGCGCCAGGTCTTCCGCATACGTCGGACAACCGCGCTGGTCGTTGACTACATCGAGAACACGACGGCTGGCCGCCAACTTCAAAATGGTCTCGGGAAAGCATTTCCCTCCCGTTCCGAACAGCCAGGAAGTTCTGGCAATGCAGCACTCCGGCATCAGCTCCAGCAATCCGATCTCTGCTTCTGCTTTGGTTTGTCCGTAAACGCTTTGCGGATTCCGCAGGTCCCCAGTCTCATAAGGCGTGGTTTTCTTTCCATCGAAGACGTAGTCACTGCTGAGAAACAACAGCCGCGCTCCAGCTTGCTTCGCCGCTTTGCCTACGTTCAACGCCCCATCCCGGTTTACGGCGAAGGCCAGTTCACGATTGCTTTCGCAACCATCCACGTCGGTGTAAGCCGCCGCCAGCACGATCCACTGCGGGCGCGTCTCGCGCACCACACGCAGCACACGCGCCGCATCGCGAATGTCGGCATCGCGCGAGCTTAGCCCAATCACAGTGTCGTCGTGCCACTCGCGCATCAGCGCCTTACCCAAAAGTCCGGTGACGCCGAAGATCGTGACTCGCATCGTGATTATTCGAAGGTTTCGGCCGCGCGCAACCGCTGGCCGTGCTGGTCCTTGGCCGAGACGATCGGAGGGCCATCCAGTTCCCAGTCGATCTTCAGGTCAGGATCATTCCAGGCCAGTGTGCGTTCGTGTTGTGGCGCGTAGAAGTCGGTTGCCTTATACAGCACGTGGGCTTTTTCCGAAAGCACGCGAAATCCATGTGCCAACCCCACGGGAATCCACAACATTCGCTTGTTCCCACCCGACAAGCGCACCGCTTCCCAGCGGCCGAAGCGCGGAGAGCTGCGGCGCAGGTCGACGGCGACGTCGAGGATCTCGCCCTCGGCAACACGTACCAGTTTCCCCTGCGGATGCTTGATCTGATAGTGCAATCCGCGCAGCACATTGCGCGCCGAGCACGAGTGGTTGTCCTGCACGAAGTTCGCGACGATGCCTATGCCCTCCATCACGCGCTGGTTGTAGCTTTCAAAGAAAAACCCGCGCTCGTCGCCAAACACGCGCGGCTCGAGGATGAAAACGCCGGGCAGCGATGTCGGAATTTTCGTGATCGCGTCCATCGTAGGGCGAATTGCGGGCACTGCATTCATCAGAATACCTTCTCCCGCAAAAGTTGCAGCAGATAAGCGCCATAACTATTGTGTTTCATCGCCTTGCCGATCTTTTCCACCTGCTCAGCGGTAATGTACCCGGAGCGCAGCGCGATCTCTTCCGGGCAAGCCACCATCAGTCCCTGTCTTTTTTCGATGGCCTGAATGTAGAGCGCGGCATCCATTAACGACTCATGGGTGCCGGTGTCGAGCCAGGCCATTCCTCGTCCCATAACCACGACGTCCAACTGGCAGCGCGCAAGATAAGCTTTATTCACATCGGTAATTTCCAACTCGCCGCGCGCGCTCGGTTTCAACGACTTTGCGATCTGCACCACCTGATTATCGTAGAAATAAAGTCCGGTCACCGCATATCGGGATTTCGGTTTCGCGGGTTTTTCTTCGATGCTGAGAGCGCGTCCGTTCCCGTCGAACTCCACGACTCCGTACCGCTCAGGATCGTGCACCGGGTATGCGAACACGCGCGCTCCCTGCGTCTTATCTGTCGCTTCCCGCAAATCGTCAGCCAGGTCGTGTCCATAAAAAATGTTGTCGCCTAGTATTAGGGCGCAATTGCTTTTTCCGAGAAACTCTTCGCCCAGCAAGAAGGCTTGCGCGATTCCCTCCGGCCTGGGCTGAACCTTGTATTGCAAGCGAATGCCAAACTGACTTCCGTCGCCCAGAAGCGCCTGGAATTTGAGCACATCCTCCGGAGCAGTGATGACCAGGATGTCGCGAATGCCCGCCAGCATCAGTGTGCACAGCGGGTAATAAACCATGGGCTTGTTGTAAACCGGAAGCAGACTTTTGCCGAGGGCTTGAGTCACGGGATACAGGCGGGTGCCCGATCCCCCCGCCAGAATGATCCCCTTATATTTGCCGCTATTCGAGGCTTGCTTCATAGCATCATCGAGGAACCCGATTTGATTCTCCCTTTAAGATTCGCCTCTAAGAAGAATAATGCGTCGCAATCCACTGCCGGTAGCTTCCACTGGTGACATTCCGAACCCACTCGGCATTCTCCAGATACCAGCGCACGGTCTTGCGAATTCCGCTGGCAAAAGTTTCCCGCGGACGCCAGCCGAGTTCCCGTTCAATCTTACGGGCATCCATCGCATAGCGGCGGTCGTGCCCGGGACGGTCCTTCACAAAGGTGATCAAATTGCGGCGCGGAGTCTTGCCTTCGCCCGCCATCTCATCCACAATGTCGCAGATCGTCGCGACGATGTCGATGTTGCGCTGCTCGTTCCAGCCGCCGATGTTATACGTCTCTCCGGCTCTTCCCCGCGCCCGCACCGTGGCAATGGCTTCGCAATGATCCTCCACGTAAAGCCAGTCGCGGACGTTCTGGCCGTCGCCGTAAACCGGCAGCGGCTTGCGGTCGCGCGCGTTCAGGATCATCAGTGGGATCAATTTTTCCGGAAATTGAAACGGCCCGTAATTGTTGGAGCAATTCGTCGTCAGCGTGGGCAATCCGTAGGTGTGATGATAGGCGCGGACAAAATGATCGGAAGCCGCTTTGGAGGCCGCATACGGGCTGTTGGGCGCATAGGCAGTGGTTTCTGAGAAGGCGGGATCGGCGGGTCCGAGCGAGCCATACACTTCATCGGTGGAAACATGAAGAAACCGGAAACTCGATTTTGCCGGCTCTTCCAGGCTTGTCCAGTAGGCTCGCGCTTCTTCCAGCAGAGCGAACGTGCCATCCACGTTGGTGCGCAGGAAATCATCTGGTCCGCGGATGGACCGGTCCACGTGACTCTCAGCGGCAAAGTGTACGATGGCGCTGGGTTGGCGACGTTCCAGCAGGCTGCGCACGAGTTTGCGGTCTGCGATATCGCCATGCACAAATTCGTATCGCGGCTGCTGAGCGACACTTTCCAGGTTGCGCAGATTGCCGGCGTAGGTGAGTTTGTCCAGATTTACGATCGAGGCCGTGCTACGCTCCATTTGCCGCAGGATGAAGTTCGATCCGATGAAACCGGCCCCACCGGTGATCAGAATAGTATCTTCCATGTCGTCGACTGATCGGACGGCTCGCCCGCTCGAACGCCGCCGCTGGGCAAAAGACAGCTTTCATTGTAAACAAAAAGGACGGGATGCATCCCGTCCTTTGGCAGGTTCTCGGTGTGTTTTTGTGCGAGCCAGCGGCCTGGCGCGCAGGGCGTTTATCCTGCCTTCCGCTCCGCCTCTGGTACAGACGCGACCACTCGACCTCCTGGCTTGCGCACGGAAATTGCGGGCGTTTTCCAGCCCAGCATTTCGCGATACACACGTTCAACTTCGCACGCGACTTTGGACCACTGATAATGTTCCCGCACCCGTTTCTTCGCTGCCCGTCCGGCAGCTTCCCGCACTGCCGGATTGGCAATTAGAAATCGCAAGCGGTCCGCCAGATCCGCAACGTTGCCGCTCTGGTAGGTAAATCCCGCATCTGCCACAGCTTCCCGATTTTCCGGAACGTCGCTGGCGAGTACACATAATCCCGCACCCATGGCATCCAGCAGCGCGAGTGAAAGGCCTTCGACATCGGATGGCAAAACAAAGATCATGGCATTGGTAAGCAATTCATCAAGCACTTCTCCCGAAACCCAGTCCAGGATTTTGATCTTTTCACCAGCATGAGCCCGCAGCCGGCGCCGGTAGTCATCACAGTAGCTCGCAGCGCCTGCCATGACCAGTTTCACGTCCGTCTGTAACTTCTCATAGGCCTCGACCAGCAGATGACATCCTTTTTCGGGTGAGAACCGGCCGAGAAACAGAATGTAGCGGTCAGGTTCGAGTCCCCAATCAAGAATCTGCTCCGGGAGCCGCCGCTCGCGCAGCACGCCGCCGTTTGGCACATAGGCAGTCTCGGCGCCATGCATCGCGAGGTAATGCTGCCGCAACACTTGCGAGACCACGATGGTCTGATCGGGCAGTCTTGCTGCTGCCCGCTCGCCAACGCGCAACACCGCCGAGGCGATGCATCCCCACTTTTTTCGCTGCCAGTCCAGCCCCTGCACGGTAACGACGGTTTTCTTTCCCGCCAGCCGCGGAATGAAAGAAAACAAGGCCGGCCCCAGCGCGTGATAGTGCACCACATCGCAAGGCTGAACGAGAACGTGCACGGTGCTCAGCAGCGTATGCAGCACGGTCTCTAAATGCTTCGAGCGAATCGTGGGCAGCCGCACGATTCGCATTCCATCATGTTCTCTTCCCGGCGGGGTGAAATAGGTGCGACAGTACACGGTCACCTGATGTCCCATGGCTGCCAGTCGTTTGCCGACCTCCTCGTAATAGGTCTCGATGCCGCTGTACTTCGAACCAACGCCGCGCCCGCCGATAAATGCAACCCGGATTACCGGGACACCTGGCGCCGCAACCTGGACAACTTTGCCAGACACCTTATCCGCAGCATGGTTTCGATCGATCAGACGCTGGTATAAACGCAGCAACGATTCATAGTGCGTTGCCGGACTATATCTCAACCGTAGCTGTTCGCGTCCGTACCGCCCCATTCTGTCTGCCAACTCTGGCCGTGAAGCAAGATAGCGGATGGTCTCTGCCAATTGACCTACGTCCCCGGTCCGATATAAGAGTCCTGACAAACCGGGCTCGACGAGTTCACGCCGCGACCCGCAATCTGATGCCACCACCGCGCGTCCTTGCGCATAGGATTCCAGAATCGTTTTGCCCAGCGTTTCATATGCATGTGACGGCAACACGGTGAAGCGCGAATTTGCGATCGCGTGCTCCAGTTCGAGAGCAGTCATGTGGCCTGCAAATTCTACGTTGGTCAATCCCAACTCGCGTGCGAGGTGTTCCAGATTGCCACGCTCGGGGCCGTCACCCGCCAAGATCAGCCGGAGGTCCGATAGGCGCTGCATCGCGTAGAGCAGATCTTGCACTCCTTTTTCGCGCGATAATCGCCCGAAATAAAGCACCGGCGCACCTTCTCCGCAGCGTTCGGCAAATGGCTTCGCGAGTTGGAAATGGGGAAGAACTTGGAAGCGGGTTGGATCCCAGCCGTGTTCGACGAACTTGTCGCACACGAATTGGCTGGGTGCCAGAAAGCAATCCACGCACTTGCGATAGGTGCCCAGCCATTTGTGAACATAAGCCTCTGCCACCAGCAGCGCACGCGCGCCCCATCCCGGGTAGCACTTTTCCTGAAACACATGCCGGAACCTGCCTGCCTTGCATGCCTCACAAGCCTCTCCGTGCGACACCAGGTTGTAGCTGGGACATAACACCTTGAAGTCGTTCAGGTGATAGAGCACCGGAACCTTCTGCGCCTTCAGTTCCCACAATATCGACGGCGATAAATGGTGGTAGATGTTACGCACATGAGCCACGTCCGGCCGAAATTCTGCGATCATCGCCCGGATGCGGCGCCGCGCCTCGAACGAGTAGATCGCCTGCCCGGCCAGGCTCATCTTGCGCCGCCATCCGCTCGGCTCTTTGAAATCGACATGCGGCATGAAATGGCGGTCGAATCGCCCAGGTTCGCCGCGGGAATCAGCCATGGAGAACAGCGCTACCTCGTGCCCTTTGGATCGAAGAAGCGTCATGGCTTCGAACAGGTAAATTTCTGTACCGCTGAACGGAAAGTTGTATTTATTGCAGAACAAGATTCTCATGGGAAGTGATCCAATTTTCATGACCCGAAGTCTGAGTTGCCGAAACCTGGGTTGTAGAAACCTGGAGCTGCGAACTCGCGAGCGAAAGATAGTGAGTTGCAATCCGTTGCAGGACCTGGTCGGCAAAATAGGTGAGGTTCTTTCTGCGATCGAAGTTCTGAAGTACTTGCACGCACGCGGCATGACGAATCCAATGCAAGCGATGCAGGCCGGCTCTGTCGCCGCTCCGCATTTGATCGCGAAGCATGAGGATCTTTGACACGAAGTCGTCCAGCACTCCCGGTGCGTAGAGAAATCCTGTTTTCCCGTGAATGACGAGTTCTGGAATGCCAGTGATGCCGGGGGCGAGGACAATTTTTCCGCGTGCCATCGCCTCCATCAGCACCAGCGGAATGCCTTCACTCCGGCTGGTGAGCACGACCACATCGGCGCCGGCGTAAAGTAGGTTGAGTGCTTGACGGTTGAGATGCCCCGCCAAACTGAGCCTGTCCTGCAAGTGATTCTTGCGGACCAGCCATTCCAGGCGTTTACGCTCCGGCCCATCTCCGGCGATCGTGCACTCGAAGTCGAGTCCGTAATCGCGCAGTCGTGCGCAGGCGCAAATCAGAAATGCGTGATCCTTCACGCTATGAAGGCGTCCCACAGCCAGCAAGCTCAGGCGTGAGCGGCTGCCCGCATTTGTCTGCAATTGCCGCTGGCTGGACACTTCCACTCCCAGGCGCGAGACGATGATTTTGCCCGGCGCAATGTCAGGAAACTTCTTGTGGATATAGCGGCGGTTGTACTCGGAAATAGTGACGCAAAACAGGCAATTCTTGAGTTTGATGTCAAGATAAGTTGCGTCTACCAGCAAATCTGACCCATGCAGCGTGAGGCTGAAGCTGATGCCCAAGAGGCGTGCCGCCACCATCGCCATCCACGCCCCGAAATAGCCGTGATGCACATGAATGTGGTTTACGCCACGCCCCTGCAACCGGGCGGCGTAATATGCGCCCAGCCAGGTGTGCAGCAAAGCTCTGAATCTGCGCGACGGTGACTCCTTTCCGTGCAGCAGCACTCGCGCCAACAGATCAGCAATTCGTCTCCACCCTCGCACCAACAGCCAAAGTCCTCTAAGAAACATCAACGGTCGCGCGCGTTCCAGGCAGATGATGGTTGCTCCAGCCGATGCATTTCCAGCCTGGAGTTGTGCCGAATCCGGTTTGCGGATGCTGCCGGGAATGACCCGAACTCCCCTCCGTCGCAGCTCACGAATCTCTTCTTCCACATAGGGCTCTACGGCCGCGGGAAATAAATTTGCGAGATAGGCAACAGTCAACATCGAACAACGAAAATTGCCTGCCCTGATTGCGGAGGATTTGTCGATTGGATATGCAGACGCGCAACTCTAGATTGCACTTTGTAATTGCACGCGCCGGCGCTGGGCGGCGAGCATTCCTGCCATCGTGAACAAGAGCCCATTGACGAACTGGTAATTCATTACGACCACGGCGGCATTTATCCAATAGACGCCGAGCAGCACCGGCCAAAGGGCATGAAATCGCACGTTGAGAAAGGCCTCACGTTCCGCCGGGGGGACCGGACTTCGGCCCAGCCGGAAGATTTCCCACATCAACCACGCATACAGCCCCAGCCCGAGCAGTCCGTGTTCCACCAGAATCTCCAGATAAGTATTGTGCGGATACAGTTCCTTTTCCTTGTACCCGCTGACGTACCGCGCCAGCTCGGCCGGCATCTGGTTCACGCCCCATCCGGTTAGTGGCTTTTCCAAAAACATCTCCCAGCCGCCCGCGTATACTGCGCGGCGAAACTCCACCGGCCCGGATTCGCCGAACCGGTCAATGAGCGCGCGGCGCTGTTCTGCAAAACTCAAAGTGATGAGCAAGCCTGCCGCTCCTGCAATCGCCACGCCGATCGCGATGCGTCTCAGCCTTCTGCTGCGCGAGCGCAAGACCAGATAACCCATGCTGGCGGTGAAGGAAAGCCAAACTGCGCGCGTCATCGTTGCCACGATGGCCAGTGGTAACGAAGCCAGCAGAAGCGCCGCGAGAAATCCGCGGATTCTCCGCCGTAGAAATGCATGCAGGGCCAGGATGCCAAGCATGTTCAGGGAAACCCCGTTTGCTACTGCTTGCAGCAACGGTCCGCGGGCGCGATCGGCGTGGTATCCGAGACTTTCATCCAGAATAAAGCGCGGAAATATCAGTGACTTCGCTCCCACCCAAAACGCGATCGACGTAAAGCACAGGTAGGCAAGCACGGTGAGAGCGAAAACTTCGAATATCCGCATCCGGCGTTCGTCGCGAAACAACAGTGCCGCGATGTGGAACAGCGTGAAGGGAACAACAAATTTGGCGGCGAGCAAGGACCAGGTCCGGTTGTCGAACGGCTGTCCAACGACGCTCGCGATTGCCAGCAGCGCCAGTCCCAGCATGGGCCAGGTCACACGTTCCACCGGCAACCGTTCGTGTGATACCAGCACACGTGCCCCGACCACGAGGACTAACACCACGAAGGCCACATGATCGATCTCGTAAAAAGACACATCGGGATGCCGCAGCAGCATGGCTGCCAGAGCCGCAAGAAACAGCCAGACGGGTGCAACCAGAAACGCCTGCAACGTGCGCAGGCCTATTTCGAGCGTACGTGCTCCCGTTGCGCGCACGCCGGGTGCTGCTACCCTCACCAGCGCGGGCGACGTCATTCTCCGCTGCCTTTCAGCACAACCAATACCGTCTTGAGGAGAATCTTAAGATCCGCCCCCAGACTCCAGCCATGGATGTATTCAATGTCGAGGTCGACGCCATTCTGAAACGAGGGATCGCGACGTGCGGTTACCTGCCAAAGCCCGGTCATGCCCGGTACCACGTCCAGGCGTGGCAGATGCTCGATCGAGTAAGCGGAAAAATCATCCATAGGATGTGGCCGCGGCCCCACCAGGCTCATTTCCCCAGTCAGAACATTCCAGAGCTGCGGAAGCTCGTCGAGACTGTAACGCCGCAGGAAGCGGCCGATGCGCGTGATGCGCGGATCGTCGGCAATCTTGAAGAAAGGACCCTGCCGCTGATTGCGGGTGCGCAGTTGTTCTTTCTGATCGTCAGCGCCATGGATCATGGTGCGCAGCTTGTAGCAGCGGAACGGCCTGCCCTTGCGGCCGGCGCGCAGTGCGATATAAAAAACCGGTCCGGGAGAGTCGAGTCTGATGAGACAGGCAAAGAACGCCAGCAGCGGCGTCACTGTGATCAATCCCAGCCCTGCGCCCATTACATCGAGCGCGCGTTTCGCCCACAAGCCGGCAACCGGTAGTTTCTCTTCATGCAGAGAGATGAGCGGAACCCCGCCGATCTGTTCCGTCCTATGCGAGGGCTCACAGCCAAGCAAGTCCGGCGCAACCTTCACATCCAGCCGCAATTGCCGGGCGGTGCGCAGGACGCGCAACGCCATCTCCCGATCCTGCGGCGCGGCCAGAATAATTTCGTCCACGAACTCGGCGCGCGCCAGGCGCGCCAGGTCGCGGGTGCTGCCGATCACTTGCGGCCTCACCGGTGTGTGGTCATCCAGGAAACCGCAAACGGACCTGCCCAGTTCCGGATGCTTCTCCAGATGGCTGGCGATTCGGCGTCCCAGGTTCCCCGCGCCGACGATAAGCACATTCCTCGCGCTCCGCCGCAAAAGCGCAGATGGAGCATGAAGGGGTTCAAGGTTCGCACTCAGAGCTATTGAGGGGACCGGGCCGCTCTCCCGTGAAAATCTTCTATCTCCGGATGCCCGCTGCGGGCGCTTCTTCCAGTCCGGAGGCGCCACTCCTGGGATTAAGCGGGCCGCCCACTGGGTTTCCGGAGAAACCTGCTGCCTGGGATGGAAGGAGGGCGAAGACACTTCAGATCAGTTCCAACTCGTAGCCTTGAATTTCAATCGCCAGCGATCGCTGAATCGATTCGATGGAGATCACGAGCTTCCCCTTTTCGTTTTGCATGAGTAATCCCTCTAATCCGTGCAGGCAGCCGCCACGCACGCGCACGCGCTGGCCGGCACGGACAAAAGGATGCAAAGAAAAGGGTGCATTCTGCTGGAGCAGCAATTGCAAGTCTTCGATCTGCTTTTGTGGCACAGTCATTACATTTCCTCCGAAGCTCACGAAGCCGATCAGCCCGCCGGTTTCCAGCACGCTTCGCCTTGCCTGTTGGGACCGGTCGATATGCACGAAGGCATAACCGGGAAACAGGGGGACCGCGATCGTTTTTCTCCGGTCGCTCCAGGCGCGGTGCTGGGTCAGCAATGGCAGGTAAACTTCGCAGTCCTTGCAAGCGAGCTCCGCCACCGCTTTTTTTTCGAACCGGTAGCGTATCTGTACTGCGAACCACTGCCGAACTTTGGCTTCCACCGCCGTGGGCGACGTCGTTACCCAACCTATTGCCTGCGAGATGGCAGGGCTACCGCTCATCGAGTCCCATCGCAATCTAAGGATTGTTTTCCACAGCTTGTTGCGTTATTCCGCAGGCAGATATTGGGAATCTCCGCCAGTCACCCGCTTCGATAGTGCGATCACAGCTGACTCGCAACCAACGCGGCTTCCATTTCCGCTACAACCGGCGATAAATCCGTTCGGGTACGGGAAACCGCCTCTCGCTCAGCACTGTACCCAGAATCCGAGAGTGCGCCCCTTGCAGGTTTTGCTTGATCTTGTACGCAGTCGCTTTCCTCGTGGTGTTGGCGCCTAGTATCAGGATGATCCCGTCCGCCAGCTGTCCCAACACGGCGGCTTCGCTGGATGTCCCTGCTGCCGGGCCATGAATTACGGCGTATCCAAATTCACTACGCAGTTGCGCCAGACACGACATCCACAAACCCACCCCGGATTTCTGAGTGGATTCCCGCAGCCTCGCTTCTGGCACATGCCAGAGATTGGCCGAAATCTGCACAGACAAGGACTTAATTGATCCAATCCCCGCAAATTGAAAACGAGCCTGGGCGAATTTTTCTAAGGCAGAGCTGCGGCTCACGACGGCAACGTCGGAGCCGGTTTCCCGAGCCAGAGCTTGCCCCACTTGATCGCAGATTTCGCTCACATCCATGTGTGGTTCTGCCGCGCTGAAAACAACATGCCTGGACTGCTGGCCATTGCCGGCAAAAAACACGCGCCGCACCAATCCCCGGATTTGTTCGTTTGCGAACGCCTCCGGATTCCAACCTTGAATCTCTCCGTCGGCGCCAACCCGGTGTGGCGCTTTCTTATGCGCGGCAAACTCGACCAGCTCCGGTTGTGCCAGCACCTCTGCTTTTGCGCTCATTTGCACCTCCTTCACGCCGATAGCTGCCGGTTCATTTCTTCTGGTATCGAGGCCAGGACCGGGACCTCCAAACATGCCAGGGCTTCTTCCGGCGTACGCAGGGCAGGGTCCAGATAATCTGTGGCAAAACTCGCTCCCGTACCGCAGATCAGCGCAGCCACAAACCCCACCGCCGCGACCCCGGCGGGCGGCCATTTTGGCAGGGCAGGCACGACCGGTTGCTCGGCGATGGCCACATTAACGATGCCGCCCTGGTCCAGTGCGTCGCCCATCCGGGCTTCTTCACGCTTTTTCACGTAGAGCAGGTAATTGTCTTCCGCGGCCTTCTCGTAACTGGCCAAATCATCCTCATCGATGGCTTCCTCGCCCAGTTCGTGGGCCAGCGATCGATACTCCACCAGGTGCGCGGTCATCGTCGCCAGCCGCGCTTCCAATCCTTTGGCGTCCACCTCCGCCTTCTGACGCTCCGCTTTGGCCCACTCATAGTTGGCATCGCGATCGCTGGTTTCGTCGCGCAGAGGGATGAGCTTCTCGGCCGCGATCGCCGCCTCGGTTTGCCTGATCTGCTGTTCGACCTCCTGCACCAGGCGGTGGTTGGGTTCAAACTTGGTGAGCAGCTGAGTCTTCTTCAGTTGCAGATCGAGCAGATTCGCTTTCAAGACCCGAAACAGCTCGGGATTGTCTGCCGTGCGTATCTGGGTTGCGGATCGGGCAGGGAGCTTCGCCATTTGCGCGTCCAACTCCTGAATTCGGCGCTGGGTCTCTCTCAGATCGATTTGCGTAGTGTGATAATTGGCCTCGGTCTCGTCGAGCCGTTGCAGCAGCATGTCGCGTTGCTGGGCGGCCATGACCACGTTGTGCATTTTCATGAAGCCGACCAGTTTCCCCTTGGCTTCCTCCAGTTGCCGCCTGGATTCCACCGTCTGATCGTCGAAAAACCTGAGTTGACCTGC
>Ga0187782_10002635_pt1 | contig 13240 bp, 19 predicted proteins | sample 0715_SJ02_MP15_2_FD_132454 | JGI IMG/M metagenome (GOLD analysis project Ga0187782, IMG submission 132454) | Tropical peat soil microbial communities from peatlands in Department of Meta, Colombia - 0715_SJ02_MP15_20_MG | ecosystem: Environmental > Terrestrial > Soil > Wetlands > Peat | place...
AGCAAGGCGGCACGCCTGCGGCGAAGGGGGGCAAGGGGGGCGCAGCCGCAGCGTCGCAACCATGGCCCGCTGCAGCGCCGGCGACGCTCCCCCCGTTCCCGGACGGGTGGGAGATGGAGACGAGTCCCCCCGACGAGGTCCAGAAACGTGCCGCTGCCATCGCTCCGCAGCTATGGGCGACGGGCCCCGGGTCGACCGCGCAAGAAATGACGGGCGGCCGTTGGATTACCTACCAGGCGACGCAGACCCCGGGCGCGAGCAAGGGCGTGGTCGCGTGGCACGTGAAGGGGACGGCGACACCGGGTCCGACGGCTGCGGCCCTCGTCGCTCCGGCCGCCGCGGCTCCCGCAGCCGTCGCCCCGACGGTCGTCCCTGTTGGACCTCAGGCGCAGGCGAAGCTCGCACCCGCGGCGAGCCCCGCAGCCGCTCCGGCCGCCTCGCCGGCCGTCGAAACGCCGGCCGCCTCGCCGGCCGTCACGCCTGCGTCCAAGCCGTCGACGGCGCTGACGCCCGTGCAGAATGCAGCGATCGCAATGACCAACGCGCTGAATGCGAACGGCTACCGTCAGAGCGATCAGCCCATCTACAAGGCGTTTCAGCGCTACGGGATGGGAGCGGCGACGCCCGACGGCTTCCCCGGCACGCACACGATGGCCGCGCTGTACGGGACGCTGGACCAGCTTGGGCTTCCGAAGCCGAACGTGAAGATCTACCCGTGGCTCGCCGCGCCCGGCTACGACGGCGTGAACGCTCCCACGCTCTCCGAGTGGAACCGCTGAGCGGGGCGCCGTGCGCGGCTTCGATGACGGCGAGTCGTCGGGGTTCGGAGGCATAAGCCTCGCCGAGCTCGCGGCCCTCGTGTCGGTCATCATCCTGGCGCAGCGTCTCTCGACTCCGGGCGGCACGCCGCGAACGGGGCCTTTGAAGATCGGCCCGCAAGGCAAGGGCATGACGCTCGCTCAGGTGCGCGCCCTGGCTGTGCGCGTCGGCTTCCCGGACCCGGACACCGCGGCGGCGGTCGCGATGGCCGAGTCGGCCGGCGACCCGAGCGCGAAGGGCGACGGGGGTAACTCCCTCGGCCTGTGGCAAATCAACGTGCCGTCGCACCCGGAGTACGCAGCCGTGCCGTTGCTCGACCCGGAGCAGAACGCGCGCGCGGCCCTCGTCGTGAGCGAGAACGGCACCAATTGGTCGCCGTGGACGCAGTACCGTAATGGCGCGTTTCGTCGATACATGCCTAACGTCTAATGGGTAGTACGTCTAAGGGGTAATTGCGATGTCCAATCCCAATGTGCTTGTGACGTATTCTGGTGGCGACTTCACTCTCGCGCTGCAAAACGGCTTTTTGCAGGTGGGCACGCTCCCGTACGGCGGCGGGGTCGGCAACATAACTCTGACGGGCGACGTCACCGGGACGGGGCCGACGACGGACGTGGTCACGGCCCTGGCCTGGCCGATGACCACAGTCCCCGGCAACGGGACGGCGACGCTATCGAGGGCCCGTGTGCAGAGCGTGGTGCTGCTCGGGCCCAACTGCACCGTGAACTTTCCCGCCGCGCCGGTCGTCAGTGACCTTGTGTTCGTGTCGTCGGTCTCGAATGTCGGCGACGTCGGCGCGGCTCCGAACGTCATGACCAACGGCGGCGGCGGCCAGGGCATCGAGATCCCTACGGCGCCGGGGTCATTCGGGACGAGCGTCCCGATCATCGATGGCTTGTTTAAGTGCGTTTGGCAATTCAACGGTACTGGTAGTGGGGAAACGAACAATTGGAGTCTTGTGTTCAGCAACGTCACGCTGTCGACGTTCGCCGGCACCAATTCGCCGGCCGTGAGCGGCGCGACAACGCAGGCGACATGGGCCATCGACCCTCAAAACGTTTCGGGAACCGCGAGCGACGCCAATTCGGGCGAAGGGGGCGTGGGGTCGACGGTGGCTCTGCTCTCTTTCCGCGAGGTCGTTCGACGTTGGGGGTCAAACCGTCCTGTGCTCAACCAGGTAACGACCGTCACCTATCTTTCGTCGGGCACGGCGGCGGATACCGTCGATGTGCAGGCCAAGGGGGAAGGGGCGCTCGTTTTTCAGGGACCGGGGAGCACGGGCACTCCTCTGTTTTCCGGAGTGATCGCAGGGCACGTCGCGTTCTCGACGGCGACGGGCATACCTGAAAGCATCACGGCCTACGCCGGGGCGGCCGTTGGTCAAATGGTGGTCAACACAACGCGGGCCAATTCGGTCGCGTTCGTGCTCGCAGTCTCGGGCGGCGTGGCGACGCTTGCGCAGCCGCAAGCGCCGTCGACGGTCTCGGGCGCAGGCGCCCCTGTGACGACGTGGGCGAACGGCGATGCGATCCATGCATTTGTGCTCCCCGCAGTATTCGTCGCTCGTGCGAGCTACGAGGCCAGCGCCTTTGCGTCCCCCGCGGGGGTGGCGTTTCAGCACTTAAACGTCAGCGGACTATTCCCTTGGATTGGAGGCGGCTTCTCGTCGTGGCTGATCGAGGCGACGAGTGTCGGATCCGAAAACGGCATGGGCATCCTGCGCAGCGGGGTACAGACAATTATCTACAACGGCGCTCACGTCCTCCGCGGCGGACCCTCTAGCGCGGGACCTCTGCAGGAAAACGGCAATGACGGCGTCGTCGGCGTCCTGATGACGGGAGGCGGCGTAATCGAGGCATTCGACGTGGATACGTTCTACGCCGAGCAAAACGTCACGTTCGCATGCACCGGCACGTGTCGGTCGCTCAATAACGATGGAGGCATCCTGCAGCTCCCGTCGACGGCGCTAAATGTCAGCGATGGGTGCTACGAGCTCGCCGGAGCAGTCCACTCGGGCGGCGGGAGCGAAGGCACGGCCGCCATTCTCAACATGACGAACAGCGCGCGATGCGCGTACGGGAGCACGGCGACGGCGACGTTCTTGGCGAGTCTCATCCTCACGCTCAACGACGAGACGACCGGGTTTTCGCGCACCGCAGCGGGCACATGGGCCGGGGGCATTACGATCAATGTGACCAACCTGGACGCGGCGGCCGGGGTTGCGGGTTTCGGCGGTTTGGCCTTCTCGCCCGTAGGGAGCGCCTGCTACGCAAAGTCGCTGACGTCATGAAGGTTCCCTACGCGTCTCCTGTCCTGACCGAGCTTCCGGCAGATGACCCGCGCGTGCGGGCGCTTCAGGCTGAACTGAAGTGTCGGCGGTGCGGCACGGTCCATCTGGACGATTGCTCTCCGGCGACTGAACGCCCGACGCTCTCGACTGCACGCCGGTCGAGCCGTACATAAGAAGGGCCCCCGCGACCGCGCAAACGGCCCGGGGGCTTGGCTCTAACCTGTGAAGGAGGTCAGAACATGGACGCGATAGAGGCGGTGGTCGACGTACGCAAGGCCCAAGAGCGCTTGCGGCAGAAGGTGGCCGACGTTCTCGAGGGCAAGAGCGGGATCAGCGTGACGATCGTGCTTCGCGATGTTCTCCAGTACATCGATATGGAGCGCACCGTGGGCGCGTACCTGACTCTGGCGACCTTTCGTCGCTCGACGCCGGAAGCGGACACGCTCTCCGAGTCGTCGACGCAGGCCGTGGCGAGGCCGCGCCGATGACCCGCGTCGTCGTGCTCGCGATGCTCTGCGCATCGTGCTCGGCGCCCTTCACCCAAGCCGACCCGTCCGACGTCCTCGAGGGCGCGGCGGCACCCGACGTCCTCGAGGACGTCGACGCCGGCGTGCACCGGGTCGCCGACGCCGCGAGGGATTTCGTCGAGGCCGGTACATACGAGGCATCCGACGTACAACCCGACGTCGCCGACGTGGCGGCCGATGCCGCGGCCGAGTGCCGTGCGAGCTACCTTGCCACGTGCTCGGCCGACCCCATCGCGTGCGAGTCGCTCTCGCTCTGCAATGCGTGCCCTGGGGCGTGCGACCAATGACCCATCGGGCCAAGACGCACGTCGTCGCGCCGGTGCACTCGGCGTGGACGCTCTGCAACCTGTCCGTGCTCGGCGTCCCGGCCGGCAGCGTCGTATCCCTGTCGACGTACCGCGCGTGGCTTCAATGCGAGCCCGCGGGCGTGGACCTCGTCGGCGTCGACTTCTGCCGCACGTGCGTGCGCCAAGCCGTGAAGGCGATCGATGCCCGTTGACCCGGCCGACCCGTCGACGTGGGTCCTCTCGCTGCGCGGCATGCGCCTCTTGCCGTTGCGGCGCGAGGTCCCAGGCCAGGGCGAGTTCCCGGAGCTCGGCTTCATGGTCGCGTGGCGCGATACGTTCCAAGCTTCGATCGTCTACGTCGGGATCGTGGGCGACCTCGAGACGCGTGGACTGTCGACGTTCGAGACGTGCGAGTACGAAGACCTGACCGCGATCTTCGCGAGCGGGTGGGTGGTCGACTGATGGCCGAGAGGCACTACATCCCGGTTCGCGTGAACGACACGCACGATGGCATGCTCCTGGTGTGGAAAGAGCCCGGGCGCATACGCTTCGAGCTCATCGTCGGGGGGATGCCTGGCGGCGTCGTGTGCTTTTCGACGACGCCCGATTTCGCGGGGGGCCTGACGAATCGTCTCTTGGACCTTACCCAAGAGTCCGACGAATGAACCTCGTCCGCCAGGGCGCGCACTTGTGGAACGTCCTCGACGACGAACACCGCGAGTGCGTGCGCTGCGGACTGCGGCTCTTCAAGCACGCGCGTCGCGGGTGGGTCCTCGTCGACTTCTTCGGGAAGCCGAACGACGTCGCGTTGCTGGGCAGCGGCGCCGGCGGCGACGCGTGGGGCGTGTGCAACGCGCGCCGTCCCCCGTCGCCCGAGGACGTCGTGTTGATTGAGTACACCGGGGACCCGGACGTGCACCCAGGCTGCGAGCGTCGAATGCACGCCCTGGTGGGCTCAGGAGGCGACGCGCGGCCGGCCTGCGGGGTACCCCTCACCTTTTGGGAGGTCGGCCCTCTGCGGGCGCATCCTGGCTGGACGTGGTGCCCTTCGTGCTGGGTGACCGACTTCGCGCCGCACGAAGTGCACGCGCAGGCGCTTATGTCGTACTTCCAACTACCAGGCTCGTTCCGCTGACGGTCCGGTCGCCGGGGCTCTTGGAAGATCGCAGGCTATGTTACCGGCATGGGATCACGAGACGCTGCGGCCCCCCTGACGGCACTCGATATCGACACCCTCGACGTCGACCCTAAGCGCCCGTCCGCCAAGGCGAAATGCCCGTTTTGCGGCGGCACCTACGTGGCCGGCTACCGGCGGACGGTGCCCGATGAGGCCGTGTTCTACCACTCCATCCCACGGTGTGACCAAGCGCTCACCCTTCACCCCATCGCGTTCTTGCGCGAAGCGCGCCTGAACGGCGCTCGGGCGAAGCGGATCACCGACTAGCTGCGGACGTCGGGCGCGACGGGGGCCTCGTCGCTCACGGTGAACGCCGAGCGTCCGCGGTCGCGCAGCAGGCGCTCCATCGCGGCGTCGCCTCCGACGTACGCCGAGCGCGTGGCGCCCTTCGACCACCAGAACGCATACCAGTACGGCCCGTGCAGCCGCGGGCAGCGTCCACACGTGACGAATTGCCGGCGCAGCGTCGCGCCGGCGGGAATGCGTCGGGCCGGTCGTTTGGGCTTGGTGTCGCTCGGGCGTGGCACGCGGAGAAGTATGTCTTATGTAAGGTGCTCGATCAAGGACCTTACATAAGACGGTCCGGACGCCTGAACGCGTGCGCTCGCTTCCCTGCGCGCCGCTCGAGTGAGACGCTTGCAGCCCGCATGCTTTTCGTGTCCGTGTACGGCTACGTCACGCTTCGCACCCGCGGCATCGCAGGGCTTCAACACGCGATAGGCGTCGGCGCTTCGAGCGACGTCGCTGGCTTCCGCACCGTTGCGGAGGCGCGCAAGGTCGACGACATCGGCTTGCACGTCGGCGGTCTCACATCGATCGCGAAAGCGCGGTGCATGGCCGCTGCGGAGTTCCTGCGCGCGCCGGCCGACTGCGACGTGTGGATCCAGTGCGACGAGGACGTGTTCGCTCCCGTCGGCGTGCTCCGGCGCCTCGTGCTGCGCGCGCGCGAAACGATGGGCGTCGCCGTTGCGGCGATGCCGCTGCGCGACGGCACGGGCCGGATGAACGTGCAGCACACGGAAAACCTGACGACGGTGGACAGCGCGAGCTCGTGGTACCCGATGAAGGTCGGGGGGCTCGCGCTCGCGGCCACGCACCGCAACGCGGTGCTTCACTTGGGTGGGCTCGTGAAGTGGTTCGACGTGGGCGGGCGCTCGTGTCCTGCCCTCTTCCTTGACGGGATTTGCGAGCGGGAGTGGCAAAGCGAGGACGTCTTTTTCTGCGAGCTCGCGCGCCTGCACAGCGTGCCGCTCGAGTTCATGGTCTCGCCCGACGTCGTGCACGACGGCGTCGCGGCCGACGTCGAACCGAATGCGGAGTCCCTGTCATGAACGAGAAGATCTTCGGGTTGCCTGCGTGGATGGTCGCGCTGGGCGCGTATCTCTGGTGGAAGCACAGTCACGCCGCGGCAGCGCCGGCCGCCGCGGCGCCGGCGCCGGCCGCGGCGGCGCACGGCTACGCCGTCCTCGTCGGTCGTCGCAAACACAAGCACAAGCGACGTCGGCCGGCCCCTCCGGACCAGGGCGACGGCGGGGGAAACGGGGGCGGGGACGACGACGACGGGGGCGACGACGATAGCTGACGATGCTTACGTGGCTTGTCGCGTCGTCGTCGCCGAAGGCCCCGAAGTGGACCGCGTACGGGGCACGGGTCGTCTACCGGCTCTTCGGACCCATGCACGTCCAGAAGAGCCGGCGTCGTTCCGCCTGGGTCGGCGACTGGTGGCTCGAAGCTCGCTCGGCGACACGCGTCGCCGTGGCGGGCCCATTCCATCAAAAACGCAGCGCGCAGCGCGAGGCCGAGGGCTGGGAACGCGATGGCTTGCCTCACTGAACGAGCGAGCAGGCTGTTCGCTCGTCAAGCTTTTCGAGTGACGTAGCCCCCGGAAGGGCATAAAAAAACGGGCGTGCCCTTCCCAAGGCCGCCCGTTCTGACATCCCGTTCAGGTCCGGAGTCGTGTCGTGGCTGAGGCTACGCCGTCGCCCTCCGCACGTCAATCGGCCTACCGGCTTCGGTCGCGGCTGCGCCCACTGAGCAGCTCGGCGCGCGAGCGCGGCTGCGGGGTCATGTGCGTCGAGAGGACGGACGACCATCCCGCGATCATTTTGCGGCGGGAAGGCGGCGTGCCCCGGGCGACGTGGGCCGGCATCATGACCTGCGGGCACATCTGGACGTGCCCCGTGTGTTCGCAAAACCTTCGCGCGGAGCGGGCGCAGCGGGTGGGGCGGGCCGTCAAGTACCTGGGCGGGCAATGGGTCATGGTGACGTTCACCGTGCGTCATCACGCGGGGTTGAAGCTGAAAGAGCTGCGCGATTGCGGAATGCACGCATTGCGAAAAACGCGGCAAGGGGGCGCGGTGCAGCGCATTTGGTCGGAGCGCGTGAGCGCGAGCGTCCGTGCGCAGGAAATGCCCTACGGCGATAACGGATGGCACTGGCACGTGCACTTGCTCATGCGGTCGTCGGATTGGTCGGAGGAGGAGAAGGGCTTGCTGGCGGCGAAGTGGTCGCGCGAGCTCGTGCGGGCGCTCGGCCCGAACGCGCGCCCGAACTACGAACACGGCGTCGTGTGGTCGGAGCCGTTCGACGCCTCCAACGCGGAGAGCGCGGATCGCGCGCGCTACCTCGCGAAGATCGGGCTGGAGACGGTGGGCATCGGCAAGGGCAGCAAGTGGAGCCTGACCCCGTGGCAGGTGGCCGAGCTCGCGGCCGACGGCGACAAGACTGCGCAGGGGTTGTGGCGCGAATACTTCGAAGCGACGCGCGGCAAGCGGATGATTGAGATGGACGATCGCGCGAGCGCCGCGGCCGAGCAGGCGTTGCTTGAAGAGCAGCTCGAAGCGATGCGCGAGGACGACGGCAAGGACCACGAACCGGTGCGCATCACCGTCGAGCGCGACGACGTACGGCGCCTGCGCATGCTCGAGTGGCGCGGCTTTGAGGGCTTGTTCGGGGTGCTTTTGAGCGCCGCTGAACAAGGGGGCCGTGCTGCCGTGGACGAGTGGATCGCGTACGCTCGCGAGAATGTCGTACGTAATCGAAGTGGGCCCGCGCCCCCCGTCCAAACTTGGGGTTGGCCCGGGGCGACGCCGGCCGCGGCTTGACGGCGAGGACCATTCGCCGGCCGAGCTCGCGGACATGCTTCGGGTCGCGACGTACGAAAACGAGCAAATGCAAGCGGCCATCGCGGCGTGCTCGGCGTGGCTGGCGAGCGACCCGCGGTCGTTCGCCGACTACTCCGGGCGCGTCCACGATCATTCGATGAAGTTGCCTCCCCTCGTCGCGAGCGCGCAGCAAGCGATCGCGCAGGCGGGGGGCTACCCTCCGACGACGCGCGGCTACTTCATGGGCCTCGAGTACGCAAAGCTCGTGGCGTGGCGTTCGGCGCTCACGGTGCTCTATCGAGAGTGGCTCGCCAACCCGCACGGCTGCACGCTGCCCGCGTTCGACCGGACGCCGCAGCCGACGGCTCCCGACCCCGGGCTGGACGTGCTCAGGGCGACGCAGCCCGTGGCCGACGCGATGAAGGCGGCGAAGCAAGCGGCCACGTGGTCGTTCACCAACGTGCCTCCGATCGCGGTTCTCTTGCTCGCCTACCTGCTCGTGCGTGAGCTCAAAGCCTGAGTGTGTGCAAGGCGCACGCATCGCTGAACGCTAGGCCAGCTTGGCGAGCGCCGGCGGACCGGTAGCGTTGAAGCATGGCAAAGCGACGATCCTCTGGCCGAACGACGACGCGCACGCAGATCATCAAGGCGGTACCCATCCGGACGCCGCAGCCCATCATTCGCGTGAGCGCGCCTCGTGCAGCGCCGTCGCGGAAGCATCATCGCAAGGGCCGTCGTCACGGCGGCGGGGGGAGCACGAAGGGCAAGCTCATTGCGACGGGCATCGCGGGCTACGTGCTCGGGATGGTCGACAAGAGCGGCACCGCGATTCCTACCGTGCCGATGCTGGGCCGCGCGGGCACCGTCGCCGCGGCGGCGTACTTCCTTGGCAAGGGCCGCGGCATCTGGGGCGACGTCGCTCTCGCGGCCATTGCGATCGCCGGCTACGAGATGGGCTCGACCGGCAAGATCGCGGGCGCCGACATCGCTCCCCAAGTGAGCGGGATCGCCGCGCAAGTCTGACGAGTGTTCCGAGGGGCCGTCGGGGTCGCGCCCCCCGCCGTCCTCTCCTTCGTCCGGAGTCGGCGCGGCAACCCGTTTCACACTGGAGATAACGCACATGGCGTACGGTCAAGTCTTGGGACACGTCCTCGGCGCAGACAAGCATTTTGACGTCGTCGGCGACGACGTGGACGGTGGCGTGGTCCTCGGGTGGGACGCGAACGGAAACGAGATCGTCGGCAGGCATCGGAAGCACCATCATCACCACAAGCACCATGGCCATGCGCTCGCGCTGAACCGCCCCGACTGGCGCGGAGAGGAGCTCGCGCCGGGCGTCGTGATGCCGGGCGAGGGCCTCATCCCCTTGCCGATGACCCCGCAGCAGAACGGCGGAACGTTCACGGCGACGGTGGTTTCGATCACGTGGCAGGGGCAGCTTCAGGTGCCCTTCCGATCGGAACGCTTGCTCGTGTCGAGCGCGCGCACGGGCCCGACGTCGACGGGGCGCTTGCTCGGTCAGATGTTCGTCGGCGTCTCCTTGCAGCAGGCGGACATCACGGGCCTGGACATGGAGCTCGTCGGCGCGGCGAACGCGTTCGGAACCCGCATGACGATGATCCAGGCGCCGCCCGGGATCCTCATCCGCATCCCGGTCGTGCTCTCGACGGCGCTGGCCAACACGGACACGATCTTCGCGTCCTTCCAATTCCTCGGCCGCGTCGTTCACTGAGAGCGCCATGGACCCCACGAAGCCGGACGTCAAAGCGCTCTACGCCTCGCTTCGTGCGGGCGGCTTGAGCGACGAACAGGCACGCGCGCAGCTCGCGGCGTACAACGTGCCGCTTCCCGCAGACCTCGCGGCGTCGGCGCCGGCGGAGTCGTCTTCACCCTCGCCAGGGGCGCCGGCGTCGACGCCCGAGCCTGCGTCGCCCGCGCCCGCGGCGACGCCCGAGAGCTACGGCGTCGCGCGCCTCGACGCGCGCGTGACGGCCGTCGCTACGCTCCTCGGCCCACGCTTCGCGCAGTGGGCCAAGGCGCCGCCTGACGAGGTCGCGTCGGCGGTGGCGACGGTCCTCTCGATCGAGCGGGCCTTGCTCGATGCGGCATCGCCGCGCACGGCCATCACGCTCGCGCCGCCGGCAAAGGCGGCCGCTCCCGTCGTGCGCCCGCACCCGCTGTCACTGTCGCTGCAACCGCCGGCGCCGCCGTCGTTCAACCAGCCGCACGACCCCTACCCCCACGTCGCCGCGACCGACGCGTCGGCGACGCAGCACCCCAACCTGACGCCGGTCGCGCTGCCCGCGAGCGTGAACGTGACGCCTGCCATCGGCGCGAATCCGTCGATGGCTCGGCACGGGGCGTAGCCCGTGCGCCTCGCGATTGCGGTGCCCGAGGAGCACGTCAAGCCGGGGACGCTGAACGCCGGCCTCGAAGTCAATACCCGCGTCAACGAAGAGATGCTGGAGGCTGGGCAGATCCCAACCTTCCGTGAGGCCGTCGCCGCGGGGAAGGTCAAGTGGAAGCCTGAGCCTCCCGGTGAAGAGCGCTTCGACCACGCGGGGATCGTCCTCGGCCGAGGGTGGGGCGATTGCGACGATCTTGCGCCGTGGCACGCGGCCAGCCTTCGCGCGTCGGGCGAAGACCCGGACGCGATGGCCTTTGTGCGTCGCTCGGGTCCGACCACGTGGCACGCCCTGGTCAAGCGTGGCGACGGCACGGTGCAGGACCCGAGCAAGGCGGCCGGCATGGGCGGCGCCACGGGCGTGGTGGTCGGCGTCGGGTGGGCGCAGGACATGGGCGCGCGGCCGGCCGTGCTGCCGACGATGTTCCCGCCGTCGAGTGTCGTCGGCGGGGGAAGCTCGCGCCCCGCCGTCGCGGCGCGCTGCCTCGGCAGTAACCTCTGGGAGGCTCGGGCGGACACACCCTGGCAGAACACCGCGTACGGCCTCGCGTCGCTGAGCCGCGCCCCGGTCGCGGCGCCGGCCCTCGTCGGCGCGATCCTCGGTTCGGTGCGTGCGGCCCACTGCGCCGGCGTCGCGGAGCCTGCGCACCTTGACGCGCTCATGGCCCTCGCCGGCATTCTCGACGGCCATGACCCCGAAGAAGTCGCGGAGATCTACGGCGACGACGAGACCGAGCACGCGAAGGCGATCGTCAAGGGCATCGTGCGCGGTCTGTCGTTCGGGAAGATCTTCCACGCGTTCGAACCGCTGACGGCGAAGCTCGTCTCGTTCATCCCGGGCGTGGGTCCCATCGCCGCGAGCGCGCTGGACATCACAGACAAGCTCGTGTCGCCGCAAGCGAGCATCCCCCCCCCACCCCCTCCAACGAACACGTCGCCGATGCCTCCCAAGGCCAAGGCGGCCGCGGCGGCCGCGGCGGCGGCGGCGGCGCCCATCCCTCCCCCGCCAGGCGAGGCGCTCCCTGCGCACTTCGCCGCGATGGAGAGTTTCCCGGGGGGACCATGGGTCATGCGCTTCTGAGGGGTCAGGGGGCGTCGAGCCCCCTGGCTGACGTGCGTGCGGGCCTCGACTTCGTCCGGCCGTCGGCCGGCCGCGCCCACGAGCGTGCGTCTCGCGCCCCATCCCCCCCCTTAGTGCCCTCTCGAGGGTCGCCTTGAACGGCTACCCCTATCCCCCCGGCATGCCGCCCGCGGCTCGTGCTGCCGCCGAGGCAGCACGAGCGGCGCAGCTCCTCTCGCGCGATGGCCTCGGCGACGTCGCCGTGTCCCGTCAGGGGGCGATGGCGCACGACCCGTACACGACGCGCAACGCGGTCGCTCCGAAGTGGCTCACGTGGGGACAGCAGGCATCGCTTCCCTTCGTCCTGGTCGGCGCCGGCGAGGGAACGGTGCCATTCCAGCAGTCGACGCAGCTCGTTCGCGTCGACTACCACATGCCGACTACCTGGCGCTCGAAGGTGCTCTTTGACTTCTCGGGTCTGCCGCCCTTCCCCACGGGGCAAGAGATCAGCGTGGGCTACTCGCTGACGCTCGGCGTGGGACAGGCGAGCATCACGCAAGTGTTCAACGTGACGTCGACGGCGAACGCCGCGGGTCTCTTCCCGCAAGTCGTCGACGACGAAACGTTCCCGGCGCAGTCGATTCAGATGGCCGGGTGGGTCAACCCGTTCGTGTCGTCGTCGGGCGTTCCGATCGTCGACGGCTCGATCACGATGATCGCGATGGTCTCGCCTATGGTGTTCTGATGGACAGTCAACCTACAGCAGCGTCGATGGTCGCTTGGCTCCGCGGCCCTCCGAAGTCGGAGAAGGCCGTCGCGTTCCGTTGTTCCACGGCCGAGGGGCCCAAGCTGGTGCGCGTCAGCCCGACGGCCGCGCGTCCGTGGTCGCAAGCCGCGAAGGCGATTGAGGCGCTCGAAACAACGAAGGTCGAGGCGCTCTGCAAGAGCGGCGAGATCTTGCGCGTGCTCGATCTCAGCATCCCGGGCGAGGAGGCGGCTGCGGAGGAGCGTGGACGCAGCGCGCGCGAGAGCGAGATGGTGCTGATCGCCAAGCTCATCGCCGAGGCGCACGAGCACAGCTCGAAGCTGATGCGCGAAGCCAATAGCGACGCGTTCGACGCGCTCTTGGGTTTGACCAAGACCGTTTTCGCGCGCCTCGACATGCTCGAAAAGGCGTGGACGAAGGCGCTCGGTCAGCAGATTCGCGACGGCAACCACGCCGACGAGGGCGAGGGCGAAGGGCTTTCGGTCGATTCGCTCATTCAGACGTTCATCGGCGCGAAGATGCAGGCCGAACTGGCCAAGGCGTCGACCGGCGCACCTCCCGCGGCCAAACCGCCGGCCGCGGGCAAGTCGAACGGAGCGGCTCCGAAAGGGTAAAGCCCATGAGTGCCGTTGCTGCCTTCTTCAAGCTGTTTGGGGCCCTGTGGCTCGCCGAGCAATTCGGCAAGCAAGGCGGCACGCCTGCGGCGAAGGGGGGCAAGGGGGGCGCAGCCGCAGCGTCGCAACCATGGCCCGCTGCAGCGCCGGCGACGCTCCCCCCGTTCCCGGACGGGTGGGAGATGGAGACGA
>Ga0187782_10002636_pt1 | contig 13238 bp, 13 predicted proteins | sample 0715_SJ02_MP15_2_FD_132454 | JGI IMG/M metagenome (GOLD analysis project Ga0187782, IMG submission 132454) | Tropical peat soil microbial communities from peatlands in Department of Meta, Colombia - 0715_SJ02_MP15_20_MG | ecosystem: Environmental > Terrestrial > Soil > Wetlands > Peat | place...
ACAACCGCTTCGGCGCGATCTCAGTCTCCTGTGTCACTGGGGTCGGCATTGAAAAGCTCGTGGAGCATATTGAGATGATGGTGCGAAAGACCGATCGCACGGAGGAGAGCTTTCCCTCCCTCAGCCAGACCGAGGGCTAGAACAATTGAGCCCAGTTACCTAGGGCGTCCCCAGCAAGAAGAGCTCCCTTATCTCGGGGGAGACGCCCGTAAAGTCGAGCCTGCTCAGCAACCTCTCACGATCGAGCCTCTTCGGCTCCCTGAAAAGGGCTGTCACCTGCGCGCAGCGCTCCTTTTCCGCATCGTCGATCCAGGCGGTGGCCCACACGTCCCGCCCCTCGACGCGGAGAAGCTTCCCCTCTCCCCTGTACCGGGTATTGCACTTCATTGGCTTGAAGAAGTCCATGTCAGTCTTTCTCGTCATGCAGATCTTCTTCGTCGCCATGATAATGGCGTACCACATGATCGTGTCGAGGATGCCGAAAATCATTCCGCCGTGAACGGTGTTTTCGTACCCCTCGAAAGCCCTCGCTACGACGATGTCCGTGTAGACCAGATCCCGGCGAAAGTGCATCTGCAACCCTAGGCCGTCGGGACGCTCCACGCCGGTAAAGAAAGACTTTCGGCTCACGGGCAAAAGGCTCATCGCTGTCGACCCTGGAGGTATCGCATACCCAATTGGCCGCACCCTCCCCCGACATCGATGGCGCGGGAATCACGCACTATGGCGGTAAAACGTCTGTTGACGAGATAGGATTGAAACTGCTTGATTGATTCTCCGTTCGGGCTCTTGAAATCCGCAAACGGCGACTCATTGTACGGTATGAGATTCACCTTGCATTTCACCCCTTTCAGGAGTTCGGCGAGGAGCCTGGCGTCTTCGAGCGAATCATTCACCTCCCTGATCATCACGTATTCGAAGGTCACCCTTGTCCTCCCCATGTTACCGAGGCCCTTCACATAGGCGATCACCTCGTGGAGCGGATAGACCCTGTTGATCGGCATGAGTCTCGTCCGGACCGGGCCTGTCGCCGCGTTGAGGGAGATGGCGAGCTGTGCCTTTTTCGGGTCGATAAGGCGCAGGCCGTCAATGAGGCCGACCGTGGAGACGGTGAGACGTCGGTGCGAGATCTTGAGGCCGAAGGGCTCCTCCATGATGTCGATGGCCCTGGTCACGTTATCGATGTTGTCGCAAGGCTCACCCATGCCCATGAGGACGATGTTCGTAAGCTGGCTTTCGCCCATGTGCGGCCTCACCGCCATCACCTGGCCTACGATCTCGGAGGCAGCAAGGTCCCTTATGAAGCCTACCTTGCCGGTGACGCAAAAGGCGCATGACATCTTGCACCCGACCTGGGTGGACAGGCACAACGTGCTTCTTCCGTTCTCTGGCATCAACACGCTCTCAACTGCGTGACCGTGCTCTGCGGCAAGGAGGAACTTGACGGAGCCGTCCTTCGAGGGAACGGTCTCCTCGATGCGGGGCAATCCGAAGTGGAACATGTTCTTCAGCAAGACCTTCAGGGCCTTCGGCAGATTGGTGATCCTATCGAAATCAGACACGCCCGCCTGGTAAACCCACCTGTATATCTGGTGGGCCCGGTATCGTTTGACGCCCAGGTTCTCGAGCATGTCTCCGAGCTCTCGCAGGGTGATGTCGAAAAAGTTGGTCATATGCCTTTGGTCGACTTGAGAGAGGCCTTTCCTGTTACCCATACCTTACCAGAAAGGGGACCGGTTTTCAACGGGATCGAGGGGATGGCCGGCAAGCGATCCGCGCCCCGCAATTGCAATAGGCCCGCCCAACCTGCTACAATCTAAGGCCATGGTCAACCTCCTCAGACGCAGATTATCCGCCTTTCGGCCTTCTCTTCAGCCGCATCGCGACAGGAGGGTATGCGCCTCGGTGCTCATACCGGTGATCGAGACGAGCGCCGGTCCCCATATCCTCCTCACGAGGAGGACGAATACGGTGAAGTATCACAAGGGCGAGGTCTCCTTCCCCGGGGGCGTGTACGAGGAGGACGACGAAGACACCTTGACGACGGCGGTTCGGGAGTGTTCGGAAGAAATCGGCGTGAGGCCCGAGGACGTGGAGATCGTGGGGCGTCTCGACGATATGAACACATTCACTGGCTTCGTGATCACCCCCTACGTGGGCATCATACCCTACCCCTATGCGTTCACGCTCAACCCGCGGGAGGTAGCCTACCTCATATACCTGCCCCTGCCCTTCCTGCTGAAAAGCGAGTTGCAGATCGAGACAACCGAGTTTGGGGGAGGGACGGTCCAGGCTCCGGCAATCTCTTACGAGGGTGAGAGGATCTGGGGTGCCACCTGCAGGATGCTCCTGCAGCTGAGGGACATCATCAGAGATGAGACGGTTTAGCCTCAAGAAGCTCGTCCTTCTCTCGCTCGGCCACCTCACCGTGGATCTCTACCAGGGCGCCTTGAGCATGGTATTCCCGTATGCCCCTGACCGGCGGGAAGCATGAGGCCCATCGTCAGCATAGTGGGGAGGCCGAATGTAGGCAAGTCCACGTTGTTCAACCGCATCATAGGCTCCAGGAAGGCGATCACGGAAGACACGCCGGGGGTGACGAGAGACCGAAACTACGGCGAGTTCGAATTCGGGGGAAAGTCATTCGTCCTCGTCGACACGGGCGGATTCGAGCCGGAAGGGGAAGAGAAGATCACCTCCCTGGTCAAAAAACACATATACGCGGCCGTGGAAGAATCGTCGATGGTCATATTCCTCCTCGACGCGAGGGACGGGCTTCTCCCCGAGGACCGGGAGATATGGGCGATCCTTCGGCGGTACGGAAGACCAGTCTTCCCTGTGGTCAACAAGGTAGACTCTCAAAGAAGGGAAGGGGAGATAGCAGACTTCTATGCCCTGGGCACGGACAAGGTCTACCCTGTCAGCGCGGCCCACGGCCTCGGCGTGGGGGACCTGCTCGAAGACATTGCGCATCTGGCGGAAGCTGAGCCGGAGGAGGAACGGGCCGAGGGGATAAAGATCGCCATCGTGGGCAGGCCGAATACGGGTAAGTCGTCTATTGTGAATAGGCTCCTCGGCTCGGACCGCATGATCGTGAGCGACGTGCCGGGGACCACGAGGGATGCGATCGACTCGATTGTCTGTTACGGGGGCAAGACCTTCACCATCATCGACACGGCGGGCCTAAGAAAAAAAAGCCGCATCTCCCTGAAAGTGGAGGAGTATTCGGTGACGAGCGCGCTGCGGAGCATTGAAAGGGCCGATGTGGTCAACCTGGTCGTCGACGGCACGGAAGGGGTCGGCCATCAGGATGCGACAATCGCCCACCTCGTGGTGTCTGCGGGAAAGGGTATAGGCATCATCGTGAACAAATGGGACCTTATGGATGCGAGGCGAGGTGCCGACGAGTACAGAAGAGTAGTGAGGCAGCGCCTGCCCCATGCGGACTTCGCCCCCGTGATCTTCACCTCGGCCTTTTCCGGAGAAGGCGTCGAAGACGTGCTGGCCATCGACACAGCCATTTACAGGCAGGCGACGAAAAAGATACCGACGCCGAAGCTCAACAGGGCTTTTGAGGAGTTCACCGCGCGGGTGTCCCCTCCCGTAGTGGAGGGCAGGCACGTGAAGATATTCTACGCGAGCCAGCTCAAGGCCGTGCCTCCTACGTTCATCCTCTTCCTCAACTATCCCGACCGCGTGCCCGAGCACTACAAAAGGTACCTGGAAAAGGCCCTGAGGGAGAAATACGGCTTCAGGGGCACGCCCATCAGGCTGCTCTTCAGAAAACGATAAACTCACGGGCCTTCTCGGACGGAGCCAGCCTTCATCAGCCCCGTCCGAAGAGGAGAGATTCCACCAGCCATCCCATGCGGTGAAAGATGGTCGACCTTCTCTGCCAGGCTTCCATCTCTTGGGTAAGGTCCGTCCCTGAAAAGCGCGCATAGGCGCGCAGAAAAAAGGCCTTTTCCCTGTTGCCGATAGATAGGCTGCCCTTTCGCTCCATCTTGTTTACGAAGCGTCCGAGTCTCGAGAACATCGCTTTCATGTCGCCGCCCTTTACCGTCTTTCTCCGGGCCCTGTCGAAATCGAGAAAGACGAGGGCTTTGTCCGGCGTTACGAGCACATTCCCGAGATGGAGGTCCGGATGAAAAACGCCCGCCTGCTGAAGGAGCCAGAGAGGCTGTGCTAGCTTCCTCGCGACCCTCATCCTCTGCTTTTCCGTGGATCCGCGGAGATACTCGAGGAGGCTGACGGTGTCCTCCTGAAGGATGGTGACCAGGTGCATTCGCTTAAATACCGGGCGCCGCTCTACCACCGCGCAGAAGGGTTGCACCACGGGAACGCCTTTTCCCCGGAGAAAGGCCATGATCTCTGCCTCGGAGACAGCCCGCCCCTTTCGGACGAAGACGTCGCGAGTGAGGCTCCTGAAAAGGCCGCCGTGCACGTACTTGCGTGCCACGAGCTTCATTCCCCCTGCTTCGACGATCTTAATGCCCCCCCTTCCCTTCCCTTCGATTACCGGAGCATTCCCAAGGGCCTCCAGGAAGGAGGCAGGGTCAATAAGGGGCGCGTAGCAGAAGAGAGTGAACCTTCCAACGCGTTTCTCTAATGGAGCGGCGGGAAGGCGCGGGTCCCAGGGTCTCTTTCTCGGAATCCCCATGGGCACGTTCGCTCCCTTTGCTTTCGATTGGCCCGGATATGCGCCGGATGCATTCATGTCTCACGGAGTGCGCGCGCGTTGAGCGCCCCTTTTCGAAGAAAGGGAGCGCGCCATGTTTCTCGCTCCATTGAGGATCTCTTTCGGCACGCTTCCTTTCTCTTCGCATCCGGTCGCCTCGATGCTTCCCGCGTATTCCATTCCCAGCCCTTCGAAGATCCTCTTGAAGACTTCCCGGGCCGGTGTACACGCGTCAACATCGTCATCGGCACAGCTTATGAGGGAAACGGCCCTCTTTCCCTTCACGCGGGAATTGAGGGCCTCGTCAAGAAAGGCAATGGAGCGGTCGATGACCAGCTTCAGCTGCGCCGACGGGCCGGACCAGTACAGGGGCGTGGCGTAGGCCACCACGTCCGATTCCACGATGTACTTGCATATGTCCCTCATGTCGTCGTTGATCCGGCAGACCCCCCTTTCAGCGCAGGAGAGGCAGCCCTGGCAGGGCCTGATGTTCATGTCGTTCAAATAGAGGACTCTCACCTCATTCCGGTCTGTTCTTGCCCCATCGATAAAAGCGTCGGCCAATTGTCGGGTATTGCCGTCTTTCCGCGGACTCCCGAAGAGCACTACGATCTTCATGGATTTCTTTCCTTTCAAGCCCTAAAAGAGGGCGACCTAGTATAGGGTCTCTGCCCCGGCCGGGTCAAGAGCCGCACCGTAAGGCCTCTAAGGACAGGCACATTTCGATCCCCTTCCCGTTGCAAAACATGGAGGACGAAGGGGTTGCGCGCTCCTGCCTTGGGGCGATCCAAGAAAGAGAGGGGCATGCGTTCTTTCGCATGCCCCTCTCTTCGGTTGATACACCTTATGATCGCTAGAGTCTATTCCTTACGATCTCCTCCACAACGGAAGGATCTGCGAGCGTCGTCGTATCGCCCAGCTGGTCAATCTCGCCGGAGGCGACCTTCCTCAATATCCTTCTCATGATCTTGCCTGATCTCGTCTTGGGGAGGCCAGGCACGAACTGGAGTTTTCCCGGCGAGGCGATGGGGCCGATCTCTTTTCTTACATGCGCCACTAACTGTTTCTTCAGGTCGTCACTTGCTGTCTGACCCACCTTGAGGATCACGTAAGCATACAGGTCTTCGCCTTTCACGTCGTGGGGAAAACCGACTACCGCAGCCTCGGCCACTGCAGGGTGGGAGACGAGAGCGCTCTCTACCTCAGCGGTCCCGAGTCTATGGCCCGAGACATTGACCACGTCGTCGACGCGGCCGAGGAGCCAGAAGTATCCGTCCTCGTCACGCCGTGCGCCGTCTCCGGAGAAGTAGAAGCCCGGCTGCTGGATGAAATAGGTACTGTGGAACCGCTCCGGATCGTTATAGACGCCTCGCATCATGCCCGGCCATGATTTTCTGATGCAGAGCTCCCCGCCCTCGTTCGTGCCTGCCTCGACCGCACGCTCCGCACCGGAGCTTCTCGGCCTCAGGACCACGGCGTCAACGCCGAAGAAGGGGAGCGTCGCAGCCCCGGGTTTGGTAGGCCAGGCTCCGGGAAGGGGCGTGATGAGTACGCCGCCGGTCTCTGTCTGCCACCACGTATCGACGATCGGGCATTTCTCCCTCCCGATGTTCTTGTGGTACCACATCCACGCCTCGGGGTTGATGGGCTCCCCCACTGAGCCGAGAAGCCTCAGGGAAGAGAGGTCCCGTTTGGCCGGCCACTGCTCCCCCTCCCTGGCTATGGCCCTGATGGCAGTCGGCGCCGTATAGAAGATGCTGACCTTGAACTTCTCGATGATCTGCCAGAACCGGTCGGGCTGGGGATAGGTGGGGACGGACTCGAAGACGATGGATGTGGCCCCGTTCGTGAGAGGGCCGTAAACGATGTACGAATGGCCCGTCACCCAGCCGATATCTGCGGTGCAGAAAAAGACATCCTTGTCCTTGTAGTCGAAGATGTACTTGAAGGTGCTGTACACAAAGACCATGTAGCCGCCCACCGTATGGAGGACGCCTTTCGGTTTTCCCGTGGAGCCTGAGGTGTAGAGAATGAACAGGGGGTCTTCCGCGTCCATCTGCTCCGCGGGGCACAGGTCCCCGATGCCGGGCCCTGCCATGTCATCAGCCCAGAACGTGTCTCTCCCCGCCTTCATGGGCACGTCCAGGCCGTCCAGCCTCTTGACCACCACCACGCTTTTGACCTTATGGCCTTCCTTCTCGCAGAGATCACAAGCCGCGTCCGCAGTCGCCTTCGAGCTCACGTGCTTGCCTGAACGCCAGTACCCGTTCGCCGTAACGAGGACGTCCGCCCCTGCGGCCAGGATCCTGTCCCTCAAGGCCTCCGCGGAGAAGCCTCCGAAAACAATGGTGTGGATGGCGCCGATGCGTGCGCACGCGAGCATGGTGATCGGCAGCTCCGAGATCATGGGCAGATAGATGGCTACCCTGTCGCCCTTTTTTACGCCCTTCTTCTTGAGAACGTTTGCGAACCGGGAAACCTCTCTGAGCAGCTCCTTGTACGTGTATTTCTTCACGTCATCCTCGGGTTCACCCTGGAAGAGGATAGCCACCTTGTCGCCTTTGCCTTTTTCGATCTGATAGTCGAGGCAATTGTAAGAGATGTTGGTCTTGCCGCCGATGAACCACTTGATGTCGGCCTTGGCGAAATTCTCCTGGTTCACCGTGTCCCACTTCTTGAACCAGAAGAGGTCATTGGCTATGCCCCCCCAGAACTTGTCCGGGTTCTCGATAGACTCTTTCCACATTTTTTCATACTGTTCCCTGCTTTTTACGTACGCCTGATCGACGAATTCCTTTGAGGGTGGAAACTTCCTCGTTTCCTCCATCATGCTGCTGATGGTAGATTTGTCCTCTGCCATACCAATCCTCCTCTATTCGTATGATGGCTCGTTGCCGCCTTGACGGTGGGACCGCCTATAGTTTTAGTCCAATGGACGCTGATTGTCAACAAAATTGTGCATATTATCACAATCTCATCCGAGAAACTATCGTCCCGCACGCCCAGACCTTGTACGCAAGCCCTCTTCAACGGGTTCGGAAGGCCAGCAATTCCCTAAAGGTCGGTGACCCTGAAGGGGAAGAGGCGAATTCTGTTGACATTACCGGGGCAAGCGGTTATACTCTGGCCCTCCTTCCGAAAAGGGGCGCCCTGAAAGAAAGGGCCGGTATAATGAGGAGTTGACATGGCAAGGGTTTGTGAGATATGCGGCAAGGGGAAGCAAGTCGGTTACAATGTCAGTCACGCCCACAACCGGACGAAGAGGCAGTGGCTTCCCAATCTCCAGAGTATCCGGATTGTGAAGGACGGCACAAATAAGAGGGCCCGCGTCTGCACGAAGTGCATCAAAAAAGGGCTCATCCAGAAAGCGTCGAGGTCCTAGCCCGAGCTTCTCAGCCTCTCCACGGACTTAACCCCCCGCACCTTTAGCACGGATTTCATGATTTTCTGCAATTGAGCGGCGCTCTGAAGCTCTACCTCAAAAACGGTGACAGCCGACCTGTCGGGATAGGCGGTTGCCTGGGCTTGGATAATGTTCGCCTTGCTCGACGAGATGACCGAGCTGATATCGGAGAGCAGACCCTTCTTGTCGTCCCCGGAAATGCGGAGCTTCACCGCATACGTGTAATCCTTGTCCAGCTCCCATGAAACCTCTACCTTTCTCTGCTCGTCGTAGGCCAGTACGTTAGGGCAGTCCTCAAGGTGGACCGTAAGCCCCCTCCCCCGCGTGATGAATCCCAGGATCTTGTCCCCGGGTATCGGGTTGCAGCACTTGGCGAACTTGACGACCAAGCCGTCGATCCCCTTGATCTTGATCGCATCGTCCTTGCTCTTTCTGATAGAGCCGAGGATCTTCTGCAGCCTCCCCACCTTGGCCGGTTCGGGCAGAATCTTGCCTAGGACCTGAAGGGGCGTGTAGAGCCCGTAGCCGACAGCAGCGAAGAGATCATCGACGGTCTCGAAAGAGAAGTCCTTGGCGAACGATTGGATTTCGCCCGACTTCAGCATCTGGGGCAGACTAAAGTCATGTTTCGCCAGTTCTTTTTCGATGAGGGACTTCCCAAGCTCTATGCTCCTTTCCCTCTGCTCCTCTTTTATCCATTGGCGGATCTTCGTCTTTGCCTTGGAGGTAACAACAAATTTCAACCAGTCCTTGCTCGGTTTGTGGGTCGGGCTCGTGAGGATTTCCACCGTATCGCCGCTCTTGAGAAAGGTCCGGAGCGGCATGAGCTTCCCGTTTACCTTCGCCCCCACGCACTTATGGCCCAATTCCGAGTGGATGGCGTAGGCGAAATCCACCGGGGTGGCCTCCCTCGGTAATTCTTTCACATCTCCCCGAGGCGTGAAGACGTAGATCTCGTCGGGGAATAGATCGATCTTGAAGCTTTCCAGAAACTCCTTGTTGTCTTTCAGCTCTTCCTGCCGCTCGATGATGCGCCTGAGCCAGGCGAACATCTTGTCCTCTCGCGCGTCAAAAACCCTTCCCTCTTTGTATTTCCAGTGCGCCGCTATGCCTTCTTCGGCGATCTTGTGCATCTCGTGCGTCCTGATCTGTATCTCGATCTTCTCGCCATGGGGGCCTATTACCGCGGTGTGGAGCGACTGGTACATGTTCGCCTTGGGAAGGGCGATATAGTCCTTGAACTTGCCGGGAATAGGCTTGAAGAGGTCATGTATGTAGCCCAGCACTTCGTAGCATTCCCGCACCGAACCGACCAAGACCCTGAAGGCGGTAATGTCGTATATCTGGTCAATATTGAGCTTGTCCTGGATCATCTTCCTGTAGATGCTGTAGAGCCTCTTTGCCCTGCCCGACACCTCGCACTTCACGGAGACCTGCTCCAGGCGGTTCTTGAGGAGGTCCTTCACCTCCGCGATATAGGCATCGCGCTCCCTCTTCTTTCGAGCGATGTTCTCACTTATTATCCTGTATTCCACCGGCTTCAGGTATTTGAAGGTGAGGTCCTCAAGCTCGCCCCGGAGCCACTCTATGCCGAGGCGATGGGCCAAAGGCGCGTAGATGTCGAGGGTCTCTCTCGAGATCTCGGCCTGCTTCTCAGGGGGCAGGAAATTGAGGGTCTTCATGTTATGGTAGCGGTCCGCCAGCTTTATCAGGATGACCCTGATGTCCTTGCTCATGGCAAGGATCATCTTCCTCAAGTTCTCGGCCTGTCTGTCCTCGGATGCGGACATTTTGATCTGGCCTATCTTCGTGACTCCGTCGACCAGCTCTGCGACTTCAGTGCCGAAGTACTCTTCAAGCTCTTCCTTCTTAAGGTAGGAATCTTCCAGCGTATCATGGAGGAGACCGGAGACGATGCCCTGCACGTCCAGGTGCATCTTCGTCAGAATATACGCAACTTCGAGGGGGTGGGTCAGATACGGCTCGCCGGAGAGTCTTACTGTGCCTTTGTGGGCCTTCGCGGAGAGGACGTACGCGCGCTCCACCATATCCACATCGGCCTGCGGATTGTACTTGAGTAGCTCTTCTACGATGTCATTGAACCTGACCATCATTCACGTTCAAAAGATAGTATACTATAAAAAGACTGCTCCTAAGAAGCTTCAAAGCTGACAGCGCCTCGCCACGAATGGAGGGCCCCAAGAAAGGGGCGACAGTCTGACTGGCGGTTTGCCCCCTCCCCCATCCGGCACGGTCACGGCCGGGTGAGTCCGAGGGAGCCGTCTTTCCGCCGATGAGGCGCAAGACATGCGCTTGAGGTACGCCGATCAAAGGTGATCTCTTAGCGGAAGGAGGCTGCAATGACGTTGATGGATGAGTTCATGAAGAAAACCGAGAAGGGGTTGAAAACGCTCAAAGAGACGGCTGAAGGATTTGCCGTCAACGTGGAAAAGCAGGCGAAGATCGCGGCAAAGAAGGTGGAGCTCATGAGGATCCAGAAGAAGATCAACCAAGCGTACGCAGAGGCTGGGGAGCAGGTATACCGAGAGCATGTCGCCGGGCGGCACGTCGACGTGGATGAGCCGTATCTGAAAGAAAGGCTCATGTCCGTTACCCGGATGAAGGCCGAAATAAAGGGTATTGAAGAAGAGATCGAGGCCATACGCGCTGAGTCGGCCACCAAGGAAGGACCCCCTGAACAGGGAGGGACTTAGGTCTTTTGAGGCGCCAGACGCCTCGGAAATCCCCCCGTTCGTGGCCTTTTTTTGTTCACAAGCCCTGGAAAACGAAAGGAGGTTCCTGAATGCTCGGCTTCCTTAAGGACAGACAGCTCTATGTCGAATTGAGGCCACAGTGCCCAAAGTGCAAGAAGGAGTTCATGCTCGACCTGAAGAAATTCCTGCCTGGAAAGGCCCATAGCTGTTACGCATGCGGAACGGTCGCGCACTTTGACGCGTCCCTGGCCGAGAGGGTTCAGAAGCAGGTTCACGACCTGGAGGTGACCATACGCGAGGTGTACGAGAGCTTCTCGTCGCGCAAAGGAGAATGATATCCCTAACTATAGGCGGAAGGAGCGCGAAGAAAGACTGCTGCAAAATAGCGGCGGTTTAAAGTCGCGCCGTGTCCGCAAACCAGACGCCGCTCTAGAGGTATTTCTCCGCCAGTATCTCGGCGATCTGCACTGCGTTCAGCGCCGCGCCCTTCCTGATGTTGTCAGAGACGATCCACATGTTGAGGCCATGGGGGATCGTCTCGTCCCTTCTTATCCGCCCGACAAAGGTCTCGTCCTTGCCCGCCGCATAGATCGCAAGAGGGTAGACGGCGTTGGCCGGGTCATCCGCCACCTTCACCCCGGGGGCCCTGGAAAGGATGCTCCGCGCTTCTTCCGGGGAGAGGTCCCTCTCGAATTCAACGTTGACCGATTCCGAGTGGCCGTAAAAGACGGGCACCCTCACCGTGGTTGCCGTTACGAGGATCGAGTCGTCTTCCATGATCTTCTTCGTCTCGTTCACCATCTTCACTTCTTCCTTCGTGTACCCGTTCTCGAGGAAAACGTCGATATGGGGTAGGCAGTTGAAGGCGATCTGATGGGGGTAGACCTTGTGGACGATCTCCTTGTTGCTGTAGATGGCCATCACCTGGCCCTCCAGCTCGGCAACGGCCTTCTTGCCAGTTCCCGACACCGCCTGATAGGTGGAGACCACGATTCTCTTGATCCTGGCTGCGTCATGGAGCGGCTTCAGGGCTACCACCATCTGGATGGTGGAGCAATTGGGGTTCGCAATGATACCCCTCTTCTTGTAGTCCTTGGTCGCATGTCCGTTTACCTCGGGCACGACGAGGGGGACGTCCGGCTCCATGCGGAAGGCGCTCGTGTTGTCGATGACGACGCAGCCGCTACGGGCGGCGATGGGCGCAAACTTCTGGCTCACCGCGCCTCCCGGGGAGAAGAGACCTATGTCCACGCCCTTGAAGGAATCCTCCTTGAGCACCTCGACGCCTACGTCGTGCCCGCTGAAACTCAAGCTCAGGCCGGCGCTCCTTTCGGACGCGAGGAGCTTCAGGTTCCCGACGGGGAATTTGCGCTCCTCGAGGATCTCGACCATTTCGTTCCCCACGGCGCCTGTGGCGCCGACAACAGCTACGTTGAATAACCTCATGCTCGCTCCTTCAGGACTCTCCTCAGGTGGTTTATCAGCCCTCCTTCCCGGATCAGCTCCAGCATGAAAGGAGGTATGGGCTTTGCCAATACCTCTTTGCCGCCGGCCCTGATGAGACCCGACGAAAGATCCGCTTCAACAATATCCCCGTCGCTGACGAGGTCGTACACGTCTGCCTCGAGTAGCGCCAGACCCTTGTTGAAAGCGTTCCGGTAAAATATCCGCGCGAAGCTCCGCGCTATGACCACGGGCACGCCGAGGGCCCCAATGGCCAGAGGGGCATGCTCTCTCGAGGAGCCGCAGCCGAAATTCGTGCCGGCGACGATGATGTCCCCCTTCTCCACCCTGGCGGCGAAATCCGGCACCAGCGGCTCCATGCAGTGTTGCCCCAGGGCCGTCGGATCTGTCAGGGACAGGTAGCGGGCCGGGATGATGATATCCGTATCGATGTTGTCGCCGAACTTCCAGACCCTCCCTCTCATCACTGGAGCACCTCCTCCGGATGGGCGATCTCCCCTTTTATCGCGCTCGCCGCCGCAACAGCCGCGCCGGCCAGATAGACCTCGCTTTCAGGGTGCCCCATCCTTCCCACGAAATTCCTGTTCGTGGTCGATACGGCCCGCTCGCCCCTGGCCAGGACCCCCATGTGGCCCCCAAGGCAGGGTCCGCACGTGGGGGGCGAGATAATGCAGCCTGAATCGAGGTACGTCTCGAAATAGCCGGCCTTAAGGGCCGCGTGATAGATCTCCGGGGTGGCGGGGATGATGATGCATCTCACGTTCTTCGCCACCTTCTGTCCCCGGAGGATTTTCGCCGCCATCTCGAGGTCCTCCAGCCTGCCGTTCGTGCACGACCCGATCACGACCTGATCGATGGCGATGTCTCGCACTTTCGCCACGTTCTTCACGTTGGAGGGCAGAAAGGGGAGGGCTACCTGGAGATCGAGGTCTCCCACGTCGATCTCCGTCACCTTCCGGTAGCGGGCGTCGGGATCGCT
>Ga0187782_10002637_pt1 | contig 13236 bp, 11 predicted proteins | sample 0715_SJ02_MP15_2_FD_132454 | JGI IMG/M metagenome (GOLD analysis project Ga0187782, IMG submission 132454) | Tropical peat soil microbial communities from peatlands in Department of Meta, Colombia - 0715_SJ02_MP15_20_MG | ecosystem: Environmental > Terrestrial > Soil > Wetlands > Peat | place...
AAGCTTCAACAATTTTTCACTTTCAAATCCTGTAAAGCGTCAGTATCTTAATTATCCCATAGAAAACGTAAACGCGCTTATGGCTCGTCATACGATTGTAACCATGCCCGGAGACGGAATAGGTAACCAAGTAGTGCCGGAGGCGCTACGTGTTCTCAGGGCGGTGGAGTTTGATGCTGAGTATATCCACGCCGATATCGGGTGGGAGTTTTGGCGGAGCGAGGGAAACGCTCTGCCCGATCGCACTATCGACCTTCTGGCCAAACACAAGCTAGGGCTCTTCGGCGCCATCACCTCCAAACCAAAGAAAGACGCCGAGGCCGAACTTGACCCAGCATTACACGAGAAAGGGCATGTATACTACAGTCCTATCGTGACTATGCGCCAACGCTTTAACCTAGATATCTGTGTGCGACCGTGCGTAAGCTTTGCTGGGAATCCACTAAACTATATCCGAAAGAGACCAGACGGTGTTTTCGAGGAGCCACAGATCAACACTACTATTTTCCGTCAGAACACTGAGGGCATGTATTGCGGAATAGAGTGGACTAACCCGCCCGACAACGTACGTGCAGCGCTCAACTCTCACCCCAGATTTGGAACCTTCGCACATGTTCCCGGCCGGGACCTAGCCGTAAGTGTCAGAATAATCACTCGACAAGCAGCAGAACGCATCATCACAGCTGCCTTTGAGTTCGCAAGAAAAAAGGGTTTCAAGGCCGTGACCATCTGTGAGAAGCCCAACGTGGTCCGCGAAACCTCTGGTATGATGGAGGAGGTTGCAAAGGAAATTCAAGCAAGCAAGTTCCCGAATATCCAACTCTGGCGCAACAACATTGATGCGCAGCTAATGTGGCTAAACAAGAACCCTGAGACTTTCAATGTGATAGTGGCTTCGAATCTTTTTGGCGACATACTCTCAGATGCCTTTGCAGGATTGGTTGGAGGCCTGGGCTTCGCCGCCTCCGGCAACATCGGCGACAAAGTTGCGGTCTTCGAACCTACACACGGATCGGCACCTAAGTACGCGGGGTTGAATCCGCCAATCGTGAACCCCATCGCCACGATCCTGGCGGCCGCCATGTTAGTCGAACATGTTGGGGAAGAGGATAAAGCGAAAAGAATCTGGGATGCAGTTGCGGTCGTAGTGAGTGAAGGGAGAGTTCGCACATACGATATGTTGCGTCTCACCGGCGGGCCGAAAGTACTTTCGCAGGGAGCCGCCTCGACGCCTCAAATGACTGATGCGATTCTAGCGAAACTGCGAGGTAGAAAAGAGGAGGATTAGGAAGAATGTCTGGAAAGACATTGGCGGAAAAACTGATCGGGTCGCACACTGCTAAAGGATCTGCTTCAGCAGGGGACGTCGTGATCGTTACGGTTGACTACACCTTTAGCCACGACGCGGCTGGGCCATTACTAGTCCAACAACTGAACCAATTGAACAAAATTCCGTCCGGTGCGGATAAGAATCGAACGGTTTTCTTCGTCGACCATGCGGTTCCGAGTCCGACCAAAGAACTTTCAAACGACCAAGCAATTATCAGAAATTATGCCTTAAGCAACGACTTGGTCCTCTCTGACGCGGGTAATGGCATCTGTCACCAAATCTTGGCGGAAGACTATCTATCGCCAGGCGACTTAATGGTTGGAACAGACTCACATAGTTGTACGGCCGGCGGTCTTTGCGCGTTCGGCACTGGGATGGGGGCCACGGACATTGCAATAGCCATGAAGCTGAGGAAAACGTGGCTGCGCGTTCCCGAATCAATTAAGATGAATATTCAAGGGAGCCTTGGAAGAGGCGTATCAGCCAAAGACTTGATCTTGAAAACGCTATCGATCCTCGGCACTGACGGAGCAACCTACAAGTCATTAGAATTTGCCGGTGATGGAATCGATGAACTGGACGTATACGGCAGGCTGACGCTGACCAATATGGCCGTAGAGGCAGGTGCAAAGACAGGCCTCATCAAATCGGATACGCGAACGAAAAAGTACCTGAAAGAGGTCGGACGAGAGCAGAGGTGGAAGGAGATCCATGCCGACGACGACGCCACCTACGAATCGGAAATAGAAGTAAATGCCTCCGACCTGCAACCACAGATCGCTTTCCCTGGTTCGCCAGCAAACGTTAAACCAGTTTCCGAAGCTAAGGACGTGAAGGTTAACGAAGTCTTCATCGGGACCTGTACGAACACGCGGATCGAAGATATGCGAATCGTAGCTCAAATTCTTAAGGGGAAACAGAAGGCGAAAGGCCTCAAGTTGATCGTAACCCCTCCCTCGAAGAAGGTCTACCTGAAATGCATGGAGGAAGGAATTCTCGAAACTCTCCTTCAAGCAGGAGCAATGATCACGCCTCCAGGGTGCGGAGTGTGCTATGGAGCCGTTGGCGGAATTCCGGCCGACAATGAGGTCATCTTCTCTACATCGAACAGGAACTTTCCAGGTAGAACGGGCAATCCAAAGGCCCAAACATACCTAGGATCACCTGCAACGGCATCGGCAACCGCAATCACTGGTTACATTACAGATCCAACAGGATTCATCTGAGGAGGAAAGTAAGAATGATTGGACGAGCGTGGAAATTTGGGGACAATATTAGCACCGACGAGATAACTCCGGGCAGATACATGGGCCTTAGGTCAAACCTGCCAGAACTCGCGAAACACACATTAGAGGACGCTAGAAAGGAGTTCCCCGCCAACGTGAAGCCAGGGGACTTCGTGGTAGCCGGAAAGAATTTCGGGATGGGGTCAAGCCGCGAGCACGCCCCACTCGTTATTAAGATGTGCGGCGTCACCGCCGTCCTTGCTCAATCATTCGCAAGAATATTCTATCGCAACGCGATCAACATAGGACTGCCCGCGATTATCTGCGACACAACTAAGATCAATGAAAGCGACGAATTGGAACTACGCCTGTCTGCGGGTGTTATAGAAAACCTGACAGGAAAAACCAAGCTCACTTTTCCCCCAATGTCAAGCACAATGAACGCGATCCTCAGTGAAGGAGGACTGATCGCGTACGTGGAAAAACACGGAGACCTAGTATTGGCATGAACAATTGACAGGGTCTATGCCTCGAAAACATTAGTTCCATTTACTGAAGAGGAGCAAAAGATGACACAGCTCAAAAAGATTTTTCCGGAAGCAAACGAAATCCATGATCCAAAGCTGAAGGACGCTGTAGTAAGGACTTGGCAGCTCGCATTGGAAAAGGGCGGCTGGCAAGTTGACGATTTGAATCACATTCCATTCACGCTACTTGTTCAGACGAAAACAACTTTGGTCGAGCACACGCGGAACGTCACGAGAATGGCGATGGCGGTGGCCCGAGAGAGACATGACCTAAACATGGACTACGTCATAGCAGGCGGGTTGCTACATGATGTGGGAAAGCTTCTGGAGTATGAGAAGCTCGGGGGCAAGGTTGCAAAATCGAGGGCGGGCGATCTCGTTAGACATCCAGTCTCAGGGTATGGGCTAACACGCGAAACTAACTTACCTCTTGAAGTGAGTCACATAGTCATCGCGCACTCAGACGAAGGCGAGAAAGTCAAGCGGATACCTGAAGCTATTTTGATTCACCATTGTGACTTCATCGATTTTGAGATAGCTAAGAGAAGGGAGACAAATGAGACTATACGAAAACGAGGCGAAACACCTCTTCAGAGAAAGGGGCATTCCCGTACCTAAGCAGTACGGAGTGATCCGCTCTGCGTCGGAACTGGAGAGACTCGACGCGCACTACCCGCTGGTCCTAAAAGCTCTCGTTCTCGTTGGGGGACGAGGTAAGGCAGGGGCAATCAAGAAAGCCAAAGACCAAAACGAAGCCAAGTCTAGGGCTGAAGAAATCTTCAAACTTGGAGTGAAAGGCTACGTCGTCAAAAGCCTACTAGTTGAAGAGGCCGTTGACGAGCTTGGGGCCTGCTACATAGGCGCCACGATGAACCCAACGAACTTCAACAACGTTCTCATCGCAAGCACCTCAGGAGGCGTTGACATAGAAACCGTGGCCAAGGAAAAACCCGCAGCCATACACAGAATCGAGGTCGCGGAAAGCGAGAGCAGTCTATCTGGATCCCAGACAAGAGAGTTAGCCACGAAACTCGATGAAGAACTGCCTGCAAAGATTCGTTCGGCAGTCAACATCCGACAACTCGCGGAGATAATCGACAAAGTCTATGGCGTCTACCAAGAAACTGACAGCAAGATATGCGAGATCAACCCACTCATAATCACGGCCGAGGGACCAATAGCCGCTGATGCAAAGATAGTTCTCGACGATAACGCCCTATACCGCCAGGCTAAGCTACTAGAGGGTCTTGGAATCACTGGCAAGCGGCACGACGCAGCTGAGTTGACCAAGAATGAGCGTAAGGCCCAAGAATATGGTTTCAAGTACGTTGACCTTCTGCCTGAAGACGCCCCAAAGGATCCCGAAAAGATCTACGTGGGACTCGTGCCAGGTGGCGCCGGTTACGGAATCTTCTCCATCGACGAGGTGGCGAATATCGGGCATCGGTTCTTTCAGGACAAGGCGATACCCGTCAACTTCATGGATTCAGGAGGAGGACCAACTCAGCACCAAGTAGCCCAGATGTTTCATTTACTGATGGATTACGACAAAGTTGACCTCATAGTAACGTCTCGGTTCGGAGGCATTTCAAGCTGTGATATCTTCATTCGAGGACTAATCGAAGCCATACGAGACAGGCATGAGCAAGGCAGGAGAACTATCCCCGTCTATGGCCGAATGGTGGGGACCGACCTCCCCAGCGCTCGAGAATATCTGCAAAAGGCCAAGGCCGAGACACCGGAATCACTGCGAGAAACTAACATCATCGTCGGAAACCAACGCATCATGGCCGACGTCATCAAAGACGCAATCAACTACGTGCTAACCATTAAGAAGTGAAAAAGATGCCGGGCGTATCAGCCGACCAAGGTCTACTGTACCATCTCATCTCGCAACTCCGACCAGAACTCGCCAAGCACATCAAAGAGACAGGTGAAATTGACACAATCGTCGTGGGACTCGGAAGAGAGGGCACACGCCATGCCGGCCTCATGCAAGACTACGGAACCAGAATCGTAGGCGGCATCGCTCCCGGCGAAGGAGGCACACGCATCCATGAGACAATTCCAGTTTACGATACCGTCGCGGAGTGCCTCAAAGACCATCCATACGTTGCCGCAGCGAGCATCTGGAGGCAATTTTCAATGGCCAAGGAGTCAGTAATCGAGACAATTGAAGCAGGCATTCCTCTTGTTGTGCTAATAACCGAAGGGATCCCCGTACGCGACGTGCGCGACATGCTCACGGCCGCCAGAAGACGCAAAACAGTCCTCATTGGCGGAAACTCACCAGGCGTCATCTTCCCGCCAGAACAAGTAAAGATAGGAATGCTTCCTGATGTTTTCTACCCGGAAGAGACTGTACCAGGCAAATTCGGACCGAGAGGCATCACGATAATCTCTCGCAGCGGCGCAATCCTATACCATCTATCGGACGCTTTGGCAAGTGTGGGCATCGCTCAAAACGCGGTAATCGGGATCGGTGGCGATGCCGCAATCGGGTCCACATTCGTCGACCTAGTGCCTCTAGTCATGAACTATAGCAACACTGACCTCGTTGTGATCGCAGGAGAGATCGGCGGAATCCAAGAAGAGCGACTCGCCGAAGACATTCGTACCCGTCCAGAACGCTATCCAAAACCCATCGTAGCCTTGGTCTCCGGCGCACACTCTCCGGAAGGGAAAACGATGGGGCACGCTGGCGCAATCGTTTCTCCGGGACAAAACTACGGCACCTTCAACTCAAAGAAGGAAGCATTGGAACACGCAGGAGTGACAGTAGTCAATTCCCAGTACGACCTCATCGAAGCCGTGAGGACAAAACTGAACAGGACCTACTTCGACCCCGAACGCTACTACCAGAAAATGCGGCAAATCTGGGATGCGAAAGTCGCTGTTCCCAGTTGGGGAACTCTGATCACGGAAGTGAAGCCCAACAACCTCATGATCTCTGGCTACCCGCTGCAACAAATCATCGGCCGCAAAGGGCTCTTGGACGTAGCTAACCTTCTAATCGAAGGAGAATTCGCCGACCCAGAAGTGTTGGAAGAACTCCGGAAGACAGCCATGAACGCGGCTCTCGAATCGAAGCCCTCGATTCTCCAAAACGAAGGCGAAGACATCTCCCAGACCCTCGCTAGGGCTCTAATCTGCGACAAGGCACTGGCAGCGTTTCCACAGAAAGGACGCCCCGGCCCCAAACGAAAGACCGCTTTCGCCCTGGGCAAAGTCGGAATGTACCTCGCTACGATATTGGGAACTACATCCGCGCTCGACAGACTCTCCGAAGAATCAAGTTTCACTGAACTAATGTACCGGACAGTTACCGGGGACAGAACCTTTGACTCTAAAAAAGGGAAACTCATCGAAGCGATGGCAGTAGCATCCGTGGACCACGGCGTCACCCCTCCCTCAGCACAAGTCGCCATAATCTCCGCCTCAACGAGGGTGGACTACGCGGTATCCGTTGCAAGCGGAATCGGGGCGATAACGGACGTGCACGGAGGAGCCGGAGCGAAGGCCGCGCTGTTCTTCTCCCAATGCGTCGCTCGCTCCAAGAGAGAAGGAATCAACCTCAAGGAAGCTACAGAGAAAGAAGTCACCGAGTACATCAGGGCCGGACGAAGGATTGAGGGACTCGGGCACAGAATACATACTCAAGATCCGAGGCGCGATGTCCTGTGGAAATTGAGTGAGGCTGCAGGGGTATCGGCAGAGAACGTAGCAGTTTCTAAGATCATTACCGGAGTCTTCAAACAAGTGAGAGGCATGGACCTCCCCATCAACGTCGATGGAGTCATCGGATCTATAGTTGCGGACATGGGACTGAATCCAGTAGTCGCGAAGGCCCTCTTTATATGGGGACGAATTGCGGGCCTCTCGGCGCATTACTTCGAAGAGATTCTTTCCCAACCCGAAATGCGAAACATCAACTTCGCGCAAGCCGTTTACAAGGGGAAGCCTCAGCGGGAGCTAGACTAGGTGGATTCGATAAGCCGCAGGATGGCACAATTTGCCCTATCCTTGCAATATGAGTCGCTTCCCGAACATGTCGTGCAAATGACCAAACGGTTGCTCTTAGATAGCTTAGGATGCGCCTTTGCCGCGGTTAAGCTGAAGGACATTCAAGCGTCGTATGAATATCTTCAGCAGCTAGGGGGAAAGAAGCATGCTAGCATCATCTGGTACGGCGATAGGACGAACCTCCCCAACGCAGCACTGATCAACTCACTGCTAATCCGCGCGATGGACTACAATGACATCTATTGGAAACAAGACCCATGCCATCCTTCAGACATCATCCCGGCGGCACTCGCACCGGCGGAGTTCCGTGGAGTAAGCGGGAAAGAACTGATTACCGCAATCGTTGTCGCATATGAATTGGAGATGAGACTGTGCCTTGCCGCGAATCCGGGCGTTCGTGAGATAGGTTGGCATCATGCAAGCCTGACCCAATTCGTGAGCCCCTTGGTCGCCGGACGAGTCCTAGGCTTAAGCGAAGATCAAATGGTGTCGGCTGTCGGCATTGCCGGCTCAAGCCACTTCACGTTGGGCGGAGTGGTGGCAAGCCATCTAACGAACATGAAGAACGCCGCAGACCCCATGGCGACTGAGGCGGGCGTTAGCGCGGCGATGCTAGCTGCGGCCGGCTACTCAGGTCCACCGGAAGTTTTCGAGGGAAAGGAAGGTCTCTTCGAAGTACTATCAAGCGTCCGATGGGACAGAAACGCTCTCGTCAATCGATTGGGCGAAGAATTCCTCATCGCACAGTGTGGCTTTAAGGCGTTTCCAACGGAAGCACTCACACATCAACCAATTACGGCGAGCCTAGAAGTGATGCAAGAGAACGAGATTACCTCCGATGAAGTCAGAGAAGTCCTCGTTGAGACAACCAAGCGCGGCGTCGACATTCTCTCCGATGAAGGTAAGTATCATCCCAAGACAAAGGAGACAGCCGATCACTCGCTCCCTTACTGCATAGCGGTGGCCGTGGCCAAAGGAAACGTTCTAGCGTCAGACTTTAGCGAGAATGCCCTCCAAGAAGAGTCTGTCCTGAAACTCATTCCCAAGATAAAGGTAATCTCGAATTCCGAGATCGATTCGATTTTTCCAAACGTGAAGCGAGCCATCGTCACCATTACAACGAAAGATGGACGAACATTCAAGAAGCAAGAGGACTTTGCGAAAGGACAGCCCGAACGACCGCTATCGGCGCAGGAACTAATAGCAAAGTTCGACGCTAACGCGCAGACCGCGTTAGGTAAGAGGCAACGAGAGAAGCTGATTCGAGCTACCCTCACCCTCGAACAATGCCGTAATGTTCGTCAATATCTTCCGCTTCTAGTTAACGCGGCAAACGCGCGACGATAACACTTCGCAGGTAGTAACTACTTATGAAATATTCATACTTACATTAACAGGTTTGATGCTTAGCTAAAGAAGACTAAATTCTGACTTCATCAATGATATGCAAGTCGCCTCATTCAATCTGGAAGCGCCAGCGCTCGTCGTACGCGATGTTGGTTATCCGCCGTGAGTCACGCTAGGAGGACAGTGCGAACACACTACGAAGGGTTCCGTGCCGCAAATAGTACACTTTATGCATTCATCATCGCCGTACGCCCAGCCGCACTCTGCGCATCGCCCAATCCTGTTTCCTGTCAGAACACCCACCTCCCCAACGCAATCTGGTAATCGTGTACGCATGTTTGCCCTTTAGTGGGCAACCTCCAAGACTTCCTGCAATCCCGCAGCTAGTTCAACGCCTCTCGAGAATGCGTTTCGGTTCAGGTCGGCGGCCTTCGGGTAACGATTGACGATCGCTTTCAACAAAGCATCCCGGCCAACCACTTTGGTCTTCTCGGCAACGAACCCCAGTACCACAATGTTCGCGACTACACGTCGCTTGAGCCCCTCGGCCACGCTGAGTGCTGGGACCGGGTACAATTTGCGCCCGTCGATGTGGCCTGCGTCTACCATGCTCGCCTCTGTGATTATCGTGGCGTCTGGAGCGGTCAACTTCCAGTTGTAGTCAAACGCGTCTTGGGAGAGGGCGATGAGAAGATTCGGCTCTTTGACCAAGGGATAATCGATTGGTTCGTCAGAGATTACGAGGTCCGCCCTCGACCAACCGCCCGTTATGTAGGGACTGTAGTCCTCAGTCATCACAGTTTCTCTATGCTCCTGTAATGCCGCCGCCGAACCAATCAGGAAACCTGCAGAGATTATTCCTTGGCCACCGAGTCCCTGCAACCTGATTTCTAACCGCTTCATTTCGACCGACTCAATGCAGCTTGAATCATGTCGCGCTCGACTTCATGATATGGCGGTTTTTTCACATCGACGAAGTTGCCTACCACAATTGGGTCGGGCGACCTCATGGAGAGGCCAGCTTTGCTGAGGTCTGCATGGTCATCAACCCGCGAACAGTTTTGGAAGTATTGCATCATACCCAAGGCGTCATTGAAGTTGTTCAGATTGCCGAAGGTTGGTGGGCACGGGGAGACGATTTCTATGAAAGCCAAACCTTGAATTTGAAATGCTCTCAGCATGGATTGCAATAGTTGTCTTGCATGGAGCGTAGTCCACCGGGCTACGTACGGCGCTCCGGCCGCAGCCACCATGTAGGGGATATTAAAGGAGGCCTCGAAGTTCCCGTACGGTGTTGTGGAGGTTCTCGCTCCTGGAGGAGTAGTTGCTCCGAACTGGCCACCGGTCATTCCGTAATTGAAGTTGTTTACGCAAAAGATGTTGAGATCCATATTGCGTCGGATTGCATGAATGAGGTGGTTACCGCCTATGTTGAAGAGATCCCCGTCTCCAGCAATCACGCTTACTTCAAGTTCTGGATTAGCTACTTTGATGCCTGTAGCGAACGCAATTGCTCTGCCGTGTGTGGTGTGGTAAGTATCGAGGTTAAGGTAGCCCGGTATCCTTGCAGTACATCCTATTCCTGAAACGACGATGTGTTTATCCTGTGGGATGCCTGACGCTTTCATAGCCTCAACAAAGCATCCTGTCACAATACCCAAGCCGCAACTGGGACACCAGATGTGCGGTAACCTGTCGGCTCTGAGCAGCTGATCCTTGGGATTCACGGGAAAATTCATCTCGTGTAATGTTTCGATCTGAGTCATTTCATAACTTCTCCAAAGCTAGATCAATCTTCTGCGGGGGAATTAGCGCGCCTGCAGCATGATGAACGCCGATCACCGGGCAACTAGCATACTCCCTAACGACGTGCTCCATCTGCCCGTAGTTGATCTCTGGCACTACAAATGCCCGCACGTGTTCGCCCAAGGCTTCGATCTTCTTGGCAGGGAAAGGCCAAGGCGTAATCAATCTTAGGAGGCCAAGTTTCTTCTCCCTCTGTCTCGCTTCCTTGACGACACGTAGCGCCGATCTCGAAGTTGAGCCGTAAGCGATTATGATTACTTCCGCGTCATCAGTTAGGTATTCTTCGGTCTCTATGATTTCGTCTGCGTGATTCAGTATCTTTCCGGTTATATGGTCAAGCATTCTTTGTGAAACGGAGTTATCTAACGACGGGTACCCGTGTTCATCATGCGTGAGGCTGTCAACGTTTATGTGGAAACCATCGCCCGCCATAGCCATCGGTGGAAAGTCATGATCGTAGGGGAACGGTGTGAATCCTGAGTTAGACCTTGACGGTCTTTTTCGATTCACGATCTCAATCTTGTCAGGTGTGGGGATGAGGACTTTGCTGGTCATGTGAGCTATGACTTGGTCCGCCATTACGAATGTCGGGGTTCTATACTTCTCTGCCATGTTGAATGCTTTGATTGTGAGGTCGAACATTTCCTGCACGCTGTTCGGCGCATACGCGATGACCTCGTAATCGCCGTGCGATCCCCATTTGACTTGCATCATGTCGCCCTGGCCAATCAGAGTCGGGATACCTGTACTAGGGCCAGCTCTTTGCACGTTGACGAGCACGCACGGGGTTTCTGTAATCACGCCCAATCCAATGTTCTCCATCATCAGTGAGAACCCTGGCCCCGACGTGGCGGTCATGCTTTTTGCTCCAGCATTGGAGGCACCGACGACAGCCGCTATGCTGCCGATTTCGTCTTCCATCTGTAGATAATGTCCACCGACTTGCGGTAACCGTCGGCTCATGTGTTCAGCTATTTCGGAAGAAGGTGTGATTGGATAGCCTCCGTAAAACCTACACCCCGCGGCGATTGCACCCTCTGCACACGCGAGGTTGCCTGACATGAAAAACTCTCCAGACAGAGCTTTCGTTTTCAGCGACAAGGCAGCGCCTCCATTGGCAACATCGCCATCGACTGCTAGACTAAACGTGGCGTAATTACATAGATACTTTCAAGGCTTTGATATTAACAGCATTTACTTCACGAACTATCTCTATATCTAGACTAAACTAGAAATGCCCTCAACTGAGGCGCCTTCTGTGAGCAACGTAGCCGTGCAAATCCCCCCAAGAATGACGCAGAACACGGCTGAATCATACTCAACAGTAAAGCCTTGGAGTCCAGTCAGACCTGGCCGCACTCCCACCAGACCGCCTGAAGGCTTGAAGCTCCGAGATTCGGACATTTTCATAATCGACGAGAGATGTAAGGGGTGCAACTTCTGCATAGAGTTCTGCCCGAGGGACGTCCTCGAGACGAGCAAGAAGGTCAACCAGACCGGTGTTCATCCACCCCAAGTTAAGGATAGTTCGCTCTGCGTTGGCTGCGGCGTGTGTGAGGACATCTGTCCAGACTTCGCGATCTTCCTAATTGACAAGAAGGAGCCACATTGAAGGTGTAATCAGTTGATGCGTTCGGACAAGAATTCGATTTCAATATACGTCTTCGGGAAACAGTACCGCGTCCCGGAGAACCTGACGATTCTGACCGCTATGGAGAGACTGGGCTACCGCTTACTCAGAGGTTGTGGCTGCCGAAGTGGTTTCTGTGGCGCATGCGCAACCGTCTACCGAATACAAGGAGATTACAGGCTGCGCACTGGTCTTGCATGCCAAACTCCAGTCAAGGACGGAATGGTCTTCTCGATGTTACCATTTCATCCCGCTACGAAAGCGAAATACGACGTCAAAGGTCTGTCTCCCGACGTTTCATCATTTACAAAATTTTATCCCGAAGTCATGCGCTGTTTACAATGTAACACGTGTACACGCGCCTGCCCACAAGAATTACCCGTTATAGACATAATGGGCGCGGCAATGAGAGGCGACACCGCAACCGCAGCCGACCTGTCTTTCGATTGCATAATGTGTGGACTCTGCGCTACAAGGTGTCCCGCAGAAATTGTTCAGTACTACGTCGCTATTCTAGCAAGAAGACTCTACGCCACACACTTGGCACAACGATCCAAACACCTACAAACACGCCTGCAAGAAATGAAGGACAGGCGCTATGACGCGGAGCTGGAAAAGCTCACACACCTGACCACGGCGGAATTGACCACACTCTACAACGCCAGAGAAATCGAGAAGGAGGCGATTTAGCCTTTGCAAGAACAACAATGGAGGACTGTGATTCGCTACAGTCCTGAAATGCGCCGTTCGATCGAGAGAGTCTCAGGGACCAGAAAGGAGAGAATGAAACAGCCTTTCGTAAAACTTAAGCCCGAAGAAAAGAAATCCCTCCTCGAGAAATTCCATCCAGACTACAAACCGGGCACAACAAGAAAACTCCTAGTGGGAGCTAGCAAGGGCAATCCGATCGTAAATGAATTAGGCGATTTAGTTGAAAGCTACAGCCGCTTGAACCCGGAGAAGATCGACCTTTCCAAAATTAACATTGAAACTGACGTGCTAATCATAGGCGGAGGGGGGGCAGGGGCCGCGGCCGCACTGGCGGCGCAGGAACAAGGAGCCAAGGTTCTACTCTGCACTAAACTTAGGTTCGGCGACTCCAATACGATGATGGCCCAAGGCGGGATACAAGCGGCGGACAAAACAAATGACTCACCAGCGATTCATTATCTCGACGTAATGGGGGGCGGAGGTTACTCAAACATCCCCAGCTTGGTTCGCACTCTTGTAGAAGACGCCCCTTCAGTTATCGCGTGGCTCGAAGACCTTGGAATGATGTTCGACAAAGAACCAGATGGAACTTTCATCACAATGCACGGAGGCGGAACAAGTAGACGTCGCATGCAT
>Ga0187782_10002639_pt1 | contig 13233 bp, 8 predicted proteins | sample 0715_SJ02_MP15_2_FD_132454 | JGI IMG/M metagenome (GOLD analysis project Ga0187782, IMG submission 132454) | Tropical peat soil microbial communities from peatlands in Department of Meta, Colombia - 0715_SJ02_MP15_20_MG | ecosystem: Environmental > Terrestrial > Soil > Wetlands > Peat | place...
GAGAGAAGGGCGGGGCTTCAGCCCCGCCGCCCAACGCGCCCGATGGAGAGCGGGCTTTAGCCCCTGAAGCGAGGCGGCTTCAGGGCCTAAAGGCCCTACGTTTAGCGTGCCCCAAGGCGGCGGGGCTGAAGCCCCGCCCTTCCGCAGTACTTTCGAGGAGACCGGAGCGAGGAATCTCGCTCCCTCAGGCCGTTACTTCGCTTTCGCAACTTTGCCCGAACGTATGCAAGCGGTGCAAACGCGTACGGTCTTGTGGACGCCGTCAATAAGGGCATGAACCCGGCGGAGGTTCGGGTTCCAGCAGCGCCGCGACACGTTATGGGCGTGGCTGATGCGGTTTCCGTACTTCGGGCCTTTCCCACAGATCTCACATGCCAGAGCCATCGCCACACCTCGTACGAAGATGAATATTTCACTCGCGTGATCTATTTATTCTACCAAGCCGCCCGCGCTTTGCCCAGTACTTTGTGAGCGCCTCAGATTGCGACCCCAAAGGTTCGTGGGCGGAGTACAATACCTGGATGAGAAAACGAACCTGTCCCCGCGGCCTTAGCGCCGCGATGGTCTTCCTTCTATCTACAGGCTTGGCGGCTTTCACCGCCTGCCAACGAAAAGTCGCCTCCGAGCGCGAGGTGCTGGCGAAAGTCGATGGCCAGCCCATCTTCCGCGATCAAGTCGAGAGAGTCTACCGAAGCCGCCAGGGCGCAACGCCCGACGGCAACAGCAGCGAAGAAGCCACGAGCTTCAAACTGAACGTGCTGGACGAACTGATCAACAACGAGATTCTGGTCGCGCACGCCTCTCACGCCGGCATCACCGTTTCGGAAGCCGAGGTGGATAATGAGGTGGCCAAACTCCAGTCGCCGTATTCGGCGGACGAGTTCCGGAAGCGCCTGCGGGACCAGGGATTGGAGATGGAGGAGCTACGCAAAGAGTTACGCCGTAATATCACAATTACTAAACTAATTAACAAGGAAATCGTATCCAATATCAAGGTCAGCGATGCCGACATCGCGGCCTATTACGAACGCAACAAGGCCAACTTTAATGTCCCCGAGACCGCTTACCACCTGGCTCAGATCGAGGTCACTCCCGTTCCCGACCCCGAGGTGCGCAATCTGAAAAACGACGATGCCAAGACCCCCGCCGCAGCGGAGCGCAAAATTCAAGCGCTCTACGCGCGCCTGCGGGCGGGGGACGACTTCGCCACGGTGGCGCAGGAATATTCGGAAGATGCCCGCACCGCTTCGGGCGGCGGCGACATGGGTTTTATCCCCGTCTCGGCGCTGGCCTCCACACCTCAACTAAAGCAGGCGGTAGAGGCGCTCAAGGTTAACGAGTACACGGGGATCATTCGCAGCTCGTCCGGGTACCACATCGTCAAACTCCTGGGCATTGAACCGGCGGCCACGCACACCCTTTCTGAGCTGCGAGTTCAGAATGCCATCCGGCAGACGCTGAAGAATGAAAGGGAACAGCTTCTGAAAGCAGCCTACATCGAGACGCTGCGCGACCGGGCGAAAGTGGAGAACTACCTGGCCGAGCAGATCGTCAAAGGACAACTGAGCCCGCCTTCCGGCAAGTGACGTGATAAGCTACAATAATAGCCTCTATTAATTGGCAGCGAGTGGCTGTAAAGGCACCGTCTGGCTCGCCCTGGCTCGTCGCAGAGCGTCGTCGGCTGTCATCCTGAAAGTCCTGCGGAAGGGCGGGGCTTCAGCCCCGCCGCCGTGGGGCCGGGTAAAATCGAGGGCCTTTAGGCCCTGAAGCCGCCTCACTTCAGGGGCTAAAGCCCCTTCTTCATCGGGCCCGTCGGGCGGCGGGGCTGAAGCCCCGCCCTTCCCTACACCGTCAAGTGAGGGCGAACCGGCGTCGGACCGATGCGACCCCGCGTATCAACCTAGGTGCCATCGCACGCTTCGGGTTTGTGCCCGAGGGCTTCGAGTGCACCTTCAAGACGGGCTTGCAATTCTTGGTCGGCGCCCATGGTATTCGAATAATGGACACAGCGAATGTGCTGCACGTCGAATGCTAGGTCGTCGGCTGACTGCGCAAGCACGATCCAGTCCTTCTTCGATGCATCAGCGAGACCCGCTTCATAGTAGACGTTCGGGTTCTTTCCTGTGAAATCCACGATCACAAGATCTGCCTCGGCTATCTGCCGTTTGACATCGTCCATCACCGGACGGGAGACTGCAACCTGATCGGCACGAACGCAGTCAACTCCGTAGCGGCCAACCGTATGGTGGATGATCTTATGGACGAAATTCAGTTCCGACGTGAATGGCATGATCAGAAAGGCTCGCGGTTTTGCCTTTGCGATCCGAACATTGTCAAAGCGGGCGCTGGTCGCCCACGCTCTCAGCCCACACTGGCCTACTTGATAGCTCTCGTCGAGGACCGTCAACTGTTGAACGTCGTTTTCATAGAGCGTTATTTGACTGCCAGAAAACTCCACTCGCAATCGGTAGATCTTTCCTTTGAGAACGGAACTGGACTGCCCGACCGTGCCGCGAACGGTCCAGACCGGTCCTGGCGACACTTTCGCAATGAAGAACTTGCCCCCGTAGGCGCCCGTTCCGGCGTACCAGAAGGCTTCGGGTCCGTTGTGCCTTACGACCAGCGCCGCCTCCATGGCAAGCTTCTGAGAAGGCTGCACACTCGTACTCTCAAGGATCTCGATGTCGGCGCTTACCGATCCGTTGCGCAGGCGGTCGCCAAAGAGGAGCGTCTGGGCTCTTCGTTCAGGAACCAGCGGGGCAGTGAAGCTTTGCCCCTTCACCTCCCAGTCATCGTTGAGCGTGGAATAGCGGGCGACTGACGCTTCTGTCATTTCGGTCATGGCTTCGTCTCCACATGTGCCGTTTCTATAGCGTATAATCCAGTTCCTGCAAACGTAACGTCGAGAAAAAACAAGGGCCGCCTCCCAGCTTTCCATTGGCAAGGCAGGAAATCTGGGTTTTCTGCGGGATGTGCCGTCATTCCAGCCGCAGCAGCCGGAATCCCGCCTCCACGCCGGTCCCTTCCCGAGCGTAGATCCGCGCCACGCGGCCGCCGCGCGGAGCGCGAATCTCGTTTTGCATCTTCATTGCTTCCATCACTAGAAGCCCCTCTCCCCGGGTCACCTCCTGATTTTCCGAAACCAAGACCTTAACGATCTTGCCGGGCATGGGAGCCACGATATCTTGCGGGCCTTTGTCGCGAACGCCGGCGCCGTTGCGCCGCCAGCGCCGGGGATCGCGGATCTCGACCAGGAAATGCCGCAAACCGACGGTGACTAGGTAGGGGCTCGAATCGCCTTCGGGTTCGCCGGCCCGTTTGCTGACCTGGGCTTCGTACGACCGGCCGTCAACCAAGATGGAGTAGACCCCGGGCGCGATCTCCTCGCGATCGGCCAGAACCTTCTCGCCGTCGAACGTCATTCGCGCCTGGGAAGATGCGCCGCCGGTTCCGCCGGGCGTCTGGCTCGCCGGCCCCGGTAACTCCAACTCATGATCCGAGGCGTTCGATCCCGATTGGATTCTGATTTCGAGTTTCATCGCGTCTGCTGATTACCTAAGTTCCCCTTCGGGGAACCGGCTTTGTGAGCCCGCGAGCCTCATCCACCAAAAGTCAATTTGCACAAGCATGGAGCTTGCCCCACCCCAGCCGAGACATGGCACGGAGGGGACGGCAAGCCGTCCCCCTACCGACTCACCCGCTGCGGCCAGCGGTTGAGCAGTGCCTCCCTGCCGGCGTTCTTCCAGGCGCTCGGCCGCGCCGCGAGGGACGCGCTCTTCACCGGGCGCTCTTCCGCATGCAGGGCCGCCGCCAGCGCGGCGACGCGCTCCTCCTCGGGCGAAGGAGGTTCTTCCTCCATCAAGCCGGCGGCCAGCACGCGGTCAATGAAACCCGTATCCAGGCGGCCGGCGGCGAAATCCGGGTGCTCAAGCAGGCGGCGGAAAAACGGAATATTGGTCTTGATGCCGAAAACCTCGTACTCCCCCAGCGCCCGCCGCATGCGCGCGATGGCTTCAGCTCGCGCCGTCCCCCAGACCGCCACTTTGGAGAGCAGGGGATCGTAATCGAGAGGCACGGTCCAGCCTTCGTAAACGCCGCTGTCGCGCCGCACGCCGGGTCCGGCCGGCGCTTGCAGCCGACTAATGTAGCCCGGTGAAGGAAAGAAGTTGTTGCCGGGGTCCTCCGCGTAAATCCGGCACTCGATCGCGGCGCCGCGCAGGCGCACGTCTTCCTGCCGCCACGCCAGCCTTTCCCCCGCCGCTATCCGGATCTGCTCTTTCACCAGGTCGATTCCCAGCACGAGTTCCGTGACCGGATGTTCCACCTGAAGGCGCGCGTTCACCTCCAGAAAGTAGAAATGGCCGCTTTGGTCCACCAGGAATTCCACGGTGCCGGCGTTCCAGTATCCGGCCAGTTTTCCGATGCGCAGCGCGGTCTCCCCCATGCGTCCGCGCAGTTTCTCGTCGACGAATGCCGAAGGGCATTCCTCCAGCAGTTTCTGGTGCCGCCTTTGCAGCGAGCACTCCCGTTCGCCAAGATGAATCAACTGGCCGTGCTGATCGCCGAGGATCTGGATCTCGATGTGGCGGGGAAGGTCGAGATACTTCTCGATGTAAACCGCGGGGTCGCCGAAGGCGTTTTGCGCCTCCGAGCGCGCGGTGTGATAAGCGGACTCGAGTTCACCGGCGGAATGCACCAGACGCAAGCCCTTGCCGCCCCCGCCCGCCGAAGCCTTGAGCATCACCGGGTAGCCGATTCCTTCGGCTACGCGACGCGTCTCTTCGAAGCTCTCGAGCGCCCGATCGGTGCCGGGCACCACCGGCAGGCCGGCCTGGATCAGGGCATGCCGCGCGCCGGTCTTCGAGCCCATCAACTCCATCGCGGCCACCGGCGGCCCGATGAACACCAGGCCGGCATCCCCACAGGCGCGGGGGAAAGCCGGATTTTCCGCCAGAAAGCCGTACCCGGGGTGAATAGCGTCCGCGCCGCTCCGCCGGGCGGCGTCCAGGACGCGGTCGATGCGCAGGTAACTTTCACTTGACGGCGCGGGTCCGATGCAAAAAGCCTGGTCAGCATAGCGGACGTGAAGCGACTTTCGGTCCACCTCCGAATAGACAGCCACCGTGCCGATTCCCATTTCGCGGCAAGTGCGCATCACGCGCACTGCAATTTCGCCACGATTAGCGATCAGAATTTTGCGAAACATAGCGGTCCTTTGTTTTCATAGACATTCCCGGTTCGTTCGTCGAAAAAAGTCGAGAGTCGAGAGTCGAGGGTCGAGAGTTCACAAATTCCCCTGCCGGTCTTCCAGTTGTCCGGCAAGCTGAAGTTGTGGCAAAAACAACACACCTCTCGCAGAGCCGCAAAGGCCCAAAGACTCGCAAAGGCGCTTCTTTGCTTTGCGGCCTTGGTGTACTTTGCGCCTTGGCGTGAAAACGGTTTTGCCGCACTCCAAGGGGCCTGTTTTCCACCGAGGTGCATGGTGATAGCCTACCACGGGTTGAAGGGTTTGTCAAGCAAATTGCAGGGAAAAGTAACGCGCGCCGCCCGGGCGGTGCGGCAGGGCCCTCAAGCGGGGAGTGCGCAGACAACGCACGCGGAGCGCGGGCTTCCAGCCCGCAGATGGGCCGGGCGATGCGGGCCGGAAGCCCGCGCTCCGAGGCTCACGCCGCCTGCTCCAGGATGGCGAAATCGCCGGGATTCCACGCCTGCGCGATGATGTAGAACTTGCCGTTCATCCTGCGCAGCGCCGCGTTGTGGATATGCACGAAGTTCTCAAGCCCCAGGTCTTCCTTGGGCATAACGGTGGAAACCAGTTTCTCATCCTTGAGAATGTAGATCGGCGCGCCTTTTTTCTTATCGGGGCCATCCAGGGCGGGAACCACGCTGTAATGTTCGTCGAGATAATTGATGTCGCAAGGCAGCGAGCCGGAGGGCATTTTCAGGCTGGAGAGGTAATGGCCGTAGCGCGTAAAACGATCGATGCGGGAGTGGGGCCGGTCCGCGATGTCGAGCCTCACTTTGCCGGGCGGCCGCGTGATGCCGTGGGCGGTCCCGAACTGGCCGATGGCCTCGCCTTTCCCGCCGAACGCCAAATCGCTCCAGAGGGCTTCGAAGTGGTTCTCCCGATTGAGGCGCGCCGTCAGGACGTAATCGAGGTTGCAGTAGCCCGTAGTAACGTAATAAAGGTCGTTCAAAAACTCGACCGCCGTGGGAGCGAAGTTCCCTCCCCCGAGGAAATAGTCGTGAATCTCAGGCTGCGCGAACTCGGCGGCAGCCGTGGGGGCATCAAGGGCGGAAACAAGCTTGCCATCCAGCGTGGTCGTGAAGATCCTGCCCGCATCATTGGCGGGGAAAGCCAAATAGGGAGTGCCGTCCGCGTCGTACCAGATGGTCGTGTCGTGGAGGTTGACGCTGCGCATCTCATCCGGAGTGTCCACCAAGTTGATCGTCTTCAGGTCGGAACTGATTTGGAGAATGCCGGCGCCGGGAAGGGCGAAGTACGTCTCCTCTTTACCTTCGCGACGATCGACCGCAAAACCGCCGTGCGCGTTGACCAGCACTTTGCGGGCCTCCGGCGGCAGGCGGTCGGAAGTGTAAAGAACGCTGAACTTCATCTCGCCCTGGCCGCTGATGCCGGGGGCACGATTGGCTTTTGCCGCGGGTGAAGCGCTAGCTGCCTGTGCGAATCCTGCGGCCGTCCGCGGCGTGTGAGGGTGGGCATGGAGAGTGCCAAGACTCCGTCCCATGCCCGCTGAGGCGAGCAAACCGTAGAGCATGTTTCTTCTCATCAGTTTCATTGGGCTCCTGTTGGGTGCTGCTGTGATTACCGCGACGCCAGGCTCGTCCCATCTCCCTTGCCCTCGACTCGTACTTGAATTGGCGGCGACGGGTGCCGCGTGGTAGCGTTCGACTCGACATTGGCCACCACGTAGATCGGCTGAGCGATGGGCTTCGCCCAAGCCTCCGCGCGGAGCTTAAAGGTTGCGTCGCTGCTGTTCTCGGGCACCAGGATGCCGTTGAGGCCGAGGTTCACGACCCGGACTCCCGGCGGCAGGTTCACCACGTCGCAGGGCACACGCCCCTTGAAACCGTTCTTTCGCTCGACGTGCAGTGAGACGGTGACCTCTCCGCCGGGCGCAAGGGCCACCTGCGCGAGATCCGTCCGCACCGCGACGTCCGGCGGAGGGATGATAGAGGCCACTTGCAAGACGGACTCGGCATTGGCCGCGCGCGTAAGGGCGCGGCCGCTCGACTGCGCATGGCCGAGGATTTCAAAACGCGCCGGAGCCGCGTCGAAGGACGAATCGGGCGCAGCCGACAAGACAACCACCGTTGAATCCTCGCCCGCCGCAATCTCCGCGGCGCTCGCCTTGACGCCCTGGGGCAGGCCTTTCAACTCGATTTCAATCGGCCCCTGATATCCCTGGAGTCGATTGGCGGAAATCGTCACCGGCGTCGAACCACCCTGGGGAATGTTGGGATTCTCAGGGTCGGCCACGAGCGTGAAATCGGGGACCGCCTCGCGAATGCTCAGCCGGTAGGCAAAATCCGGGCCACCGAGGTTTCTGACGTCCTTAAGGTGAACGAGGTAATCCCCATCCGCGGGCGCCTCGAAGTCCAATCGCGAATCGGCGCCGTAGCCTGGCCCGCCGTCGTCGTTGCGCTCGGTCAAGTGGAACACCGGCAGGCCATTGGAAGGGAACTGCGCGCCGGGGGGGAGGACTTGCACCTTGTAAACGGTGGTATTGAGCGGGCGCAGGCTGGGCGAGGTGCCCAGCATCGTAAAACGCTGTCCGCCGAACCCTTTCAGCAGAACGTCCGCATCGGGCTGGTCAGGGATATAGGCAATCTGGTCGAGTTCGTCGCCGACCATCAGGTAATCATTCTCGTGGAGGCCGGCGGTGGAAACCAGCCTGATCCCTTCGCTTCTCGAATCGCGGTCGAACAAGGTGGTTTGGGTCTGGTAAAGGCAGCGGATGGTGGCGCGCGGCAGAGCATTGCCTTTCGAGTCGAGCACCTCAACCACCGAATCGAGGGGCGAGCCGAGGCGCGCCGCCGCGACGTCGATCACCAACCGCTCGCCCTTGGCGGCGTGGATGCGGAAGTAATCTTCGTCGGCATGGTTCGCCGCGCCGGGGTTATCAATATGCCCGTTGATCGTGACGGGGATAGCAACGGCCTGGGCTTGCGAAGGCGTGTCATTGGGCTCCTTCTCGAGAACTTCCGGTTCGCCGCCAACCGCAATGCGGGGCTTGTTCAGTAGCGCGCCGGAAGGCGTTGCGACCTTCAGAGTCAGCGTCGTCCAACCGTCAGCGCGTGCCGGCGGCTGGACATCCACCTGCTTCACTCCGCCCAGGTTCACCCCCTGGATTGAAACGGTCGACGCTCTGCCCGCGGCCACGCCGAGCGGGAACACGCCCGTCACGTAAGGCAGCGCTCCCGCATTAAGCCGGTAGTAGCGGTCCCAGCCGCCCTTTTTCCCGCGATCGGAAATCGAAATCGTGTAGATGCCGTCTTTCGGAAGCCGGGCAATCAGCGTGGCGTCAGGCTCCCTCAAGTATTCGCCGGCGCGTGCGATTTCCTGCCCGGAGGAATCGCGCAAAACCAACAGTGACTCGAGGCTCGAGTCCAATTTCGAAGCCACCACCTGAAAGACCATCTCCTCGCCGGCCTTGCCGTCGAAGCTGTAACTATCCACTTCGCCCACTGAGGAAACGGTGCCAACGATGGTGGCGGGCAGCTTAACGGGCATTTCCGAGCCTCGCGCGTCAGAAGCGGAAGCCGGCGGTGTCCCGGAAGAATTGGACTGCTGCCGGACCTCCGGCAATGAACCCACGTCGAGGGGCAGCATGTTCGTCGTGCCGTTCGGCGTCTGCACGCGGAACCAGTGGATGCCGGGTTCCGCGTCTTTCGCTACGCTGACTTCAATTTGCGCTTCGGTTTTCACGCCGAGGGGAACCGAGGCCTCGAGATCGACGCCAGGACGCGCCGCCTTGATCTCCTCGTGAAGCGCCGTGACACTCAGGACCTTCGCCGTTAAACCGGGAGCGTCAAAGATCAGCGAGCGCGCCGCAATCAGCCCCCGGCCTTCGAGTTTGAAAGTGGCCGTCGTGCCGCGCTCCATGCCCGCGGGCGTGATGCGCGAGAGTGTGGGTGGAATGATAGGCTCGTCAGCGAAGAGGAGCAACGGTGCCACCACGAGCGCGGTGACCAAGCAAATCCCAAATCGAAAACCATTTGAATTTTGCCCTTTGCCGTTTGCCATTTGAATTCGCTCTTTCTGAGGGGTTCGGGAGAAACCCCTCACCCGTCACGCTCCGGCTGATGAAAGCGCCGGAGCGAGCCACCCTCTCCCCAAGGGAGAGGGCAGGACTCTCGCGAGGAAGGGAAAGGGCCGTCAATTCATTTTTGCAACGGCCACCGGCGCCCCGAGCTTCGGTTTGTACGTTTTCGCATCGTACAAGCTCACCGTGCCGTCGTAGCGGCCGGCCGCCAGCCATTTGCCGTCCGGGCTGATGGCCAGGGCATCCACCCAATCCGACTGGCCGTTCAACACGCCCAGCGGGTCGAGCGTGGCAGCATCGCGAAAACGAATCGAGCCATCCGCAGAGCTTGTGATCAGCGACTTCCCCTCCGGCGACCAGACGATTTGCAGGATGCTATCCTCGTCGGCGATCAGCGATTCCACCAGGCTGCCTTCCTTCTCGCTCACTCGCCACACGTGGATGGAATTGTCGTAGCCGGCGGCCGCCAGATATTCGCCGGAAGGCGAAAACGCGATGCCGGTGATTCCATCCAGCGCATCGTTTAAGGTGTAGAGCCGCTCGCCGGAAGCGACGTTCCAGATTTTGACGGTGCGGTCCTGCGAACCGGACGCCAGCAGTTTTCCATCCGGGCTGAACGCCACGGCAAACACCGCGTCAATATGATCGATCAACGACTTTAGTTCCTGTCCGCTCTGCGCGTCCCAAACCTCGAGGCTCTTGTCGTAGCTGCCGGAAGCCACCAGCTTCCCATCGGGGCTTACGGCCACCGAGTAGATGCAGTCTTTGTGGCCTCGCAGCGTGTGGAGGAGTTCGCCGGTGGCGACATCCCAGACCTTGATTTCGCCCCACTGCTGCGGAGGACCGCCGCCCGCAAACAGCCGCTTGCCGTCGGGACTGAAGGCAATCGACCTCACATAATCGGCGTGACCCTCGAGCGTGCGGATGACCTTGCCGTCGGCGGGATTGATGATCCGTACCTGCTGGTATGCGCCCGCGGCAAGCAGCGTCCCATCCGGCGAAAACCTCAAAGACACCACGGGCGAGACCGCCGCCGCTCTCGGCTTGATATCGGGAATGGGCAGAGGCCCCAGCGCCTGCGCAGCTTCGCCCGCCGCGGGCCCCTTGGCGCCGGCGTCAATCCAGGCTTTCAGCGTGGCAATGTCGGAAGCTGCGAGGGGGTCGGTCCCAAACGGCATGCGCGGCTGCACTTTCCCCTCCAGCATTTCGATCAGCCTGCTTTGCTCGCTCTTCCCCGGCACAATCGCCGGCCCATCCTTGCCGCCCTTCATCAGCAGGGCGTAACTTTCCATAATAAACCCGCCCATCTTGGCGGAGCTGGAGTGGCAGGCCAGGCAGTTCTTCTGAAGAATAGGCGCGACGTCGGCGCTGAAAGCGGGAGTCGAGGCGGCATGGGCCCGCTCAATTTGAATGGAAGGCCAAACTGCGAGCCACCCGAAGATAAAGGCCAGGCAAAGGCACGCGCTGACCGCGACCCTCTCCCTGCCCGAGAGAACAGCCCTCTCCCTTCTGGCGACTCCAGCCCTCTCCCGAGGGGAGAGGGTGGTCCGCGACGGCGCTTTCACCAGCCGGCGCGGGCCGGGCGAGGGGTCACTTCCGCCCTCAATCCACAATATCCCGTTAACGATTCGCATTCCTTTGCATCTCAGCCGAAGCTCGCCGCGTCAGCCAACGAACCCACCAACCCACCCCTCACCCGTCGCCCTCCGGCTGATGAAAACGCCGGCAGCGCGACACCCTCTCCCCAAGGGAGAGGGCTGGCCATTCGGTAGGGGCCGGACTGCGACACCCTACTCACAAAGAGGGCTGGCCATTCGAGGCTAGTGGTTAAAAACGAACTCCTCGCTCGTCAGCAAGGCCCAAGTCATGTCGGCAAGGGCGGCGCGGCGCGGATCGGTGATGCCTTCGGCCTTCGTCGCTTCGGCTTGACGGAGCGCATTCAAGAGCGCGGCGCGCTCTTGGTCGGCGGGAGGCCGGCTGAGCGATGACAGGTAAAGATAGTTCACGATTTCTTCATCTGAGAAACCCAGCTTCATGAGCATGTCGAGGCTATTCCCGGCGTCCCGCAACTTGTAATTCAGGGTATCGCCGTTGATGATGTGCAGCGCCTGGGTCACGGTGGGAACCGAGGTGCGCTCGCTCTCGCGCGTCTGCTGCCGGGGCGGGCGCCCGAAGGCGGTGAGGAAGTACGACTTCACGGCCGCGTCCGGCAACTGCAGCGCCCGAGTGCCGAAGGGATAGCCTTCGAACTTCTCCGGCTCCTGGGTCACCTGCGAATAAGCATCCAGCAAAACTTCCGCCGGTAGCCTGCGAATCAAGTAGTGCGAGTAATACTGCTCGTCCTGGGCGTTCTGATCGTTGGGGCGGGAGGAAGCCTGATATGTCGCGGAATCAAGAATCGTCCGGATCAGGTAATTGATATCGAACTGGTGTTGGATAAAGTCCTTGACTAAGGCATCCAGCAACTCGCTATTGGAGGCAGGATTGGTGTCCCGCATGTCGTCCGCAGGCTCCACCAGGCCGCGGCCCATCAGGCTCCGCCACACGCGGTTCACGACCGCCCTGGCAAAAAAGGGATTGTCAGGGGAAGTCAGCCAGCCGGCGAAATAGAGGCGAGGGTCCTGGGGTGAGTCGACCGGCAGCGCGGCAGCGGCAAGAGGCTTAGGAGGCAGCGGCTTGGTGTAACGATCGTCGGTAAACTGTCCCCAGGGATTCGAATACACCGTGACGTTCTCGAAGACTGGGCCGACCCCCACTCGATTCTCGGTGCGGCCGGCGGTCTTCAAACGCACGCGAGCAAAGAGGTTCGCCATGCCGTAGTAATCTTTCTGAGTCCACTTGGCGAGCGGGTGATTGTGGCAATGGGCGCAGGTGATGGTGATGCCGAGGAACGCCTGGGCCATATTCTCCGAGATATCGAGCGGGTCGCGGTGAATGGCCCAATAGTTGGCGGCGCCGTTCTCGCGCGCGTCGCCTGTGGCCGTCACGATTTCATAGACGAATTGGTTCCAAGGCTTGTCCGCGGCCACATTCTCGCGAATCCAATTGTAGTAGCTCCACATCCCCTCATCCGAAAGATGATTGCTCGAGACCAGCAGCAGGTCGGACCACTTGTAAGCCCAGAAGTCGACGAATTCCGGACGATACATCAATTGCTCGATCAACTTTTGGCGCTTGTCGGGTGAGTTATCCGCGAGGAAACGCTCGACCTCAGCTCGCGCGGGAAGAATGCCTGCCGCATCCAGATAGACCCGGCGGATGAATTCCGCATCGCCCGCCGGCGGCGCAGGCGGAATGTGGAGGGCCTCGAGGTGTTTCAGAATATAGTCGTCGATGTAATTGTGCCGTGGCGCACTCTTGTAAACGTCGGCGCTGATTTTGTAGGGGAAAGGAATGCGCAGGCGCGCGAAGCTGACGCGACTCTGATACCAGACGGTGACCGGGGCTTCGCCATAGCCGTGCATCTTCACGCGACCGTCCTGATCGACCGCGGCCACACCTTCATCCCCGCTGTCATATTTCGCCCAGCGCGTGACGTCCTCGCGGTGGCCGTCGCTGAAGAGCGCCGTGACGATAAGCTGCTGCTCAGCTTCGGGCTCGAGCGAGGCTTCCTTAGGCGTGACCTCAATGCTGGTAACGCGCGGGTCGGAGTCCAGAGGCTTGGGCATGCCGTCCGCGATCCAGCCGGAAATCACCTGATACTCCGTCGAGCCGACCGCGAAACGCTTTCCGCCCCCGTGCGCAATGGTGAGCGTTGGCTTGAGGAGAATCAGGCTCTTGGCAGGCTCGAGCCGCTCCGTGCGGCGCGCCAGGGCTTGGTGGGTGAGCGTGTAATAATCCGTTTCCGGATCGTACCCGCGCAAGGTGAGCTTGAATCCGTTCTTTCCTGCCGCCGCCCCGTGGCACGCGCCCATGTTGCATCCGGCCTTGGTCATCACCGGGATCA
>Ga0187782_10002640_pt1 | contig 13230 bp, 12 predicted proteins | sample 0715_SJ02_MP15_2_FD_132454 | JGI IMG/M metagenome (GOLD analysis project Ga0187782, IMG submission 132454) | Tropical peat soil microbial communities from peatlands in Department of Meta, Colombia - 0715_SJ02_MP15_20_MG | ecosystem: Environmental > Terrestrial > Soil > Wetlands > Peat | place...
GGCGGTTTGGGTTTGAACGGGCATTGCGATGATCAGAGACGCGAGTGTGCTGCTTGCGCCGAGAAAATTCTAAAAAACTCAGGCGGGCTGCAACGCCCGCCCGTTCTGCAATCTGATTTCTGCACTCCTCTAAACGCCGGCCAGCGCGGGCTCGACGTTGTAAATCGAGTGCCACGAAGTCGCCGCTTTCAGGCGCTCGTTGACGTTGCTGATATTCTTCACGCCTTCGTCCTGCAGCCATTTGCGGAAGGCATCCGCGCCCTGCTTGGCGTAAACCGGAATGCCCTCTTTCCAGGTGGCGCGGCCGCAAAGTACACCGTTGAACTTCACCCCGGCTTCGGCGGCCAGTTCCAAGGATTCGGTGAATTCGCTATTACTGACCCCGGCCGACAGATAGATGAACGGCTTGCTGACGGCGGCGGCGGCCCGCTTGAATAAATCGAGCGCTTCCTTCCTGCCGTAAGCTTTTTGCCCGGCGTAGGACTTGGTGCCTTCGACGAACTTCATATTGACCGGCACTTCGACTTTCAGAACATCCACACCATAGCGATCTTTGCTGAATTCCTTCATGCTCGCCACGACAATTTCCGGCTTTTTCTTGGCGTAGTCAAAACCCTTTTCATCCGCGCCTTCTTCGTAGCCGACAAATTCGAGGAAAAAAGGAATATCGTTCGCCCGGCATTCGTCTCCAATGCGCTCCACCCAGGCATGTTTGGCTTCGTTGATGTTCTTGGGATCGAAAGGAGTGTAGTAGAGCAGAATCTTCACGCAATCGGCACCGGCTTCTTTCAAGCGACGAGCCGACCAGAGATCGAGCAGATCGGGAAGCCGACCGGGACCGGTCTTATCGTAACCCGTCTTTTCGTAGGCCAGCAGCAAGCCTGCGTTTTTCGCGCGGCGCTTGGAGGCGGGCAGGCCCCACTCGGGGTCGAGCAGAATAGCGCTCGCATGGGGAGTGAGAACCTCGGTGACCAGGGACTTGAAATCCTCCATCATGGCGTCGGTAACGCTGCCGCCCTTCTCCTTGGCCAGCGACTTTTGCAGCGAGCCGCGCTGGTCCATCGCCGCCGCCGCGATGATGCCGCGATCGGTCGATACCCTTCGCAGTCCCGCGAGTTTCCCAGGCGTAACTCTCATAAAACCTCCTAGCAGTCGAGTGAACGAGCCCTTATTGTAATATGTTTCCGCCAGGACCGGCGGAGCGGATGGGACTTCGCGAAACCTTTCACTCCCGAGCTACTGCCGCAAGGTTAGGACTCCCAAGATGGCTTGCTGCTTGGCGATCAGCGACTGCACGCCATCGCGCGCCGTGGCGAGCATTTTATCCAGCTGTTGCTCATCGAAGACCTGCCGCTCGGCGGTGGCCTGCACCTCCACCAGCTTGCGGCCTGCGGTCATCACGAAGTTCAGGTCCACATCCGCTCGCGAATCCTCTTCATAGGAAAGGTCGAGAAGAATCACGCCGTCGACGATCCCTACACTGACCGCGGCGATAAAATCCCGCAGAGGGACGGTGCTCAGGGTTCCGGCCGCCACTAATTTCTCGAGCGCCAACCCCAAGGCCACGAAGCCTCCGGTGATCGCTGCCGTGCGCGTTCCGCCATCGGCTTGGATCGCATCACAATCGATCCACACCGTGCGCTCCCCGAGATGCTCAAGGTCGGTCACCGCTCGGAGCGCGCGCCCTATCAGACGTTGAATCTCGTGGGTGCGCCCGCTGGGGCGGCCCTTGCTGACCTCGCGCGCTGTGCGGGTGAGTGTCGAGCGCGGCAGCATGCTGTATTCCGCCGTGATCCAGCCTTTGCCGCTGTTGCGCAGGAACGGAGGCACCGTTTCCTCAAGCGACGCAGTGCAAATCACGCGCGTGTTCCCCAGCTCGATCAGGACCGAGCCCTCGGCGGTGCTAATAAAGTCCGGGACGATATTGACCGGCCGCATTTGCTCGGGAGTGCGATTATCGGAGCGATAGGGCATGGGCTTTCATTGTGACACTCCCCGCGGTGAACCGGTGATTTTTTCCCGATTTCTGCGGACCTCTGCCCAGGAACAGCGAGTCCCTATCGTGCTCATTCATGTAAACGACTGGCAAATTAATAAGATAGATTTTATTGCTTTCGACGTATCTTTAGATATAATGAAAGACAGTATGGAAGCTATATCTTAGGAGGCGGTGATGTATCGAGGATGTTCCAGTTGGTGGTCGGCACAAAGTTTGGGTCCGCTCGCAGCCGCATTTTTTCCGTGGATCGGTGGTCGCTTCGGTCGTGGAAGTCGGTTCTTCGGCCCGGGAGAGGTTCGACTGGCTTTGCTTTCGCTTCTCGAGCAAGGCTCGAAGCACGGGTATGAGTTGATGAAGGACCTGGAGGCACGTTCCGGAGGTATCTACCGCGCTAGCGCCGGAGCTGTGTATCCTGCGCTTCAGCAGCTCGAGGACGAGGGATTGGTGACGTCGGAGCAGAGTGAGGGCAAACGCACCTATCGTTTGACCGAGGCTGGCAAGCAGGAGCTCGAACGCGAGTCGGAAGCGGTTCGACGAATCTGGCAGCGGGCGGAACAATGGGAAGGTTGGGGACCATGGATCGGGCCGGAAGCCGCAGAAGTGGCGCGACCGGCAGCGGAACTGCTGAAAGCTGCGCTGCGCGCGGCTACCCGCGGATCTCACGATTCTGCTCGGATCGCGAAAATTCGGGAGATCTTAGAGCGTGCGCGAACCGAACTCGACAGTCTGGACAAATCCGAAAGGTCGATATGAGGAAAGAGACGGAGCGCAAACGGCCGACGCCGAACCTCAATCAGGGTTCCGCTGCCAGCTGGGTCACCAGTTGGTTCACGCGGGCGACGTCGTAGAAGGCGGTCAGATCGACATGGCCCGCCAGGCTTTCGCGTTCCTTCCCGTCCACCAGAATCTTGACCTGGGTGATGGCTGGAATGTTGGCGGAGAGAGTGGCAACCAGCGAGGTCAAGGTGAGTTCCTCGACCAGCACGCCGGAGCGGTGGCCGTTGGCAAATGCAGCGTTGAGATCAATTACCGCCAGCCCCGGATCCGCCAGATAGACGCCGCGAATCTCCGATCCGGTTCCGAGAACATGGGGGGAAGATTTGCCAAGGTAGATATCGACGAGAGCTCGCAGTAGTTCCTCCGCGCGCTCCTGCCGTCCACTCGGCAAGGGAATGCGGGCTGCCTGCGGGCGCAGCATACCACCTTCGTCGTACGCCACGTAGAGCGTGACTTGTTCGCTCGGGCCTGCGGCCGGGCGCGCCACCGGCTGGGAGTTCGGTGTGCTCGCTTCGGTTCGCACCACCCGTCCGCGCATGTTCCAAACATAAACGCTCATCCCCGAGGCCATCACCCCCAGCACAACCACCGCGATGATCAGGTGGCGGGGAATCATTTTCGGCGAGCCTCCAGTTGATCGCGTACGTCCGCGACTCCGGAAACCACCGCCTCGGCCAGTCTTTCTTGATACTCCGGTGAACTCAGTTGGGTGATGTCATCACTCTCCGGGCCGATCTCGATGGCGAAGGCAGCCGTCACAACGTTGTTCAGCGGGCGGAGAGGCGCGCTCAGGTTGCGCACGGAAACCTGTTTACTCTCGAGTTCGGTCGTCACGCTGGCCGCGGTGATCTGGCTTAAACCCTCAAACGCGGTCTGCGCCGTATCCCAATCGAGAAACCAACCTTGGTTCGGACCACCGCTGGGCAACAAGGCCGTGTAAAGGCGCACCCCGTTGCTCTCCGAGGTGGCATGCACCGCGATGTAGAGGGCTGCGCCGGAGGCGTTGCTCATGGCCGCGCGCTGATCCAGGCTCAGCGTAACATCACTATCCCGCTCGAGCCAGGCGCTCAGTCCGCGCCCGCCCAATAACTCGCGCAGGTGTCGCGAAAAGGCGAGCGTGACATCCTTTTCCTGTAACTGGTCGGTCAAGGCGGCTCCACGCTCATCTCCTCCATGCGCGGGGTCAATCACGGCAAACACATGTTGTCGGACGGGGGCTCCTGGCTCCCTCGAGGCAACCGCTGGCGGGACGGTGGCCGGCACGGCTGGCGGCGTCTGAGGTGGCGCGTGAGCCGGGAGGACGGGTGTCGAGGCCGGGGTTACGGTGATGGTGCGGCCGTCGTTGCTGAAGCTAGCCATGGCTGGAACCGTGGTCGTGACCACCAATTTGGCTATGCCATTACTTTCCTCGAAGGTGGCGGAGGGGATTGCCTTGCTGTCAAAGGTAAGAGTCTGGGATCCGGGCGCCACCACTGGATCATGGGTAAAAATCATCTCCAACTTTCCCGGTTCGGTGGCAATCATTGGGTTGACCGGGTTGCCGAAGTTCATCACCAATTTGGCAGGTTCGGTGTTGACCACCTCGGCCGTGAAATGGATGGCGACGTCCCCGATGAAGAGCCGGCGTCCGAACAGATTGAGCGTAATGGGGCCTCCGAGGATTTGCGGCAGCAACGTGCCCAGACCCAAAATCGGGACCAGCCCGCGCCCGTTTTCAAGCACAAAACTGGCCGGCAAATTGAAGTCCTTGCCGCGGATGCGGGTGCGCGCCTGTCCCATCACAAACTCGGACTCGACGTCGTTATAGCGAAGTTTCCAGTGGTCTCCGTTCTGCCTGGCGGAGACAACGCCCAGCGGCTCAAGAAGCTCGAGCAGGCCTAGGTAATCGGTGCCATTGCGTTCGACGACCGCGACCGAATAGTTCGCGGCCTTCGAGTAAACCGAGAACTGGCTTTGCACGGTAGGGCTGGAAAAAACAACCGCCGAAGCCAGTACGAGGAACCGGCCGAGAACGTGCGCGAACCTCGATGAATCGAACAACTTCAAATTCTCCCCTTCTTCGGTTCCCTCATGTTGCACGATGCTGCCGGCGGCATTATTCGAGGCCATAAATCGTTAGGCCGCTGAGCAGCTTCGGATAAAAGTCGGTCGACTTCTGCGGTAGAACCTCACCGGCAAAGGCAATCTCCTCGACCTGGCGCATGCGCACGGGATTCATCAGGAATGCCACGTTGGCACCACCGCCGCGCACGCGATTGAGCGCTTCGCCGATATCGCGAACATAGCTGATGTTTTGCTGCTCGCGAATCGCCTCCTGCGAGATTCCGAGCACACCCTCGAGTATCGACCGGTGGAGTTGCACCACGTCGAGCGATTGCTGCTGGAGCGAGAGGCCGTCGAAAATGCTCGATGCGATGGCTCGTGGCTGATCAAGGAGCATGACCTTGTCGGCCATTACCGCCAGCAAGGCAAACCCGCTACGTCCAGCTTCGCGCAGAATCGACGCTGCCCGTCTTTGATCGATCGCAGCATCCACGTCTTCAATATTGAAATATTGTTGTACCCGATTGGTGAACCCCTCCGGCGAAAACGACGACAGCCCGGCAACGACCCGGTGGGTGGGCAAGATCACCAGGCCCGGGCTATCCATGTTGATGAAGGTCATCATGGCACTCTCGTAAGGAGCGGCCGGCAAATGTTCATGAGCTGTGGCGTCGGCCGAACCCTTCTGCCTGGCTCCGGAGGCAGCTGCCGAATTCCCCGAGGTCCGCCGCTCGTTTCTATAGTTGAGGGCCGTTTCATAGCGATGGTGTCCGTCGGCGATAATGAGCTTCTTGCTCCTCATCCCAGCTCGGATGGCGTCGATAACCTCAGATTCCGTAATCCTCCAAACTCGATGCTCGACCCCGTATTCATCGGCGATGGAAACGTCCGGCTCATTTCGGGGTGTAAGTCGCCGGTCGATCTCTCCCTCGGGATCGCGGTAGAGCATGAAGAGCTGTTCAAAGTGCGCCCGGGTCGCTCGCAACAACTCCAGCCGGTCGGCTTTGGGCTTCGCCAGGGTCTGCTCATGACGAAACACCACGTTGGCGCGATAGTCCTCGATTTTTCCGAGTGCAATAAATCCTCGCCTTTGGAGCGCTTGCTGATCGGGGCTCTGGAAGTCTTGCACATAACTGTAGATCGACGGTTCGGCATCCTCGAGAAGAATGCCCTGTTTCCGCCAATGCTGAAAATAACCAGCAGCGCGGGTATAGACATTCCCGCGAGGGCCATCCGTTGCCTCCCTCTTCCCGAGAATGATGCGAACCAGGTTGTAGGGGCTGGCAGCATAATAGCGCTCCTGCATCTCGGGGCTGATCTTGTCGTAGGGCTGGGTGACCACCTGCGCCAGATCAACCCGACGTGGGTCAAAGCGCAAGGCTCGGAATGGAGCGATGATAGCCATGGCTGGAATCCGGCATTGTACTAAACAGCCCAATGGCCCGGTTGCAACCACCAGCTAACGATCCGAGTGTTCGCCGTGCCGAAGCCCTTCGGAGCCTCCGGATCGATCGCATGGCAGACGACTGATTTCAAGGCGCTTTGGACTGAGCGATGTCAGTGATGACAAGACAACTTCTGCCTTCCGGCAGCCATCGAACGAGGCCGGCGAGAAAAAATCATGGTTTCGCGGCTTCCGAGCTATGGTACCATCTCGGTTAACGAGGTCTTATGGCCCGCAATCCAGGGCGCGGGTCAACCCGTTCCCTGAAGCCATACCTTGCGTAGCCCTCCTTGCGCCGACGAGAGCGTTTATGGGTTCCGTACGAGCTAAGTGGGTAGGTGGTCTTGTCGCAACCGTCGCGGCGCTGGGCTTATTCTCCCTTTGTCTCAATGCCTGGGCGCAGGTGGACGTCGACGACGTACATGTGGCGCCGAGGGTAGAGCCGCCCAAGGCCGATCCTTCGAGCAGCGTCGATCCATCGCTCAAGACTCACACCAAGCCGGTGAAGGTCGACGTGAGTCTGGTGCTCGTGCCCGTCACTATAACTGATCCGATGAACCGGCTGGTTACGGGTCTCGACAAAGACAATTTCGTGGTGTTCGAGAACAAGGAGCAGCAAGAAGTTCGCACCTTCTCGAGTGAAGATGCTCCGGTTTCGATCGGTGTAATCTTCGACATGAGTGGCAGCATGAGCAGCAAGATTGAGCGGGCCCGCGAGGCGGTCATCGAGTTCTTCAAGACGGCGAATCCGCAGGATGAGTTTTTCCTCATCACTTTCTCCGATAAGCCTGAACAAGTCTCGGATTTCACCTCCTCGGTCGACGACATTCAGGGCAAGTTGGTTTACACCGTGCCCCAAGGCCGAACCGCCCTGCTCGATGCCATTTACCTCGGGGTTAGCAAAATGCGCCAGGCAAAGTATCAGAAAAAAGCCCTTCTCATCATCTCCGATGGTGGCGACAATCACAGTCGCTACACCGAGGGCGAAATCAAGTCCATGGTGAAGGAAGCCGACGCGTTGATTTATGCCATCGGCATTTACGATCACTACTTTCCTACGCCCGAGGAGCGCCTTGGCCCGGAACTTTTGAGCGAAATCACGGAAGTGACCGGGGGCCGGGCTTTCACCATTGATAATCCTAATGACTTGGCTGACGTGGCCACAAAAATTGGAATCGAGCTGCGCAACCAATATGTACTCGGATACCGTCCAAAGAATCCCGGACACGACGGCAAATGGCGTAAGATAAAAGTCAAGCTGCTGCCCCCGAAAGGTTTGCCGCCACTCCGCGTGTATGCCAAGACGGGATACTATGCTCCTTCGGAATGAGCGCGTTCTGCCCCTGCTGCTAACTTTTCTACTGCTCTTCGCTCAAGCCGGGGCCCAGAGTTCTTCCCCCCAAACCCCGGTTAGCCCTGCCTCCCCCCAAGTTGCACCCGCCACAGCGGGTTCCCAACCCGCCTCCCAATCGCAGAACTCTCCGGTGGCAGAGCCGGGAGCCGCTGCTCCCGCAAGGCAACCACCGCCGGACAAGAACCAGGCCGCGACGAACGACAACAGCACGTTTGTCTTCAAGGCTGAGGTCCAGAACGTCGTTCTGCATGCCACCGTCGTCGATGACAAAAACCACCTGGTCATGAATCTCGAGAGGAATGCCTTCGCGGTGTTTGAGAATAATCAGCCACAAACCATCATTTCCTTTGCTCGCGAGGATGTGCCCGTCGCCATGGGGATTGTGATCGACAACTCGGGTTCGATGCGGGAGAAGCGCGACAAGGTCAACAAGGCGGCACTGAATCTGGTGCGTTCCAGTAATCCGCAAGATCAGGTGTTTGTGGTGAACTTCAACGACGAATACTACCTCGACCAACCCTTGACCAACAATATCAACCTGCTGAAGGAGGCCTTGGAGAAAGTCGAGGCCCGGGGCGGCACGGCGCTTTACGACGCCATTGTGGCTTCGGCCGATTACATGAAAAGGAATGCTCGCCTGCAAAAGAAGGTGATCTTTGTCGTGACCGACGGAGAAGATAACGCCAGCCGAGAGACCTTGGAAGAAGCGCTCCGGCACCTGCAGGATGAAAATGGCCCGGCGGTTTACGCCATCGGCTTGCTGGGGGAGGAGAGGGCCCGTCGCGCCCGTCGCGCTTTGGAAGCCATCGCCCAGAAGACGGGGGGAATCGCCTTTTTTCCCCGCACCACCGATGACGTAGACTCAATCAGTAGCACGGTTGCCCACGAGATCCGCAGTCAGTTCGCGATTGGCTACAAACCGACCACCCCCAAGGATGCAGGAGGGTATCGGACCATTCGCGTAGAGGCGCGTGCGAAGGGCTATAGCAAACTCACCGTCAGAACCCGAAGCGGTTACTATCCCGGTCAGGAGCTCACCCAGTGACCGCAGTAACTTCCGTTCATTGACGCTTCCCGCTCGATTCCGTAACCTGGAGGGTGCTAAAGACGATCGAGCGTACTTGCCCGCCGGTTGCCGACGACATTACCCAACTCGTTGGCAACACTCCGTTGTTGCGGCTCAAGCGCCTCGGCTCCCACACCACCGCGGACATCTACGCCAAACTGGAGTATCTGAACCCCGGCGGCAGCGTCAAGGACCGCGCTGCCATTGGGATGGTCGAGCGTGCGGAGCGGCAGGGCTTGCTCCGACCTGGAGGAACGATCGTTGAAGCGACGGCTGGCAATACTGGCATCGGTCTTGCGCTGATTGGAGTCAATCGCGGCTACAAGGTGGTTCTTTTTGTCCCGCAGCGCTTCTCGGAAGAGAAAGTCATGATCATGCGGGCCCTGGGGGCTGAGGTGACCCGTACCCCTGATGAGGAAGGAATGCAGGGAGCAATCAAGCGGGCTCACGAGCTGGTCGCCCGTGATCCCAGAGCCTTCCTGGCTTCTCAGTTCGAAAATCCCGCCAATCCCGATTATCACTACGAAACCACGGCCAGCGAAATCTTCGAACAGATGGATGGGCGCGTCGACGCCGTGGTCATTGGTGCCGGCACGGCGGGGACGTTTACGGGAGTAGCGCGTTACTTGAAGGAGCGCTTGCCGAAGGTCTTGGCATTTGCCGTCGAACCGGAAGGCTCAATTTTGGGGGGCGGGAAGCCGGGCACCCACAAAGTCGAGGGTATCGGTGCCAGCTTTATCCCTAAGAATTTCGATCGCGCAGTTTGCGATGAAGTGATCACGGTATCGGATCGCGACGCCTTCGATACGGTTCGGCAACTTGCCGCCCGCGAAGGTGTGCTCGCTGGTTCGAGTGGCGGGGCCAATGTATTTGCCTCCTTACAAGTCGCTCGCCGATTAGGAAGTGGTAAACGCGTAGTGACCGTCATCCCCGATTCCGCGGAACGGTACTTATCAAAGAAGATCTTCGAAGGCGGAGTTTGATTCCTGCGACGCGGCGGCTACTTCACAGCCGGGTTTCGTTCTGCGGACTCTCGACCGTGTGAAGGGCCGGAGGGGCCTTTGCCCTCGAATCGGGTCCTCTGCTAAGGTTGTGCTCTTGAGGGACCCGCCTGGCTGACCGGCGGGATGGTCGGTCCGGAAGCTGGGATCCATCGATTCGTGCTCTTCGCGGTGGTGATGGGGTGTCCCGCCTGGTCCACCCGCGGGGGGAATCTCTCCTGCCTAGAATCTTTCGTTTATCCTCAAAAGGTTGCGCTGAACATTATGCCTAAGGACAAGCAGCTCGGCTTTGCCACTCGCACCATTCACATTGGCCAGGAACCGGATCCTGAAACCGGCGCGGTTACCGTACCCATCTACGCCACGTCCACCTACGTACAGGAGGAGATCGGCAAAAACAAGGGCTACGCCTATGCCCGCACCTCGAATCCGACGCGTACTCGTCTGGAGCGGAATCTGGCGTCGCTCGAGGGTGGTGTTGCCTCCCGTGTGTTCGCGAGCGGCATGGCTGCGATTCATGCCATCTGTGCCCTGTACAAATCTGGCGATCACGTCGTGTGTGGCAACAATCTTTATGGCGGCGTGCCTCGGCTTTTCAATCAGATTCTGACTGGCTACGGATTTCAGTTCACCTACGTCGACACCTCCAACCCTAAGAACGTCGAGCGCGCCATTCGTAAGGCTACTCGCATGGTGTACATCGAGACTCCCACGAATCCCCTCATGACGATTACCGATATTCGCGCCATCAGCGAGATCGCGAGAGCGAAGCACGTGGATTTGGCGATTGACAACACCTTCATGTCGCCGTACTTTCAGCAGCCCATCAAGCTAGGCGCAGATTTGGTGGTGCACTCCACCACCAAGTTCTTGAACGGTCACAGCGACGGCCTGGGTGGGGTCGTGGTCTGCACCAAGCCCGAACAGGCGGAGCGACTTGGCTTCGTGCAGAAGACCGCCGGGGCTATCCTTTCGCCGTTTGAGTGCTGGTTGGTGCTTCGAGGGGTGAAGACCTTGGCGGTTCGCATGGAACAGCACGATCGCAATGGCCGCGCCGTGGCTGGGTTCCTCCGCAAGCATAAGAAGGTGAGAGAAGTCTTCTATCCCGGCTTGCCCGATCATCCCCAGTACGCTCTCGCCCGAAAACAAATGAAGGGTTTCGGTGCGATGATCACTTTTGAGACTGGATCGCTCTCGAACGCCAACAAGATGCTGCGGAGAGTTCGCATCTGTTCGCTCGGTGAGTCGTTGGGAGGAGTGGAAACCCTGATTTCCCACCCGGCCACCATGACCCACGCCTCGATCGGGAAGGAAGGCCGGCGGGCCATTGGCATTAGCGATGGCATGGTGCGCATCTCCGTGGGGATCGAAAATGTCGAGGATATCCTCGCCGATCTGGACCAGGCGCTGGCTGCCGTCTAGTGGCGGTCGCAAATTGCGATTCCGCCATCGACGTCGAGTGAGTTCTCGGTCTGTGCCGAGGTTGCAGCCCACCAGGTGCCGGCGGGCGAATTGGGGTGGAGAGTAGGGAATCGGTGCCGGATCGGGATTCACGCCGGGATCGCCGTTGGAATGCTGCAGCCTATCATCGTGTCTCCCAACCGCAGGTCAGTTGGGGCAAGAAAATCCTTGCCGGGCTTCGACTTCGTGGCGATGAAGTGCTGATGGATGCAGGTTGTGGTACTGGGCGACTGACGGGCGAACTGCTCGATGCTTTGCATGAAGGGCGGGTGGTTGGAGTCGACATTTCCGAGAACATGCTGGCCGCCGCCCGCGAGCATCTACGCGCCCAATTTGGCAGCCGGGTTCAATTGGTTGCCGCCGACCTTGAACACCTTCCATTCGAGCAGACCTTCGATGGAATCTTTAGCACCGCTGCCTTTCACTGGGTGCCAAATCAGAAGCAGCTATTTTTGAGCTTGTTCCGCGCCCTGCGCCCGGGCGGCTGGCTGCGAGCGCAATGCGGTGGAGCTCGGAACCTCGCCCGCTTGCGCCAGCGCATCGACCGCTTGGCCAACACTCCGAAATTTGCCGCTTGCTTGGCCGGCTTTCCCAGTCCTTGGATCTTTCACAACCCCCAAGAAGCAGCCGCTCTACTCGCGGAAGTGGGGTTTCAGGAGACCGAAACCAACCTCGAGCCTGCCCTCACCGTTTTTGAGAATGCGCACACCTATTCCGAGTTTGTAGGGACTGTGATCGTTCGCCTCCACCTCGAGCGAGTGCCGGATGCGAGCCTGCGCACGGAGTTTGTCGACGAACTTACCCGCCAGGCCTCGACCGACGATCCGCCATTCGCGCTCGACTACCGGCGGCTCAACTTGAGCGGCACCAAGCCCGCCTAGCTCCGGTCATGGGCGGTGCTGGCCACGGTCACGCTGGCCCGGCACCCGACTCACTCGACCGAGTCCTCAATCCATCGCAGATAGTCCGGGCTGCCATCTTCTACCGTCAAGCACAAGCACTCGGGCAGTTCGTAGGAGTGCAATTCGCGAATCAGGTCGCGTACTCGCTCGAAGGCCTCGGATGTGGTCTTGATCCACAACAACCACTCTTCGGCCTCCTCCGCTTTGCCCTTCCATCGATAGATGGATTGCACGTGGGGGACGATGTTGACGCCGGCCGCCAGCTTATGCTCAATCAGAGCATCAGCAATCCTTCGCGCTTGGATCATGGATTCCGTCGTGGTCAGGACGAGTCTTTTGTTGGTCATATAAGGTTCGCTTTCGACCGCTTGTTAGTGTACGGCATCGACGGGCCGAATTATGCGTGAGGCAGCAGCAGGCCGCGACCAACCTGATTCGATGGTGGCTGCCCTATCCATTGGTCGGAGATGGGGTGAGTTCCAAGCAATCACGGAACCAATCGAGAGGGACTGTTCGCGGACGCGTTTGTCAAAGTTGGTTCCTTTTGGCAAAAACCAGAAAACTTTCGCTTGACGGAGGAAGTGAAGGCGAAGTTCACTGAGAGGTTACGCGACAACTCGCGCCCGTCCTTCGGCCGCGCGGTGAGGAACCTGGATCCCACGGATGGACTCAAGTGGATTTGCCAGGGCGGCATGTGGGGTTGATCATCGCATCTCAGCCACCGAACCCGTGGCATGACCTGATTCTGAAGCCGGCAGTGAGCCGGATCTCGAGAAACGCAACGCGGCAGGCAAGTGATGGACTTTCGAGTCAAGGGCCTCCCTAAAATGCGGATTGTGGCAAACGCCGAAGACGGCTTGCGCACTCTTGTCGAGAGGGCTTCGCGGGCCGAAGCTTGGGTGGAAAGCGTGCTGGCAAAGTTTCACCCGACTTTCACTACGCTGTACGGCATTCGCCGGCATCTGGCAACCGGGGCCGTGGCGGTTGTGACCATCTGGTTTTTCGTACATGTTATGTTTGGCCTCAACGGAATGGTCGTCTATCGCCAGAAACGAGCGGAATTTCAGAACTTGCAGGAACAGATTAGGGATTTGAAGCAGGAAAATGTCCGCTATACTGAACAAATCCATTCCCTTGAAACCGATCCTCAGGCCATCGAAAAAGAAGCCCGGGAACAACTGCA
>Ga0187782_10002641_pt1 | contig 13228 bp, 9 predicted proteins | sample 0715_SJ02_MP15_2_FD_132454 | JGI IMG/M metagenome (GOLD analysis project Ga0187782, IMG submission 132454) | Tropical peat soil microbial communities from peatlands in Department of Meta, Colombia - 0715_SJ02_MP15_20_MG | ecosystem: Environmental > Terrestrial > Soil > Wetlands > Peat | place...
GCACACGACCGGCTCCGGGAACTCATGCACGAGAAGCAGACGCTGCGCAACCGGGATGAAGTCGTCTCGTTCTTCACGGGACTGGAGATGGTCGAGCCCGGGCTGGTGCCGATAACCCAGTGGCGACCGGACTACGAGGCCCAGGCCAAAAGCCCCACGGCCCTGTGGGGTGGCGTAGCCCGCAAGCCCTGACTGGTCCGCGCCCGCAGGATGGACCAGCCGGTGGTGGCAGCGAGCGGGTGGACGGGCTCGGCACCCGAGATCGCCATCGTCGGCGGCGGAATCGGCGGCCTCGCGGCGGCCGCGTTCTTGCACCGGGCCGGGCTGCGCAGCACGGTCTACGAGCAGGCGGTGGAACTGCGGGAGGTCGGCGCCGGCCTCGTCGTCGCGCCCAACGCGGCGCGGCTGCTGCGCCGGCTCGGCGTGCTCGACGCATTCGCGCGGCGTGCGGTGCGGCTGGACGTCGGCTGGGAGTTCCGCCGCTGGCGGGACGGCACCGTGTTGTCGGCGGAAGACCTCGCTGCAGCGTGCGAGCGGCTGTACGGCGAGCACACCTACACCGCGCACCGCGCGGACCTGCTGGACGTCATCACGTCGGCCGTGCCGGCCGCCTCGATCAGCCTGGGTCGGCGTTGCACCGGGCTGGACATCGCGGGCAGGCGGCCCAGGCTCCGGTTCGAGGACGGTCGAACGGTCGAGGCCGACGTCGTGATCGGCGCCGACGGCACCCACTCGATCGTGCGCGGCACGCTGCACGGGCCGACACCGGCGACGTACTCGGGCCTCTGCGCGTTCCGGGCCCTGGTCCCTGCCGGGCAGGCACCGGCTATCGCGCGGCGCCCTGCGCAGACCCTGTGGATCGGCCCGGGTCACCACCTCGTGCACTACCCGGTGTCCGCGGGCACGCTGGTGAACCTGGTGGCGTTCGCCCCGGCCGGCGAGTACTCCGTCGAGTCGTGGAGCGCGACCGGCACGGTCAGCGAGTTCCTCGCCGAGTTCGACGGCTGGGATCCGAGGCTGGCCGGCCTGATCCGGGCGGGCGGAACACCGGGGCGCTGGGCCCTGCTGGACCGGCCGCCGCTGCAACGCTGGAGCGTGGGTCCCGTCACGCTGCTCGGCGACGCCGCGCACCCGATGTTTCCCTTCTTCGGGCAGGGGGCGGCGCAGGCGATCGAGGACGCCGCGGTGCTGGCCCGGTGTCTCGCTGACGGCTGCGCGGATCCGGTCCGGGCCCTGCACCGTTATGAGGAACAGCGGATCCCTCGCACCAGCCGGCTACAGGAACTCAGCCACGCGCGGTCGGACCTCAACCACCTGCCCGACGGACCGCAGCAGCAAGCCCGAGACCAGTCCTACGGCCAGGCCGACCCGCTGGTCGCCAACGGATGGATCTACGAATACGACCCGGACACCGCGGTTACGAGCCCGGTTGTCTCGTAGCTGGCGCCGCTGAGTCGCCGGGCGACAGCCGAGGTCAGCTCGCAGCTCGCCCAAGATGGGCAGAACCACCTATGGAGGCGCCCCGGTCGTGACTGGCACGATGACCGGGTGACCGACCCCGGCCGCCTGTTGCGGGAACTCGGGGAGCTGGCCACTTCCCTCGGTCCGGCCATCCGACCAGCCGGGTCTGACGAGGTGCTGCGCTCCCTCATCGAGACCGCGCGTCAGCTGTTCGGCGCGGCGGCGTGCTCGCTGGCGCTGCTGGGCGATGACGAGACCGAGCTGGTGTACACCGTCGCCGCCGGCAAAGGCGCGGACAACGTCGTCGGCATGCGCATGCCCGCGTCGCGCGGCATCGCGGGCTGGGTCGTCCAGTCGGGGCAGCCGATCGCGGTCAGCGACGTGTCGCGCGAGCCGCGGTTTGCCGCGAGCGTGGCAGCGCAGACCGGATACGTGCCGACGAGCATGATCGCGGTGCCGGTCGAGGCGCCCCAGCAGATGCTCGGCGTGATCAGCCTGCTGGACCGCGATCCGGCGCGATCGGACGCGCAGCACGACATGACGCTGCTGGCGCTGTTCGCCGACCAGGCCGCGCTGGTGCTGACGGCCGTGGACAGCTTCGCCGCGCTCGGCCGGGTCCTGCTCGCCGCGCTAGCGGAGGCGGCGGCCGGGAGCGACCTGGTCGCGTCGCTCCGGCAGGCCGCCGACCGCGGGCCGACCCCCGACCGCGACCTGGCAGCGCTCGCCGCCGCGTTCGGCGCGCTGGCCCGCCGCGGCCCCGCCGAACGGCGCCTGGCGCTCCGCGTCCTCAGCGACGTCGGGGACTACGCGGGGAGGCGGTCGTCACGACCTCGCTGAGACCGGCGTGGAGCGAGGCATTCGCGCCGGATGCACTCCGCCCTGTGCACCGGATAGACCTGCCGATCGACAAGGACTGGGCCTGGGGTGGCGCCACCGGCCAGGGGATCACCGTTGCCGTCGTGGACAGCGGCGTCGACGCGGGCCACCCGGCCGTCGGCGCGGTCGACCGAGCGGTGGCCCTGCAGTGGGACGCGGACGAGGACGAGGTCACGAGCACCGAGGGACCGCATGAGGACCTGTTCGGCCACGGCACCGCGTGCGCCGGCATCATCCGGCGGGCAGCCCCCGACGTCACGCTCTGGTCGGTCCGCGTCCTCGGCAGCCGCATGACCGGCAAGGGCGCCGTGTTTGCCGCGGGGCTGCGCTGGGCGATTGCGCAGGGCGCGCAGGTGGTGAACGTGTCGCTGAGCACCCGCAGGGAGGACTACTTCGGGCTGTTCCACGAGATCGCCGACGAGGCCGCCTTCGCCGGGGTGGTGCTGGTGTGCGCGGCCAACAACGTGCCGGCGCCGACGTTTCCGGCCCAGTTCTCGTCGGTCATCTCCGTCGCCGCGCACGACGGCACCGACCCGTTCTGTCTCGACGCGAACCCCGCTCCGCCGACCGACTTCGGCGCTCCCGGCATCGATCTCGAGGTGGCCTGGCTGGCCGGCTCTACCATCGTGTCCACGGGAAACTCACTTGCCGCGCCGCACGTCACCGGGCTGGTAGCACGCCTGCTGAGCAAGCACCCGAACCTCACGCCGTACGAGGTGAAGACGGTGCTACGGGCCGTCGCCAGCAACGCGCAGCCATCCGGGGTCCGCTGATGCCGACCGACCTCGTCGGCGTTCTGCGCCAGACCGACCTGTTCCGATCCGTCCCGGCCTGCGAGCTGGAGACGTTGCTCGCGTCGTCGCGGCTGCGGACGTTTCGCCGCGGCCAGCTCGTGTGCACGACGGGAGATCCCGGTGACACGCTGATCGTCGTCGTGTCCGGCCAGGCGAAGGTCGTCGTGCGCGCCGCCGACGGCGCCGAGTTGACCCTCACGGTCGTCGGGCCGGGCACCGCGCTCGGCGAGGTCAGCGTCGCGGACGGCGGTCCGCGCTCCGCCGACGTCGAGACGGTGGGCGAGGCGCAGCTGCTGTTCCTGCCGCGGGAAGCCGTGCTGGCCGTGTGCGGCCGGGTGCCGTCCGCTGCCCTGGCCCTCACCGGCGCGATGGCCGCGACGCTGCGGCGACTCACCGAGACGACCTCTGACCTGGTCTTCCTGGACCTGCCGCAGCGCGTCGCCAAGATGCTGCTCAGCCAGCCGAGGAGCGAAGACGGCATCATCCAGCGGCACCTGACGCAGGAGGAGTACGCCCGGCTGCTCGGCAGCACCCGGCAGAGCGTCAACATCGCGCTCCGCGGATTCGAGCGGCGCGGCTGGATCGAGCTGCGCGACCGGAGCGTGACGGTCAGGCAGCCGGCGGCGCTCGCCCGGTTCGCCGGCGACTAGTGATCTGTCAGCCGGCTCGGCACCGGTGCGGTCCAGCGGTGTCAGCAAGCTGACAGCTGGCGTGTCAGCGGCGTGACTGCCGTCCGCGGCGGTGACGGCGAAGCTAGTGGTCAGACGGCCGGAGGCCGCACAAGGAGGAGAGGACAGATGTCACAGCTCGACCAGATCCCCGTTCGCCCGCCCAGGACGCCTGTGCACCCGCCCATCGACATCGACGACACCACCGGCCACGTCCGCCCGCCCGCCGACGACGTCCGGCCCCCGGTCCACCCGCCGGCCGACGACACCACCGGCCACGTCCACCCGCCCGCCGACGACGTCCGGCCCCCGGTCCACCCGCCCGCGGAGGACGACGACGACGTCGAGGCCCACGTCCACCCGCCCCGCTAGGACGACGGCCTCGAGGCCTGCTTCCGGCCGTAACAGGCCTGCCGCGCCGAGCTGGGGACGGACAAGGACCCCGTCCGTCCCCAGCTCGCGCTTGCGAACTCCGGCTAACGAAGGCGACGCAGGCTAGACCGGGACCCGTGGTGCCGCGTCGATCAGCCCATTGGCCCGGTCACGCAGCGGCTGACAGCGCAGGCGCTCGGCGATATCGCGGCCTTCGTCGACGGCGCGCTCCGCGGCCGGAGAATCGCCCGTCTTGGTCAGGTACTCGGCGTGATCGAGCAGGCCGTGCGCGAGGTGATAGGGAGTGCCGTGATCCCGCAGGCCGCGGACGGCGGCCGCAAACAACGCGCCCGCGTCCGCTCCGGACTGCGCGGCAAGCCGGGCCCGGGCGAGGTCGCGCTCGGCCCAGAGCAGCGGGCTGAGCTGACCCGGCTGGCGGGAGTCGACGACGCTCAGTAGCTCGTCGGTGGCCGCCGCATCGCCCAGCTCGGCCGCCATCCGCGCGGCGAGTGGCCACGCCCAGCGCGCGGAGTCCGCGTTCATCCCGAGCGTGTCCGCGAAGGCTACGACCGCGCGGGCGTGGCTCAGCGCCTTCTCCCGCTCTCCTCGCGCCGCCGCGGTGAACGCCTCGAGCAGGTTCACCTGGCTCTTGTCTTGCGCATCCTCGCTGGTCCGCATGTCGTCGTCCAGCTGAGCCAGCCTGGCCTGCGCGGACGCCACGTCGCCGCGGAGCGCGGACACCAGACCCTGCTGGCTGACAATGTAGGCAAAGCCCGCCAGTCCGTCGGCCTCCGCGGCCTTCCCGAGCTCGGCCTCGGCGGTATCCCAGTCGTCGAGCATGATCAGTGCCTGGGTGAGGTTCGCGATCGCGACGGCCAGGTTGCCCTTTGCGCCAGCCCGGCGCAGATGGTCCGCCGCGCTGCGCGCGTCGGCCGCCGCGGCCGTGGGGTCGGTGCTCGACTCGATGTCGGACAGGTTGAGCAGCGCCATCCCCAGCTGGAGGTTGTCCCCTGCCTGGGTAGCGAGCCGCACGTTCTCGCGGAGATAGGCCACGCCCTCCGGGCGCCGGTCGTGCCAGAGCAGGTAGACGGCCCGCACGTGGAACAGGCTTATCAGCGCGTTTCTGTCGACGTTCAGGGCCTGACCGAGAACGAGCGCCTCGGTCGATGTCCGGTCCGCATCGGGTGATCCAGAGAAGACCTCCAGCGACGCCAGCTCGGCCAGGGCGCGCACGGTGTCGACGTCCGGCTGGGTGCGGAGGACCGTTACCGCGGCCGTGAGCTCCTCCTTCGCCTCTGCGTGCCGCCCCTGCCGTCGCAGCGCCCGGCCGCGGATGGACTTCGCGGCGGCTGCGCCGCGTTCGTCGCCGTGCTGCAGGTAGTAATCGCGGGCCAGGCCGCCGTAGTCGATGGCGGCGGCGAACTCACCCGACGTGTCCGCCGCCCGGCCGGCGTTCCGCCAGAGCAGGCCGGCGTCTGGTCGCGATCCCGCCGCGTCGTCGGCATCCGGGAGGCGGTTCGCGGCCAGCTCCGCCGCGGCTGCGTAGTTTCTCGCCGCCAAGCCGGGCGCGCCGGTCCGGATGGCCCGCTCCGCCGCCCGGACGAGCGCGCCCGCAGCCTGCACCCGGATGTCACCGACGTCGGGGTCCTCCGGCACCGCTTCCAGCGCATCCAGATAGTGCCGCGCGATGACATCCGCGACCTCTTCGCCGTCGCCGGCGAACGCCTTGCGCAGATGCGCCGCTACGGCGAGATGACGTGCCTTCCGGTCGCGCCGCGACAGCGTGTCATAAGCGACCTGACGCAGCATCTGCTGGGCGAACCGGTAACTGCCCTGCTCGGGCGACAGCGGGTCGGCGGACACGCTGAGCACCTCGCGGCGGACCAGCTCGGCCAGCGCTGCCCGGATATCGGTCTCCGCACGTCCCGACACCGCGACGAGCGCCTCGGCGGAAAACGTGGTGCCGAGCACGGCGGCTTCGGTTACCAGCCGCCGTACCGCCGGGTCCAGCGCATCGAGCCGCGCCGCCAGCAGAGCGTGCAGGCTGTCTGGCACGGTCAGCTCGCCGACGTCGCCAACCAGCCGGTAGACCCCGTCAGACGGCTGCACGATGTCTCGGTCGATCAGTGACCGTACGGTCTCGACCGCGAACAGCGGGATGCCCTGCGCCTGGCTGGTGACCGCCCGCCGCGCCGCTGTCGGCATGCCGGGTACGAGCGCGTCGACCAGCTTGTCCATGGACGTGGGGTCCAGCGGGTCCAGGGTCAGCGTGGTGCGGTTGCGCCCGGTGCCGAATCCCGGCCGAACCAGGTCCAGCTCCGGCCGCGCCAGCATCAGCACATAGATCGGCAGGTCACGAGCCCAGTCGATGAGATGATCCAGGAAGTCGAGCAGTCCTTCCTCGGCGTGCTGCGCATCCTCGATCACCATGACGACGGGCCCGCCGCCGGCCAGTCGCTCGAAGAACAGCCGCCACCCGGCGAACAGCTCTTGCCGGGACAGCTGCCCGCCGCTGTCATCTGCCACCGAGGTTCCGAGCAACCGACCGAGCCGCACTGCGACGTACGCCCGCTCGGCTGGGTCTGCGATGAACCGGTCGATGCCGAGGGCCAGTTTCTCCGCCGCGCTCGCCGGGGATTCGTCTTCGGCGATCCCGAGCCGCTGCCGGACGATCTCGGCAAGCGCCCAGAACGCGGCCGCATCCCCGTAGGTCAGGCATCGGCCGCGGTGCCACCACACCTGCTCGGCGAGCCCGTCGACGTATTTCTCGAACTCCCAGCCGAGCCGGGACTTCCCGACCCCGGCCGGGCCGGACACCAGGACCAGCCGCGGCACCCGCCGCTCGGCGGCCGCATGGAACAGTTCCCGCACGGTGCGCAGTTCCGCGTCCCGGCCGACGAGCGGCGCCTCGAGGCCGTCTACTCGCTGCGCACCACCGATCGCCGACAGCACCCGGGTGGCGCGCCACAGCTCCTGCGGCTCGGTCTTCCCCTTGAGCAGGTGCTCGCCGGCGTTCTCGAACCCGACGCCGCCACCCGCGAGCCGCTGCGTTGCCGCGTCGACGAGTACCTGCCCTGGCTCGGCGGTTGTCTGCACCCGTGAGGCGGCGTTCACCGCGTCGCCGGCCACCATCCCCTCCCCGGTGGCCCCGAGCGTGACGGCTACCTCGCCGGTCACGATCCCCGCCCGGGCTGCCAGCCCGGCAACGCCTGTCTCCTCACCGAGCTGCGCCACCGCCGAGACGAGATCAAGCGCGGCCCGGACGGCGCGCTCGGCGTCTCCCTCCGACGCGACCGGCGTGCCCCAGACCGCCATGACCGCGTCCCCGATGAACTTCTCCACCACGCCGCCGAAGCGGCCGACCACCGTGCGCGCTACCTCGAAGTAGCGCGACAGCAGCTCCCTGACCGCTTCCGGATCTCGTGACTCCGCGAGCGGCGTGAAGCCCACGACGTCGCAGAACAGCACCGAGCAGAGCCGCCGCTCGGCGACCGGCGCCGCGACTGCCGCAGCCGGCGTCGGCTGCTTGGCTGGCGCGGGCGTCCGCCCGGCTTTCGGCGGCTCGGTGAGCGCCTGCCCGCAGGCTTTGCAGAATTTCTTGCCCGCGACCACGGGGGCACCACAGGTCGGGCAGCCCGCCAGTGAGGCGCCGCAGTCACCGCAGAATCGATCACCAGGTTCGAGTGGTGCGCCGCACTGACCGCACTTCTCCATCAGCGCGCACCAACAGCAACGGCATGCATGGGACCCCTCCCGCCACGCACACCCTACGAACAACCGTCCGGCGTGGTGAATGGGCAGATCTGCCTATCTTGCGATCTATCGCTGCCCATCTGCGGCCGCGCGCATCGGCAAAGCCACACCCCGCGGTTAGCCTCCGGGGTGAGCACCGACGAAAGGTCCGCGAATGGCAGGATTGGCCACCACGCGCGCTGGCTACCGGACCGCTCTGCGTTCCCGCGATCTCCGGCGGTTGCTCGGCTCGCAGCTAGTGTCGTCGAGCGGCTCCTGGGCCTACAACGTGGCGCTCATGGTCTTCCTGTACGACCGCACGCACTCGGCGTCATGGGTTGCGGCAGGCGCGCTCGGCCGCTTCCTTCCCGCGCTGGTGTGCAGCGGCTACGCAGGAGTGGTCGCCGAGCGTTTCGAGCGAGTCAGGCTCATGGTCACGCTGAACCTGCTCGCGCTCGTCCTCCAGCTTGGCCTGGCGGCCGCGGCGTGGCGGGCGGTACCGGCCGCGGTGGCCGTGGTACTCGCCGGGCTCACGTCGGTGGTGCTGAGCCCGTACAACCCGTCGGTGGCCGCGCTGATCCCGCAGGTTGTGCCGGAAGAGCAGCTGGCCGCCGCCAACGCGCTCAACGCGACCATCGACAACCTCGTCTGCGTGGTGGGGCCCGCGGTGGGTGCTGTCCTGCTGCTGGCCGGAGGTCCCGCCCTCGCGATAGCAGGGAACGGGCTTAGCTTCGGGATCGCGGCCGTGGTCCTCCCCACCATGACGGTCCGCAGCAAGCCCAGCGATGTCACCGGCGGCGGCGGCGTTGGCCCGCTGCGCCAGGTGCTCGGCGGATTCCGCGCGCTGCTGGCGTCCTCGGCGGTGGCTACCTTCGTCGCCTTCAGCGTGCTCGCGAGCTTCGTCTACGGCACCGACACGGTGCTGTTCATCCCGATCGCCAGGGTCCAGCTGCACTCCGGGTCGTCGGGGTATGGCTACCTGCTGGCCGGCCTCGGGGTCGGCGGCCTGCTCGGGGCGACGTTCGTCAACCGGCTGGCGGCCCGGACCAGGCTCGCGGCGGCGATCCTCGGCGGCATGGCGGTGTTCTGCTTGCCGACCGCGCTGCTGATCCTCGTCCACCAGGCGCCGGTCGGCTTCGCGCTGGAAGTCGTGCGCGGAGCCGGAACGCTGGTCGTCGACACGCTCGCTATCACGGCCCTCCAGCGCTCGGCCCCGAGGGAGATGGTCGCGCGGGTCTTCGGCGCGTTTTTCGCCGTCGTGCTCGGGGCGATATCACTGGGCGCGCTACTCACCCCCGTCCTGCTGCGGGCCGGCCTGCATCTGACGATGCTCGTCTACGGCGCGGGCATTCCCGCGCTCTGCCTGCTGGCCCTGCCACGGCTGATCAGGGCCGACCGGATCGCCGCGGTTCGCGCCGCCACCCTCGCGCCGCGGGTCGCGATCCTCGAGCGCCTGGACCTGTTCCGGACTGCGTCGCGGTCCAGCCTGGAGAGTCTCGCCGAGGCCGCGGCCGAACTCAGCGTTCCGGCCGGGACCGCGGTCGTCCGGGAGGGCGACCAGTCCGACGCCTTCTACGCGGTGACCGAAGGCCAGCTCGTGGTGACCGCCGCCGGCGAGGGGCACGCCGAGCCGGTCCTGCTGGCCACGCTGGGGCCGGACAGCTACTTCGGCGAGATCGGCCTGCTGGGGCACATGGCGCGGACGGCCACCGTGACCGCGTCGACCGCGTGCGCGCTGCTGCGGATCACGGCGGATGACTTCCTCGACGCCCTCACCACGCTGAGCGCCTCGCCGTCGCTGCTGCAGGGCGCGCAGGCCCGGCTCGCGAACACGCACCCATCCAGCCGGGCGCTGCAGCCGCTGCTTCAGCCGGACCAGCACGCCGACGCGAAGGTAACCTCGCTGGAAGGCTGACCGTCCGACGCCAGGTGCAGCACCAGGAAGTCGTAGCACACGGTGACCCCCGGCGTGGCGTCCGCAAACCGGGCGGCCACGACGGTCGGCGCGCTCACACTCATCCCGCGCGCCTCCATCAGCCTAGGGGGCGGCGTCCCCGCCGGGATGGGCAGAATCACCTATCCAGTCTTGCTGTTGCCCAGGCCGGCCATTCGGCGCTGCGCGTTCCGTGATCTTTTGCAACTGGGCAGAATTGCCTATACTCCCGCTCAGCGCCGCCGTTGCGACTGCCCGCGACCGCGCCGGGGGATGGGCCGGCTGGCCGGGATCGATTCCCGGCGCGCGGGTGGTGCCAGGTAGGGGAGGGACGCACACGGCGCCGTGCGAAGCGGCGTCCGTGCGGGGATGTGGGTGGCCATTGGGGCAGACAGCCGCCGTCGTCGACGGCGCCCGGCTGCTGGACAGAGCTGAGCAACTGAGCAGCGTGCACGCGTCGCTCGCGGGCGTTCTCGCCGAGTCGCGAGGCGCCACCGTCCTGGTGACCGGCGAGGCGGGAATCGGCAAGACGACGCTGCTCAGGCACTTCGCCAGTGCCGTCGGTGACCGCGCGCAAATCTGCTGGACAGCCTGTGATCCGCTGTTCACGCCCCGCCCGTTCGGACCGCTGCTTGAGCTGGCCGACGCTACCGGCAACGGCCTCGCCGAGCAGATCGCCGCCGGCAGCCAGGCCTTCGACATCGCGGCCACACTGCTCCGCGAGCTGACGCAGCTAGCGCCGACCGTCGTGCTGATCGAAGACGTCCACTGGGCCGACGAGGCCACGCTCGACGTCATCCGGCTGCTCGCCCGGCGGATCGAATCCGTGCCGGTCCTCCTCGTGCTGAGCTACCGGGACGACCAGCTCGACCGGGCGCACCCGCTGCGCCTCGTGGTCGGTGAGCTGCCGGGAGAAGGCCGCCGGGTCACGCGCATCGGCCTGACCGGCTTGTCGAAGCCGGCGGTGGCCGCCCTCGCGGGTCCCGCCGGCGTGGACGCGACCGAGCTGCACGAGCGCACCGCGGGGAACCCCTTTTTCGTGACCGAGGTGCTGGCGGCGACGCCGGGCCAGATCCCCAGCTCGGTAAGGGACGCCGTGCTGGCGCGGGCCGCCAGGATCAGCCTGCCGGCCCGCGACCTGCTGGACGCGGCCGCCATCGTGCCGGGACACATCGACACCTGGATGCTGGCAGCGCTGCATCCGGCCGCCGACGGCAGTCTCGACGAGTGCATCGCGTCGGGCATGCTGGCGGCCTCGGATGGACGAGTCGCGTTCCGGCACGAGATCGCGCGGCTGGTGATCGAGAAGTCGGTGCCGGCCAGCCGCCGCGCGATCCTCCATGCCAGGGCGCTGTCCATCCTGCAGGGGAAGGAGGACACGGCGCCTGACTGGTCCCGGATGGCGCATCACGCCGAGGCGGCCGAAGACCACGCCGCACTGCTGCGGTATGCGCCAGCGGCCGCGAAGGCCGCGGCAGCCGTGGGCGCCCACCGGGATGCGGCGGGTCTGTATGCTCGCGCGCTCCGGTTCGCCGGCCGGCTTGCCCCGGAGGACCGTGCCCTGCTGATCGAGGACTTCGCCGACGAGGCGTACCTGACCATGAGGGGCCGGGACGCCATCGACAGGCTCACCGAGGCACTCGAGATCTACCAGTCCCTGGGCGACCGGCTCGGCGAAGGCCGTACGCTCAGCGAGCTCGCGAGGCACCGCGGCCGCAACGGCAGCCTCGCGGCGGCGCTGGCGGCGGCCCAGCAGGCGGTCGCCGTGCTGGAGCAGCTGCCACCGCATCCCCAGCTCGCGATCGCCTGCGTGCGGCTGTCCAGCAGCTACGCGATGGCTCGGCATCCCGACGCGATCAGCTGGGGCCTGCGGGCGATCAGCCTGGGCGAGGAGCTCGGTAGCCCGGCGGCCGTCTACGACGGACTCAACAACGTGGGAACGATCGAGCTCTCCCGCGGCGTGCTTGCGGGCGTGTCGAAGCTGGAACGCAGCCGCGACCTGGCCGAGCAGGCCGGGGACAGCCTCGGCGCCGCGCGCGCTCACCTGCACCTGTGCTGGATGCTCTCGCTCCGCCGGGAATGGCGGCTCCTGGCACCGTACCTGGAGCCGGCGATTGCCTACTGCTGCGATCACGGCCAGGAGCTGTGGCGGGACCAGCTCCTGTCGTTCCGGCTGCAAGCGGAGGTGGCGCGCGGGCAGTGGCGGGAGGCCGTCCGACACGCAGAGTCCCTGCTCGCCCGGTCCGAACCGCCGGCGGCCGCCAGCCGCTGCGCCGCGCTGCTCGCGCTGGCGAGAATCCGAGCGCGGCGCGGCGAGCCGGACTACTGGCCGCTCCTCGACGAGGCGCGCGAGCTGACCGGGCTGGCCCCGGCCGCGCACCTGAGGCCTGCCGTGGCCGCGGCCAGAGCCGAGGCCGCGTGGCTGGAAGGACGCCTCGCGGACGTGCTAACCGAGACGGCGTTTCCCGCTGGCCGGGCGCTTCGGCTGGATCCGCTGGACGGCGCGGAGCTGCGGTGCTGGCGGTTGCGTGCGGGTGCGGACGCCGGCGGCGCGGATGCCGACGGCGCGGGTGCCGACGGCTCGGATGACGCGCCGGAGCCATACCGGCTGCTGCTGGCCGGTGATCACGCGGGTGCCTCGCGGTGCTGGCAGGACAAGGGAGACGCGTATGAGGCGGCGCTGGCGATCTCCGGGTCGGGTGACGTCGCCGCGCTGCGGGCCGCGATCGAGGTGCTGGGCGGTCTCGGCGCGCGCCCGGCCGTGACGATCCTCGCCAGGGAACTTCGTGCCCTCGGCGAGCGCCGCGTGCCGCGCGAGCCGCGCTCGGCGACGTCGGCGCACCCGGTCGGCCTGACGGCGCGCGAGGTCGAAGTGCTCCAGTTGCTGGCGTCCGGCATGCGGAATGCCGAGATTGCCGCGCAGCTGTTCGTGTCGACGCGCACCGTCGACCACCACGTGTCCGCGGTGCTCGGGAAGCTGAACGTCAGGACCCGGAGCCAGGCCGTAGCGGCAGCCACGCGCCTCGGCCTGGTGCAGACGTGATCGTTCCCATGGAGGGCGCGCGTAGCAGGCATCCCAGCCGTCGGCCGGGCCGCGCTCGTAGCCGGTCGCAGCATTGCCGTTCCTGGCTTGTCGGGAGCGAATCCGCGGACTAGTCTCCGGTCGGTATGTGACTGATATCACCCTACGGGCGGTCACGGAGACTCGGGATCGAGGGCGCCATGGCGGACAGCGACAGCTTCGAGACGTGTCCCACGGATGTTATCCACGCCTCGCCGGCCCGGGTCTGGGAGCTGCTGACCAATCCGGCTCGGTTCGACTGGCTGGGCGTGAAGGTCGTCGAGGCACCCGCGCGCAACCTCGCCGCCGGTGATCGGCTGGTCTTGGGGCC
>Ga0187782_10002642_pt1 | contig 13227 bp, 9 predicted proteins | sample 0715_SJ02_MP15_2_FD_132454 | JGI IMG/M metagenome (GOLD analysis project Ga0187782, IMG submission 132454) | Tropical peat soil microbial communities from peatlands in Department of Meta, Colombia - 0715_SJ02_MP15_20_MG | ecosystem: Environmental > Terrestrial > Soil > Wetlands > Peat | place...
GCTACTCGAGCTTAGGTTTTCGGAGGCAACACAATGGCAAGGCTGGCATTACGGGAGCTTTATCTGGAGGAACTCAGAGATTTGTATGACGCTGAGAACCGCATGATCAAAGCGCTTCCAAAGCTCGCGGAGGCAGCGGAATCGGAACGGCTTCGCGCCGGATTCCAGTATCACTTACTACAAACCAGGAGTCACGTCACGCGACTCGAGCAAGTTTTCGAGCGACTGGGAGAAGCACCATGCACTGATATGCCCGGGCTGATGCCTGACGCCAGTGAAGTGGATCAGATGATGTATGAGGATTTCGAGGAAGGCGTGAAGGATGCCGCACTGATTTCCGCGGCGCAACGCGTGGAGCATTACGAGATCGCCGCTTATGAATGCGTGAAGACCTGGGCCGGCCTGTTGGGCGACCGGGAAGCGCAAGCGCTGCTGGACCAGACGCTCACTGAAGAAAAGGAAACCGAGGAAAGGTTAACCGAGCTTTCGCAGAGCCTAAGCTATCATCATGCCGCGAGTCGCACATCGGGGACGGAAATGGCGGGCAGCCCCCGTCTTTAAATCACCGGACGACACCTCGTATTCCAGTATCGACGAATCGTTTGGATAAGGTTCGGTGTGACCGGTGCGCGTGAATCCCAAGAGTTCGTAGAAGCACATCTCCGGTTCGTTCACCGAAGTGACCATGAGCCGGATAGTGCACTTTCCGCAACTGAGCCCAGGCGAGAATCTGCGCAGGCGAATGTGCAGATGCGTAACTCCACCAAAGACCCACGCAAGTATAGCGATATTTCCAGGAAGGATTAGAGTTAAGCGCCGGCCCCCTTGGCGGCGGGCAGAGTTTTCACTTCAATCTTGCGCGGCAAAGCCGCCGCGGAAATCGGAGCAGTGATTTCCAATACACCGTTGCGGTATTCGGCGGTCACTTTGTCTTTGTCCACACCTTCCGGCAGTTCGATGGAACGCAGGAAGGAGCCATAGCTAATCTCTCTGTGAATGTAATCAGAGTCCTTGGTTTCGCGAGTGCTGGAACGTTCGCCACTGACGGTGAGGGTGTTTCCAGTGACCTGGATCTCCACATTTTTCGGATCAACTCCAGGAAGCATAACTTGGGCTTGAAACTTCTTGCCGTCCTTGTCGATGCGAGTTTCGATTGCGGGAATAAATCCCTCCGCCAGGCTTTGTTCTTCCTGAGGGGTGCGCCAGTTAAAAAAACGATTGAGCATCTGATCGAACTCCCTTCGAAAATCAACGATTTCGCGAGAGAGCGGGTTGCGGGGAACTAAGGCTCTCATGGGACGCCTCCTGTGAAGTGGATTGCGCGGGGCAGGTGAGGACTGCAGCGGGCGGGAACTGCGACAACACAAGCGAACCGCAAAGCTTTTCTTAGCAGATGTATTGTCGATGTCAAGGATACTTTTTGTTTTTTGTATCTTTAAGAAAGGACGTTCACGAAGCCGGTAAAGCCAGGCACGGAGAGTCTGAGAGCGCTGGCAGCGTGCATTAAAATGCAGCAATTACCTTCCGGATTGTCACTAACCGCGTTGTAAGCTACCATGATTCGGTCGGATAGAAACGGAGAGGTGGCCGAGAGGCTGAAGGCGGCGGTTTGCTAAACCGTTGTACTGGCTAAAACCGGTACCGGGGGTTCGAATCCCCCCCTCTCCGCCATAGCAATGGGTTGGTTCCTTCCTAACACTGCAAGAGCAGTATTCACGAGACGGTAATAGCGGCAACATCGTAATCTTCGACACGGGGAACGGCGAAGCGCAGCACGCCGGCATCCAGTTGGAAGGGCAAGGAGCGTCCCGCGCGCAAGAGTTCGACGGCCGTAACTTTCACGGTGTCCGGCAACCGCATGCTGACGTTCTGAGTGGTTACCGGGTAGACGGAGCGAAGCCAGCCATGGTGGGAATTCGGGTTGGTGTAGTTGAGCAGATGCACCGCGTATCCCGGCGTGGTCTCCCAGGCAAAGATTTCGAGGAACCCGTCACCTTCGACATGCACGATGCGCTCGTCGCGAGTAATCCAGCCGATGGTGTTGTGCAGCAGCCGCAACAGATCGCCGTGTCCGGTTAGCCAGAAAGTCCTCTCGATGTCTCCTGGAAAGTAGGCGATCCGGCTGGAGCCGGCTTCGCGCAGCACAACCGCCGGTTCATTGGTGCGCGGAACGGAAGGGTACGCCAATTCCGGCGGATACTGCACGAAACCCGGCACGACCGTCAGCACAGGATCGGGCACGGGTTTGAGGGGCACCCGGTTCTGGGAACCTGGCAACCAGTTCGTGTTCGAAAACCCGGCAAGGATCGGATGGCTGCGCTCGATGCGGCCGTAGTAGGCATTGCCGTTAGTTCCGACCACCTCGCCCGCCTTGCTGATGCCCAGTAGATCGGCAAGGCCGAAGTCCGCGCGCAGGTTGAGATTCTCGTCGTAGAGACTGGTCTCGAAGCTGGCCATAAGGGAGCCGCCGGAACGTACGTAAGCACGAATCTGGTCACATTTCCGGTCACTGAGCATGGCGATGTTGGGAAGCAACAAGGCGCGGTATTTGCTGATTCTTTCGGGTTCGAGCCGGTCTTCATGCACGAAGTCGAAGGCGAAACGGCCGGCAAGCAAAGCCTCATAGAGGCCGTGGGTGGTCTCGCGCATGTATTCGTGAGAATGCGCGACAGCCGGGCCAGGATATAAAAGCTGGGTGCTTTGGCCGATAACCACTCCAATGTTGGCCAGGGACCGTCGAGGCTTGAGATGGGCGTCATGTTTGGAGGCCCATTGAAAATAATCGGCACCCACTTTCTGCCAACGGCGATCTTCACCAAGGCCTGCTTCTGAGCCGATAAAGTGGTAGTAGAGGGCCAATCCACTGGCCAGGGTTTCGTTCATCCACATGTTCGCTTCGGCCGGATTTTTGGAGAGATTCCGCCAACGCACCGAGCCCGTCGAATAGGCAGCGGTGATGTTGGTGGCGAATTTGCCATCCATCACCGCGTGGCAGACGCGCCCCTGCAAGGCGCATCCCCAAATCGCGGGATCGTCGGAGGTGCGCCCCTGATTGTCCCCTTGGAACCACGCCGCGGTTTTGCCCAGGCGGTCGAGATTGGGGCCGGCGTGGACGTTACCGCCGAGATTCGCAAAGAAGAAGCTGTCGGGTTTCTTTTCTTTTGCGATCGCGTCGTACTTTTGCCACAACTGCAGAAGACGATCGTTAAACGCACCCCAGTACGCGGGCGTGTTGGACGGGGGCAACTTGCTGCAAATGGCGCAATGACAATTGGGAAGGCTGCCAAGGGGCGGCCATCCGTTGGTGTAGAAGCAGTCGACATCGTAAAGAGAGTTCACCTCCCTGATGATGGCCGGAACATAGTCGTCCATGTAGGTGGAGAACATACAGGTTCTAAAAAGCCGGGGATCTTCGCCGCTGAACTGCGGCGAGCCATCCGGGTGGCGCATGGCCCATTCCGGATGGGCCTCGAGCGCGTCGGGCCAGTTGAGGTCTGGGCTCATGCGAGCGACGCAGCGCATGCCGCGTTTTTTGGCAGCAGCAACACATTCACCAAAGAAATCGCGGCCATTCAAGAACTTTCCCGGCCGGTGAAATGGCACCTTTGAGGGATAAAAGGCGAGAATGCCGGTGACACTGATGAATAAGACATCGGCGCGAGCAGAACGCCAGTAGTCGGCCCATTCTTCGACATTCATGACCGCGGGGTCGTGCTCGGTCATATTGCTTTGGCCGACACGATGAACCTTTTGCTGCCACGGCAGGGCGGCCGAGTCAAATGGTGTCAGGCGCGGCGGCAGCGGAACGAGTTTTGGAATGACTCCGGCTCCGGCTGCGTCGTCGAAGATTTCAGCCGAACGCGCAGGTTGAACGGCCTTAAGCGCGGCCGCCAAGGGAAATGTGGCTGCGCCGTTTTTGAGGAAGGTTCGGCGGTTGAGCATAGGGTTTCCATTATTGCACCGCACGGTTGTGCGCATAGCGAATTGTCGGGAAGCTGCGGTGGCCAAGCGGCGAACGAAAGTCATTACAGGTGTCGTTAATTGTTATTTAGAGGAAGCGGTGATTGGCCGGAATGGCAAAGCCGTCGCAGATCGTGTCAAACTTAAATTCAATTCGATGAGCGATCAGGTAGCCAATGAGCAGCGGGAATTGTGAGCACAATGGTTTCAGGACAGACGCTGCTGGGTAAGATTCTGAGATGGCCCCTCTCGCTTATTCCGGGTGAGAGCACCATTCGAATACTGCGGGGTCCGCTTCGCGGATTAAGGTGGACTGTCGGCGCGTCGAGTCATGCTTGTTGGGCCGGGACTTACGAAGTCGACAGTCTGGCAGCGTTCGCCGCAGCCATTGCTCCGGGAGCATGCGTCTACGACGTGGGGGCTAATGCCGGGATATACACGCTGTTGGCCAGCCGAAAAGCAGGTCCGTCTGGAAAAGTGTACGCGTTCGAGCCGTTAGAACGGAACCTGCGTTATCTGCATGGCCATGTTGCCATGAACCAGCTGCAGAACTGCGTGGTGCTGGAAGTTGCGGTATCCGACAAAGACGGCACGCAAAGATTCTCTGCGGCCGCCTGGCACCACTGCATGGGGCGGCTGGCTCCCGACGGAGAATTGGATATCCCCACAGTGACACTGGACCACTGCATATATGGCGAAAGACAATTGCGCCCACCGAACGTCATCAAAATCGATGTGGAAGGCGCGGAATTGCCGGTGCTGCAAGGCGCCAGCCGGGCGCTGACGGAATATCATCCCAGTGTGTTCGTGGAGACGCACGGAGACCAGAGGCACCTGGATTGCTGCAAATTTCTTGCGGCGAAGGGCTATCGGCTGAAAGACGAGTACTGTCGAATCACCGCGACTTGGGAGCCAAAGACATCGCCCGTTCTGAAAACGACTCCGTAGGCGGAGAGCTTCTTAGACAGACCTGGCGCACTTCGCAAAATGTTAGGCGGCGAGGGTACGCGGGAGGAAAGGATTGCGGACCGGGGGGAACGGGCTATATCCTCGAGCGTGATCCTGCAGACTCGAAATTCTCACGAAGGAACGAAGCGACGCTTTCGTGAAGCAGCGAAAACCAAGGTGGGCAAATTCTCCATGAGAAGAATCCTGATTGGCTTGTTGTGTGTTGTGGCGGTGATTCCCTGCGTGCAGGCGGCGCCGGTGGCGTTGTTTTATATGACCAGCGATCCCGACTCGATACGTTCGTTTCTGGCGCATGCAACGCAAATCGATCTGCTGGTGCCGACGTGGTATCAGGTGGACGAGAACGGACTGGTGACCGGCGCGCCGGAACCGACGGTGCTGAAACGCGCGCAGGAAGAAAAGCTGGCGGTCATGCCGATCATTGCGCTGTTCGATAAGAAGAAATTTCACGAGTTTGCGATGAATGCGGAGGCGCAGGCGCTGATGAACGATGCCATGATTCGCGAGTGCAAGCTGCACGGCTACACCGGGTTCCAGTTCGACTTCGAAAACATCGATTGGACGGACCGCGACCGGCTGAGCGAGATGGTGAAAACGTCGGCGGAGGCGCTGCACAAGGCGGGACTGCAACTGACCATCGCGACGGTGCCGAATGCTCCGGGTTATCCCGGTGCGGGCGGATTTGCGAAGTGGATTTACAGCGATTGGCGCGGCGCGTACGACATTGCGGCCATCGCCAAGTATGTGGACCTGCTTTGCTTGATGACCTACGACCAGCACACACGCTGGACGATGCCGGGACCGGTAGCGGGCTGGGACTGGACGCTGGAGAATCTGAGTTACGCGTTGAAAGTGGTGCCGAAGGAGAAACTGTCGCTGGGGATTCCGCTGTACGGGTATCACTGGTACGCGGGCGCGCCCACGAAAGAAAACGAAACTGAACAGGACAAGCCGAATCCCACGGCCGAATACATCGGCACGCCGAATGCACTGCAACTGGCGGAAGCGTACAACGGGAAAATCCAATGGGACGCGGAAGATCACAGCGCGTATTTCTTCTTCTATCGCGACCAGATGCGCGAATGGATTTTCTTTACGGACGTGCGCACGTTCAAGGACCGCTACGAATTGGTCCAGAAGAATGGCTTGCAGGGTTTCTGCTCGTGGGTGTTGGGGCAGGAAGATCCGGGGATCTGGAGCGTCCTGCCGAAGCGGCACTAACGCGGAGGCGAAAGCCACAATGCCGGCCTAAAGGCGCGGCGCTACAAAACAAGAATATGTAGGCCCTTCCTGTGTCAGGCGAGTTGAAGGCAGGCGCTAGAAGCAGCAGCGATCAGGCTTTCCACTGAAAGCACAGGCCGTAGCCGTCAGGATCGGTTAAGTACAACTGCTTCATGCCGTAGGGCGCGACCTTCGGTTCCTTCAGATCCAAACCTTTGGCCCGAAGCTGGCGATAAGCGCCATCCACGTCGGGGCAGCCGAAATAGATAGTAGTGTCGCCGTGCGCGACGACGCCGGCGGACTCGCGAACGGGCGGACGTTCGTGGTCATACTCGTAGGCGGTGTTCAGCATCAATTCGGTGTCATTGAGACGAAGCAAGCACCAGTGAAAGCGGCCGGGTTGATATGGCGGAGAAGACTCAACGAGTTCAAAGCCGAGCACGTCGCGATAAAAGTGGACGGACGTGGGCATATCGTAGACCTGCAAGAGCGGAGCCAGGCCTTTGATTTCAATGGGCACGGATGTCCTCCAGTGGCCCTAGAATTTATTAGGCCGAGGGGGCGGAGTGTATCACTTTTGGCCGCCGGAGGCGGTACCAGTTTGTCCTTTGGCCGCCGCGGCGCGGACCTTTTGCCAATCGTAGACGGGATATTTCGGGCGCTTGATGGGCGGCACCGGATGTTCCTTCAGGTCGGTGAGCGCGACGGAAACGCCTTTCTCGAGTTGAGGATCGTGGCCTTGGCGCCAGAGCGCGGGATCGAGGTCCACTTCGATGTCGGGGGAAACGCCGATGTTCTCGACATCGAACTGGCCGGTTTTGGGATTGAACAAGCCAAAACGCGGCGCGGTAATTTGCCCGCCGTCGATTAATGGGGGATAGCCGCCAATGCCGATGAGGCCGCCCCACGTGCGCGTTCCGATGAGCGGGCCAATCTTCAGTTCCTTGAACATCCAGGGTAAGGCATCGCCGCCGGAGCCAGCATACTGGTTGATGAGCATAACTTTGGGGCCGAAGATGACTTGAGGAAGAACGATGTCCTCGCCTTCGCGAGTCATGGCGGCGAACAGAAGCGGCCGATCCAGCCAGTCGATAATGTAGTCGGCAAGCCAGCCACCGCCATTAAAGCGCTCATCGATAACGGCGCCCTGCTTTTTGTTCTGCGGGAAATAGTAGCGATTGAAATTGGTGAAACCGTTGACGAAGGTGTCGGGCAGGTAGACGTAAGCGAGTTGACCTTTGCTGAGTTCATCGACTTTGCGGCGGTTGCTGTCCATCCAGTCGCGGAGGCGAAGGTTGCGCTCAGTGGGAATGGGCACGACGGTGACGGTGCGGGCATCTTTGCCGGACGGGTCGGGACCGACTTTGAGCTGGACGGCTTTGCCGGCGCGCTCGAGGAAGAAGCTGTAGATTTCGTCGCTGCCGTGAACTTCGCGGCCATCCACGGCGAGCAGATACTCGCCTTGGCGCACGTTGACGCCGGGCTCGGTGAGCGGGGCGCGCAGGTCGGGATTCCAATTTTCGCCGAAATAAACTTTGGAGAAACGATAGCGATCGTGATCGTGATCGATGGTGTAATCGGCGCCGAGCAGGCCGACGTTCACTTGCTGCACCTGCGGACGGTCTCCGCCGAAGATGTAGACGTGCTGGGCGGTAATTTCGCCAAGCATGTCGGCGAAGATGTAATTGAGGTCGGCGCGGCTCATGACGTTGTCGACGAAGGGCTGATATTGAGCCATCAGAGCCTTGAGATTGGCGCCGTGCAGATTGGGATCGTAGAAGAAGTCGCGCTCGATGCGGCCGACTTCGCGGAACATCTGCTGCCATTCCGCACGGGGATCGACGTAAATCTTCATGGCTTCGACGTGGAGCGTGCCATCGGGCTTGCCGGGTTCGGAAGGCTTGCCGAGAGCATCGACGGGCTTGATGGCCCAAGCTCCGTGCGGCGGGGGACCACCGGCGGAAGCGGCCATGGGGTTAAAGGGAGGAAGTTGCTCGTATAGAGCTTTTTCGCCATTAAAAGAAATGGCGAAGCCGCCGATGTTATCGAGCAGCTTGTCGGTCTTGCGGGTGCAAACATCGAATTTGTGGATGGTGCGCCCGATGGGCTGAAAGCTGTTGACCACGGGACCTTCGAGAAGATAGAGGACGTGAGTTTTTCCGGCGAGCAGGCCGTCATAGTTGCGAGCAGGAATGGGCAGAGCGAGGATGCGCTGGTCGATATTGTCGAAATCGATTTTAACTTCGGGAGTTTTGTTCTTATCGGCTTCCTCGGATTTCTTGGCGTTTTCGTCTTTTTTCTGGTCGGATTTCTGGTCGGCGGACTTGTCGCTCTTATCGGCCGTGGGCTTTTCCTCGGGCTTGGCTTCCCCTTCGGGTTTGCAGTCGTCGGTTGGAGCGGACTTATCGGAGGCGATTTTTTCTTCATCGCTCTGCGGGGCGAGAGGGGATTTCAGATCTTTGCGGAGAACGACCACGTAGGCGCTGCGAGTGACCGGAACTTTATAGGAACCCATGCTGCTGGCAAGCGTGGGACCGACATCGGTGCTAGCGAAGAAATACACGTATTTGCCGTTCTTGTCGAAAGCAGCGGTGGCGGTGTCGCTTAATCCATCGGTGATCTGATGGGCGGTTTTGTCTTCCAGACCATAGATGAAAACGGCGTGCAAGGAGCTGTCGAGTTGGCGCGTGTAGGTGATCCACCGGCTGTCGGGAGACCACGCGGGATTGAAATTGGCGCCGTCGTAGGCATTGGTGTCGATATGAACCGGTTTGCCAGAGTCGATATCGACATACCAGAGGTTCAGGCGCTTGTCGCTATAGGTGATCTTCTTGCTGTCAGGGGACCAGGTCGGCGAATAGTAGAACGAGGGAGGCTGGCCGAGATTGATCTTGCGCACTTCACCCAGGCCGTCCTGCGGGCTGAGATGCAGCGAGTATTCGCCGGACTCGTCGGAGAAGTAGGCGATCCATTTGCCGTCGGGAGACCAGGCAGGATCGCGCTCGGCAGCGCCGAGCGTATTGGTAAGGTTGCGAATGTCGCCGTGCTCGACGGGAATGGTGAGGATTTCGCCATGAGCTTCGAAAACCGCGCGCACCCCGTTGGGGGAAATATCGGCGTTCTGGATTTGATCGCCGGCATCAATGAAATGCGGCCGAACCGCGGGGAAATCACCGGTGACGCGAATGTTCACGGCGTTTTGCTTGCCGGTGGCGGGATCGAAGACGTGGATGGAACCGAACTGTTCGTAGACGATGGCGTCGGGCCCAGCGGAGGCGGACTTAATGTCCTGGCCCTTGCTCTGAAAAGCGAGGCTGACTTGTTTGCTGGAAGGATCGTAGACGTAGAGGCTGACCGGACCGTCGCGATCGGAGAGGAAATAGATTTTGTCGCCGAGCCACATAGGGGTGGAGTCGTTGGAATTGGTGCGAGGGACTTTCTCGACGCTGGAATCGGATATCTTGGCGATCCAGATAGGCGAAGCGGTGCCGCCTCGATAGTGCTTGAGGCCACGCTGGAACTGCCAGGACTCGCGAAAATTCGTAAACGGGACATACGCCAGGTGGGAGCTATCCTGCGAATACGAGCCTTCCACCGCCATGGGCAAAGGCAGAACCTCAGGCAGTCCGCCGTTGACGCTCACTGTGTACAACTGGGTGAACCCGGAATAGCTGTCGCGAGGAGAACGAAACAAGATGCGTTTGCCATCCCGAGTCCAGCCAACCACCTGATCGGCGCCAGGATGAGACGTGAGGCGCTTGGGAATACCTCCGGCGACGGGAATGACATAGACATCTTCGTTGCCGTCGTATTCGCCGGTGAAGGCAATGGTGGAACCGTCGGGCGAGAAGACCGGGTCGATTTCGATGCCGACATCACTGGTCAGGCGGCGCGCGTCGCCGCCGTTGCGGTCGACAATCCATAGGTCGCCGCCATAACTGAAGGCGATTTGGGTTTTGCTGATGGTGGGTTTGCGCAGGAGGGCATACTGGTTGGAGGACTGTGCGGCCGATTGTGCTGCAGTCAGGAACAAGAAGAACAGGGCGAACACGACGGTGAGGGGCAGACGTAGGGCAAATGTGCGGAATTGACTGGGCATGACAACCTCCGAAGGAAACGGCTTTGACATTTGGACGGATATCCCCGGGTATAGGTTAGACCGGCTCTTACAGTTCATACGAGACAGCGTTGGCGCAGGTTCCGTCGTGGTTCGCACTGGATCGCACTGGAGCGCAATGCGTGGAGTCGGGAAACGACGCAGTGGTGGCGGCGGAACTGCAGCCTGTGAGTCTACCACACGTTGTGGGAGCACGATGCCGGCGAGAAGCTGGCGCTACGAAGGCAAAAGCACGGCAAGACGGGGCAAAAGACGACGTTGGCGTGACCCATCCCGAGATCAGGTGGCGCTGGCGCGCTCGCCCGCTTGCAGATATTCAGCGTGGACAGATGGGCGGTGGTGCGCTATTGTCCAAACACCTATTTCTTTCCGGCGCCGGTGAGCCGCCCCGCTGACGAGCGCCGAAGGCAGGACCTATGAGCAAGGTGCCGCTCACAGCGCTAGCGTCCTTAGTACTCACCTTTGCGGCTGTACCAGGATTGGCACAAACCCAAAACGCGCAACGCCCGGAAAATTCCCGGCACAAAGCGGACTTGCCCTGCGCAGAAACGCCCACAGGAAAAGGACTACGGTTGGTGTGTCCGGTGCCAAGCCTGCCGCCGGATGAGGAAGAAGACACGGAGATAACGGCAGCGGAAGGCGTACGGATCGTGCTCAGACTGCCGGAAGGTACGCCGCTGCGGATTGCCATCGACGAACGGACACGCATATCCCACGTGGGAGAAGCGGTGCGCGGGCACGTGGTCGATACGGTATACGCGTTTGACGACGCGGTGATTCCATCGGGCAGTGTGGTGACCGGATACGTGACGGCAATCGTGGCCGTACCGAAACTGCGGCGAGCGCAAGCGTATGCGAATGGGAATTTTTCGCCGTTTCGCAATTACCACGTGACTTTTGACCGGCTGAGCTTGCCGGACGGGCGCGAAGTGCCGATTGAAACGAGTGTGGCGCCCGGGGTGGCTGAGGTGGTTCACCTGGTGAGCAAGCCCGAGAAGAGCGATGAAGAGAAGAGCAAGACCGTGGCGGGACGAGCGGCGCAAGCAGCCAAGCAAGAAGTGAAAGACGGGGTACACCAGGCCAACGAATCGGCACACCAAGCGGCGGAGCAGATTCGCACGCCAGGGAGGATGCACCGGCTGAAGGAATTCCTGGCCAGCCAATCGCCGTACCGGCGACAGTACCTGGAACCGGGAACGAGATTCAACGCGTCGTTGAACCGGGAGCTGGATTTTGGCTCGGAGACCCAGAGCGAAGAAGGGCTAGCGAAGCTGGGGAATTTGCCGTTGGCCGATACGGTGCTGCACGCCAGGTTGATGCTGGAAGTGAGTTCCGCGACAGCGACTCGAGGAACCCCGGTGGTGGCGGAAATCACCCAACCGGTGTATGCGGGGGATCAGAGTTTGCTGTTGCCCACGGGAAGCCGGTTGATCGGGCAAGTGGTGGAGGCAAAGCCGGCGCGGCGGCTGCATCGCAATGGGGAGTTGCGCGTGATCTTCGAGCACATCGAAGTGCCCGGGGGAACGGTGCAACAAGTACAAGGCACGTTGGAAGGAATCGAAGTCAGCCGCGCGGCGCATCTGAAGCTGGACGAAGAAGGAGGAGCGCGAGCGACAGACAGCAAGACGCGCTATTTGTCGACTGGGGTGGCGCTGTTGATGGCGGCGGTGGCGGCGCATCCGGACGTGGAACGAGGCACGGTGGACCCAGCGGGAGATCCGGCGGTCCGAGCGGGAGCGGGAGCGTCGGGATTTGGGTTGGCGGGGACGATTATCGGTTTAGCGGCGAAATCCAGCGCGGTGTCGATCTTATTTTCGGCGTATGGGGCAACAGCGTCGATCTACGCGAATTTTCTGTCGCGGGGACGCGAAGTGGTGCTGCCGAAGGACGCGCCACTGGAAATTGGGTTGGGCACGCGACACCCCAACGCCACTGGGCGGCAGCACTAGATTGATGTAGCGGAATGTCTTCAGTCGATGCGAGCTAATTCGTGGAACCCTCGCATCGGCCAGAGTTGCTACGACAGTACCAAGACAAAAGCGAAGCCGTCGTAGCCTTTGCTACCAACGGTTTGAATTTCCGTGGCGCTGACGCGGGGTTCCGAGGCGACGCGCAGGTTGAACCCGCGCACACCCTGAATGTCCTCGTCGGTGCTTGCGGCTTCCACCACCCCACCATGCCGGATTACGTTGTCAGCAATCATGATGGTGCCGGGGCGCGAGAGCTTCAGAGTCCAATCAAAATAATCAGCCATGCGGGCCTTGTCAGCGTCGATGAAGATCAGATCGAAAGGGCCGCGGCCCTCCCGGACTAATTGCGGAAGGGTGTGAAGAGCCGGGGCGAGTCGAAGTTCGATGGAGTCGGCCAGGCCTGCGCGAGCGAAATTGGCGCGAGCGATTTCCGCATGTTTGGCGTTGGCTTCCAAGGTGACCAAGCGGCCGCCGGGAGGCAAGGCGCGAGCGAGCCAGATGCTGCTGTAACCGCCGAGCGCGCGGATCTCCAGAATATTACGAGCGGCGATGGAACGAGCAAGCAGGTGCAGCAATTTTCCCTGCGAAGGAGTGACCTGAATGTGAGGCAAGCCAGCTTGGGCGCTGATGCGCAAGGTAGCGTCCAAGACGGGGTCGCTGCGGATCAGTGTGGAGTTGATGTATTGGTCGACAGCGGTCCAAAGTTCCTGAGTCATGTGTGAAGCTCCGTTGATATGGATGCGTTCAGAAGCGCCAACCGTAACCGAGCATGAGCTGAATACTGTGCTGCGTCTTGCCGCCGTAAGCGGGCTGAGTGGAGCCGTTCACGTCGACATAGCGTGTGGCGTAGAACAAATGGGTGTCGCCGATTTCGATGCGCAGGGTATTGTGTTCGCTGGGATAGAACTCAACGATGCCGCCGAGATCGAGAACGAGGTTATTGGAACGGGCGTAAGTGAACGCGGGAGTGGACTGGCCGGTGGTGATCCC
>Ga0187782_10002643_pt1 | contig 13223 bp, 15 predicted proteins | sample 0715_SJ02_MP15_2_FD_132454 | JGI IMG/M metagenome (GOLD analysis project Ga0187782, IMG submission 132454) | Tropical peat soil microbial communities from peatlands in Department of Meta, Colombia - 0715_SJ02_MP15_20_MG | ecosystem: Environmental > Terrestrial > Soil > Wetlands > Peat | place...
AGAGGGAGCGCCGCCGTTCGACATCCAGGGCTACGTTCGCCCAGAGCACGCGGCTTGGGACATAGGTCCCTACCAATCGGGTGCAGTCGACAAACATGCCTGGCCCCCGGAAAGCTGCATTCCCGATTGCGATTTGCAAACAACTCACGACTGAGTCATCACTCCTCACAACTAGCAAAGGAAATTGGTAGCGGTGCAATTTGATTACCAGTTCATTTCTACTTCCGAGGTGCTTTATGCGTTTACGTTCAGTGCTTGCGCTCACTCTGGTGTTGCTGATTGGCAGCTCCGTAATGCGAGCCCAACTTACCGTTCCTCCTTATGATGCGCCACGTGGTCCGGCGCCGGTGGCGACCGCCGGGCAAGAACCCAAAGCGCCGGCTAGCGATGTTTCTCAGAACTCCGAAGGCCTCATCATCGGCAATGGCGACTTACTGGCGGTCAGTGTTTATGCAGCGCCGGATTTCACCAAAGAAGTGCGAGTCGCGGATTCCGGGGACATCACTTTGCCATTCATTGGCTCTGTGCACGTTGCGGGTCTGACCGTTGAGCAGGCGGAAAAGCTCGTGCAAAAGAAACTCGCGGACGGCCACTATTTCACTCGGCCGCAAGTTTCCATTTTTGAGAAGGAATACGCCACGCAGGGCATCTCGGTTTTAGGCGAAGTGCAGAAGCCCGGAACTTATCCCTTGCTTGGCAATCACGCGTTATTCGACGCCGTTTCTGCGGCTGGCGGGCTTACTCCCAAAGCTGGCAACACAATCACGATCACGCATCACAGCAATCCCAAAGGGGAGCAGACAGTGGTCCTGGCGCCCAACCAATCATTCACTCCGGCGAATAACGTGCCAGTTTTCCCCGGCGACACCGTTCTGGTGTCCAAAGCTGGGATTGTTTATGTGGTCGGGGACGTTCACATGCCCAGTGGTTTCGTGATGGAAAATGCTCGTCTCACCGTCTTGCAGGCCATCGCCATGGCGCAAGGTGCGAACACTACGGCCAAGCTGGATAAGGCCGTGCTGATTCGAAAAACTCCGACTGGTCCTCAACAAATCCCCCTCGCCCTACCGAAGATTCTGTCAGCCAAAGCACCCGACATCTCCCTGCAACCAGAGGATATTGTTTTCATTCCCCGCAGCGAGGGCAAAGCAGCCTTCCGCAGAAGCCTCGAGGCAATGGTCCAGGCGGCCACCGGAGCAGCCATTTACCGTACCTATTGAATCGCATGCCTCCCATCCCACTTCCATTGCCGAGCGCTCGCGATCGCAAGAATTGAGTATTCTCATTACGAACTCTCCTCTTCTTACGTTTCCGGCCAGAAAGCCTCTGAATACCTCGCTGGTGCCGGTTCTGGCCATGGGCAGCGGACTCACTCTGAATGGAGTGCTCCGCATCTTAGGCCGGGCGCGATTGCCGATTTACTGTATCTGCCCCAGCGATGATTTCGTGCTGCATTCGCGATGGTACCGCGAACCGCCCCTGGCGCGGGTCTCGGACCTGAAGCCGTTTGAGCTCGAGAAGTTTCTGCGCTGTCTAAGCTGGGAACAAGCCGTACTGATGCCCTGTTCCGATGACTGGGTACGGGCCACTGCCAGCTTGCCACCTGCTCTGGCTCGGCGCTTTCCTGCCAGTATGCCGAACCGCGAGGTCGTACTCAGCATGCTGGACAAGTGGAAATTTGCCCAACTACTCACTCGTACCGGCACCCCACATCCGCAGACGTTGTTGTTGCGGTCGCAGGCGGATCTCCGCGACCTGCCCCAAAGCTACTTCGAAAACCAGATCTTCAAGCCGGAGTCGTCGGTCGAATTCGCCGCCAAGCACGGGGTGAAGGGATATTTAGTGCATAGCCGAAATCAGGCACTTGAAATTGCGTCCAAATTGGACTTCCCGATCATGCTGCAGGAGTATATTCCAGGCCCGCCCACAGAAAGCTACTTTGTCGACGGATTCGTCGATCGTCATGGCCAGGTATGCGCCCGGTTCGCGCGGCAACGCATTCGCATGTACCCGCCGTACTTGGGCAATAGCAGCCTTACTATCAGTATTCCGCTGGAGCAGATCCGGGACGCGGCCGCGAGTCTCGATCTGCTGTTGGCGCAGGTTAATTATCGTGGCATTTTCAGTGCTGAGTTCAAGCACGATTCTCGTGATGGTCTGTTCAAGCTGCTGGAAGTGAACGCACGGCCTTGGTGGTACATCGAGTTCGCCGCACACTGTGGAGTTGACGTGTGCAGTATGGCCTATGCCGACGCCCTCCGTGAATCCGTCACATCTGTCGAGCACTATCAAATTGGCCGAAGCTGCACATTCCTCCCTTACGACATTCACGCTTGCCGCGCTCTGCACAGAGAAAATGGCCTGCACTTCTGGAGTTGGATTCACTCCTGGACGGGTGGGGAAGATGCCTTGTTTTCTTGGCACGATCTTGGACCGAGTACAGCTTTTACCCGCGATGCGGGCAGGATCGCATTACGGCGAGCGTTGCACTGGACAAAAGTAGCCTAACCAGCCACCTGGCCGGAATCAGAGGCGAAATAATTTATAAGGCTGTCCTCCCAATCTCGATCGAGATTGGTTTTTTTTGGCTTCTTGCACCCCGGTGGAATTTTTCGCGTTTGTAGGATCGCAGGCTGCCAACATGCTGAAGTTTGAGAAATTTGATACGCTGAGTACGGTAGGTCTCTTGCTTGGCATATAAGTGATTGCCACTAAGAATTGGGCGCTTAACTCAGCGGTAGAGTGCCATCTTCACACTTTGATTTCGTTCAATCCCCTCAACAACTTGACTAGGCTGCACGGGATTGCCAAGTGCTTGTAAGTACACGATGGGCAAAATGAACTTGGGTGCAAAGTTGGGTGAAGCATTCCTTCATGACAACCTTCGCCTCATCCCCACCTGTTCCGCAACCCTCACGCGCCTTTTGGGCCAGGCTGGCGTTAATCGTAGCGGCGGGGCTGGAACTCAGATTCCACCGCCTAGCGGCTTCCGTTGGGCAGATCAACCGAACTCTCCGCATTTGCAGCTTTGTCTTTCTGGTAATGTTCTTTCCTCATTGCAACCAACTCAGGATGGTAAAGCGTTTCTAAGATTTTCTTAGCGGGCACCACAATGGAGACCCCTATATTGACGGCTTCTGCTTGTTCAGTAGATGAGAAAGACACGGGCAAATCCCAGTGACCATGCATCAGTCCGAGCAGATGTAAGCCTCCAAGTCCAGATATCGATGTTAGAGCACCCTGTGCGGTCTGTGCTGGCATCTGAACCGTGTTTCGCACAAATACTGGTGAGCCACTTAGTCCGCCGATAGATCGTCCCTCGGCCAGGTATGCTTCGATAGGCCCGAAGCCTCGGACAGGGATTTTGTCTCTCGGCATCATGGCGATGTTTCCAGTGCGGACGAGTGGCACTAAGCGGGTTGTGCCGAAATACCTAGTGAACAAGCCAATAATCAGCAACATGCTTTGCTGTGACGATGTGGGCTAGTCCCACCCTCTCGTCCATTCGTACACCAACGATGAATGCTGTGCCACCAAATGATAATCACGTAGAATTTGGGTCGTAGCGAGATACGAAACCCACGGATTTAATTAGATGGTCGGGTATCCGCATACTGCGTCAGAGCACTTCCCAGCATAAGCCTGCTGGCCCTGCATTGAAAACTCCTGCTGTCAGCAAGCGATAATTACAGCCGCCTCGGTGCATTGGGCGGAATGGATTATGCGGAAGATTGATGAGGTGTTTGGGAAATGAATTCAAATGGTGCCGCCCGCCAGCTAAAAGCTTATGTCAACCAGCATGTCCCATTCTTTCAGCAACCACTCCGGAACGTAGCAGCGATTCTTATTGTGCTTGCACCAAGCGCGTAACTCATTTGAACTCACGTATTGCTTCTCCGTTAAGCGCAGTGACTTTGTGTGCAGTTCAAATTCGGTCGGCATAGGAGCAGCAGGAGATGCCGTCTGTGGTTGGCCCCAGTTGGGATTTCCACGTTTGCGGATTCTTACGGGTGGTTTGTCGGAACTTTCCCTGACATTCATAGAGGCACAGGCTATACGAAAAAAGGCTCGGTTGGACTATTCGCTGGGTCATTGCTGGTTACCAAAGAGTGCGGTGGGCAATGCGTGTCTTTCGCCCTGCGGCCCTTGAACTCTTCTGCGATGCGGACAGGGGGGAACTTGTCCCTGTCCACTCTCGCCCGACAGGCTTAAGCAGAATCTCCTGCATCGGATGCAGCACATCTGAATCGAATCAAAAGAACAGAAGGGGTTCCATGACAAAGTTGCCGCAATCCGCTGCGCTCATCGTCGTCGATGTGCAGCAGGCATTCCTCGATTCCCGTTCTGGCGAACGCAACAATCCGCAGGCAGAATCGAATATCGCCCGGCTGCTCGCGGCGTGGCGAAGCAGCGGGCGACCGATCCGACACGTTGTTCACGATTCGGTGGAACCCACTAGTCTCCTACGCCCAGATTCTCCCGGCAATGCGATTCAGGCTATTGCAACTCCCAAAGCTGGCGAACCCATCTACCGCAAACATGTCAACAGCGCTTTTATCGGGACAAAGCTGGAAAGCGACCTTCACCGTGACGGGATCGAAACAGTCGTCATCGTTGGACTCACGACGAATCATTGCGTATCAACCACCGCTCGGATGGCAGGAAATCTAGGTTTCAAGACCTTCGTGGTTTCCGATGCGACTGCGAGCTTTTCCCGCCCAGCCTTGGACGGTACCCTGCGTCCCGCAGAGGACGTGCATTCTGCGGCTCTTAGCGATCTCCACGGGGAGTTCGCTACCGTGATCGACACCGCAGAAGTATTGAAAAGAATCGGTTCCTCATTTTTCGCCAACCTAGGATTTGCGCTCCGCCCCCACTAATGTAACTGCAATCACGCATTTTTCGCCGGAGTGATTGTGCCACGCGTGACGGGTTCCGTTCTGAATGACGCAATCCAGAAACTCCATCGCGATGAAGGATAGGTCTCCGTGCCTCCCGATTTCGTAGATCGTGCAGATGTTTGGGTGGTTCAATGCAGAAGCGGCACGCGCCTCCCTGCGGAACCGTTCGAGTGCTTGCGGATCATGGGCGACATCTTCGGGCAGGAACTTGAGAGCTACGAAGCGACCAAGCTCCGTGTCCTCAGCTTTGTAGACCACCCCCATTCCACCGCCGCCCAGCTTCTCTACAATGCGGTAGTGCGAAATGGTTTGTCCGATCATGTGATTTCAAGTGTTTACTGCGGCAGCCCGATCCGGCGCAGAAGGTCGACGTAGCGCGGGTCGGAACGGATATTGTCGAGTCTGGGGTCAACATTGATGTCTACAACTCCCGCCCGCTTTACAAATGCCTTGTTCAGAACCGCGAACGCTGCATCCTTCTCGCCTAGCATCGCGTAATCAGCAGCCGCGCTGCGGGTCAGTCCACCGCCGTAGTAGTTGGCTTCGGCTTCGTTATCCTTGGCATCTTTGCTGAGGTATCCCTTATACCCTGAGTTCTCGAAGGCTCGCATGAGTTCCTTGGCTCGCGCTTCGTGACCCCGTAACCGTTCAATTTTCACCCACTGCTCCATCGCCTGAGTGTAGTTCCCCATTTGCTCGTATGCGTTTCCCAGAACCGCAACAGCGTCAGCATCCTTCGGGTCAATCTCCAGTGTTTTGTTCGCTTGCCCGATGGCATGTTGGTAATCACGAGCGAAGTCATATTCCCACGCGAGAATCATGTTGTTCAACACCGAGAGTGGATCAAGTTCCACCGCCCGGCGGCATTCGGCGAGACCCTCCTCAGTCTTGCCCGCGCTGACCTTGATCCAGCAGGAGACCTCATGGGCATAGGCAGAATTAGGATCAAGTGCGAGAGCCTTCTGAATCTCCGCGTCCGCCTCCGAGAAGTTCCAGCAATAGTTGAAATCGAGATTGGCTAAAGCAGTGTGGGATTCTGGAATCTGGCTGTCCAGCGCCAGTGCCCGCCGTGCGGCAGATCGCGCTTTGTCACATAGCGCCGGGTCAGAGGCATAGCCCATGTAGCCCTGTATGGCGTAAACATCTGCCAGCCCAGCGTAGGCAGCCGCGTAGCCTGAGTCTTGAGCAACTGCCTTATCGAAGAACTCGGCAGCCGCTTTCAAGTCTTCTGGAGTCCAAGTTTTTTCGTAATAGTGCCGTCCCTTCAAGTAGAGGCGATACGCTTCAGCGTCTTTAGTTCCTACTTTTGCTACGCTCTCACGTTCGCTCCCCGATAGCTGAGGTCGCAATCGGCTGGCAACATCACGGGTGATCGCAGCTTGTAAAAGTGAAGCATCGTTGTCGTTGCGAGTTTATCGTTCACCCCAGAGTTGCGCTCCTGTGCCGACATCCACCAACTCACTTTCGACATCGAGTTCACTGCCATGTTCCACCACGCGCCCGGTCAGCACTGCATCGACATGCAGGTCGTGTCCCACCCCTTGCGGATCGTCTTGCCGCGATTTGTAGTGGGAGACCGTGCTGCGAGCCATCACTTGGAGATTCGGGAGCCGAGAAAGAGAGTTGGTGATCTGCTCCGAGATACCCTCACCGAGGTAGTCCATTTCGGGGTCTTTGCTGGCATTCGCAAACGGCAGTACGGCTATCGAATGGATCGGTGTCGCATCAGGAGTGCGGGAGTGCAGAGAGCGCCACACCAGAAACGCAGCGCCAACAAGTACGATTGCCGCCGCTCCCGCAGCTATTCCCCACAGCCTTCGGCGCGAATGCCTTACCGCATTCGTTGTTGTAGCTGCGTTCTTGCCGCTCTCCGTGTCTCGCTTCAGTCGCTGCAGCTCCGCTCGCATGTCGGCAGAGTGCTGATAGCGAAGGTTCTTGTCCTTCTCTAGTGCACGGTTAACGTTGTCTTCCAGCTTCAACGGCGTGTCAGGATTCAATCGGAGTGCTGGCGCTGGCGCACGATTCAAGATTGCATCAAACATCGCGCCCGACGTTTCTCCCCTGAACGGCAGCGTGCCCGTACACATCTCGTAGAGAACCGCGCCGAAGGAAAACAGGTCGGTGCGAGCATCGAGTTCCTTCCCGCGCACCTGTTCGGGCGACATGTAGGCCACGGTTCCCAACGCACTGCCGGGACTTGTGAGATGTTCCTCGGACTCTATGGTCGGGGCACTCATCGCAATGCTATCTGGTTTCAGCGTGACCTTGGCTAATCCGAAATCCAGAATTTTCGCCTGACCACGAGCTGTAACGAAGATATTTGCAGGCTTGATGTCTCGGTGGACGATTCCCTTTGAGTGGGCGGCGTCCAAGGCGTCCGCGATCTGGATGCCCAGATCGAGCACGGTTTCGATCTCCAAAGGCTTGCCAGCGATCAGGTGCCGGAGGGTCTGTCCCTCCAGCAGTTCCATGGCGATGAAGGTTCGACCATCGGCCTCGTCAATCTCGTAGATCGTGCAGATGTTGGCGTGGTTCAGCGAAGATGCGGCTTTGGCTTCCCTTTGGAAGCGGCTGAGCGCCTGCGCGTCGTTGGCAAGATCGTCGGGAAGGAACTTCAGAGCGACGTGACGACCGAGCTTTAGGTCTTCCGCCTCGTAGACGATACCCATGCCACCGCCGCCAATCCTGCGGAGGATGCGGTAATGGGAAACCGTCTGCCCCACGGGTTGGGACGGTGTGGACACTTGGCTGACATGTTAGGTGGGCGTGGAGGAGGAGGTCAATCTTGGGCAAGGTTCAGGTTCACTGGGTCAGCCCGATTCTGTGCAGCAGGTCGGCGAAGCGCGGATCGTGCCGAAGAGGATCAAACCTCGCATCCATGTTCACATAAACCAGCAAGGTAGACTTTTCCCGAAAAGCCTTCTCCAGCGCGGCGAATGCTCGATCCTTCTCTCCTAACCCGGCAAAGACCAGTGCGAACTGGTAGCTCGAAATCGGTTCCTGCTTCGAGCGAACTCCGATCTCCGAAAGAATCTGCTCTGCCTTCGATTTCTGCCCCGCTATCGCGTAGGCGTGCCCCAGTGAAGCAATCGTGTTCGTGCTGCCGTGCTTTCCGAGGGAATCAGCCTTTTCCAGTTCGGCAATGGCTTCCGCGAGCATCCCTTTCTGCTCGTAGACTAGCCCCAGCCCCCAGTGCGCCACGGAAAAGTTCGGATGTTCGTCCAATACCTTGCGTAATTGGGCGATTGCCAAGTCGTACTGTCGCCCGAAGTAGTAGATGACTCCCACGTTTGCCCTGATCACGGGCGACAGCGGGTCGAGTTCCTGCGCTTTCCTGATTTCGTTCAGGGCGTCGTCGATGCGCCCCAAGCTCGAAAGATAACGGCTGTAGCGATGGTGTACGGTTGCGTCATTCGGGTTGAGCGCCAAGGAGCGCTGAAATTCGCGTTCCCCTTCAGCCCAGTTCCAGTCATAGTACGTCAGAATGTAAGCGAGAGACGCATGTGCTTCCGCGAGCGAGTCGTCAAGCTCCAGAGCCTTGGAGATAGCAGCTTTGGCTTTTGGGAAAACCTCGTCGGGAAGTGCGCTTGTATAGAACGGAAGCACGCTGTAGTAATCGGCGAGTCCTGCATATGGAGGAGCATACATAGGGTCTTTTTCTATGGCTTGCTGGAAATAATCTCGCGCCTTGGTCAAGTCTTCGGCTTCGCCGTTGTTCCAATAAAATCGACCTCGCAGATAGGCATCTTGCGCCTCTGGATCGACCGGATGAGGAGGTTTCCGCAGCCGCGCTTCTTCCTCCCCTGTCAGCTTGACTCGAATCTGGTCGGCGACGGATCGGGCCACTTGGCTTTGCAGACTCAGGGCATCCGGCAGATCAGACTCGTAGCTCTTAGCCCAGAGATGCCGTTCAGGAGAAGCTTGAATCAGTTGCGCGGTCACTCGCACTTTGCTTCCCGAACGCAGTATCGATCCTTCCATGATGGCGTCGACATTCAATTCGCGAGCAATCTGGGGCAGAGGCTTCTTGGCGTCCTTATACTGCATCGCCGAGGTTCGGGAGATCACTCGCAGTTCCCCGATTTGCGCTATTTCGGTGGTCAGCGCATCGGACATCCCCTCTGCGAAATACTCCTGCTGAGGATCGTGCGACAGGTTTTCGAACGGTAATACAGCCAGAGAGCGGATGCTTTCGGCACTGGGTTGGCGAAACAAGGGTTGGTGCAGCCAGCCAACATTCAGACCCAAGAGCACAGCTATAATCGCTGCTGCCAAGACTGCGATGGGCACAACTCGGCTTCGCTTGGCACGTACTGGCCCGGGCACGGTGGTAGGATTAGCAAGTCGTCGCAGGTCAACTGCCAACTCCTTGGCGGACTGATAACGGTTCTCTGGCTCCTTCTCCAGACACTTCAGGATGATGTCTTCCAGTTTGGGTGAAAGAGCAGAGTTCAACCTTCCGGGCGGGGAAGGAGCTTTGTGAAGTATTTCGTCCGTTAGCGTCGTTGAAAGCTTCGCCTCGAATGGTCTCTTACTCGTGACCATCTCATAGAGCACCGTGCCCAGCGCATACATGTCTGTTCGAAAGTCGGCTGGCTCGCCTCTCAACTGCTCTGGAGCCATGTAAGGCAGTGTTCCAGCCGCATCACCAGAGCCGGTGAGGCTGGCTGTCATGTCCACATCAGCGACTCGGAGCAACCTCGCCAACCCGAAGTCGAGCAGCTTTACCTGCTCCTTCGCCGTGACCATAATGTTTCCCGGTTTCAGGTCACGATGTACGATCCCATGCTCGTGAGCCTCCTCCAAGGTCTTCGCGATCTGCTCGCCGAGGGAAAGCACTTGCTTTTCGGGGAGGGGCTGGTTCGCCAGCTTTCCTGCAAGTGTGACTCCGCTGATGAACTCCATCACCAAGAAGTCGATGCCGTCCTGCGTGTCGAAATCGTAGACTTGGGCAATGTTGGCGTGGTTGAGTTTGGAGAGGGTCAGCGCTTCCTTGCGGAATCGCTTACGCGCAGCTTCATCGGCGAGAGAATTTCGAGGTAACACTTTCAAGGCAACGTCGCGATCCAGCCGCTCATCATGAGCGCGATACACGACTCCCATCCCACCCGCACCGATCTGCTCAATAATGCGGTAATGCCCAAGCACTTGCCCCACAAACTGGAAGGATGCGCCCATTGGCGGGAATGTTATGCCGCAATGGTGGGCGGGTCAATCGGCACTCGGAGAGCAGCACCAGTTGCCGAAAAAGTGTCGTCGCATTGTTTTCTTGGGCTTACGACTGGTGGTTAGAAAGGGTTTCCGGCGCGACACCCTAAACTCGCTTGTTTTCAATGCGGAATTTTTCGTTTTGCAATGGTTACAGGGAATACCTTCTGAGGCTGAAGCGAGAAATACTTGACAGAACCTATTTCGATGCTAGTCGATGAGCGATATGGCGACTTGACGCCAACTACGACCAGATTCGAGTGCTGACTACTCGCTCGGAATTCAGTGGAAAACGTGAAAAAGTCCCAAACATCAGCATTTCCTATTACTTTATGTTGCGGCTCCCGACGACTGATCCTTTGCTCCCCTAATCAAAAGCCACAAGATAATCGCTGGTTCGCCCATGCGTTAGCGGGACGCTCGCGAATCGCTCCACGACTTGCGCGTAGCGGGGCAGAAGTAACGGCGTAAGACTGTCCGCCAAGTAGGCGAAACACGCAGCGATCAACAGGACACCCAAAATGCGGGGGAGGAAGCCCGACTTGAACACAAGAACTCCGAAGAAGAAAAGCCACGCTCCGAAAATCCAGCCGACAATGTACCCGTAGCGATGCAAATCGAGGAACAGCATAGCCAGACCTTCGCGTTGAGGTCGGTCGAACATCGAGAGAAAATCCGCGCCGCGCAAGAGCGTCAAGGCAGCGATCTCGCTTAGTACGTTCATGCACATTATGGGAACGAAAGCCAGCCCGAAGATGACCATCAGGGAAGCATGTGTCTTACTCACCCCGCCGAGTAATCGGTAAAGAACCCATATCAAGAAGATGAATTCGACCGCGCAAATCAGTTCGGAAACGATGCCCGAACGGAAAAGTCTCTCCGAGGCGAGGATGTTGTTGGCGGTTGCACCCGCGTTGCCGGATACGATCAGTTTGCTGGCGACATAGGACAATCCCAAAGAAACCGGTGACCCCGTTCACTAGGTACAGCACCCCTGCTATCCTTGCTGTTTTCTTAGTGGAATTCATGCGCTGTCTTTAATACCTCCGGTTCCAAACTGCTCTTGAACGCCCAGAGCTTGTCCGCGCCCCGAACGTGCAACGTCAGCTTGCCTTCTGTTACCGATAGATCGACCATGAGACCTCGCTCTAAGGTTGGAGGCAGCATCCGCACGTTACGCTTGCTTTTGCTCGCAACTGATCTCCCACGGTACGCCGAATTGATCGACTAGCACTCCGAATGCAGGAGACCAAAACGTCTTCTGGATCGGCATCCGCACCGTGCCGTTTTCGGCTAGTGCTTCAAACTTGCGTTGTGCGTCCACTGGGTCATCAATGCTCAGCGTGACAAAGAAGCCTCGTGGTTGTTCATAGTCGTCAGGAAGAACGTCGGCACCCAGCAATGTGGTGTTGCCGACAGCTAGGCTCGCGTGAAGGATTTTGCCGCGCCACTCCGATGGAACCTGTTCCGCCAAGGGCGAATTGCCATACGGAAGCATGGTGACAATCGTGCCGCCCAAAGCCCGCGCATAGAATTCAAACGCAGCCTCACATTGTCCGCTGAATGTCAGGTGGGGAGTCACCTCCATCGCACGCTCCTTAGACTCATGCCATTTGATCAAACTTCTAATTCACCCGCCACCGCCAAGTCGAATTCAAGTAATACTTCTTTACATCTCCAAAGGACAACCAAACAAGACACCAAATCCACAGCTGACCTTCAAGAGGAAGTCCGTCGTCGTGCTTCGAACTGTACGAGCAACGCGGGAGAGAGGACAGTCGCGATTTAGACCATTGGCTGTAAGCGGAGTCGGAGGTGGCTCAGAAGAAGGCGAAGACTGTCGCCACATAGAAGAGAAGTCGCGCAGGCTGCGTCTAGCCTCACTTCACCCGCGTCAGCCGTGCCACCCTTGCGCCACTTTTCCATATTTGAGTTTCCTTCGGGCTTGTTGCCCGTCCTACTCGCCGATGACTGCACGACGCTCCTCGTCCGGCAGAAGGTTCGTCACCGCAAGGTGGAACCCTATCTCAAGACCGATAACGCATACCGGGATGTAGACCTTCACCCTGCGGTGGCCAAGCTGCTCAGAGAGTTTATCGGGGACAGGACGTCTGGATTTGTTTTCCAGACAAGGAACGGAAAGCCGCTCTCGGACTCTGATATCCTGACTCGGCACCTGCATCCAAAGTTGAGAGAACTGGCGGAAGAGCAGGCTGGGCATCATGCTTTCCGCAGATTCAGGGTAACGTGGCTCAGAAAGCAACGGTGTCCAGCAGACTTGCGGCACTTTTGGTTGGGGCATTCGGGAAAATCCGTGGAAGACGACTATGACCGCCTGCGTGACGACTTCGAATTCCGCAAGCAGGTAGTCGAAAAGATCGGACTCGGATTTGAAATTCCGTCCTCACTTGTCCCGAATGTACCGAGTTCCGAGGTTGTACGAGAAGAAGAAATTGCTGTAAGCTCTTGAAATAGAGCAGGAAAGAACAACGCGCCCTTAGCTCAGTTGGATCGAGCGTCTGGCTACGAAGAAACAGTCACATCACACTAAGTCGCTGGCTGGCTTCGCTTTAGCAAGAATCGAAATCGTCGTCGATGTACCCTAGTTGTACCCTGTATCGATGCGCCCAATAAGGATCGCCGCCATCGATCTGCGCGCCACATACGCAGACAACTTGAAAGTAGACGCGAACGAATCGAACCGACACGCAATATTCAAGACTAGCTCTGACTGCCTGAATTCCTAGCGACCCTTCTTCTGTCGGTTGCTGTTCGGACTGACGGGCGACGAAGGTGTTGGGATACTGAAGTTGTTAATCGCTCCCGCTAGATGTGCGGCTGGCGTTGTCGAGGGCTTAAGGGCAGGTGAAATGGCAGGTGTCAATTCGCAGAGCGTAAGCCCGCACAAGCCGTGCCCTCGATGGCCGCGCCAGATGTCGATTCTACCGCCGGACCGAAAGCCGCCAGCCTAATCACGCTGCAGCCGCGCATACTCGCCTTTGGCTTGCTTGAGGATGGGGATGTCGGGGTCGGCATCTTTCCAGAGGGTGAGGAAGTACCGATAGGCAGTCTTGGCCTCGGCGGTGTCGCCCTGCAGCGCAGGCCCGCCCCGCT